>Ga0209201_1000960_pt1 | contig 36167 bp, 29 predicted proteins | sample AD_UKC055_MetaG_FD_184411 | JGI IMG/M metagenome (GOLD analysis project Ga0209201, IMG submission 184411) | Active sludge microbial communities of municipal wastewater-treating anaerobic digesters from USA - AD_UKC055_MetaG (SPAdes) (version 2) | ecosystem: Engineered > Bioreactor > Anaerobic >... | reverse complement strand
CCGGCGCTGACCGGGGCCCAGGCGGTATCGGGAATCGGCACGCTGACGTTTGAGCATGTTCAGGCCGGTTCCGCTTTAATCTCGATGATTCCACCCCGTATCCGCGACGAGCTCGAGGACCCGCTTGGGGCGTGCGCGGTGGTGTCCGCGATGATGCTCGACAAGGATCCGTCTACCCGCCAGCGTCAGATGGAGGCCATCTCGACCCAGTTTTCAGAGGCGCTCGCCAGGCAGACCAATTTGCTGGCCGCCGATGTGGCCGGCCTTGACCGTCAACTGCTGCTGCCGATAGTCGACCTGTCCCTGCCCGCGATGCGTCGGATGTCACCCGTCCAGTACGTCTCCTACTCGAAGACGGTCGCGTCCCTGGCCCGCGCCGATAATCGCGTGACGCTGTTCGAGTTCTGTCTGCAGAAGGTTGTCGAGTATCGTCTTTTCGAGGCCTTCGAGAAGCCGTCGGTCGGTGTCAACGCCCTGTCGAACAGACGCTTCCTTTCCGACGCGGCTGCGATGCTGTCGGCGGTCGCGCGTGCCGGAAACGAAACCGATGACGCCGCGGTCGCCGCGTATGAAGCCGGAATCAAGGTGTTGTTCGGTGGACGCCTGCCTTCCGGTTTTCCTTCGATTGGCAATCCGGGCCTCGAAAGGCTCGACGCTGCCTTCAACAGTCTTTCCACGGCGCCGATGCGGATGCGTCGCCAGGTCATGCTGGCGGTGTCCGACTGCATCGTCAGCGATCGTCATGTGACACTGGCCGAGGCCGAGATGCTCCGGGCCATCGCGTACTGTCTGGGATTGCCCCTGCCTCCGTACCTTCAGGCAGTGGCCTCCTGACACGTCAGAAAGAACCCTTGATTCCCAGGACCGGCAGGATAGGCAGGGCGGACAGGTATCCCATCTTGGAGTAGTCGTAGTTGTAGACGATGCCTTCGGGATTCTTGTGGTAGTAGACGTTCTGGACTTCCAGGTACAGCCCTAGCCTCCACGCCTTGAAGATCCATTCCTTGTCGACGCGGATGTCGAGTTGATGGAACAGAGGCAGTGTCGCCGAGTTCGTGTCCCTTGACGGCACCCCGATGTACTTGTCGTTGTCGGCGTCGTACACGTAACCATCGTAACGCGTGTACGGGTAGCCCGATGTGAGCCTGAAGCGCGCGCCGATCGTCCAGTTTTTCGGCGCCTTGTAACTGAGCGCGATGTTCAGGTTGTGGCTCTGCTGGAAGTCCGAGGGTCTCCATCCGCCGAGTCCGTCGTCGTAGACCTCTGATCTGACGTACGTGTACGCGATCCATCCCGTCAGGGGAACACGCTCGCTCGGGTTCATGCGCAGCAGCAGGTCAAAGCCGTAGGCCCTTCCCAGGCCACCGTTGTCGTAGCGCAGCGTCGCGTCGTCCGACACCCTGGCGCGGTTCCAGAAGTATTTGAAGAAGCCGTTGAAGTCGAGTGTCAGCCTGTCGATCGGGTTGTACTTGAAACCGGCCAGGGCATGAGCGCCGTTCTCCGACGCCAGGTTCGGGTTGCCATACCCCTCGATCAGCGTGAACGAGGCTGGCGGCTGGCTGTACATGCCGCCCGCGACCCGGAAGTTCAGCTTGTCCGGGATCGCGTCTATCGTCATGCTGAGTCTGGGGTCGATGCTCCACGCCTTCCAGGTGCCAACGTTGATGTCCGCCCTGACCGAAGGCACCAGCGTCAGAATCGGGATCGGCTTGTATTCGACCGAGACCCACGGCGCGATGTTCGCCAGAACGCCGGTGTCCGCCAGTTCCAGGATCTCCGAGGACTCGAACGGCGTCATCGATTCGCCGTCCAGACCCATCTGTGGACCTTTCAGGCTGTAACTGAACGGATCTACCTCCACGTTCAGGCCGGCGCGCACGGTGACCTTCGGGTGCGCCTGGATCGTCAGTTCCTCGCGCAGGATCACCGGATACTCGCGGACGTCCATCTTCACCTGGCCGAAAACATCAAACCTGGACTGCGTGATCGAGGCCTGAAGACGCAGTTCGTTCGAAATTCCGGCACGTGGTTCCCAGTTCCAGGCCGCCTGGAGTGAATGGTCCCAGAGTTCGCCGTTCACCGACCCGACAAACGTCGGGCTCGAGTCGTTCGACTCGTTCAGCAGTTCCCCGCGGTCATCCGATCCGTTGATGAAGAAAGTCAGCTTATGCCCGCCGTTGAAGCGGTGCTGCAGCCTGAGCTGGTAGTCGTAGTAGGCGGGCGCGGTGGTCAGAAGACGTCCGTCACCGAACACGTTCATCTGTTTCAGGATCGCGTCGTAGTAGCTGCGCCTGAATGCCAGGCTGATGTCGCCGTCCTTCGAGTAGGGACCGCCCGCGATGGCCCCGGCGTGCAACACGTTCACGTCCACGGAGCCGTGCCAGGCTGTGAGCGGTTCGTCCTTCAGGCGCACGTTGACGATGCCTCCGACAGCGCCCCCGTAAGAGGCGTCGAAGCCGGCCGGCACGAAGTCGATCGCCTCGATGTAGTCGGAGTTGATGACCGAGTACAGTCCCGCGAAGTGATACAGCAGGATGAACGGCATCGAATCGATGAAAATGCTGGTGTCGTTCGGCGGGCTGCCGTACACGACGAGCGTGCCGAGACCGAAGGTCGATCTCGCGATGCCCGGCAGGTTTTCGACGACCTTCAGCACGTCGCCGGCCGAACCGGGGAACGAGATCAGTTCGCCGGCCGACAGCGACTGCTTGGCCGCGAATCTGGCCTCGCGCGGGGCCCTGATGATCGTCTGATTCGTTACGGCTCCGTAGGCGCGTTTCAGGTATATCCGGGTTTCGGGAATCGCCGCGCCTTTCTCCGGAACACTGAACTCCTGTCGCAGTTCCTCGAATTCGCCGGCCGGGATATACAGCGTGTAGGTGCCCGGTTTCAGGTTGGCAATCTCCATTCTTCCGTTTACGGATGTGAATGTGTCGCCGGTTTCTTCAATAAAACCCGAAACTTCCGACAGTGAATCCCGGGTGCCTTTCTCAAGGGTCAGGAAGGCGTAGACCACGTCACGAACCTTCTGCCTGACCTGGAACTGGTAATCGTATTGAACCTGAACCAGAACCGGTTGCCCCTGATACATGGCCGGCTTGAACTTGAACTTCATCGCGGCCTGAGTCGCGGCGTCCGTGAATTCCTTTCGCGGAGACTCGACTTCCACGGCTTCGGTCACTGCCCCGTTCTCGTCGATCGTCAGGGCCAGGACCACGACGTAGTCGCCGTCGGGAAGGTCGAGTTCGGGCGGCAACTTCGCCTCGGTGAACTCGATCAGCTCGGGTGGCGTCACATGGTCCAGGACATCGTCCCCGGTAGCAGGATCGACGGCTTCATCCGCCGCGGGAACCTGCTCTTCAACGGCCTGCGCCGTGGCGGTCGGCGTCAGGAATGCCGGTTGCGCCAGTAACGCCGGAAGGGCCGCCATCAGAATGGTCGGGAGTCGTTTCATTTCACACCCCCGGCCGTCGCGAAGTTGCGCCAGAGTTCCTCGCAGTATTCCGGCGGCGCCTCGTTTACCTTGAACTGGACGATGTTCAAACCGTACGCTTCGTCGCGCATCACGACGGTTATCAAAGCCTCGCCCACTGATTCGTACGCGCTGAACTCCAGCGTGTTGGTCAGATCCATTTCCTTTCCCTGGGCGACCACGCTTCCGGTGCGTATCCTGGCGAAACGTCCCCGGTTCGTGTACCAGGTCAGTTGAAAGTACTCGTCGGCGACCGTCCCGTCGTCGGCGGTCAGGCGATCGATCGAATCGATCGGCACGATCGCCTTGAATCCCAGCGTTTGTCCGGGACAGGCCTGAATCACGACCGGCTCAATCTGCTCATGGGTGGACGCGACGATCGCGCCAGGCTGCAGAATCTCGGCGAACAGCGGGTCGTCTTCCATCGAGCGCTCGATGTGAAACTGCGGGTTGCGGTTCGCCGGGAGATCCTCGCCATAGGGGCCGAAGGAAACCGATTTGTAGGTCTCAAGGACACGCTCGCGCATCACCGGACGACCGTCATCGTCCAGGATCGGTCTGTCCGAGTAGTCCAGTTCCATGTCGGTCACCTTCACGGTGACATGGAAGACAGGCGTCAAGCCTGTCTGGTAAAGGCACGCCTTGAATGCTTCGAATGCCGGCGGATTGCACTGTTCAACGGTCTGCGTGGCAAGGCACTCGTCATAATCCGCAAGCATGTCTTTCGTGCACTGGTCGGCGAATTTCACCGCCTGGCGCAGCCCGTCCACAATCGCGTCGAACTGCGAGCCGAGCATCTCGATGCCGAACGCCACCAGCGCGCCGTCGAAACTGGCCGTGCGACCGTCCGCCGACACGTCGGACAGTGGAATCTCATCCATGACGCAGGCATATCTGGCTGCGGCGCCAGCCGAAATCGGACATACCTTCCACTCGATCGATTCGATCACCGGGTCAACCAGGGCGGTTTGCGTCTCGTCCCGAAATGGCAGGGCGTCCAGCAGCGTCAGACTTACGACCCCCTGGTAATCCGGCGTGAACACGACTGCCGGTGGCTCGGCCTTGACCCCGATCACCCGGTATTTCTCGATGTAGTTCGAGGGGTTGTAGTCCGGCATGCACCCCGTCGCGGCCAGCGCCGCCGTCGCGGCAATAATTGCATACGATGCCTTCATCAGCACCTCACTCACAGTGTCAGTTGCCTTCCGGAATGAACACGACGACCCACTTCAGGTTGAAATCGGTCGGCACACCGTTCTTCGTCGCAGGTTCGAACCGAAGTTGCCTGACCGCCTTGATGGCGGCTTCATTGAACTCGGGTTCGGCGCCCTTCTTGACCTTTACATTTCCAACGTTGCCCTGGGCATCGATCGACAGTATCAGCTCGATCCTGACCACCCGGCGCAGATCCCTGTACTCGGGAGGATAGACTCCCTTGACGTCGTTGAGCGCCTTCGGCTGCTTGATCACCACCTGTTCCTTCTGCTTCGCCGTCCCGCCGCCGTCCCCGCCGCCTTGTTCCTGTCCACCTTCCGGCTGGGTCGGCACGTCGAGGCCTTTCTTGAATCCAGTAGCGTCCCTCGATGGATCTCCGAACAGGTTGCTGTCCTCACCGGTCTGAACCGCCACGCCTCCACGCAGTGACACGTTCTTCAGCACGAACGGTTTGGGCTTGTTGTCCGGTGGCGGCGCGTCCACCGGCTTAGGCGGCGCCTCGGGAGGCTTTTGCTGCTCGGGGGGCTTTGGCGTTTCCTTTGGAGGCGTCTTGGGCGGCTCTTTCGGCGGTTCCGCCGCCTTCTTTTTCGGCTCGGGCCTGGGTGGTTCGGCTTGAGGTTCGGGTTTTGGCGGATCCGGCTTTTTCGCCACGTCTTCTTCGAGCTTCTTTATCTGTTCCTTGCGGATGGACACGGGCACCGGTTTCAAAACCTTCTTCGCAATCCTGGGCGGTGGCGGTTCGTTGCGTGGCGAAAGCAGCACCACACCGGCGTGCACCGCCAGCGAGGCCACAAGGGACAACACGACGATGACGCCGCGTCTGTCCAGCACCGACCTGCCGTCGTTACCTGCCAAGTTCCGTTCCTTCCTGTGCCTGCGCCTGCGCTGCTTCCGGGTCGATGGTCTGTTCCTCGACGTTGACCGCCAGATCCGCGACGCCCTTCAGCTTCAGGTAATCGATCACGCGCGTGATCTTTCCCCAGCTCAGGTCCTTGTCGGCCGACAGGACCGCCTTCGGATCAGCGCCGCCGTCCTTCCGACGGTCTATCTCGCCCCCGATCCGCTCAAGCGTGGTTTCTGTGCCGTCCAGATAGAGCTTCTCCTGCCTGTCCAGGATTACGTTCAATGGAACCTCGATGCGTTCGGGCGCCACGCCGCTGGCGGCCGCCGGCAGCGTAAGCTGAATCTCGCGCATCTTCTGTTCCTGCTTGATGAACAGGTTGGCAGTCACCATGAAGATGATTAGCAGCACCAGGAAGATATCCACCAGCGGGGTAACGTTGATGGCGGAGATCATGTCCTCATCGTCACTTTGTGTCGCACCACCCATCGTCGCCGCCTCCGAATTTTCTGTGAACCAGTCCGGTCGCGATTTCCTTGGTCTGTTCGACCGTGGCCGAGACCTTCCTGCGGAAGATGTTGTAGAACATGACTGCCGGTATCGCGACGATCAGACCCATCGCGGTCGCCACCAGCGCCTCGGAAATGCTGGTCATCAGCAACTCGTTCTTCTGCGTCGTCTCTCCGATGTCCGAAAGCTGGAAGAATGCCGCCATGATTCCAAGAACGGTGCCGAGCAGGCCGATGAACGGCGCGTTGTTTCCCAGAGTGGCCAGGAAGGTCAACCCCTTCTCGTATCGAGCCTTCTGCTTCCTGATCTCGGTCTCGATAGCGCTTTCCGCGTCTTCGCGGTCGACAAACTTCTTGTCACCCGAGAGCAGCGTCTGCGCGACAGCCATCTCCATGCAGTCGGCTGGAAGACCCTGCGCGTTGCCGCACAGCAGTTTTCTGGCCGCGTCAGGCTGAACGCGGCGCCTGAAATAGAACAGCCAGCGTTCAAAGATGAATGCAAGCGAAACCACTGACAACAGGATCAGCAGGTAAAGAACCCAGTCGACGCCCAGCGCGATAAAAAAATCCTGCAGGACTTCAGAAAATTTCACGATATCCCCCGATATTCAAGGACGGAAGGCCAGTTGGAGGATTATTGTTGCGGCTATTGGACGGCGTCAAGGCGGTACGGTGAAGTTATTGTTATTCGAAGTAAAATTCTGTCGCGCGATGGTTTCTTTCGACCCATGGGACCCCGGAACAGCGGGGCTGGAACCGGGTGTTCAACATGTATGCGCCGCGTAGTACAATTCATCAGAAATTGTAAATGCGTTTCGTGCCTTGAGGGGATTGGATGAAGACATCCGTGGCTGGTTACTGCATGGTCGCTATGGCCGCGCTGGCTTTCTGCGCCGCTCCGGCTTATGCCACGAAGTTCCGTTTCCCGGTTATCGATGTGGAACGCATCCAGTTCGAGATTCCGGATTTCTCCGACCACGATGGCGACAACGGGTCATTCTCGGATGTGATCGTCACGCCCGACGTTTACGAGGATGTGGTTGGTGAGGTCTGGCCCGATGTGGACCCGGATGTTGTTTCGGACACGCGGTTCGATGGCGATGACACGCCATGGAGCGAAACATCCGTCGACCTCTGGGATGAGGCCTGGGAGTCGGAGTTTGGCGGTCGGGAGTTCGGGTGGGAATCTGTCGACTTCGACACTGCCATCGGCGCTGATTTGTCGATTGACGCGGCCCCGTCGGTCGATTCCGGAAACGGTGGCCGCGACGAAGCCGATTCCGCCGGCGGGTGTTCCTCGACCGGTACGGCAGTCGCCTCAAACGGCTTGATGTTGCTGTTCGGGGCAGGTATTCTGGCCATGTTCCTGCGCCGGAGGCGTGCCTTCCATTGAAGATCGATGAAGTCGACCAGCTTCGTTCCGAATTATCCCGTGGCACCGATATCCCCCTGGTCTATGTCGCCGGCGGGGATGACGGGGTGATTGACGCCGTCGTCGAGGTCCTGTCGACGAATGCGATGGCCCGCGGTTCCGAGGTCAAGGTGGTGCGCCTGGACGCCTCCGGAGCCAAGTCGGACGCATGGGAGCAATATGCCGGGATCGCCTCGGCGTTTCCGATGTTCGACGAGAAGACCATCGTGGTGATGAACGGTTGCGCGGGTGGAACCAGGGTTCCCGCGGACGTCAAACCATTTCTGGAGTCGCCTCCGCCGTTTCTGGCGGCCGTGTTTTCGGCCGATCGAAAGACGGCGGCTTCCCCGCTTGCCAAGGTCGTGAAAGCGCACGGCCGCGTTCTTGATTTCAAGGAACTGAAGGATCAGCAGGCGCGGGCCATGGCCGTTGCCGCCGCCCGGGAAGCCGGCGTTTTCCTTGACGGTTCCGCCGCCGACGCGCTGATCGATATGGTCGGCACCGATATCGGCGCCATCGACAGCGCGGTGCGCAGTCTTTCGGGGCTGGTCGCCGATGGCGGCGGGCAGGTGCGCGTCGGTGCTTCGGATCTGGCCGGTCTGGTCAGACGCACCAGGAAACATGCCCCGTGGGACATCGACGAGGCGATCGAGCGCCGCGACGTCGGCCGTGCCGTCAAGGTGGCCCTTCGCGAGATTCAGGACGCCCGCGACTCCAGGTCACGTGCGATAGCCCTTTACAACTCGGTTTTGCGGCGTGCCCGCATGATACTGCTTGCCATTGACATGGTTTCGGACCGGGTTCCGGCAACCGAGGCGATGTCCGCCTTGAACATCCGGTTTCCGTTCATGTACGACAGGCTGGTTGACGCTACCCGCAAATATGGCCGCGATGAACTGGAAGCCTTCCTGAAGTCGGCGCTGGACGTCGAGATACGCATGAAGCGCGGAATGGTCAGTCCCGAGACGCAGGTTGTGGAACTTCTGATGTCCTTGATGGTCAGGCGTCGCTGAGCACAAAATCCAGGTAGTTGTCGCGGTTGATCACGGTCCATGACGCGCCGGGAGCAAATTCGGTCCATTCGTGTGGGCGGGATCTGGACTTTGCTCCCCACTTGAATTCGAATCCGGAATAACCGCCGCCGCTTTCCTCGACCAGATCGATTTCCGATTTCCGGTTTGTTCGCCAGAAATAGAGGTTGGCCGGGCGCCCGTTGTAAGCCAGCAGTTTCATACGTTCGACGCAAAGGAAGTTTTCCCACAACTGACCGCAGTCGGCGCGCATGTCGGTGGAATTGAAGTTGGATATCAGGGCGTTACGAATCCCGGTATCGAAGAAGTAATACTTGCTTTTCTTCCGCAGGTCCGTCCTGGGATTACGTCCCAGACCGGGGAAACGCATCAGGATGAAAGACTTCTCAAGTATGTCGATGTATCGATCGACCGTTTTGTAGTTGATGCCGATCTGACTGCCAATTTCGGTCAGTGACACCTCGCCGCCAATCTGCAGGGCAAGCAGGCGCAAAAGGTCGAATATCGACCGGCTGTTACGGATGTTGTCCAGAGCCAGCACGTCCTTCAACAGGTACGAGGAGGCAATCTCGTTCAACAGATGTATCTTTTCATCCCGGGATGCCGCGGATATCACCTCCGGATAGCCGCCGAAAATCAGCGAATCGTCAAGCCGGCCGCGCAGGTCAAACCGGTTGTGCATCAACGCGAGTTCGCCGTGGGAGATCGGGAACAGGGTCAGCGTGCGCTTACGGCCGGTAAGTGGTTCGCCGACCTGCCCGGCCAGATCGAACGAAGAAGAGCCGGTAACGATTACATTGAGCGTCGGAAGCGCATCGACCAGCATTTTAAGACCGAGCCCGATCCGCGGGACGCGCTGGGCCTCGTCGATGACGACAAGTTCGTTTCCGGCGGCAAATTCCCGCAGCAGGTCAAGCCTTCCGGTGGCGAACAGTTCCTGGATGCGTGCGTCGTCACCGGATTCAAATCGGTACTTCAGCGTCGTCCGGGCCAGGAAGTTTCTGACCAATGTCGTCTTTCCGACCTGTCGAGCGCCGAATATCACAAGAACCTTACCGGGAACGAGATACCGGCCAAGGTCATCGAAAAATCTGGGAATCATGTGGATGGGCCCCCGAATCATGGTTACGCGTCTATTCTAATCCTCGAAAATCCTACATTTCAAGGATTATGAATCCTCGAAAACAACTAAATTCAAGGAATTGCGAATTCGAGCCGTGAGCCGTCCATGTTCCGGGATCTGATGTTCCCGAAGGTCAGTCGTCGGGATTCCTAACCAGCAGCACGACGGCCATCGCCTCGATCCCTTCGATACGACCCGCGAATCCCAGCCCCTCGGCGTGCCTTGGTTTGATCGAGAGCAGACCGGTATCGATCCCCAGCGCGGTCGACACCGAACTTTGCATGGCCGGAACGTGTCGTCCCAGACACGGTTCGTCGCAGATCACTGTGCAGTCGATGTTACCGACGCGCCAGCCGGTCGAGGCCAGCCAGTCCGCGGTGCGTCTGAGGATGGATGATCCGCTGATCCCGGCGGTCTCGGGATTTCCAGCAGGAAAACACGTGCCCAGATCCCCGATCCCCGCCGCGGAAAGAAGGGCGTCGGCGATGCAGTGCGCGATCAGATCACCGTCGGAGTGCCCATCCAGGCGGCGGTCGAACTCGACAGAAACGCACCCGATCATGAGGGGGCCGCTGCCTGGGCCGTCAAACTTGTGTCTGTCGTATCCGAGTCCGGTCCTGATGTCTTCCATCGCCTCTCCGTGGTCTCAGGTTTCCTGTCGACAAAGCCAGCCGCCATGCCCGACCGATCTTGTCGGGCTATTGTACTGTGGTATTGTCTTCATCGGTGTCTGTTTTCACGGCATTCAACATGCTCAAAAGACTGCGTCCCTCCGATGTCTTCGGACGAAATGGCCTCGCCGCGGCAGCCCTTCCAGGATACGAACACCGCATCGAGCAGGAACGCATGATGGAAGCCGTGGACAATGCCATCCTTACCGATGACATCTGCATCGTCGAGGCCGGCACCGGTGTCGGCAAGACCCTGGCATACCTAGTTCCGGCCGTCGCGTCGGGACGTCAGACGGTGGTGGCGACCGGCACCAGAACCTTGATGGAGCAACTGGTCGACAAGGACATCCCTATCCTTGAGGAGATCCTGAAGGCGCCGGTCAACCTTGCCGTTCTGAAGGGCCGCTCGAACTATCTGTGCCTGTCCCGGCTCGAAGCCGAGTTGAACAGTCCGGACCTGTTTCATGACGATGACAGAAGGCGCCTGACACAGATCAGGCGGTGGTCCCGGGATACCACGACCGGTGACATCGCGGAGCTTGCCGGTTTCGGCGAGGATGATCAGGTGCTGCGCTCCGTGGTCTGCGACGCCGAGGTTTGCGGGGGCTTCGCCTGTCCGCATCATGAAGAATGCTTCCTGTTTCGCGCCAGGGCCCGCGCAATGGAGGCGGACCTCGTTGTAACCAATCACCATCTGCTGATGGCGGATCTCGCGATGTCGGCCAGACTGGATGATCCGGACGCGGATTCCGGGCCTCTGCTGCCGTCGGATTCGATCCTGATCATCGACGAGGCGCACGGGCTCGAGGACGTCGCCACAGTTGCGTTCGGGCTGTCAACGTCGCTCGCGGCCGTCGCCGAGGCGGCGCGCGACTCACTTACGCTTGCATCGATGGCGGATCCGGCGGGAACCCGTGTTCTGCACAACATCTGCCGCAGGGTCGAGGACGAATACCTGAAGCTGCTCGGGCTTGTGCTCGGTGACCGTGAACGGGTCAGGATCGCTCCCGACCTGCCCGACTGCGTGACCGTATCCAGACAGGCGGCAAAGGCATGGCACGACCTGGACGCGGATCTCGAGCACATGGCGCTCGAGGTCTCCGAAAAGGCGGCCGAGACCGATCGCATGACCGACCTGCCACGCCGGATTTCCGAGATTCGCTTCATCCTTGCCGAAGTGCTTGGCGGGGTGGACCTCTCCATGGTCAGGCTGGTCGAAAAGCGGGGCAGGGGAGGCACGTTCTCGGCATATCCCGTGGATGTGTCGGATACGCTCCGTCAGCGCCTGTTTCTCAGGGGCAGGCCGGTCGTTCTGGCAAGCGCGACGATGAGCGTGGCGGGCAGCACCGCATTCTTCCGCGAGCGTCTCGGAATACCCGATGGCGCCGCCGAGTGCATCCTGCAGTCGCCGTATGACTACGCCAGTCACGTCGTTCTGTATACGCCGACCGACATGGCGCAGCCCAACGACGATGCCTGGGCCGATCAGGTGCTGGACCGGACCGCCGGCCTGATCAATGCGGTCGGGGGAAGGACGCTGGTGCTGTTCACGTCCAGGGCGGCCATGACGCGTGCTGCCGAGGCCCTGCCGCAGAGGGTTCCGTTTCCCGTCCTGGTGCAGGGCAGCATGCAGCGCAAGGAACTTGTCGAGCGGTTCAAACGGACTGGAAACGCCGTTCTGCTGGCGTCCAATGCGTTTCGCGAGGGACTGGATATCGCTGGCGACGCGCTCAGTTGCGTCATCATGGATCGTCTGCCGTTCGAGCCGCCCGACGAACCCCTGCTGAACGCAAGGTCCGAGCGCATCGAACTGTATGGCGGATCGGCCTTTTCGGACTACCAGGTTCCCCTGGCGGTCATCAGGCTGCGGCAGGGGTTCGGAAGGCTCGTCAGGAGACGCGCCGACAAGGGCGTGGTCGCGGTTCTTGACCCGCGGATAATCACCAAGCGTTATGGACAGTCGTTCATCGACAGTCTTCCGCCCGCGACCAGGACCGGGGACTTTCAGGCCGTAATCGACTGGTGCGGCAGGAATCTTCGGTGAGGGCGCGGGGGATTTCCCGAAAGAGGCATCAGAAGCGGGCGGCCACGCCGACCGCGGTTGAGAACCATCCGTTCAACTGGACGCTGAACGATTCGTCGCCGGGCAGCGGATTCTTCAGGACGTTCCAGTCCAGGCGCGGACCGCCCTCGACCATCACCCAGAGGTGAATCTTGTCCGTCAGGATGAACTCGGCGCCGACGTTGGCCGCGAAGGTGAGCGCCAGATTGAAATCGGGATGAACCATCACCTCGATCGGAACCTTCATGCCGCCGAACACATGAACCTTTTCAGCGACCTTTCCGCTGATAACCAGTTGCGGGAACCTGAGGCTGAGGACGAAACCGGTGTCCGGGTAGAAATTTGCCCCGGCGCCCAGATCGGCCATCAGCGCCATCTGAAGCGACCCGCGGTCAAGCACGTTGATCTTCAGGCGCGCGCCGAGCAGCGTGCCGACGAGCGGTTCGGTCGAGTTGATCTTTCCCCAGTAGAAAACCTCTGCGAAAGGATCGATCTCGAGATGGCGGACGATCGGCAGCTTGGCTGTCACCGACACCGAGGGGAAACCTATCGAAACATCGATCGAGTTCCTGCCCGGTTCGTCCACCGCGCCACCCTGGCTGGTCCAGTCCGCCGCGTCCATGGCGGTCGCCGGTAACCCGGCGAACAGAATCGTCACCATCAGGCCAAGCGATGCAATCGTCCTGCTCATATTCGACCTTTCATCCCTGGTTCAGCCGATACCACGAACATCCTCGACAAACTCACGCATCAGTACTGAAGCGTAGCACCCTTTCGGCAGGAAGAACGAGAAGAGGATTCCTTCCCCGGTCCCCTGCACCGACAGCTCTTCCGGGATCACGACCAGGTCGCGCCGAGTCCCTTCAGCCAGTTTTCCGGCAGCGTCAAAGGAGTGCGCGTCCATGCCGGCCACCGTGAGAACAGCCTCTTCGCGCAGACCCGCCGCGGCCGCCGCCGCCATCATCCTTGAACCGAACATGGGACCCGTAATCCCGATTTCGCCCGCGTCGAACCTGGCCTGATCCGTCCGCGGATCGGTGCAGATGAACATGCCGCCGGTCGCGGTCTTGGCCATCACGTCGCCTTCGAGAACCGTTCTGGTCAACCCGTCTTCGTAACGCGCCTTTACCCAGATGTTGAACAACGCCGACTGGATGGCTGATATCGCCATCCGGCGCTCGAAGTTGCCCAGTCTCGGTCTCCGGCCTCCTTCGGGGCCCATGCCCAGCAGTGCCATGCCTGTGGACAGGTTGTCGCTGTTGCGTCCGAATCGCTGGCTTCCGAAGATGTTCGGGAAGCCGTTGCGCGAGATGATCTCCGCCGCCGCCGTCAATTCGGGGATGGCCGCCGGATCCGCGTCGCGCACCAGGATCCGAAAGCGGTTTCCCTTCAAGTGTCCAGCCTTCAGCTTGTTCGTGTGCCTGGTCATTTCCAGCAGCGAGACACCGGTCGGTCCGCCAGCTTCAGGTCCGTTCAGCCTGCCTGCCTCGACCGCGGCCGCGGCCTGGGCAGGAACCGAGATCCACTGTCTGGTAACGGCGCGTCGGTCCTTGGTGCCGGCCGTGCCTATGTCGGTGTCGCGTACGCCAAGCGCCCTGCCCACAAGTCGCAGCATGTCGCCGCCGGCGATGTCCCGCTTTTCTATGAACAGCAGCAGATGGTCGCCGGTGCCCGCGAACGGGTACGCCTGAACCTCCTCGACGACGAAGTCCTCGGGCCGTTCCTTGATTCGCCCCTGTATCCTGGGGCATCCGGGCGCCGCGTGAGGAAGCGCCTCCATGTCTGCACCGGCCGCCAGAAACTGAAGAGTATCGTTACCGCTCATTCCTGCCTCATGATGTCTATGGCGCCCTGTCTGATAACGACCGGTTCGCCGTTGAAAAATCCGATTATCGTGGACGGAAGACCGATCGCGCCATTCGACGCGTCATCGATGACAAACATGTCGGACGCCGCGATCAGGCGGGGATCCACTTCGCCCGCCGTTGCGGGAGGCGGCTCGCCGGAAATGTTGGCGCTGGTCGATATCAGCGGGCAACCGGCCCTGGCGCACAGAGCCCTGGTCCAGGGATGGGGGTCGACCCTGACCGCGATGGTGTCCCCGGGACCCCTGAGCCCGGTCGGGATCAGATCCGCTGCCGGGAAAACCAGTGTAAGCGGTCCCGGCCAGAACCTTTGGGCCAGCGCCCGGGCGGCTTCCGGAATGTTTCTGCCAAGTTCGAGCGCGTTTTCCGTGTCCGCGGCAAGAAGGATCAACGGCGTGTCCGGTTTGTTCTTGATGTTTCGAACGCGCGTCGCGACCCGCTCGGACAGTCCGCTGCCGCCGATGCCGTACAGCGTCGATGTCGGATAAAGGATCACGCCTTCGTTTCTGACGATCCGGGCCGCCCGATCGAGTTCCTCCGTGGTCGCGCGAAGTCCACCGGGATGTCCGCGCAGACATTGGAGCGCCTTCTCCCAGTCATCCATTCCTTCCAGAAGTTCGTCGGGCATCGCGCCAGCCAGCAAACTGGATGGGGTTCCGCCGGAAGCGACCAGCACGATCCTGGCGCCGTTGGCGCGCGCCGCTGCCGCGTCCAGCAGCGAATCACCGATCACGGTTGTTTCGATCGCCGTTCCCGCGAGCCTGGCCGCCCGCTCGATCGCGATGCCGGTCAGAGTCGCGCGATCCGGGCTGTCCGAACCGAACCCGCCGCAGGAAAAGAAACCTTCCAGGTCAGCCCTTTTCAGCTTGGTCATCGCGCCCTCGCGGGTGTTTCCGGTGACCAGACCGACAATGCAGTCCCGTCCGGCGGTCAGCCCCGCCAGCACCTCCCGCACCCCCGGGAGCAGTCTGAATCGTGGCGCGGTTTGGATTTTTTCTTTCAGCAGCGCATGGTACGAGTCGAAGAAAGCCTCCGTTTCGGCGGTCGTGGGCGGCCTTTTGTAGACCTCAGAAAAACCCTGGGCGAAAACCGACGTGTCCGTGCGCCCCGTGAAGTCGATCGTGTCGAACGGGCTGCCTTGACCGTGCAGGGCGGCCCACGTGCCGATGAAGGACGACCTGCCGCAGCCCCCGGCCATCAACAGCGTTCCGTCGATGTCGAACAGAAACACCTTTGTAACGACCTGGTCTGACATCACGAAAGTCCGTGCGGGAAGGAGGGGAAACACCGGCGGTCGGTCACTTCTTTCCAGGCTTCTTGCCACTGGAATTCTTCTTGCCGCCGGAATTCTTCTTGCCGTCGACCTTTGCCGCCTTGCCGGCCGGCTTCTGGTTGCGCTCGAAGATGGCGGAGGCCGCGACCGTCCTGACGTACTCGTCCGGATCGTCCAGACCCCTCATCAGCGGTTCTTCCGTTTCGGGGGCGCGGCACTGGCCGATCACGCGGAACGCGGCCCCGCGGATCAGCGGATTGCTGTCCTTCATGATCGCGAGCGCGTTTTCCAGGGCCAGGGCAGGCTCCAGTTCCGCCATCACAAGCAGCGCTTCAATCCGTGTTTCCGGGTAGTTGCTGGTCAGCGCCATCGTCTGAAGCAGATCCACACGGGCCTTCGGCATGTGGCGCGCGGCCATCAGCACCGCGTGTCTGGCCCAGGGAAGATGCGATGTCGACGCGATCGTGGCGAAGGGCGCGAATTCATCGCCGAACTCGACCGCCAGACCCAGGAACGCCTTTTCGCCCAGACCGAGCAGCGCCCTTTCGAACCTGGCCAGGGCGGACGCCTTGTCGAGGCGCATCATGGCCGCAAGCACCATGTGGCGGATAGCCGGATCCGGGTCGTCCGCCGCAACGCGCAGAACCTGGATCGCGTCGGGGTGGTTGATGTTCGCGATCACTTTCAGTGCCGCCATCTTCACCTTCGGATTCGGATCGAAAGCCATGTAGTTCGCGACACCGATGACCGAGCGGTCGTTGATGCGACCCAGCGCTTCAAGCACCGCCATCTTCACTTCGATGTCCGAGTCGTTGGACGCCTCTCGCAGCACAGGCACGGATTCGGCCTGGCCGAGATCGCCCAGGGACAGCGCCGCGGCGACGCGGACATCGCGGTTGCCGTCACGCGTCACCAGGTCGTTCAACTGCGGGATCGCCCTGGTTCCCTTGACCCTTCCGATGGCCCTGACCGCCGGGGGACGTCTGGCAGCGTCGGTACCAAAGGCGTCCTCGTCGATCTGCTTGATCACATTGATGTCGGTGGTCGCCGGGAAACACATGTAGATCAGTCCGAGCATCTCGGTGGAAATGTCGGGCTTCAGCATGGACCACGCCTTCGCCTGTGCCGCCGCCGACGGAGCCTTCGCCGCGGCATTCAGGAAGCGCATCTTACTGTCAAGGTCGCCGTCGGCCAGCGGCAGCAGCACGTTGACCGCCTCGGAGTCTCCCTGGCAGGCCAGCTTCTCGGCGGCCATGTAGCGCGTGGCGACGTCCTTGGACTTCAACATCTGGCTCAGAACCGCCTTGTCGACCGGCAGACCCTTGTCGATTGCGACCCTGACCGCGGCCAGGGAGACGGTTCCACGCTTGTCGGCGGCCATCACGTTCAGCACCGTGGGAAGCGCCGCGGGACAGACCTTCGCCAGCACCGCGTCCAGCAGCGCGGGATCCTGATCCACGCAATCGCCAAGTATCGAGGCAATCGTTTCGGGCGGCTGCGCGACCAGGGCGCCAACCAGCATGTCGCGCGCCGGGTTGGCACGATCCATCAACGCCTTGATGAACATCGCTCGGCCCTGACCACCCGGAACCTCGTTGACCAGTTCCATCGCATCGTCGGCCAGCGGCAGCGACGGGTTGTAAAGGCACTCCTCAAGCAGGGCTACCGCCTTTGGGTCCCCGAGCCTGACCAGACCGATGATGGCCGGTTTGCGGACGCTCCACTGGGCATCGGCAAGCGCGTCGGTAAAGAAACCGGCCACGTCCCGCCCCTGCACAAAACGCATGGCCCTGATGCCGTCGGCCCGCGCATTGATGTCCGCGCTGCGGGAGGCCCGTTCGACGATTGGCCAGGCGATGTCGAGCGCCAGGGCCGAGGGCGAATCCTCCTTTGCCGAGGCCGTCGCCGTCACGAATACCATCGCCATCAGTACCGCCGTTGCCGTTCTCTTCATGAATCTGACCTCCCGAGTACAGGAAACCGGTTTTATATCGTTGACTTCCCTTTTGGGGGAAGCGCGGATATTATCCAACTGAAGAAAGTTCTTTACCAAAGGTATTTTGATTTTACTAGAACGAACGGTGCCAATCGTTGGTTTTTCTGTAAAATAGGCTTCGTTCCATTCCCGGGGTTATTGATGAAGATGTCTGCAAACTTCCTGCCCTTATCGGTGGCTGCTTTCGTCCTGGCCCTGTCCCAGGCCTGCACCGGTTTCGGGCCGGCGGATGTGCAAGAGGACGTCGTGTCCGATAAGGGTGCGGATCCCGACGACGGCGTGAAACACGATGTGATCGTGGACACCGGTCTGGATATCGCGGTGCGCGATCTGGTGTCCGAAGATACGAACGTGCCCGACATCACCGATGTGGACAATACGCCAGGTGACACCGGACACGATTCGGTTGAAGTCTTTGATGTCGTCAAGGATGTCCAGGACGTGATTCAGGATGCCGGCAAGGACAATGCGCCGGTCGATCAGGGGCAGCCTGAAACGGATGCCTGCGTCCCGCAATGCGGCAGCGTTGCCGGTAACGATCTGCGTGAGTGCGGTCCGGATGGATGCGACGGCGAGTGCGGCTATTGTTCCTACGGCTTTGCCTGTCAGATGGATGTGGGCAAATGCATCCCCATTTGTATTCCGGACTGTCTGGCCGAAGGCAAGGCGTGCGGCGACGATGGCTGCACCGGCGACTGCGGCGACTGCGGGGCAGGTTACAAGTGCGGGGATGACTTCCAGTGCCACCCCGATATCTGCGAACCGGATTGCGTCGAGATGGGCAAGGAATGCGGCGACGACAGTTGCGGCGGGTCGTGTGGCGAGTGTGGTGAAAGCCGCGTCTGCACGGCCGAGGGCAAGTGCGGCGCCGACGCGTGCTTCGGCGTCGATCTTGAACGGAACACCTGCAGCCCGGATGGTCGTTACCAGTTCATCTGCAATCAGGGACCGCCGCAGTCCCTGCTGAAGATCGATTGTTACGCCAAGGTCCCCGTCGAAAAATACCCTGAGTGCGGCACGCGTGGTTGTGACTGCCACTACAATACGTGGTCCGGGTTGAACGAGTGCATTGAAAAGCCGCCGTGCGTTCCGGACTGCCAGGACAAGGAATGCGGCGACGACGGATGCGGCGGTTCCTGCGACACCTGCGAAGGTGGCTGGGGATGCACCGCTCAGTTCAAATGTCGTCCGTTCCAGGGCGCCGAATGCGTCTGGATCGACTGGGTCGGCTGGTGCTGGGAGGACAACTGGCTTTACGTCTGCTCCAGCGACGTGATGGGACAGGGCACTATCATCGCCGAGAACTGTACGGCTTCAGGCAAGGTCTGCTACTACAACCAGGCTTCCGGCCAGCGATTCTGCGGCCCGCCCCTCTGAGTCGAAATCAGATTCTGAATACGAAGAACAACGCCGACAAAGCGAACAGAACCCACATGCCGGGACGGACTTCGCGGACGTGACCGGTTGCCACCTTCATCAACGGCCACGCGACGAAACCCGCCGTCATGCCGACCCCGATGTTGTACGAAAACGCCATCAGCACTATGACCAGAAAGGCCGGCAGCAGTTCGTCGATCCGCGTCGTGTCGACCATCTTCACCGATTCCAGCATCAGGGCGCCAACCACGACAAGGGCCGGCGCGTAAGCGCACGCGGGGATGGCGGTCAGCAGAGGCGCGAAGAACAGCGCCACCACAAAGAGCAGGGCGGTCACGACAGCCGCGAGTCCGGTTCTGGCGCCGACCTCGATACCGGCCGCGCTTTCGATGTAGGCGCCAGCCGTCGTTGTCCCGAACACGGCCGCCGCCACGGTGGCGAGCGCGTCCGCCAGCATCGGGCGCTCGATCTGCGGCAGGTTCCCGTCCTTGTCGAGCATTCCGGCCCGGGCGGACAACCCTATCAGCGTGCCCATCGTGTCGACGAAGTCCATGACGAAGACGACAAGCACGACATTGATGAAGGAAAGCGACAAGGCGCCCTTCAAGTCGAACTGCATGAATGTGGCCGCGACAGATGGCGGAGCGGAAATTACGCCTTCCGGCAGGCTCGCGGTGCCTGTCGCGAACGCTACGCCCGCCCCGGCAAGGATTGCGATCAGTATGGCGCCAGGCACCTTCCATCGCATCAGGATCGCCATCACGAACATCGTGCCGATTCCGATCAGCGCGGGCGCCGATCCGATGTCACCCAGCTTCAGCGGCGCACCCGGGACGCCGATCGTTACCACTCCCATCTCGTTGAATCCCAGAAAGGCCAGGAACAGCCCGATGCCGACCGCGAACGCGGCCTTCAGGGACATGGGGATCGCCTCGGCCAGCACCCGGCGCACACCGAACAGGGTCAGAACGGTGAACAGGGCGCCGCCGATGAAGATCGCTCCAAGCGCCGTCTGCCACGAAAAACCGAGGACCTTCACGACCGTGTACGCGATGAAAGCGTTCTCGCCCATGTACGGAGCGATGGCGAACGGTCTGTTCGCCCAGAAACCCATAATCAGCGTGCCGATCACCGCGGTGTATATCGTGGCGGCCATCGAGGCTTCCCTGGGTATGCCGGCTGCCTCCAGGATCGCCGGGTTCACGACGATGATGTACGCCATGGTCACGAAGGTCGTGAGACCGCCTGCCACCTCGCGCCTGATCGAGGATCCCGATGCCTTCAGGTGGAATATTTTCTCGAGCATAATGAGTCCCCGCACCACTATCTCCGTGCGGGGAATCTACCAGCATCGACCGCTTCACACCAGCCCGCGACCGGACGCGAAGTTGCAGTAAGTCATTTGAGACCTTATTATTTCGCGGTATCTCGAACTTTGGGAACGGGGGTTGATTATGAACCGTTTTTCTGTATTCGCGGTTTCGCTTTCGTTAGTGGCGGCACTCGTGTTGCCGATGGCGGCGGGGGCCAGAGTCAAGACGGTCAAGCAGGAGTTGTCCGCGCAGGTCGCCGAGTTGCCTGGTCCCGAGGGAATCGATCCGTCATTCGCGGGGTTCCGCTTCGGAATGAGCAAGGATGACACGGTGGCCTTCGTCAAGGGACGCGTGGAAAAACACTATGGCGACCTGATGGCGAAGACCCGCGACGTGCGCAAGAAGGATGATCTGATTCAGGAGCGTGACGCCCGTCTGAAGACCGTTGGAACAGACTGGATCGCCTTCGACGGTTCCTCGACCGGGTGGAGTGTCTCGATAATCCGCAACGAGTTCAGGAACGGGTTTGGCGAAGAGGCCCTTCATGTCCAGGAGGGCTACGAGCACCACTACTACTTCTTCGCGAACGGCTCGCTTTACAAACTGGTCCGCACCTGGGAAAAGAGTCGCTTCCAGCCGGTTCGCCAGGAACTGGTGAGCGTCTATGGCAAGCCCGCCTTCCGCGAGAAACCGTCGGACTATGACAGGCGCTTCATCCGTGATCTTCGCTGGCATGGCGCCAACGTGACGGTGGATGTCGAGGACTGGACTGAACAGTTCAATTCGGTTACCGTGCGCTGGGCCGCCACGGAGGCGGACGCCGCTGTCATGAAGACCTGGGGCGACCAGGACGGGGGCCTGCCGGCGCTGAATCCGCTCATTGACGCCGCCAAGGAAGGCGACAAGGAATGGAAGAAGGACCCCGTCGATGATCTCCTGGGCCGCTAGGGGGCTTTGTTGAATCAGATCAAACTGCACCGTGTCGTTGTCGGACCGCTGGACACCAACTGCGTCATCATCGAGGACACCGCGACAAAGGACGCGATCATCGTTGATCCGGGTGGTGACCCGGACGCTATCTCCGAGCGTGTCAGGTTGACGGGCACAAAGCCCGTGATGATCGTCCTGACACACGGCCACGTGGATCACTGCGCCGAGGCCGCGTCGATCGCGTCGATGTACGGCATACCGGTCGCGATCCACAACGACGACCTTGAACTGTTCGATCAACTAGCCGATCAGATTGAACAATTCATGGGCCCTGTCGCCGCCGCCAGATTCCGTGCGTCGCCGCACTCCAGACCTCAGGTAATCCTTAAGGACGGTGATTCCGTCGCCTTCGGACAGGCCAGCGGTCGCGTGATCCACCTGCCGGGTCACACCATGGGCGGAATCGGGCTGTACTTCGAAGAAACGCCACCGGTCATCATTCAGGGTGATACGCTGTTTCGAGACGGTTTCGGTCGCACCGACCTCTGGGGCGGCTCCTGGGAAGCCCTCAAAAAGACCCTTAGGGACAGGTTGTTCACCCTGCCGCCCGAAACCAGGGTTGTCTGCGGTCACGGCGGCGATACCACGATCGGCCGTGAGAAGGCCGGACAATCCTTCTAGCGGCGCGAGGTTTCGCCGATGCTCAACTTTCCGGTATCTCCTTCGAAGAATGCCGCGCTGGCCAGGAGAATGGCCGATCTCGGGATCCTGGAATCGGATCTTGACGAATCATTCACCCATTCCCGGGGCAACGGCGGGCAGAACGTCAACAAGGTCTCGACCTGCGTGGTCCTGACGCACCGTCCGACCGGTCTGGCCGTGAAATGCGACAGCGAGCGCAGCCAGGGACTAAACCGTTACCGTGCCAGGCAGCGTCTGGCCGATCTGATCGACAAGGAAATCAACGGTGTTTCGGCGGTCCGGGTATCCGAACAGGACAGGATCAGGCGCCGCAAGACAGATCGGCGCAGGAAGGCCGTTTCAAAGACCAGACGCAACGAACCGGACGCGCTGGACGACAGCGGCGCCGAAACATCCGGCGACGACCTGACCGACTGACTACCCGCAGGGCGGGGAAATTACTCCATAGATACGTGCAGCGGGAATTCGATGATCTGGATGGCGCCCGCGTACGGGGCAACCTTTTTCGAACCCACGGTCGAGCTCACACACGAGACCAGGCGCTTGGAAGCCACCGGAGTGGTATCAACCCTGGACAACGCCACCTTACCCTTGGGCATCATAAGGAACACGACCTTTCCGCCCTTGAACCCTTCGACCTCGGAAAGCTCCCGCTGGAAACAGCGGATCAGGCCGGGTGTGACTTCCGCCTTCAACTGGTCGATATCGTCCTGCGTCAGTTCGCGATCGGACCCGTAGGACATGTCCATCACGACCGTTTCGACGACGCCGGGCGCGTCCCCGTCCGAACGCCTCGGTCTGCGCGCCAGAACGTTGGCCGCCGGCTTCGCCGGTTCCTCGGCCACCGGCCTGAACTGCACCGGAGTTGCCATTCGCTGGGTCATTGCCTGGACGGGCGGGAAGGTCAGGTCACGAAAAAAAGTCACCGGGTAACCGCTTGTGGGCAGTTCTGGCTCACGCAGCAGCAGCCACGAGCCCAAACCTCCCAGGACGACCACCACCGCGGCGATGACAAGGGGACCGTGCCGCCTGCGCCTGGCCTGCGCGATCACCTGGGTGGTGTCGCGTTCGACCTCGGCCTTGTATGCCGCGACCCGGTCACGTTCTTCCTTCTGGGCAAGGAAGTCCGCGAAGTGCGGCACCTTGCTGACGGGCGCGGATATCTTTGAACGATAGTTGATGATCTCGGATTGTCCGGTCAGCTCGCCGGACTCGATCATCTTTTCTATGTCACGGACCGAAAACGGGCCGTAATCCATGCCGTCGCGGTGGAACATCCATCGATCGAGCGAGGCTCTGGTGATAGGAGACATCTCAAACCGCTTTCAATGATTTCGCATGTCGCATTCGGATCGAAAAGGATCCACCTAACCGGTTTGTAGCAGGAATCATGGCGTGTGCCAAGAGTTTCGGGGGAGCAGATGGCCGTGGCCGCGTCTCAAGCCTTGCTGAGCAGCCTGGTCCTGAGGGATTCGGCCACCGAGTTGGCGAAGGCATCGGGATCCGGTGCCGTTCCGGTGCGGTCCTCGACACTCGTGATCGGCTGGCCCTTTACCTTGCACGGGTCGATCAGGGTGAATCCGTCCCATCCCCGTCCGGTGTTGACCGCGATCCCGTGTGTCGTGATCCCCTTGCTAAGATGGAATCCGATAGACGCGATCTTGGCGCCGTCTTCCATGTAGACGCCGGGCCGCGATTCGTCCCAGTGTCCGTGCACTCCGCAGGCGTCAAGGCACTCCATTACGGCCGCGCCGGAGGCTTCCAGCAGTTCCGTCACCGAGACCTTCAGGCGGTTCAAATCCAGGATTGGGTACAGAACCGCCTGCGCCGGGTAGTGGTACGTCGCGCCGCCACCGCGGTCCACGATATGAAAGTCGATCCCGCGCGCGCGAAGGTCGTCCGCCGACAGGTGAACCTCGGCCATGGTCCCGCGGTGTCCGAGCGTCACCACCGGCGTGTGCCTGATGGTGATTATGACTCCGGGGACCTCGCCGGCGCGCACCTTGTCCGCGGTCGCGGCCTGCAACTCCAGCCCGCGATCGTACGGAAGGATGCCGGTGTTCAAGATCTGAATTTGATTCGTGGTATTCATTTCCGGTGGTGGTGCCGGCGGCTTGTCACCTTTTCAGGTTGCCGCGGCGGTGGACGTCACTTTTCCGTTTCGCTGGGGAGCTGGGAAACGTCGAGCTTCGCCTTGATGAGGTCGCCCAGGGTCTCGGGAGCGTTGGCCTGGGTCTTCAGGAAGGCCTGGTAGTCGCCGCTCTCCTCGGCTTCCTGGAATCTGCGGATCGACAGGCCGATCTTGCGGTCTTCCGGGATCAGGTTGATAACCATCGCCGTGACTTCTTCGCCGACCTTCAGCACCTTGGAGGCGCTGTCCACCTTCTCGTTGCGCAGTTCGGACACATGAACCAGACCCTCGACCTCGTCTTCCAGTTCCACGATGGCGCCGAAGTCCAGGAGCTTGGACACGGTACCCTTCACGATCTGGCCGATCGGGTAGCGGTCGCCGACCTTTTCCCACGGGTCGTCCGAGAGCTGCTTGATGCCCAGTGCGAAGCGTTCCTTGTCCGGATCGATGTGCAGAACGACTGCCTCGACCTCGTCACCCTTCTTGTAGACATCGGCCGGATTCTTGATCTTGCGGGACCACGAGATGTCCTGCAGGTGGATCAGGCCGTCGATGCCTTCCTCGATGCCGACGAACACGCCGAAGCTGGTAACGCTGCGGACCTTGCCGGTCACCTTGGTGCCAACCGGGTACTTCTCACGAAGCAGGTTCCACGGGTTGATCTCGGTCTGCTTCAGACCCAGGGCGATGCGCTTGTTCTTCGCGTCGACCTGCAGAACGACGGCCTCGACCTCGTCGCCGACGTTCAGGACCTTGGACGGGTGCTTGACCTTCTTGGTCCAGGACATCTCGGAGACGTGGATCAGACCCTCGACGCCGGCTTCCAGTTCCACGAAGGCGCCGTAATCGGCCAGGGACACGACCTTGCCGTGAACGCGGTCATCGACAGAGTAACGGTTTCCGGCGTGCAGCCACGGATCCTCGCTGATCTGCTTCATGCCCAGGGAGACGCGCTCGCTCTCCGGGTCGAACTTCAGCACCTTGACGGTGATGCGATCGCCAACGCTGACCATTTCCGACGGATGGTTGATGCGGCCCCACGACATGTCCGTGATGTGCAGCAGGCCGTCGATTCCGCCGAGGTCGACGAAGCAGCCGTATTCCGTGATGTTCATGACCGTGCCGTCCACGACCTGGTTCACTTCCAGGCTGGTCAGCGTGGCCTTCTTCATTTCTTCGCGTTCTTTTTCAAGCAGCGCGCGGCGCGAGAGCACGATATTGCCGCGGCGGCGGTTGAACTTGATCACCTTGAACCGGAACTTCTGGCCGATGTAGCGATCCAGGCCACGCACCGGGCGCAGATCGATCTGCGAACCGGGCAGGAACGCCTTGACGCCGATATCGACGGTCAGGCCGCCCTTGACCCTGGACAGCACGATGCCTTCCACGACGCCGTCGCGTTCAGCGGCAACAGAGATGTCGTCCCAGATCTTCAGCTTTTCAGCCTTGTCCTTGCTGAGCTCGATCAGTCCGTCACGGTTCTCGCGGCTTTCAACGTACACCTCGGTGACGTCGCCTTCCTTGACCAGGATGTTGCCATCCGGATCCATGAACTCGTGCAGCGGAACGTAACCTTCGCTCTTGTACCCGATATCGATCAGGACCCAGTCCTTCTCGATGCGCTGGACGGTACCCTTTACGATCTCGCCGTCCCTGACTTCGTGCTGGACAAAATCGTCCAACATTGAGGCGAAGTCCTCTTCGCCCGCCGACTCAACCGGCTTGTTCTCCAGATCTGCCATCAATGGCCTCCCATCTTTTCGGCCCGCCCAATTGGTTAAATTTTTCAGGCACCGCGGGCCTACCCGGCGCGCGCATGACGCGTCGCGGGCGAGTAGTATATCTTTTGAATCCAAAGGGTCAAGGCCCAGTGACTGTCGCTCCGTGGCCGGGGAATCGCGCCGGGGCTATTCGAGAGCGAAGTGCTTTGAAATGAATGTCTTTTTCAAGACATGTGGCAAACACGGCCGAATCGACGTATATTCTGCCCGCATCCGATTTTTTGCGGATGCCGGCTTTGCGAAGGTCTCGATGCCAGGGGTCAGAAGAATGAAGAAAATCGCCAGTCTTGTCGCGCTTCTCGCTGTTTCGGCCTTGATGGTCGCATGCGGTGACAACGAACCGAAAAACGACACGGTCGAGGACACGATCGTGGCGGACACCGTCGACGTGGATGAGCACGACGAAGGCGTGCCCGAGGACACCGGGAACGACGTCGAGCAGGACACCAATGTCGGCACGGACGTTGTGGCGGACGTTGTCGACCCCGACGTGATCGAGGATGTCGGCGAACCCGAGATCATCCAGTACGACGGCTTCTACGTGATGAACGTGAAGGACCCCTACAAGGACGTGCTGCCGAAGGACGTGGACTGGGAGTCCCTGCCGAAGATGCCCGCCGAGAAGACCTTCACGACAAGGTACGCGGCCGGTGTGGGCATTGCATCGATCACGCCCGACTTCGAGATCTACCTGGGCGGGTTCGGAAACTGCCTGGGCAACGACGCCAAGTGCCGCAAGACCTCGCTGGTGCATGACCCGGTCGAGGCGCGCGCGGTCGCAATCGCCGACACGCAGTCCAATGAAATCGTGATCTTCGTCGGCATCGACGACGTGGGCATGCTCGACTTCGACGTGCTTGGAGCCCACCGGAACGTCCAGAAGGCCTTGTACGACGAATTCGGAATCTACTTCCCGGGCGCCAACGCCATCCTGTCCTTCAGTCACGCGCACTCGTCCATCGACACGACCGGCATATGGGGCCCGATGGATGGCAATGGCCGCGACGACGAGTATGCCGCGCTGGTTGTCCAGAGTATTGCCGAGGCGTGCCGCGCCGCTGTCGCCGACCTCGAGGACATCCAGCTCAGCTGGGGCGTGACCGACTTCGTGCAGAACTACACGGGCGACCCGGACAACCTGGACAGCAAACTGCTTGTCATCAAGGGTGATCGTCCCGGTGAAACCCCCGAGGTGAAGTTCACCTTGACCAGGTGGGCGGCGCACCCGACGACCTACAGCGACGAGTACCTGATGATTTCCTCGGACTACCCGGGAACCTTCCGCTTCGCGATGGAACGAGATGTTGGCGGCAAGGCCATATTCCTGAACGGTTCTCTGGGTGATACCTACCCGAACCGTCCGGAGACATGCGGCCTCGACCAGGAATTCTTCCCCGAAGGCGATCGTCCCGCGGGTCTCGAGGATGGCAATGGTTACATGAAGGCGACCTGCACCGGTCTGATGGTGGCGGACGCGGCGCGCGGCGTTATGGAAAACCTGACCCCGCTTGCCGAGACCGGCGTCGATGTGATGCACGACATGGTCTATTTCCACCCCTACAACGACTTCCTGATGCTCGCGCTCCAGCTTGTCCCGCTGCCTTTCCCAACCTGCCAGGCGTCCGATGAAGCCTGCAGGATTTACATGCGGTACTCGCTGATCAAACTCGGCGATCTGTCGTTTGTGACCGCTCCCGGCGAGATGTTCCCGTCGTTCTCCAAGGACCTGACGGACATCATGACCCAGGCGGGACTGTCCAACCCGATGGTGCTGTTCGCCCAGGGCTGGCTTGGATACCTGATGACCGAGGGGCACTACAACGATACTTCGCTGATCGATTTGGACTACAACCGCAGCCTTTGTCCCGGCCCGGATCTTCATCCCAAGTACCTCGAGTCCCTCCGCGCCATGCTCGGTGTTGAAGCCGCCGAATAACCGGCGCCGGTCTTCGATCATTCCCCGTTGCATCGTGATGGTCCCGGCGTACAATTCACGCGTGAGTTTTTCCTGACAGCCAACCAGGGGGAATCGGCATGCCCGACGATACAAAAGATATTGAAACTGTTGAAACAAATGTCGGCGGCGCCCGTCCGCTGAACTTCATCGAGGAGATCATCGAAGACGACCTGCGGACCGGGAAGAATGATGGCCGCGTTGCCACGCGGTTTCCACCCGAGCCCAACGGATATCTTCACATCGGGCACGCCAAGGCCATCTGCGTCGATTTCGGAAACGCGCAAAAGTACGGCGGAACGTGCAACCTGCGTTTCGACGACACGAACCCGACGAAGGAAGACGTCGAGTACGTCGACTCCATCAAGGAAGACATCACGTGGCTCGGTTTTCAGTGGGCCGATATGTTCTATGCGTCGGACTACTTTGAAAAACTGTACGAATACGCCGAGTTGTTGATCACAAAGGGTCTGGCATACGTCGACGAATCCACGGAAGAGGAACTGCGTGAATTCAAGGGCGATTTCTACCGCAAGGGTCGTCCCACGAAGTATCGCGACCGGCCTGTGTCGGAAAGCCTGGACCTGTTCCGCCGCATGCGCGCCGGTGAGTTCCCGGACGGCGCCATGGTGCTGCGCGCGAAGATTGACCTCGAATCCCAGAACATGAACATGCGCGACCCGACGATGTACCGCATCCGCCGGGCACATCATCACCGGACTGGCGACAAGTGGTGCATCTACCCGATGTACGACTTCGCGCATCCCCTGTCGGACGCGTCCGAGCGAATCACGTATTCGCTCTGCACGCTGGAGTTCGAGTCGCACCGCCCGCTGTACGAGTGGTTTATCCAGGCGGTTGGCGCCTATCCGTCGCGTCAGATCGAGTTCGCGCGCCTGAATCTTACGTATACGGTTATGTCCAAGCGCAAGCTGCTGGAACTGGTCCAGAAGAAACTGGTGGACGGCTGGGACGACCCACGCATGCCGACCATCTGCGGGTTGCGGCGTCGCGGCTACACTCCGGAATCGATCCGCGCCTTCGCGGATCGTATCGGCGTCGCGAAGAAGGACAGCATGGTCGACCTGGCACTGCTGGAGCACACGGTTCGCGAGGACTTGAACGTCCGGGTGCCCAGGTACATGGCCGTTCTGGATCCCTTGAAGGTCGTGATTCAGAACATGCCGGAAGACCAGGTGATCGAGTTCGACGCGCCCCTTTCGCCGGAGGATCCGGCGCTGGGCACGCGGAAGATCGCGCTGACGCGTGAGATCTTCATCGAACGCGAGGATTTCATGGAGGTTCCGCCGAAGAAGTGGTTCCGCCTGAGCCCCGGCACCGAGGTGCGTCTGCGATACGCGTGTCTGTTGAAGTGCGAGTCAGTCGTGAAGGACGCGGACGGGCGCGTGGTCGAGCTGCGATGCAACTGGGACCCGGAATCGAAGGGCGGGGTTTCGCCGGACGGTCGCAAGGTGAAGGGCACGCTGCACTGGGTGTCGGCGTCGCAGGCTGTTCAGGCCGAGGTGCGGTTGTACGACAAGCTGTTCACCATCGAGAACCTTGGCGACATGCCCGAAGGGACTTCGTACATCGACTATCTGAACCCGGAATCGCTGGTTGTCGTGAAGGGCGCGATGCTTGAGCCGGCCATGGCCGCGCTGAAGTCCGGGGACCGCGTCCAGTTCGAGCGCGTCGGATATTTCTGCGTGGATTCAAAGGATTCAAAGCCGGGCGCGCTGGTATTCAACCGCACGGTCGGCCTGAAGGACACGTGGGCAAGGGTCGCCGCGAAGGAAGAGGGTGGCGAGGCTGCGAAAGGCGAGAATGGTGGGGCCCGGGGGCCCGTAGGGGCGAATGTTAATTCGCCCGCCGGGTCAGGGTCAGGGTCAGGGACAGGTGTAGGGGCGAATGTTAATTCGCCCGCCGTTTCACCGGCCGACCTGGTCGCGGCTCCGATACGCCCCGAAATGAAACCGATCGCTGACGAAATCACGATCGACGACTTCGTGAAGGTCGACCTGCGCGTGGCTATCGTCCGTCATGCCGAAAAGGTGCCTGAAGCCGACAAACTGCTTCGCCTGCTGGTCGATCTTGGCGAGGGCCGCCTGCGCCAGATCTTCGCGGGAATCAAGAAGGCTTATGAACCGTCCGACATCATCGGCAAAAAGATCATCGTCGTCGCCAACCTGAAGCCCCGCCAGATGAAGTTCGGCCTGTCCGAAGGCATGCTTCTGGCGGCCGGCGAAATCCCCGGCCTTGGTCTGGCCACCTTCGACCGCGACGTGAAACCCGGCGACCGCATCGGGTGACGGTACCGCGCCTTCCAGGGTGTTCAATCAAGGGTGTCCGCTCAGATTGCCGTTATCGGAATTGACCAGAATCTATCGGTTATTGGCATGGCTTGGCGGGCAAGGCATAAAACACCGCCCGGTCCTGCCTTCATCCCCAGTTTTTCCACATGGTGGAAGTGACGGATGTCATCGCGTCCCGGGTTGGACGTCTTCTTGATTTCGAGCGGTATCAGGGTGTCGCCCTGCTGGATGAGAATATCGATCTCCGCTCCGTCCCTGTTGCGGAGGTAGTACAGCGGCGCCCTGTGGCCGTTATGCCAGAACGACTTCAGCAATTCGGACACGACCCAGGTTTCAAGCATGGCCCCACTCATCGCTCCCGTTTCCAGCGTCTGTGGCGTGGGCCAGTCCGTAAGGTACGATGCCAGTCCGGTGTCCAGGAAGTACAGCTTGGGAGCCTTCACCATGCGCTTGGCCCGGTTCTGGAACCAGGGTTCCATCAGATGGACAATCCCGGAGGTCACCAGGATTGACAGCCAGCTTTTGGCAGTGTTGGGAGCTATGTCCGTATCCCGGGCAAGGTCGGCCAGGTTCAGGAGTGTGCCCGTCCTGGCCGCCGCGGCACGCAGGAATCGCAGAAATGCCAGTTCGTCGCCAACCCTGGCCAGGTCCCGCACGTCGCGTTGGATGTACGTCTGGACATACGACCCGAACCAGACTGCCGAATTCAGTTCGGGGTTCAATATCATCTCAGGCATTGAACCTCTGTGAATCCGGCGGTACAAGTCCATCAAATCGGGGCCTGTCACCCCTTTCAGCCGCTGTTCGTATTCGGGCTCGCCGGGAATGAAGGGTCGTGCCTCGGGGCCACGCCCATCAGCTTCGGCGGCCGAAAACCCCAGCAGGTTCGTGATGGCGATTCGTCCGGCAAGTGACTCGGATACGCCCTTCATCAACTGAAACTGTTGTGAACCGGTCAACCAGAACCGTCCCGGCGTTTGATCCTGATCGACAAAGACCTTTATGTACGTCAGGAGGCCAGGCGCGTACTGGATTTCGTCAATCGTGATCGGCGGGGGAAAACGCTGAAAGAACAGACCGGGCTCCTGCCGGGCGAGTTGCAGCGTCGTGGGATCATCGAGCGTCACGAATCGTCGATCCGGGGTGCCAAGCTGTCGCAGCAGTGTTGTCTTGCCGACCTGCCGTGGACCAGTGACGAGCATCACGCGGAACTGCTCGGAGATTTTTTTCAAATGGTTTTCGAGTGTTCGTGCGTAGTACATGTTTACGCTCGGCTAAAGTGCAATCAGGCTGCATTCTAGCCGAAACATTCCGCTTGTTCAAGAAAATTAGGCTGTTCTGGTGCGAACAGCGGCGTTGTGGTCGGGATTGCGGCGGAAATAGTCGCGAATCTAAAGCACCAGCGTCATCACCACGGCGTCTTCGCCGCTGCGGTAGTAGTTCTTGCGGACGTAGACCGGAACGAACCCCAGCGACTTGTACAGCGAGATTGCCGGGGCGTTCGTGGTGCGGACTTCCAGGACCATCTCCTCGGCTCCGGAGTCACGGGCCTTGTCGATGGCCGCCTGCATCATGGCCCGTCCGATTCCGTGGCCGCGCATGGCCGGGTCCACCGCGATGTTGGCCGTGTGGGCCTCGGGGCCCATGAACCACGTAATCATGTATCCGACTATCCGGCCTTCACGGTCGCGGGCGATCAGCGGTTCCGAATAGTCGTTGATGATTTCGTGCTCGAACGCCTCGAACGGCCAGGGGTCGTCCGGGAAGCAGACCTGTTCAAGTCGCACGATCGCGGGGATGTCCACCAGTCGCATCGGTTTGAGCGTGAGGGTGTCCGGGATCACTCGCCGATTACCTCTATGAAGGGCAGCACGACCACCTTGTGCTCGGTGATGCGCCTGACGTACGAGCGCAGCGACGACACCAGCGTGTCCTCGATCACGCGTCGCGACGCGTCCGGGTGCATCTCTTCAAGCTGCTCGATCGCGTACCTGCGGGCCGTGTCCAGCGCCTCCTCGTCCATGAACGGCACGCCCACCGACGAGAGCTTCAGTCCGACATCCCATTCGTCGTGGCCGCGCGAGATCTTCAGTGTCGCGGCCATGACGCCGTTCCACGCGATGCGGCGGCGTTCGGACAGGCGCAGTTCGTCCGAGTCCCCGATCATCGGACCGTCCACGTAGTGGAAGTTCAGGCTGACGTGGTCGGTCACCAGCGCGTCGTGCCTGCCGACCTCGAACTGGTAGCCGTTTTCAAGGATGCGCACGTCCTCGACGCCGCACGCCTCGGCGATCTCGCGGTGCGCGACCAGATAGCGGTAGTCTCCATGGATGGGCACCATTATCTCGGGTTTGACGGCGCGGATCATCTGTTCAAGCTCGTCGCGCTGCGCGTGGCCGGAGCCGTGCACGTTGGCGGTGCGCTCGTGGATGACCTTCGCACCCAGGCGCACCAGGTTGTTGATCATCTTGAAGATGGCCTTTTCGTTGCCGGGGATGATCCTGCTGGAAAACACGACGGTGTCGCCCCGCCTGATCTTCAGGTCCGGGTGGTCGTCCAGCGACGCGCGCGCCAGCACCGACCTGGGTTCGGCCTGGCTGCCGGTGCACAGGATCAGCAGTTGGTCGTCAGGCACGCGGTCGATGTTGTGTTCGTCGACCAGTCCGGCCGGTGGCTTCATCATGAAGGCACGCTGGGCCGCGTCGTTGTAGATCTCCATGCTGCGCCCAATCATGGCTGTCCGCCGCCCGAACTTCTCGCCGATCTTCACCAGCTCGCGCACGCGCATCACGTTCGAGGCGAACAACGACACGATGACGCGCCCCGTCGCCTCGCTTATGACTTTTTCCAGCCCGGCCCGCACCTCGGCGTCGGGCTTGGTGTGACCCGGCACCTGAGCGTTCGTGCTGTCAGACATCAGCACCCGTACGCCCATGTCGCCCAGTTCGCGGAAGCGATCCATGTCGGTCAGGTGTCCGTCGAACGGCGCGTCGTCCAGCCTGAAGTCGCCAGTGTGAACCACCAGGCCCACGGGAGTCTGAATCGCCAGCGCGCAACTGTCGGGGATGCTGTGGCACACCCTGATGAACTCGATCTCGAACGGACCGACGCCTATCACGTCGCCCGCCGCGACCGGGTGGATGTCCGGCCTGCGCCCGCGTCCGAATATCTCGTGCTTGGAACCGACCAGATGGTACACGAACGGAGTCGCGTACACCGGAGCGGGGCAGACCTGCGTCACGTATTCCAGTGCCCCGATGTGGTCCTCGTGGCCGTGGGTGATGATGTACGCCTTGACCCTGCCTCGGTACTCCGCGACCAGGTCGATGTCCGCCAGCGTCTTTTCCGCCCCGATGGTCGCGGCGTCGCAGAACTGCACGCCGGCGTCGACAACGATCCATTCGTCATCGAACCCCATCAGGGTCATGTTCATTCCAATCTCGCCAAGCCCCCCAAGGGGCAGTATCGTCAGTGTCTTGTTGTCCATCGATGTCTTTTCCGTCTTCCGTCTTCCGCTTCCGCAAATCCGCCGTGCCGTTCCCGTAGGGGCGAATGACAATTCGCCCGCTTCCTGCCGGACTCTATCACAAAACCAATTGACAATCGCGCCCCATCCGGGCATACTTCGTCCGCTTTGGTTCCCGGACCTCTGGGGGTATAGCTCAGTTGGGAGAGCGCTTGAATGGCATTCAAGAGGTCGTCGGTTCGATCCCGTCTACCTCCACCAGAGACCCTTTGATTTCTTTACGTTTTTCGCCCTTCGCAATCTAGAAAATCACCACAATTCGGCCACTGGCAGACGAAAATGGAGACAGAATTCCGTCTTCCGCGGGCGGGTTGTTGGAGGTGACGGAGCTGGGATGGCGTTTGAATTCAAGGTGTTGTGGAGAATGGTCGCGTGACGACCTCTTGAATTGGGGTAGCGTGACGGCGTTGGGAGAGCAGATCAATTAATCGAGGATAACCAGTCGCTGACGTTACCGACCAGGGGAGCGCTCCGGTGTACTCCGCCGACAGCGTCATTAACAACAGCCGACACTCGGGCGATGCCGGACGGGTCATCAGGGGAAAATTGACATGCCACGTCTGAAATTGGGATCCAGAAGTGGCAACTCTGCCCTCCTTGCAGGGTGTGTGGCAACTTGACGTCCGCGCTTGGATTCGGAATCAGTAGTCGTCTTTTGTTTCCGATGTCTAACTCATAACCTTGGACTGTAATCGTGCGAAGACTAGGGTTGGCTACCGTGGTCAGAAGAAGTGGTTTTCTATCTTGGGAATACGGGTCGATTCCCACGGCTAAAGACACCGAAAGCGTGCGTCGATTTGCTTTCCGGTTGCCAAGGTAAATAATCGTCGACAGCACGGCGCCCCATACCGCCACGACGGCAGTGATGATTGAGAACACGTCCATCGCATCGTCCTCCCAAATGTTGCTACCGCCCGGCTGCTCGCGCGTGGCGGTTATGGCAGAAATACAGCGTCGATGTTGCCACGTTTGTCTAGTGCCTCGGCCGCTGTTTTAAGTGAAGGCAGATAGTCGAAATCTGGAAGCTCTGACGCCGGCAAGATCCTTTTGCTCATGCACTCGGCTCGGCACACCGGTAGATCGAAGTGCAACCGGCCGTCTGGCTCTACTATCTCCGGGAATGATGGTGTTCCTATTAGAGCGGCCGTGGCTACAAGCGCTTTCTCCCCAATTACGATGCTTGCCTTCATTAGTACTGCGATTTCTTTCTGAGGTACCTCGCTACAAACCACGCTGCCCCTACTGATGCTCAAGGGCCCCGCAGTTGGGTCGAATAGACCGCGCATGAACAAGAATTGTTGCCACTGCCGGATGATTTGGGCACCTGATACGATTTCGTCATCATCAATTCCAACGACCCGGGCGACATAGCCGGCATTGTCCAAAGCTGAGAATGCTTGCAGAAGATGTTCTTCGAAATTGAAGTTGGAGTCAGCATTCGCAGCCATCCAGTTCCTTCCGTGAAGAACGACGTGAATACGCACATTCTGATTTTTAGCATCGGATAGCATCAGGCAGGCTCGCGAAGTCTTCGCAAGAAGCTTAAGACTGTATGACGAATACATGGGTTCGATGCGCAAATTGACCTGCGTTTCGTCATCTGCGGACTGGAATAGAAGTTCAATTAAGGGCGTCGTGATTCTGAGAAGGCTCGCTTCGGGCCTGATCCATGGAATGACCGAAAGTGAGGAATAGATCTCACAGGGGAGGGACACATCCCCCTGTCCGGAGGACTCTTGGAATACCAGTTGTCCTGTGGCCCCAGGAGTAAGATCGGAAATCTGGACGCTTCCTCGAAATCCATTTTCGTGGCCTGAAGATGATTCCTGAATCGGAATTCCGAATCTTACATTCGAAATGGTCATGGAATTGATTTCCAGGCTGGCGCGTAACCCCACTCCGAATTCCGCGAATTGCCTCTCGGCCTCTTTGGATGGCATGGCTGGCAATGTGACAGACAAATGAATCGGATGGCCGTCAAACCCACATGTTTGGATATGCTCAATCTTAGCTCTCGCATATTGGAGAAGATCGTTGCCCACTACCTTCTCCAAGGCTTCGACAAACGCGTAACTTGTTGGTCTTGATAGTTGGTGCCGGTCGTCCCATGTCAGATCCAGAGATAACTTATGAATCCTTGATTTCTGGCCATCAACTTCAGCCTGTCTTAACCGTTTCAGCACTCGAGATACAATCTCTTCGTCAACATGAACCAAGTGGGCTGCCAAAACTTGCCGGTCATTTTTTCCGAGTGTAAGGATAAGGAAGAAGCAGGGCTCGGGCCGTTTTGCAAGGCTCTCCCAGTTCTTCAAGGACACGGATATGCGTCGTTTTGAAGTGCTGGTGGTTCCTTTCACCTGAACAAAGGCCGTTTTTGACGGCGGCCTAGCGTCCAATGTAGTGTTCTCGGGCAGATGCTTGTCCGGGAATTCCAAGAGGAAGTCCCATCCGTGCCGGTCAAGATCTGTTTTAGTCCGAAGTTCCGGAGCGATTTGAGCGTTATCTTCCCGTAATACTTCAGTTATACGTCAAATGCAGTGTTGGCTTTCTGACTACAAACCGAGCAATTCGAATGCTTTCTGCTGCACCGGTGTTGGCTGGGAGTACTGGTCGTAAGTGGCGTCGGTGTCGCCGATGCGCATGGTGATGCGGGTCATGGTCGCCAGGTGGCC
>Ga0209201_1000955_pt1 | contig 36324 bp, 27 predicted proteins | sample AD_UKC055_MetaG_FD_184411 | JGI IMG/M metagenome (GOLD analysis project Ga0209201, IMG submission 184411) | Active sludge microbial communities of municipal wastewater-treating anaerobic digesters from USA - AD_UKC055_MetaG (SPAdes) (version 2) | ecosystem: Engineered > Bioreactor > Anaerobic >... | reverse complement strand
CGGCCGGGTTTTACCCACAGGGCCGATCCAGGCGTCAATACGCCCGCTTGGACTGCCCGCTCAGCTGCGCTGCCGACCCGGCCACAATCCAAATCCGCCCAAATCACTTTCTCGAATCCGGCGTGGGCCAACACGCATGACCGCAAATCGGGGCTTTCGTTTCCTGGCCGGCTCTGGCATTCCTGAGAGAGATGCCATCGCCGGTGCCAGAAATTGAAACTCCGCGTCCGCAGGTCAGCGAACAGAAACGGTTCCCGTTTCTGCTGCGGATGTTCGAGCCCGCCCCGCCCGCGGAGGTGATGCTGACCGACGCGGACGAAATCCGGGCCAAACACCGGAGCTGGGAACGCCGGATCATCATCGCCACCATTATCGGCTACGCGACCTTCTACTTCGTGCGGAAGAACCTGAGCATCGCGATGCCGGTGATGGAAAAGAGCCTGGGCGTGACCAAGGCCGACCTGGGGCTGTTCCTGACGCTGCACGGCGTGCTCTATGGTGTGGCCAAGTTCGTCAACGGCTTCTTCGGCGACCGCTGCCATGTTCGCACGTTCATGGTCACCGGCCTGGTCCTGTCGGCGACAGTGAATGTGATGTTCGGCCTCAGCTCGGCGGTGGCCGCGCTGGGCTTCTTCTGGATGATCAACGGGTGGTTCCAGGGCATGGGCTTTCCGCCGTGCGCCCGGGCCTTCACGCATTGGGTGCCGCCGCAGGAGTTGGCCACCAAGATGTCCGTCTGGAACGCCTCCACCAACATCGGCGCCGGCCTCGTGGTGGTCATGTGCAGCTATTTGCTCAGTTATTTCGGCAACTGGCGGCTCTGTTTCTTTGTGCCCGCGGGGCTCGCGTTCCTGTGTTCGCTGTTCCTTTGGTTTGCGTTGCCCGACACTCCGCAATCAGTCGGCCTGCCGGAGGTCAAGGGCACGAAGGTCAAGGCCGCTGCCGGCGACGATGGCGATTGGAAGGCCGTGGCGGTCAAGTATGTTTTCAGCAACCCTTACATCTGGCTGCTGGGCGCGGCCAATTTCTTCGTCTATACGATTCGTTATGCCATGCTCGATTGGGGGCCGACCATGCTGACGCAAGCCAAGGGCCTCCAACTGACGGGCGCCGGCTGGATGGTCGCGGGCTACGAGATTTCGGGCATGACCGGCGCATTGATCGGCGGGTGGCTGACCGACCGGCTGTTCGGGGGGCGCGGCTTCCGCTCGTGCGTGTTTTACATGGCCATGGCGGGCGTGTCCGTGTTGCTGTTCTGGAAGGTGGCCGGGCAATCGGTGTGGCTCAACACGCTTTTGCTTTGCGCCTCGGGCTTCTTCATCTACGGCCCGCAGTGCCTCATCAGCATCGCCGCGGCCAACCTCGCCACGAAACGCGCCGCGGCCACCGCCGTCGGCCTGACCGGCATCTTCGGTTACGCCAGCACCACGCTGTCGGGCTGGGGCGTGGGCAAGGTGGTTGACGCTTACGGCTGGGATGCCTTGTTCTGCGGGCTGCTCGTCGTCGCCGCCATCGGCACCTTCGCCTGCGCGCTTGGCTGGCGGGCCAAGCCCCACGGCTACGGGGATTAAAGAGGATTCGACGCGCCGGAAGTCTGCGTTCTGCCTTCTGGACACCATGAAAACTCATCTGCTGATTTTGCTGGCCCTGCTGCTCACAAGCGCAGGCGCACATTCCGCTGAGGCGGGCGGGGCGCCCGGCTCAATCCGCTTCTCGAAAGCCGGGGTTTCCCAGGTCCTGCCAATCTATCGGGCGATGACCGGGCGGGAGCTGGTGGTTGACTCGCGCGTAAAGACCGTGCGACACACGATCACTCTGGAGGCACAAGCGGCCGGCAAGGAAGAGGGCGCGAAGCTCATCGAGAAGGCGCTGCTGAGCCAGGCGGGCGTCGTTATCACGCGTCTTGACAGGAAACGCGCCTCTGTGACCTACAACGACGCGCTCCCCATCGCCCCGGCAAAGAACGCCCCCGGAAACTGAGCCTTGGGCGAGAGAATTCCCCGGACTCGTGCGCGCTTTGAACCCCTGAACCACCGTGAGAGAACATCCACCATCCAGCATCCAAGGGCCGAGCTTTGGGCCGCTATTGGATGTTGGATGTTCCCCAGGTTCATGGTAAGAGCTGTCAGGGGGCGCATCCCAGTTTTTGAGCGGTGTTTTCCTGGCAAAGGCGCCAGCGCAGCGGCTGAGCAACCACGGTGTGGCATTGTCCTCTCTCAACCCCACCTTCCATGCACGCCCCCCCGCCAGGGATGGGCAGGCCCGCCGTCCGCCCCCCGTCCCGCTACCGTAGTACCTCTAACCCCGGGTTAGAGGTACTACGGTAGCGGGACGGGGGGCGGACGATGAGCGGAGGGTGGGGCGCGGGGGCGGAGAATGGGCGGAAGTGCCGTGCGGACAGGCGGTTACTCCAGTTCGGAGCGCAGGGACGCGGATAGGTTCCCGGCGGGGCCTGGCTGGCTTGGGCTGGGGGGAGGCGTCCGGGGCGAGAAGTCGGTGCCGCAGCCCGCTTTGGAGGCGCCGGGAACCGTTGCCGCAGGCCCCCCAAGCCTCAGAACTCCTGAGCCGCGCGCTTGGCCCGGGACAAGCCAAGGAATTGACGTGCGCCCCCCATGAACCGGGGGAACATCCAACATCCAACCTCGAACGCCCAACATCCAATAGCGGCCCAAAGCTCGGCCCTTGGAGATTCGATGTTGGATGTTGGATGTTGGATGTTGGATGTTCTCTCACGGTGGTTCCGGGGTTCAAAGCGCGACGGGTCACGAAGAGGAGAGCTGTCAGAGAGTTGCCGGCTTGACGCTGGGCCGTGCTGGAATACGCTCCTGCGCGTGAATCCTTGCGTTCGAGTTCTCTCCCTGCTGTTTCTTGCCACTGTTCAGGCCGCCGCCGCTGCTTCCCAGGCCGCGCTGTCGCTGGAGCTTAACCGCCCCGGCCCGGCCATCTCGCCTTACATCTACGGCCAGTTCATCGAGCACCTGGGCCGCTGCATCCGCGACGGCATCTGGGCGGAGAAACTGCAGGATCGCAAGTTCCTGCTGGCGCTGGACAAATCACCCTGGAAGGCGGCGCGTCCCGATGCCGCGGCTGGCGATGTGTTTCTCGATCCGGCGGGCGCTTATGCCGGCGATCACTGTTTGGCGTTGTGGCGCCGCGGCGAGCCCGCCGGCGATTGCGCAATCACGCAAAACGACCTCGGCGTGCTGGCGGGCAAGGAGTATGTCGGTTACGCCCTGGTCGCGGCCGTCAGCGGCGAGCCGGCCCTGGAAGCCGTGCTCTCGTGGGGAGACGGCCTTGCCGAGCAGCGGACCGTCCGCTTGACCGGCCTCGGGCGGGAGTACCGGCGCCTGCCTTTCCGCTTCCGGGCCGGCGGCACGACGGAGTCGGCGTCGTTGTCAATCCGGCTGGTCACGCCCGGGCTGGTGTGGATCGGCTGTGTCTCGTTGATGCCCGCCGACAACGTCAACGGCATGCGCGCGGATGTGCTGGCCTTGATCAAGCAGCTCAACTCCCCGATCACTCGCTGGCCCGGCGGCAACTTCGTCTCCGGCTACAACTGGAAGGACGGCATCGGCGAGCGCGACCGGCGCCCGCCGCGCTGGGAGCGCGCCTGGAACGCGGTCGAGGACAACGACTTCGGGCTGGATGAGTTCCTGGCCTTTTGCGCTGCGGTCCGCACCGAGCCCTACATCGCCGTGAACACCGGGCTCGGCAGCGCGCAGGACGCCGCCGACGAGGTGGAATATGCGACCGGCTCCAGCCGCAGCCGCTGGGGCGCCGAGCGCGCGCGCAACGGGCATCCCCAGCCCTACCCGGTCACCTGGTGGGGCGTGGGCAACGAGATGTACGGCGACTGGCAGTTGGGCAACGTGCCCGTCGAGCGCTACGCCATGCGCCATAACTCCTTCGTCGCGGCGATGAAGGCCAGGAACCCTCGCATCCAGATCATCGGCGTGGGCAATCCCGGCCGCTGGAATGATGTCCTGCTGCCGATCAGCGCCGCCCACATGGACCTGCTCAGCGCGCATCATTACACGCAGCGCAACTTCAAAGCCCCCTTCTCGCCCGCGGACGCCGCGAAATACGAAGCCGCCTTCCTGAACTACTCCGGCAGCGTCATGGAAGGCGTGCGCCGGCTTGTCGTGGATTACCGCAACCGCCTCGCGAGCGGCAACCCCGAGCTGGGCCGCGTCCGGCTCGCCATTGATGAATGGGGCATCGTGCGCGACTGGAATCAAGCCCCCGACGGGCCCGGAGTCGGCGCCTTTGAACACTACTACCCGCTCGGTGACGCCCTGGCATCAGCCCGCGCTTTGCATGAGCTCATCCGATCCGCCGACCTGGTCTCGATGGCCAATTGGGCGCAGACCGTCAATGTTATAGGCGCCATCAAGGCCGGACGAAACCACGCCGTGCTGGATTCAGTTGGCCACCTGCTGGCCCTTTACCGCGCGCAGGTCGGAGGGAGTTTAGTCCCGCTGCAGTTGAGCACAGAGGCGCCGGTGGACGCCGTCGCCGCGTTTGACCGGAAGACCGGCAGCGTGTCGCTTGGCCTGGTGAACTACTCGCCGACGCAGGACGTGGTATTGTCGGTGAAGGCCGCCGGCGGCGCGCTCCCGCGCACCGCGCAAGCCTGGAGGATTAACGGGGCGAGCCTGGGCGCGATCAACATTCCCGGCCAGCCCGAGGCCGTGACTACCCAAACTCTGTCCGCCGTTGCACTCGGCGAACCTCTCAGCCTCCCCGCACATTCCATCACCGTGCTGAAGAGCGGCAGGTAAGGAAGACACTCACGATGCGGGACTGCGCAACGGAGCGGCGCAAGTCGTTGCAAAGTTGGCGCCGCCTCGACCACGCCCTTTTGCCGCGGTCAGCGTTCACGCTGGCGGTTGAAGCCAGCGTGCCCCGCAAGTCCCCACTTCGGTCCTGGTCCCGGGATGTTCAGCTTGTTTCGCGGGCAAGAACCGGCGCCGGCGCGTCAGCGCGGGTGCCGGCGTTCGCCGGGCGGCCGGGCGGGCGCAGATCCAGCTCGCGGCCTTTCCAGTTGCCGATGCCGATGTGATTGAGCCGGCCGAGGGCATAGCGATAGGACCAGCCGTAAAACGGGTTGTGGGTTGGCCAGAAGGAAATGAAATCCACCCCGGCGGCCCGCGCCAGCTCGATGGCCCGCTCGATGGTGCGGCGGCTGTCGTTCCAGTTGAACAGCAGGTATTTCCATTCCAGCAACGGCTGGGACAGGCCGCGCGCGTTGCGGTATTCCACCAGCGCCTTCATGTTGGCGTAGGCCTTCTCGAAGCTGCCGCGGCGCTCATACTTCACCAGCATCGCGTCGTCCACTCCGGCGATGGAGAAATAAATGCGGCTGGCGTGCAGCGCGGCCGCCCGCCGGGCGTCGGTGTTCAACACGATCCCATTGGTCGAAATCCAGATGCTGCAATCCGGGTTCTTGCGCCGCAGCAGCTCCAGCTCCGGCCCGATGTTGGGCGAGAGAAACGGCTCGCCGAGGTTCAGGTAGCAGAGCGTCTGAATGCCGAGCTCGTGGACCAGGTCCGCCATGCGCGACAGCTTGTCCAGTTCCATCTGCGGCGTCGTGCGGATGCGGGCCGCCGACTGCCGGTCGCAGCCGATGCAGTCCAGGTTGCAGCGCACGGTGTTTTCCAGCAGCATGCCTTTGTAGGGCAGCCGGGGCTGGGGGATGGGCGTGGATTTGGGCAGCCGCTGCAGGTCGCCGCAGCGGGTGCAGGTCGGGATGGGCAGCTTCCCTTTGGCCAGTTCGTCCCGAAACCGCTGCGCCACCGGGCCAAAGAAAACTTCCTTGAAGGAAGCCTGGTTCAGGTCGCCCAGGTGCCCCGAGCCGTCGTAATCCTGGCAACTGCACGACACCGTGAGGTCGCAATTGACGGTGATGTTGTACTCCGACTCCCCTTCGAGCGCGCGGCAGTGGAATCGCTGCCCCCGGAGCCAGGCCAACCATTCCAGGCAGGGTCTCAGGCCCGCGCGAGTGATGTCGCTCAGGACCCAGTTAAACCGTCTGCGTTTCACAGGTTGAAGCTAACACGCCGATTCCGGCCAAGCCAGCGGAAAGGGCTGACCGCGGCTCAACTAATCGCCTTCTGGTAGCGCTCCGCCACGAAGTCCCAGTTGATGACGTGGAAGAAGGCCCCCACGTAATCCGCCCGGCGGTTCTGATACTTGAGGTAATAGGCGTGTTCCCAGACATCAACCCCCAGCAGGGGCTGTTTGCCCTGGCTGATGGGCGAGTCCTGGTTCGGCGTCGCCTCGATGCCCAACTGTTTGCCGGCGTCCAGCACCAGCCATGCCCAGCCGCTGCCAAACTGGCCCAGGGCCGCCTTCGTAAACGCATCCTGGAACCGGGCAAAACTGCCGAACCGCCTCTCGACCGCCTTGAGCAGTTCGCCCGCGGGCCGGCTGCCGCCGCGCTTCATGCTCTGCCAGAACAGCGCGTGATTGTAGTGCCCGCCGCCATTGTTGCGAACCGCCGCGCGGATCGCTTCCGGCACCGCGCCGAGGTCCTTGAGCAGGTCCTCCACCGACCGCCGTCCGGTCGCGGGAAAGTCAGCCATGGCCCGGTTGAAACCGGCCACATAAGCCGCATGATGCTTGTCATGGTGAATCTGCATGGTCAGCGCGTCAATGTGCGGCTCCAGCGCGTCGAACGCATAAGGCAGCGGCGGCAGGGCGATGGCGGCGGGGGCCGACGCGGGCTGCGCGCCCAGACTGGACAACGCCGTCCCGGCGGCGCAAGCGGCCGAAGCCAAGGCGGTTGTCTTGAGAGCTTGCCGGCGAGTCATCATAATCAAATGCACCTTTCGCACCTCAAGCGCCTCCGCGCAAGTGCAGGACGCAGGGATGAAGGAGCACGGGCATCCCTGGCCGATGCCTCCAGCCAACAGAACCTTATCCGAAGAATGCAAGGCCGGCTCGCGCGCCACCGCAGGCCGAATGCGCCCTTCCCCTTTCCATGAACCGGGGGAACATCCAACATCGAACCTCCAAGGGCCGAGCTTTGGGCCGCTATTGGATGTTGGGCGTTCGAGGTTGGATGTTGGATGTTCCCCCGGTTCATGGGGAGCGGGTGCGCGTCAATTCCTTGGCTTGTCCCGGGCCAAGCGCACGGCTCAGGAGTGCTGAGGCTCACGTCGTTGCCAGCGGGCCAGGATGTGTGAGGCTGGCGTTCCGGTCCGCCACATTTGTCCGCTTGCGTTGCCCGGTCCGCCGGGTGGAAGGGGCGGGGGCGGCGTTCCGCGGCTTTTGACTTTTGCGCAGGGTCGTTGGCATACTGCAACCCATGGAACGGACCGATGCGGAGTTGATTGCGGCAGTGCGGAAAGGCGATGCCGCCAGCTTCGAGCCGCTGGTCCAGAAGTATTCCGCCCGCCTCTTCGGCATGGCCCGGCGCTACGCACGCCGCGAGAGCGAGGTCGAGGACATTGTGCAGAACATCTGGCTCAAGGCGTTTGCGAACCTGCACAGCTTCCGCGGCAATGCGCCCTTCGAGCACTGGCTGATGCGGCTGGCGGTGCGCGCGTGTTACGACTCGCTGCGCAGCCACCAGCGCAACCGCGAAACTCCGTTTGCCGAGTTGACGGAGCCGGAGGCGGATTGGCTGGACCGGTTCGTCAGCCAGCCTGATTCAGCCAGCCAGGACGCCGACGCCGCCCGCCAGCTCATCGCACGCCTGTTGGATGGGCTGTCCCCTTCCGCCCGGCTGGTCATTACGTTGCTGGAAATCGAGCAACGGTCGGTGAAGGAAATCGCACAACTGACCGGATGGACGGCGCCGGTGGTAAAGATCCGGGCCTTCCGGGCGCGCGCCGAGATGCGAAGGAGGCTCTCCCGAATCGCCAAAGATAAGTACTTGTAACCGCGCTCCTCCGGGGGGCGTCTAAACCTTTGCCGCCTTTATGAATCTGGCCGAACTGGAAAGAAAACTGATTGCCGCCGCCCGAGCCAATCCGCCGAGCGAGCAGGCACCTTACGCTTTTGAGAAGCGCGTCATGGCGCTCGTTGCCGCCCGGCGCGTCGAGGACGACTGGACCTTGTGGGCGCGTGCTCTGTGGCGGGCCGCCGCGACGTGCGTGACTGTCATGCTGCTGCTGGGCACATGGTCCTTGCTGACGCCGCAGAGCAGCGCCCCGCCAGACGACTTGTCCCTGGACCTTGAGCAGACCCTGCTGGCGGCCGCCGATCAGGATCAACCCAACGACTCGAGCTGGTGAACAACTGGAAGGTCATCCTGGCCACGATGGTCATCTTTGGCGCTGGTGTGGTGACCGGCGGCCTGTTGGTGCGGCATGTCGAACGAGGCTCCCATCAACGGCCGCAACGCGTCGGCGCTGCGGTCCGTCCCGCGCCGCCCGCCTCCGCCGGCGTGATGCGCCTCGAGTTCCTGCGGCGCATGGAGCGGGAGCTGGACTTGACGCCCGCGCAACGCGAGCCGATTAACCGGATTCTCAAGGAAGCCCAGGACCGCACGAAGAAGATCATGGACACGGTGGAGCCGCAGCGCCGGGAGGAATTCCGCCGGACCATCGAGGAGTTCCGGGCCGTGCTGACGCCCAAACAGCAGAAGCGGCTGGACGCGCTGATAAAGCAGCAGCAACAGCGCGCGCGCGAGCAACGCAAGGCCGCCCCACCGCCGCAGCGGCCACAGCAAGGCCCGCCGCCTGACACAAACTCCTGACCCGGCAGGGCGCTCGCCCCGCCGCTAATGCGACCGCCACCGGCGCAGCCGCAGGGCATTGCCGATGACGACCAGGTCCGACAGCCCCATTGCCGCCGCGCACAGCACCGGGCTCAGGAACCCGAGGGCGGCCAGCGGCACGCCGATGGCGTTGTAGAAGAACGCCCAGAACAGGTTCTGTTTGATGGTGCGCAGCGTGGCCCGCGCCAGCCCGAGGCTCTCCGGCACCGCCTCGATTTCCGACCGGAGCAGGATGATGTCCGCCGCCTCGCGCGCGACGTCGCTGGCTCGGCTCACCGCGATGCCCAGGTCGGCTTGCTCCAGCGCCGGCGCGTCGTTGATGCCGTCGCCCACAAAGGCCACCCGCTGGCCTTGCCGCTGGAGCCTCTGCACGAACGCCGCTTTCTCCTCGGGGCGGACCTGGGCAAATACATTCTCCGAAGGGATGCCGGTCTGCCGGGCAATGGCTCCGGCGGTCAGCACATTGTCGCCAGTGACCAGGTAAACCTTCAGCCCTTGCCGCGTCAGTTGACCGACGACCCCGCGGGCGCCGGGTTTAACCGCATCCTTCACTGCGAACAGCCCTCGCAAAGCGCTTTCCACCGCCACACCCACGACGGTCGCGCCCTGCGAAGCCCTTTCCGCGATGAAGTCTCTGCCCGCCGCAAGGGCCACCCCCGAGTCCTCCAGCCAGCGCAGCGAGCCGAGCCGGGCCGTGACCGGCGATGCGCGGTCGAATGCGATGGCGGCTTGCACGCCGCCGCCCCGAACCTCCTGCCAGGTCTCCAGTGCCGCTCCCTTGGCCGAGAGCTTCGCCACAGCCTGGCTTACAGGGTGAGACGAGTGACCCGCGAGCGCCGCCGCCAGGTCTATGACTGGATATTTGGATGTCGGCTCTTCGGCTCCCCCTCGGATTTTGGGCCCTGAATTCAGGACGTTTCCCCCGTCCCACACTCCCACCACCTCCGCCTTGCCCGTGGTAAGCGTTCCCGTCTTGTCAAACAGCACGGCAGTAACCCGGCCCGCCTTTTCCAACGCCACGCCGTCGCGGATGAGAATGCCGCGCCGCGCCGCGGCATTCGAGCCGGCCATGACAGCCGCCGGTGTAGCCAGTCCCATCGCGCAGGGGCAAGCGACGATCAGCACTCCGGCGGCAATGATAAAGGCCGCCGCCAGCGCGCCTTCGGGCGGATGCGCCGCCCAGAGGAACGGCGCCAGCGAGTCGTGGGCTCGCCGGGCCCAGTCGGGCGCGAGCCCCCAGCACAGGCCCGCCGCCACCGCCACCGCGACCACCAGCGGCACAAACACGCTGCTGACCCGGTCGCCCAACCGCTGGATGTCGGCGCGGCTGGCCTGGGCGCGCTGCACCGCGGCAATAATGTGAGCCAGGGCGGTCTCCTCGCCCGTCGCCGTGACGCGCATCAGCAGATGTCCGTTGAGGTTGACCGTGCCCGCGCACAGCCGGCTCCCCGGAGCCTTGTCCACCGGCGCCGACTCACCGGTCAGCATGGACTCGTCCAAGGCTGAACCCCCTTCCTCCGCCTCGCCGTCAGTCGGCACACGGTCGCCGGGACGCAACACAACCCGGTCGCCCACCCGCAACTCCGCCACCGGGACTTCGCGTTCGCCCCCGCCGGGATCACGCCGCCGCGCCAGCGCCGGCGCCAGGTTCAGCAGTTGGCGCAGGGCGCTCGACGCCCGCGCGCTCGCGCGCGATTCCAGCCAGTGCCCCACGCTGATCAGGGTGATGATCGCGGCGGCCTCCATGAAGTACACGTGCCCGCCCGCACGGCTGAACAACGCCCACGCGCTATACGCAAAAGCGGTCGTCGAGCCCAGCGCTACGAGCGTGTCCATATTGGAGCGGCCGACCTTGAGTTGCCCCCACGCGCCCCGATAGAACCGCGCCCCGGCAACAAACTGCACCACACTGGCCAGTCCAAAGGAAAGCCACTGGAACCAGCGGGTCATGCCAAGGCCTAGGCCCCATTCTCCCAGCATGATTGGCACGGTCCCGAGAACGCCCACCCACAGGTTAAGCTGCCACCCGCCTGGCGCGTGCTCGGCTGCGGGCGCTTCCGCAATGCGGGCCCCGAAGCCCGCCCCCTCGACCGCCCGGATCACGGCGGCAACATCTGGCTCCACGCCGCCCGCCCAGCGGACGGCAGCCCGCTTCGCCTCGAGGCGCACTGCCGCACTGTGAACGCCCGGCACACTTTGGATGGCCTCGGTCACATGGCGGGCGCAGTTGGCGCACGTCATGCCGGTGATGGTGAATTCGGTTCCCACCCGCGGGGCGGCTTGCACCTCGCCCGCCCCATGCCGCTCCGTTGTCTGTTCAAGCCGCATACTCGCTCGGATACAGTGTAAGCCATGGGACAAAGATGTCTAACCCGGCCATTGGCTGCCCTAGCGTGCGTAATTCGCACTCCGATGGGAACGGCAACCGTGCGCCGCGTGAGGGCACGCGGCGTTGGGTGCGAAAGATGCAGACCAGCGCCCAATTGGCTGCTGAAGCCAGGTCGCAGGCTATTCCAGGGTTGCGAAGGAATACGTGCAGGTCCTGGGGCACGCGATGTGCTAATCCCACGCGCAATTACAGTACAACCAAATCTCAATACATGAAACTGAACCTTCGTTCATGGGCTTCGTCCTATACCCGTTTCCTCTTCTTCTTAGCCGCAGGCTGCGGCTGGGCCGCCTGGGCTGCCGATCCGCCCGTCTTCGTCAACCCCATGATACTCCCCGGCGGACAAGTCCAGGTCCAGCTCGCCACGGTGGTGGGCGAGAGCTACACCATCGAGGTTTCCACCAACCTGGTGACTTGGGAACCGGTGGGCAGTGTCCCGACTGTGGACACCAACCTGGTCACGCTGGTTGATGAGGAGCCGGTCACGTCTTCGCCCTGCCGGTTCTACCGCGCCAAGGTGGGGCTGACCAGGACTTATGGCTTGTGGTTCAATCATTATGCCCAGGCTGGGAATTTCTCGGGCGGACTGACGCCCGTGGTATCGTACCCCATATCCATCGCTGGATATACTGCGGGCTTCGATGTCGAAAACGATCCTCCCTATCCCGAGGCCAGCCAGGTGTTCTTCTCGGGGCCGTCAGGCTCCGGATTGAACAACGCCGCTGCGGACCCGATGAATTCATGGGCGGACGAGGAAGGCGCGAGTTACCATTCGCCGGTAGTCTCCAGTCCAGCCCTGGCCCCCGGCGGGGATTGGACCATTCAATACAAGGGCAGCAACTACGTCTTCAACATGGCCAATCCCCAGGCCGCCAGCCGGTTGGTTCTGCCGGTGCCGACTTTCGTTCTGTCCAATGGTTTCGTGCAAAGCGTGAGTTGGGTCTATCGCGCGGCTGACACGGGCGCGCCGCTGACGGCACCGCCGGCCTTTATGACCGGCATTCAGGTCCAAATAGACGGCAATGGCGGCCGCATCTACGACTCGCCCTGGAGCGATTATCCGGCCATCACCAGCCACACTCTGTTGGAACCCATCCTGTGGAGTGATGTCTCCGGGGTCAACCTGGCCTACGACGACTCGCTGGACAACCATTACGTGGTGTTCTTTCGGAAACCATGACCGCCGGGCGCTCTTCGTTCGGGGGATGCAAACCCGCAGATTTCGCACCCAGCGCCGCGTGAGGGCACGCGGCCTACAAGAAGAAGGGGGGGCGCCTGTAAGCCGCGTGCCCTCACGCGGCCTACTGTGGCCGTTCCCATCGGAGTATATGCGGGTTAGCGCAACGCGTCCACTTCCGGCAGGAGGCCGGGCGGGATCAAAGGGATGATGCGCGCGTGGGACTCGCAAACGCGGATCAAATCCGCCTTGTCTTTGGCTTTCTTGGAAGCCCGGCGCCGCGGATCCGCCAGCGCCCACAGCTTGCCTTGCACCAGGTCTTGGAGGGCGGCGACCGGCAGACGGACCCCAAAGATCTCTGCCATCACCGCGCGAGCGGGGAACGCCTGATAACGCTCATCGAGGGTGATCTGCACGCGCAAGCGGCTGCCAGGTAGTTGGGCGTTGAGCGAGTAGGGATGCTCCTCGACTTCGAATCCGCAGTCCCGTAGCGCCTGGGCGACCCGGGAATGGCCCGCGACGGCGAAATCGGCGTCCAAGGTCACGACCGGTTCGACGTAATGGTTCATGGCCAAGCCACCGATGAGGCAAAAGGGCACCGCCGCAGCCTTCAGCGCTTGGGCAACCAGTTGAAGGTCGTTATCGTGGCCGGTCAACCCGGCCAGAAACCGTTCCGAGGTCATGCCACTCCTATACCACATACCCGGTGGTACAAGACAGCCTGAACTTGAAGGGCGGCCTGCTTCACAGCGTGTATGCCTGAAGCTGCCGGAGCGCGGGCATCTTGTCCGCTTTGCGGATTGTGGGTCAGACAAGTGGGCAGGATGCCCGCGCTCCTTCACTCATACGCGCTGCTTACTTCACTCCCGCAACGCCTGTCAATAAGGCTACACTGGTTTCGCGCCCTAACCAGGCCCCTCAGCTTCGGGTCAATTGGAGTCCGGTGGCCGAGAGGCTGAAGTCCACGAAGCGGGCGCGGGGGTTCGGGGGGTGCCCAGCGAGGTGTTGCTTGATTCTGGCCGCCGCGGCTTCGTCTTTGCCGAAAAGCAGCAGGTAGCCGCCCCCGCCGGCGCCGAGCAGCTTGGCGGCGCCGAGGTAGTCCCGCACGGAGTCGAGAATCGCCTGCACCTCGGGCGGGTTGGTGCCGGAATCGAGGCGCTGGTTCAGCGTCCAACTGTTGCGGATGGCGGCCAGGAGCATCCCGTAATCGCACTTCTGGATCGCGGTGGCGGCAAAGTCGGCGTTGGCGCCGATGTCGGCAATGATGCCCAGGTGCGACGGCGAGTTGAGGAACAGGCCGCGCACAATCTCCGCGAGGATGTTCTTGGCCAGGCGCGTAATGCCGGTGTAGTAGAGCAGGATAGAGCGGTTGGCGTATTCGTGGCCGAAGAGGTGATGCGGCAGCCAGCCGATGGCGGGCTTCTGCGCCAGGCCGGCGGCGGTCTCGATCAGCTTTACCTCGCGGAAGATCGCGCCGGCCTGATCCTGCCAGCCGCCGCCGGTGGTCAGCATCTGCTCCAGCGCCAGCGTGCGGGTAAAGAGCGTGTTTCGGTCCCAGCCCAGGCCGCACAGGTCGCCCAGCGCCGCCAGCACCGTTGCCGCGAGGATGCTGCTGGTGCCCAACCCCGAGCCCTTGGGCACGGCGGCGAGGAGCGAAAGCTCGATGCCCGCGCCGAACTCGCGGAGTTGCTCCTCGAGCGACCCCCAGCCGCCCCGGGTGTGAAACCGGGGAAGGAAACCGGCCAGCGCGAAGGCGGCCTTGGCCAGGGCAAACGGGCTGTCTGGCCCGCCAAACGTGTCCAGCTCGGCATAGGTGCGCACCCGTTCCTCGAAGCCGAGGTCAATCGAGCGCATGACCAACTCGGGACGCTCGGACAACCGTGCGAAGACCTGGATCGGCGGCTGCCCGTTGAGGTCGGCGGCCAGGTTCAGCACTTTGCCGCCGTGCTCGATGCAGTAGGGCGGCGTGTCGGTCCAGCCGCCGGCCAGGTCGAACCGGACCGGGCTGCGCGCCCAAACGATCTGGTCTTCCATTACGCTGGGATGCGGCTCAGCGGGCGAAAGGCGGGCCTCCTGGACAATCATCTCCCGGAGCCGGGCAAACGCGCCGGCCTCGAATTGCTCCCACCCGGCCTCGCGGCGATGGCGTAGAACGGCGGAGCGGAACATCTGGTCATGGACCAACTGCATCGGGTCGTCATGCTCGTCGAAACGCAGCTCGGGCAGGGTGCCGCCGCTCTCGGCAAAGGCGCGCGCGGCCGACTCCAGGTCCAGCCGGAAGAACACGCTCCAGCGGAAGTTCCCGAGCATTGGCAGCAGGCAGCCCTGGCGCAGGCGCGCGCGCTGCTCGTAGAGCCGGCGCAGGTTGACCTGTTCGAGGATTTGCATCGCCGAAAGCCGCGGTAGTTCGCGCCAGCGGTTCGCAAGTCCGCTTCCGCTCGCGGGGCTGGAGGCGAAAAGCCATTCCACCAACGCCGGCTCGATCTGGTCGGCGGCCAGCACGGGAAACAGCGGGCAGGACTGGATGTCGGCGCGCGGGTCAATGCCGCAGTCCTCGGGCGTAAGGCCGCGGGCGCTGAACCAGTCGGGGGCCGGGCGGTCAAACCAGCGCGCCTCGCCCAGCGGGCCGTGGAAGGTGTCGCTGAAACCGTAGGCGCGCACGCACGACAAATCCTTTCCGACTGGCGCAAAGTCGAGGCAGGTGCCGGAAGGCAGGCGGAGGGTCCAGTCGTTTTCCGGCACGCCGGTGAGCACGTGCCGGGAGCCGAACTGCCAGCCGGACGGCACGACGCTGTTCTCGATCCAGAGCGTGTGGTTGCCTTCCCGCCGGAGTGCCACCTCGAAACGCGAGTTCTGCGTCACCTGGTCCGGCTGCTGGCGTGCGCCGGTGCGGCCCACCTTGGCTTCGTCCAGCACGAGGTTCTGCAACGCCGCGACCGACTCGATCATCTGTCCGTTCGTGCCGAAGTGGTAAAACTCGGCCTCCGGCAAGGCCACCACGGCGCAGGCCAGCGCGTTGACCGCCGGGTCGCGGGCCGTCGGCGATTGGCCGAGGGCGAGGCCAAACTCCGCGTAGAGCTCGTAGCGCCGCGCGGCGCCGCCGGCGAAGCCGCTGTTCTCCCAGCCGCAGCACCCCATCAGCACTCGCACGGCGCGTTCGCTCAGCAGCCACATGCCGGTGTCTATCAGGCAGAGATAATCCTCCGCCAACTCGCGAATCCGGGCCGCGTCGGGTTTCTGCAGGAAGAAGGCCAGCTCCGTCGGCCGGCCGCGCGGGGAGAAGAAGACGCCGAAGTCCTTGGCCTTCTGCGGCGCCACCCTCATGCCCAGGCCGAGAACGTCCACTTCGGGAAACGGTGGCAGCTCGCGGCCAAAGCGCAGCAGCACGTCTCCGCTGGTGATGAGGGCGGTGGTGCCGGGCCCGGCGTGGGCCAGGACACGCTGGTAATCGGGCAATTGCAGATCGAGCAGGGATTGATCGAGCCGCTGTCCACGCGACCAGCGGAAGACGGGCAGCGGCATGAGCAGTTTGCCCACGGGCGCGTAGGCGGGCAGGCGCCGGCTCAGGCCGCCGGCGTGCAGGATGAGCTTGCGGCTCTGGCGGAGCCAGTCGGCGAAGGGTTCCTTCGGAGCGGTCGCGCGCCAGGCCTCGGCCAGCAGATTGGCCGTGCCGCCGCCCGAGCCCAGCGGGCGGCCCGGCGGATCGGAAGCGGCAAACCACGCGGGCCGGCGCCGGCCGGCCAGCGCCTCGAACTCATGGGCCATGCGCGGCGGCAGGGTAAGCAGGTATTGAAAGGGATTCTCGATGCCGGGCATAGCTTCGGGCCCAGATAGTGGAAAATGCCCCGCGCCCCTGTCGAGCGGAATTGCGTGAGGTGAAGGCTTCTCCCGCAACGGAGGAAACTCAGGGCTCGCGAGGGCGCTTGCCTTCCCGTATGTGCTTTCACACACTGTCTCAGCCAAACCGATGCAGATGTGTGTCCGCCTCCCCCTCACCCCAACCCTCTCCCGTGGGGAGAGGGGGCATGTCCGCCCGCGCTGGAAAAGGTCCACCGTGCAGTGATAGGTCCCGACCGGCCGAGAGAAGTTCCCTCTCCCCGGGGAGAGGGCTAGGGTGAGGGGGAACTACCCGTGCAACTGCATAGAAACGCCTCAGACCATTTCGCCATGCAATTCAGTCGGTCTCGCTAGCCTTGGATGGGAGCGCCGGGTCTTCAGGCTGCGCTTGCCAGCCGGGCGAAGCGGGCTAAGCTGGCAGCATGAAGTCAAATTGTTTGCTCGCAGCGCTCCTGTTGCTTCTGGCGGGCGGCGTCGTTCAGTTGTCCGCCCAACCGACCGAGGCCGAGCGGAGAGAGTTTGCAGCCGTCAAGGCCAAAGCGGACGCAGGCGACGTCGAGGCTCAACTCAGTCTCGCCTCCTATTATGCGCGCGGAATCGGTGTCGCCCAGGACCCGAAGAAAGCCGCCAAAGTGCTCCGCCAGGCCGCGGAGCAGGGTTCGGCCGCCGCGCAGTGCCGCCTGGGCTTGAATTACCTTAATGGCGAGGGCGTGAAACCGGACCCGGTCGAGGGCGCCCGGTGGCTTCGCCGGGCAGCGGACCAGGGGCTGGCAGAAGCCCAATTTGATTTGGGCCTGTGTTGCGCCAGCGGGGAGGGTGTGAACCGGGATGTCGCCGAAGCGGCGGCCTGGTATCGCAAAGCCGCCGACCAGGGCCTGCCGGATGCCCAATGTGAGCTGGGCAACTGTTACCTGGAAGGCAATGGCGTGCCAAAGGATATCCACGAAGGCGTGAAGTGGACTCGCCTGGCCGCCGAACAGGGATTTGCCCCGGCGCAAAACCGGCTTGGCCTTTGTTACTCAAAAGGCAGGGGCGTGGATAAGGATTACCTGGAGGCCTACAAGTGGCTGAACCTCGCGGTGGCCAAGGGCGATGCGGGGGCCGATGACGTCAGGATGAACCTGGCCGCGGCGGAACGGTATCTGACGCCCGAGCAGATCGCCGAAGGCCAACGGCTGGCGCGAGAGTTCCGGCCCCGCAAAGCCGGCGCCCCGGACAACGTGCCCGTGAAGCCGGACAATGGAAGTGCGGGCACGCCAACCGCGCCCGCGACCAGCGCCCATACCGGCTACGTGAATGTCAGCGCCCCCGACGACGCTTGCGAGATTTTCGTTGATGGCGCATTCGTCGGCAACACCCCAGCCCGTGTGAAGCTGCCCGAAGGCGCGCATGTGGTGGAGGTAAAGAAGCCGGGATTCAAGAACTACCGGAGGGCGATCCAGATTACCGGAGGCTCGGAACTCACCCTGCGGGCAGTGCTGGAGAAGTGAGGCTCGGCCACGGTCCGTTGAGTTCCACGGTGCTGCCGCGTTGATCTGACGCTGCCCTGCCGGGCTGCGGAAGCCCGACTGACGCGGCAAGGAGTCAAAGACCTTGCCGCAAGCCTGCGCTAAACCTATCGTGCCAGCATGTCTACACCGAACCGACCAGCCCCTTTCCTGGCGAAGAGATTTGTGCTCCTCCTTGCCCTGCTGCCGCAGCTTGCCCTGCCGGCGGTGTTGCCTTCGGTGCCCGCGCCGCCACAACCGGTGACCAATTTCTACCACGGCACGGCGGTCGTGGACGGTTACCAGTGGCTCGAAACCGCCTCCGCCCCGGCGGTGCGCGAGTGGACGCGGCTGCAAAATGAGCGCACCGGCGCCTATTACGCCCGATTGCCGTACCGCGACGGCCTTGCGCAGCAGCTTGAGCAACTGCGCGGCGAGGAGTCGGCCCGCTATTACAGCTTGCAGGAGCGCAAGGGGCGCATCTTTGCCCTGCGCTTCAAGCCGCCCGCCCAACAGCCCGTCCTGGTCCGCCTCGCTTCCCTCGCCGCGCCGGCGCTGTGGCGCGCAGTGTTTGATCCCAACGCCTATGACAGCGACGGCACGACCGCCATTGACTGGTATGTTGCCTCGCCAGACGGACGGAGGGTCGCCGTCTGCCTCTCCGAAGGCGGCAGCGAGCAGGGCGCGCTGCACTTCTTCGACGCGGACACCGGCCGCAAGCTCGCCGACGAAATCCCGCGCGTGCAATACCCGACCGGCGGCGGCAGCGCCGCGTGGACGGCGGACGGCACAAGCATCTTTTACACGCGTTACCCGCACCCGGGAGAGCGGCCCGAAGCGGACATCAACTTCTACCAGCAAGTCTGGTTTCACCGCCTCGGCAGCCCCTTCGGGGATGACCATTACGCCATCGGCAAGGAGTTTCCGCGCATCGCCGAGATTGACCTCGAAGCCAGCGCAGATGGCCATTGGCTGCTGGCCACGGTGGCCAACGGCGACGGCGGCGACTTCGCCCACTACCTGCGCGATTCCGCCGGCCAGTGGAAGCAGTTGACGCGCTTCGAGGACGGGGTCAAGCGTGCGAAGTTTGGCCGCGACGGCGCGCTTTACCTTCTCAGCCGCCAAGGCGCCCCGCGCGGCCAGGTCTTGCGCCTGCCGCTCGACACGCCCGACCTGGCGAAGGCCGCGGTGGCGGCGCCTGAGAACCGGGGCGTAGTGCAGGAGTTCGCACCCGGCGACCGCGGGCTATACGTCGTCAGCCTTCTGGGCGGCCCGTCCGAATTGCTCTATTACCCGCGCGGCAACACCCGGCCGCGCCATATCCCGACTCTCCCGGTGTCAACCGTAGCGGGTCTCGACTCCTGGCACAGTGACGAAGTGGTGTTTGGCAACGTCAGTTACCTCAAACCGTTCGCCTGGTTTACCTATGACCCGGCGGCCAACAAGGTCAGCCGCACCGCGCTGTCCATGACCTCGCCGGCAGACTTCGACGACCTCGAGGTCGCGCGCGAGTTCGCCACCTCGAAGGACGGCACAAGAGTACCCTTGAACATCTTGCGCAAGAAGGGCCTGAAGCTCGATGGCCGGAACCCGACCTTGCTCTATGGCTACGGCGGCTACGGCAACAGCCTCACGCCCGGCTTCGACTCCACCCGCCGCGTCTGGTTTGATGCGGGCGGTGTGTATGCCGTCGCCAACCTGCGCGGCGGCGGCGAATACGGCGAGCAATGGCACAAGGCCGGCAACCTCACCCAGAAGCAGCATGTCTTCGACGACTTCATCGCGGCGGCCGAGCACCTCATCCGGCGTCGTTATACCAGCCCGTCCAGGCTGGCTGTTGAAGGCGCCAGCAACGGCGGGCTGCTGATGGGCGCGTTCCTGACACAGCGCCCGGACCTGGCCCGCGCGGTCGTCGCCCGAGTGGGCATTTACGACATGCTGCGTGTCGAGCTGGACCCCAACGGCGCGTTCAACATCACCGAGTTCGGCACCGTGAAAGACCCGGCGCAGTTCAAGGCGCTGTTCGGCTATTCACCCTTCCACCATGTCCGCGACGGGGTGAAGTATCCGGCAGTGCTGCTCTCGACCGGCGAGAATGACGGACGCGTCAATCCGGCCCAGTCCCGGAAGATGGCCGCCCGCCTGCAAGCCGCCACCGCCTCCGACCTGCCGGTCCTGTTCCGCAGCACCGCCAGCGCCGGCCACGGCATCGGCTCCGCCCTCAAGCACCGCATCGCCGAGCAGGCCGATATCCTGGCCTTCCTCTTCGACCAACTCGGCGTGGACGCTTCCAGATGGGAGTTTCAGTAAGACTCCGCGGGAGGCTCACCGGGAGGGATACCTGGCACACTTACCACTTCTCGTTGCGGACGTAGTCGGCGTTGAAGCGGGTGCGCGGGGGTGGCTCTTCGCCGGGCCGGCCAAGCGAGATGACCGCGACGGGAACGAACGACGCCGGCAGCGACAGCAGCTCCTTCACGCGCTTGATCAGGGGTTCGCCGGGATGGATGCCCACCCAGCAGGCGCCCAAGCCTTGCGCGTGCGCCGCCAGCAGCAGGTTCTCGATGGCCGCCGCGCAATCCTGCAGCAAGTAGCTGATTTGGCGCTCGAAGGCCGCGTCCAGATCGCCGCAGGCCACGATGGCCATTGCCGCCGACGACAACATCGCCGCCCCGGGGTGAAGCGTCGCCAGCTTCGCCAGCGTCTGCTTGTCCCGGACGACCACAAACCGCCAGGGGTCCTTGGTCATGGCTGAAGGCGCGGCCATCGCCGCCTCCAGAAGCTTCGTCACCACCGTCTCATCCACCTCCCCGGGGGCATAAACGCGGATGCTGCGGCGGCCTAGAATGAAGTCCAGTCGTTCGTTTGTGCTTGTGCTCATAATCGTGTCGTTGAATCAGCGGCTCTGCGCCCGGGCAATTACCCATCAGGTGAGGCCCGCAGCGCCGCTGCAAGCCGCGGCGCGCACCCCGTGCGCGCCCTGCCGTCGGGGGTTGAAAACCGGTGTTGGCGCTTACTCTAGCCCCTCTGCCGGGAAGTTTCAAATTCCATTTGACGCCGGACAAGGTATCTCTTAGTTTAACGCTCGTTTAGAACGAACGTTTAATTGGATGCGCCGAAAGCTTCAGACCGATCCGCAGACCCGGATTTTGGACGCCGCCGAGAATGCGGTTGCCGAGTGCGGCTTTGCCGGGTCGTCGCTGCGGCGGATTGCGCTGGAGGCGCGGGTGAACCTGGCGACGGTTTATTACTACTTCCGCTCGAAGCGCGGCCTGATGGAGGCGGTGCTTAAGCGCCGGTTCGGCCCGGTGCGCGAGGAGCACCTGGCGCTGCTGCGGGAGTATGAGGCGGCGGCCAAGGGGCGCCCGCTGCCGGTGGAGAAGGTTCTGGAGGCGATGCTGGTGCCGCCCTTGCGCCTGGCGGCGCAGGATTCGGCCCGGCGCCAGGCGGTCCGGCGTCTGTTTGGCCGCATCGTGGGGGAGCCGGACGCGGAAACCCAGGACATGCTGCGCAGCCAGCAGGTGGAGGTGCGAACCGCCTTTGTGAAGGCTTTTCGGCGCAGCCTGCCGGAGGCGCCCCTGCCCGACTTGCTGTGGTCGGTGGAGTTCGCTTCGGGCGCGCTGGCCTTCACGCTGTGCAATCCGCGCCGGCTGGAGGTCGAGACGCGCGGGGCCTGCAACCCCGCCAATACCGAGAAGGTGCTGGCCAAGATGATCCGCTTCTTCGCAGCGGGCTTCCACGCCCTGGCGGAGCGCAAGCGGAAACGCTGAGCTTCGTTCACTTCTCTATGGACACGGCATTTTACCAGCGGCCCCCGCCAATTACCCCGCCGGCCGGGGAACGATCGCGCCGCCCGTTGCACCTGGTGAATTTCTTCTGCATGGCGCCCCAGGCCAAGAGCGTTTATCTGAGCGGCGACTTCGACGGATGGCAGCCCACCGCCCATCCCATGACCCGCATGCCCGACGGCGGCTGGACCATCCGCATGGAGCTGCCCCACGGCCATCACCAATACGTCTTCCTGGTGGACGGCCAGCCGACGCTCGATCCCAATGCCATGGGCAAGGTTCACAACGAACGCGACGAAGTGGTCTCCCTCATCGCCATCAGCTAACTCCCATCCCAGATTTTTACCTATGATGCCCTCACTCACTCATCGTCCGCCGACCTCGCAACAACGCCCGGCTGCGCACTTCGCCGATACGCTGGCGCTGGCCCTGGTTCCCGCTGCCTGCGCCGCACTGTTGACCGCCTGCCAGCGCCAGGTCCAGGCGCCGCCGCCCATGGTGCCGGAAGTGGCAACCGTGACCGTTGCCAGGCAGTCGGTCTCGCTGAACACCGAGTTGCCCGGCCGCACCTCTCCGTTTCTGATCGCGGATATCCGGCCGCAGGTCAACGGTTTGATCCTCAAACGCCTGTTCACGGAGGGGGCCGATGTCAAGAAAGGCCAGGACCTCTACCAGATTGACCCCGCCCCGTTTCAGGCGGCGCTGGACAATGCCAAGGCCGCGCTGGGCCGGGCGGAGGCCAACTTGCCCGCCATCCAGTCCCGGGTAAACCGCTACAAGCAGGCCCTGACCGACAAAGCGGTCAGTCAACAGGACTTCGACGATGCGGAAGCCGCCTTGAGACAGGCCGAGGCCGACATTGCGTATTACAAAGCGACGCTGCAGACGGCACAGATCAACCTCGGGTATGCCCGCGTCACCTCGCCCATCTCAGGGCGCATCGGCACATCGGCTGTGACGGACGGCGCGATTGTCACCGCCTACCAGCCAGTGCCCATGGCCACAATTCAGCAGCTAGACCCCATTTATGTGGACGTGCCCCAGGCGGCAACCGACCTGTTGCGCCTCGAACAGCGGCTCAAGGCCGGGCAACTCAAGCGCGACGCGGCCAGCGTGAACAAGGTGCGGCTCATCCTGCCGGATGGCTCGCCGTATGCTCAGGAAGGAACACTGCAGTTCAAGGATGTATCGGTGGATCCGACCACCGGCTCGGTCATCCTGCGGATGGTGTTTCCCAATCCCGACGGCGTGCTCCTGCCGGGCATGTTTGTCCGGGGTGTGGTGCAGGAAGGGGTCAACGAGCAGGCCATCTTGATTCCGCAGCAGACCGTGGCCCGCGATCCCAAAGGCAATCCGGTCGCGCTGGTCGTCGGGGCCGACGGCAAAGTGCAACAACGCCACCTGACCCTGGACCGCGAAATTGGCGACCAATGGCTGGTTACCTCGGGCCTTGAGACCGGCGATCAGTTGATTGCAGAAGGGGCTCAGAAAGTGCGGCCCGGCATGACCGCCAAGACGGTGCCCTTTGGCCAGGAAGCGAAGCCGGCGACACCCGAACCGGCGTCTGCGGCCGCCTCGTCACCCGCACAATCCAACTAAGCGAGGATCCCATGCTGTCGAGGTTCTTCCTGAAACGCCCGGTCTTCGCCTGGGTGATCGCCATCATCCTGATGGTGGCCGGTTGCCTGGCGATCTACAACCTGCCCATCTCGCAATACCCCCCCATCGCGCCTCCATCCATCGCGATCATGGCCTTCTATCCGGGGGCATCCGCCGAGACGGTCGAGAACAGCATCACGCAGATCATCGAGCAGAAGATGACCGGATTCGACAACATGCTCTACCTCTCGGCGACGAGCGATTCCGCCGGCTCAGCGCGCCTCGAGCTGACGTTTGCCCCGGGAACAGACCCCGACCTGGCCTGGGCGCAGGTCCAAAACAAACTTCAGCTTGCCATGGCCAGCCTGCCGGATGTCGTCCAACGCTCCGGCGTCGAAGTGAGCAAGAGCACCCGGAACTACCTGATGATCGTGGGCCTGATCTCCGAGGACGGCAGCATGGATGGCACCGACCTGCGCGACTACGCACAGTCCAATCTCGAGAAGGTGCTGTCGCGGGTGCCGGGCGTGGGCGAAGTGGAAGTCTTCGGCGGCCAGTACGCGATGCGCATTTGGATCAATCCCGACAAGCTGACAGAATACCAAATGACGATGGAAGACGTCGTCCTCGGGTTGCGGGCCTACAACGTGGAGGTGTCGGCCGGGCAGTTTGGCGGGGCGCCGGCGGTCGAGGGGCAGCGCCTCAACGCCGCCATTATTGTCCAAAGCCTGCTCAAAACCCCCGACGAGTTCGCCGCGATCCCCCTCCGCACCAACCCGGACGGCTCGGTTGTGCGCATCCGGGATGTGGGGCGGGCTGAGCTTGGAACGGACACCTACGATATCGAGGCCTTCTACAACGGCAAGCCCTCCTCTGGGATGGCCATCCGGCAGGCCGCCGGCGCCAATGCCCTCGAAACGGCCGACAACGTCAGGAAGAAGATGGCCGAGTTGAGCCAGTTCTTCCCCAGCGGCATGAAGGTGGTTTACCCGTATGACACCACGCCGTTCGTGCGCGTGGCGATCAACGAGGTGGTCAAGACACTGATCGAAGCCATCATCCTGGTCTTCCTGGTGATGTATCTGTTCATGGGGAACATGCGCGCCACGCTGATTCCGACCATCGCCGTGCCGGTTGTCATCCTGGGCACGTTTGCGGTGCTGGGGTTGTTTGGCTTCTCCATCAACATGCTGACCATGTTCGCGATGGTGCTGGCCATCGGCCTGCTGGTGGACGATGCCATCGTGGTGGTGGAGAACGTCGAGCGCATTATGAGCGAGGAGGGCATCCCTCCCTTCGAAGCGACCCGCAAGTCCATGGACCAGATCACCCCGGCGCTGATTGGCATCGGATTGGTGCTCTCGGCGGTGTTTGGACCGATGGCGTTTTTCGCCGGGTCAACCGGTGTCATCTACCGCCAGTTCTCCGTAACGATCATCGCCTCGATGCTGCTATCCGTGGTGGTCGCGCTGGTCCTGACCCCGGTGCTGTGCGCCTCGTTCCTCAAGCCAGTGCCCAAGGGGCATCAGCCGGCAGAGGGCGGCATTTGGTTCCTGCGGCCCTTCTTCCGCTGGTTCGACCGGCTGTTCTTCCGGGCACGCGAGAACTACCTCGGGTTGGTGGGGCATTCACTCCAGAAGAAGCTCCGGTACGTGGTCCTGTTTCTGGTGATCGTCGGCGGGCTGGGATTCCTCTTCAAGCAGATGCCCACCGCCTACCTCCCCGACGAGGACCAAGGGATGATGATGGTGATGACGCTCTTGCCCGCCAATTCCACCCTCGAGCAGACCAAGGAGATCATGACGGGGGTCAAAGACTACTTCCTCACCCAGGAGAAGGATGCGGTCGAAGCCGTCATGACTGTCTCGGGTGTCAGCTTCTCCGGCCAGGGGCAGAACTCGGGCCTGGCGTTTATCCGCCTCAAGGATTGGGACCTCCGCCAGAGGGCTGACCTGAAGGTCACGGCGGTGGCTGAAAGAGCGATGATGCGGTTCTCCCAAATCCGCAATGCGATGGTGTTCGCCTTCGCGCCCCCGGCGGTGGTCGAGCTGGGCCAGGCGAAGGGCTTTGACTTCCAGTTGCTGGACCGCGGCGGCCTGGGCCACCAAAAGCTCATGGAAGCCCGCAACATGCTCCTCGGCATGGCCGCCATGAATGCCGCATCCACCAACGACGCGGTGCTGGCAAAAGTCCGGCCCAACGGGCTGGAGGACGTGCCTGAATACCGGGTGGATGTGGACTGGGACAAAGCCGGCGTGCTCGGCGTGCCCATCAACTCGATTCACAACACGATCTCGGCTGCCTTCGGCAGCGCCTATGTCAATGACTTCATCCAGAATGGCCGGGTCAAACGCGTCTATGCCCAGGCCGACGCCCCTTACCGCATGCTCCCAAGGGACCTGGAGCGGCTCTACGTCCGCAACAACCGCGGCAAGATGGTTCCCTTTTCTTCCTTCGCCTCCGGGCACTGGACCTCCGGCTCGCCCAAGCTCGAACGCTACAACGGCTTTCCGAGCCTGAACATCCTCGGCGAGTCGGCCCCGGGGCGGAGTTCGGGCGAGGCGATGCAGATCATGGAAGAATTCGTGCGGAAGCTGCCGCAGGGAATCGGCTATGACTGGACCGGCCTGTCCTACCAGGAGCGGCAGGCGGGCGCGCAAACCGCCCCGCTGTACGCCTTTTCCATCCTGGTAATCTTCCTCTGCCTGGCGGCCTTGTACGAGAGCTGGCCCATTCCCCTGTCCATTCTCCTGACGCTGCCGCTGGGCGCGATTGGCGGCGTGATTGCCTCCAGCCTGATGGGCTTGCCCAACGACGTGTATTTCCAGATCGGGCTCTTGACCACCCTCGGGCTCACCACCAAGAACGCCATCCTGATCGTCCAGTTCGCCAAAGCCCGCGTCGAGGAAGGCACGGGCTTGATCGCGGCCACGCTCGAAGGGGCCAAATTGAGGTTGCGGCCCATCATCATGACATCGCTGGCCTTCGGGTTCGGCGTCTTGCCATTAGCGCTTGCAACTGGCGCTGGCGCCGGTGCCCAACGGGCCATCGGCATCGCCGTCGTCGGCGGCGTGGTGACCTCCACTTTCCTCGTGACCCTCTTTGCGCCGCTGTTCTTTGTGCTAATCGAGAAGGGCCTCGGCAAGAAAAGGCGACCGGCCACCCAGAGTGTCTAAACCCGTCAATCCGCGAATCAATGGTATGAACAGGCCCGTTTTTCTTCTGCTGGCACTAACTGCCATCACCCCGGTCGCGTGCACGATGGCCCCGAAATATGCCCGGCCCGCCGCCCCAGTCCCGGCCGAATGGCCTTCGGGCCCGGCCCATGCCCCGGCAGGGCCGACGAATGCCCCGGCGCCGGCGGACCTGGAGTGGCAGGAGTTCTTCACCGATGAGAAGCTGCGGCAGGTCATCGGCCTGGCCCTCACCAACAACCGCAACCTGCGGGTTGCCGCTTTGAATGTCGAGCGTGCCCGCGCGTTCTATGGCATCGCCCGCTCCGAACTCTACCCCATCGTCAACGCCACCGGCAGCGGCAGCAAGGCCCGCGTGCCCGCCGACCTTTCCAGCTCCGGACGACGCCAAACCGTGGAACGCTACGATGCCAACCTCGGCGTCGCATCCTGGGAGATTGATTTCTTCGGCCGCATCCGCAGCTTCAAAGACCGCGCGCTCCAGGAATACCTGGCCACGGAACAGGCTCGCCGCAGCGCGCAATTGCTGCTGGTGTCCTCGGTCGCCAACACCTACCTGGCATTGGCCGCTGATCGCGAGAATCTCAAGCTCTCGGAGACCACGCTCAAGACCCAACAGGCGGCCTATGACCTGGTCAAACGGCGCCACGACCTCGGCCTGGCGACGGAGCTGGATTTGTTTCGCGCGCAAACCCCGCTCGACATTGCCCGCCGGGACATTGCCATTTACTCCGAGCGCGTCGCAAAAGACGAGAACGCCCTGAACCTCCTGGTCGGCTCGCCCACGGCCAGCGAGTTGCTGCCAGCCGAGTTGGGCAGCGTCACCCCCCCCAGGGAAATCGGCGCGGGCCTCTCCTCCGAAGTGCTGCTGCTCCGGCCTGATGTCTTGCAGGCTGAGAGCATGCTCAAGGCCGCCAATGCCGACATCGGCGCGGCCCGCGCGGCGTTCTTCCCGCGCATTTCCCTGACCGCCGCCATCGGCACGGCCAGCAGCGACCTATCCGGCCTGTTCAAATCCGGCTCCGGCACCTGGAGCTATGCGCCGCAGATTGTCATGCCGATCTTCGATGCCCGCACCTGGTCAGCGCACCGGGCTGCCAAAGTCCAGCGCGAAATCGCCGTCACCCAATACGAACAGGCAATTCAGAGCGCCTTCCGGGAAGTAGCCGATGCATTGGCCGTCCGCGGCACCGTGGACCAGCAGGTCGCGGCCCAGGAATCCCTCGTCAACGCTTCCGCCGAGACCTACCGCCTGGCCAATTCCCTCTACGACAAGGGCATTAGCAGTTACCTCGGCGTCCTCGACGCCCAACGATCCCTCTTCGCCGCGCAGCAGGCACTGGTCTTCCTGCGCCTGGAGAAGCTCGCCAGCCAGGTGCAGCTTTACTCGGTGCTCGGCGGCGGCTGGCAGATCAGGCCCTGAAGGGCTATCCCACTGTGATTCCTCGCGCGCACGCTTCACGCCGCGCCTTACCCCGGCACGTTGTCCCGCAATTCCTTGAGCCACACCTCGGCCTCGGAATCGCTGGGGGCGCGCCAGTCGCCGCGCGGTGAAAGAGCGCCGCCGGAGCCGACCTTCGGGCCGTTGGGCATCGCCGAGCGCTTGAACTGGCTGATCTTGAAGAAGCGATAGAGGAATACCCCCAGCCACTTCTTGATGGCGCGCAGGTCGTATTGATGGCGCTTCTCCGCCGGCAGCAGGTCGGGCCAGGCGCCGCGGTTCCTGTCGCCCCACGCGTGCCAGGCCAGGAAAGCGACCTTGCTGGGCCGGAACCCATGCCGCGTGATGTAGTAGAGGTTGAAGTCCTGCAGCTCATACGGCCCGACCACATCCGCCGTCTTCTGCGCCGGCTGGGCCGACTTGCCTTTCGCGTGGGGCACCAGCTCGGGCGAAATCTCCGTCGCCAGAATCGCCTCCAGCACCGTGTTGGTCGCCGGGCCGAACTGGTTGGAGGACACCACCCAGCGGATCAGGTGCTGGATAAGTGTCTTGCTGACCGAGCAGTTCACGTTGTAGTGCGACATGTGGTCGCCGACGCCGTAAGTCATCCAGCCCAGCGCCAGTTCGCTCAGGTCGCCCGTGCCCAGCACCAGCGCGTTGTGTTGGTTGGCCAGGCGAAAGAGGTGCGAGGTGCGCTCGCCCGCCTGCACGTTCTCGAAGGTGAGGTCGTACACGGGCTTGCCGCTGGCAAACGGATGCCCGATGTCGCGGAACATCTGCGTGCACGACGGCCGGATATCAATCTCACTGGCGGTGACACCCAGCGCCTTCATCAGCTTGTGCGCGTTGCGGAGCGTCATTTGGCTGGTGGCAAATCCGGGCATGGTGTAGGCCAGGATATTCCTCCGCGGCAGCCCCAGCCGGTCCATCGCCCGAGCCGCCACGATGAGAGCCTGCGTCGAGTCCAGTCCGCCCGAGATGCCGATGACGATTCGTTTGATGCCCGCGCTCGACAACCGCTTCAGCAGGCCGTGCACCTGGATGTTGTAGGCCTCGAAGCACCTCTGGTCGCGCTCGCGCGCGTCGCTCGGCACATAAGGGAAGCGGGGGAATCCCCGCTGCAAGGGGACCCGGCCCTCCGGCACGCGGAACGTGAAGGGGATGCGCCGCATCTCCCGCAGGCGCGCGCGGTGGTCCGCCACCGAATCGCTGAAGCTGCCCAACCGCATCCGGTCGTGCATCAGCCGTTCCAGGTCAACGTCCGCCCTGATCATCTGTTCCTTGTCGGCAAATCGCGCCGACTCCGCCAGCAGGTCGCCGTTTTCGTGGATCAGCGCGTGTCCGTCCCAGGCCAGGTCCGTCGTGGACTCGCCCGGCCCGGCGCACGAATACAGGTACGCGGCGATGCACTTCCCTGACTGGCCCGCGCACAGGTTGCGCCGGTATTCCGCCTTGCCGACCGTGATGTTGCTGGCCGAGAGGTTCAGCAGCACGGTCGCCCCCGCCAGAGCCGCATAGGTGCTGGGCGGAACAGGCACCCACACGTCCTCGCAGATTTCCGCATGCAGCCGGAAGCCCTCGAAGTTGCCCGCCTCGAACACCAGGTCATTGCCAAACGGCACGCGCTTGCCCAGGAAGGTGACCTCGCGGCTCACCGCGTCGCGGCTGGAGGCGAACTGCCGCTTCTCGTAGTACTCGCGGTAGTTCGGCAAGTAGGTCTTGGGCACCAGCCCCAGCACCTGCCCGCGGTAGATCACCACCGCGCAATTGAACAACTTGGCCTCGAACATCAGCGGCGCCCCCACGACCAGCACGGGGGTTAAGGCGGCGCTTGCCTTGACCAACTGCGCCACAGCCGCTTTGCTGGCGTCCAGCAGCGCGTCCTGATGAAACAGATCATCGTTCGAGTAGGCCGAAAGGCCCAGCTCCGGGAACAGCGCGACGGCTACCTGTGCCCGGGACGCCTGCCGGGCCAGCGCCAGCGTGCGCTCCAGGTTAAAGGCCGGATCGGCCACGCGCAGCGACGGGATGCACACCGCCGCTCGGATCATGCCGTGCGAATAGATCGAGTCAAAACGCTCACTCATGGTCTGTCACCTACCCTAAACCAGGCGGCTTTCCAATGGCAAACTGGCCGGAAGCCGCCGGTTCAGTAATGTCCGAACTCCCGCCCGGCTTCGATGAATGCCCGGTAGTTCGCTTCGGTCCCGGCCGCGAGCGGCAGGTTGATGGGCGCGGCCGTAGGCATCAGCACGAAACCGCCGCCGGCTTTGGCCTGGGTCATGATCTGCCCGACCTCGGCGCGGACCTGCCCAGGCGAGCCCTGCTCCAGCAGCTTGAGCTCGATATTGCCCCACACCGAGATTCCACGCGCCTGGCAGCGGCGCTTCACCTCGTCCAGGGTGATGTCCCCATCCGGCGGCGGCTCGCAGGGATCAATGCCGTCGCAGCCAGTTTCCAGGATCAGGTCCAGCACGCGGGCCATCTTGCCGTGGCAATGCAGCCGCACTTTGCCGCCGCGGTCGTGAATCAGCCGCGTCATCTCCGTGACATGCGGCACCACGAAGCGCCGGAACATCGCCGGCGACAGGTAGGGCGGCGTGAAATACTCCGGCCCCACGATGCGGTAAAGGTCCAGCACGCAGCAAGCCAGTTGCCTCCGCAGGTTTTCCATGACCCGCTCGGCAACGATTGCCACCGTCCGCGCGAAGTGGTCCGTTTCCTCGAACGCCCACATCAGGTAATTCTGGAAGGACATCAGCTCAGCCGCCAGGTAGGCCGGGTCCCCAACCGAGGCCATGACCAGTCCCTGCTCGCCCAGTTCGGCCTGGACCCGGGGCAGCTCCGAGGCGTCGTAACGCGCCGGTTCGTAGGGCACACTCAGCGCCTTGTCCACGTCGGCTGGGCTCTTGCACCAGTGCTCGACCTGCCAGGTGGTGTAAACGTTCGCGGTCTTCTGCGTCACCGAACGCAAGTCGCCGCTCGGGGTGTGGCAAACCCGCGTCGTGCGCTCCAACGGCCCGTCCAGCTCGGTGTGGGCGTCAATTTCGACCGGGTAGTCGGAACACAGGAACCGCTCTTCGCAAGTGTAGCGGTCGGTGGCCGGCCGTGGATTCCAATTCGTGATGCAATCGGTGTGCGCGCGAATGCAGTCCATCAGGCCGCGGTAGCTGGGCTGCTGGTTGTACCAGTCCAGGCTGTTGCGCCCTGCCAGCTCGTAGGTGTTGATCGGCACGCGATCCGGCGTCTTGCCCGCCAGCGCGGTCAGCAGCCGGCGGCGGCTGGTCCAATGGTCATTTGCCGGGGCCGGAGCTTTCAATGGTTCGCCTCAGCTAAGACCAGAAACCCCGGCCGAGCGTAGAGAACTCCGGCCAAAGGAACGCCGAAACCGTAAGGTATCTGTGGATTCACCCAGGTTCACACGGTTTGGAGCCTTGAGACGTTTGGGCTGCTACTTCTTCTTGAATTGGTACACGTGCACCTCGAACGGGCCAAACCAGTCCGCAAAGCTGCCCTGCTGCGCATCCACTTTCCGCGGCTCCTCGAAGATCACCGTGCCGGCGCCCTCGCCGTGGATTTCCCGCGGCAAGCCGCTGAAGCGCACGCGAATCGTGGGCCCCTCCTTCTTGCAGGCCAGCACGTAAAGGGTATCCCCCGCCTCGCGCACCAGGCACTCGATGGCGCTGGCATCAGGCCCGACATCATCCTGCACGAATTGTCTCGGCGCGGCCGCCTGCGGGTTCTGTTCTTCGTCCTTGTTGGCCACGGCGCGCTTCGGCGGAGCCTCGGGCGCCACCGTGAGCTTGAGGCCGGAGTCCGCGGCCAGCAGCGCCGGGAGAATCGGGGACCTCGGGCCGAGTTCCTCCAGGAGCGGTCGCATGACCCGGTCGAAGTATGTCCAGTTGAATCCCAGCGGCTGGTCCCGCGGATTGAGCGTCTGGGGCAGGCCGCCGCCAAAATACGTTAACCCGCGGGCGCCGTTGATGATCGCCTCGTAGGCCATAAAGCGCTGCTCAGGGAACGTTGGAAAGCGCAGCGTGCGGCCGGGCTTGACAACGCCGGAGAAGGCGATTTGCAGGGTCATCCAAAAGGGCTTTTCGCCGGCCACCTGCTTCATCAGGCGGGTGAAGTCCCCCACCATGCTCAGTTCCTTGTTCTTCTTCTCAGAATGCACTCCGGGCGGATAGCTCACTGGATAGATGTCTATGCCGCCCACGTCCCATCCTGCGTCGTAGCGTTTGAGTGAGTCCACGGTCCCGCGCGGCGCCTGCACCAGCCAGATCGGGTGGTCTGGATCAAGCTCGCGGAGGATCTGCGCCACATGCGCCACCTGCTGTGGCGTTGACTTTGCGGCGTTGTGCGAGTTTCCCCAATCCGGCTCGTCGGCCCCCTTCCACAGGCCCATGCCCGGGGAGTCCTTGAAGGCGGCGACCACCTTCCTCAGCTTTGCCTCCTTGTTCGTGTCGCCGGGATCGAAGTTGGACAGGTCCCACCCCAGCCACGGGCAGCAGCGCAGCCCGCCCGCCGCCGCAGCGGCTTGCATCGCCTTCTCCCGCTTGATCGTGTCGTCGTTCCAGGCCGGGCCGCCTGAGCGCATAAACATCACGCCGCAGTCCGCAAACTCCGCGTAGGCCGGCCGGCCGTTGGGCGCCTTGGCGTCCGGCCCCGGCACAACGGTCAGGTTAATCGGGAACTGCCTTTGTCCATCCACCACCAATGCTCCCGCGGGGTCAAAGGTGATTTTGGCCGGCCGGGTCAACGCCTCCGCCGCCCGCGCGGGGGCGCACAAGCCAGCCGCCAGCAAGGCTGTTCCAGCCCAGGCAACCGCCGGCGTTCTGACGCAATTCGCTGCAATCACAGCTCCTATCCTTGGCGAGGTGGACGCCGGCTAGTCAATGAGAATGTCTGAGCATGTCTGATCAGACGCGCGGAAAGAAGCCCGCCCCGCCCCGCCGCCTGGCAGACTCGACTTGGCACACAGGGGCCGTTCCTATAGTAGTGACCCGCAGCAATGCATGCCCATGAAAGGCGCTTCGGCGGCATTGGCCGCTTGTATGGACGCGACGGACTGGAACGGCTCCGCCGCAGCCATGTCTGCGTCGTCGGGGTGGGCGGGGTGGGGTCGTGGGCGGCTGAGGCGCTGGCGCGTTCGGGTGTCGGCGAGCTGACCCTGGTGGATTCGGACGAAGTCTGCATCACGAACGTCAACCGCCAGATACAGGCGCTGGAGGATGATCTGGGCAGGCCAAAAGTGGATGTGCTGGCCCGGCGCGTGCGCGCCATCAACCCTGACTGCGCGGTGCATCCGCTCCAGAGACTCTTCCTCGAGTCCAATGCCGAGGAGATTCTTCAAACGCCTTACAGCTGCGTGCTGGACGCCATTGACAGCCCATCGCGGAAGTGCCTGCTCATCGCCTTCTGCCGCAGGAAGGCAATCCCGGTGATTGCGATCGGCGCGGCGGGCGGCCGGCGAGACCCAACTGCGGTGCACGTGGTGGACCTGGCGTTCTCGAGCCATGACCGCCTGCTGCAAGAGGTTCGATGGGGACTGCGATCGCAGTACGGCTTTCCGCGCGGGGCGCATCCATTCGGCGTCGAGTGCGTGCTCTCGCGGGAGCGGGTCGTTTACCGGGGAAAAGACAGCCCGGGCGGCGGAGCGCCCGATGGCAAGCCCGACCCCAGACTGCGTTCCAGGAACAATCTTGGCACGGCGAGCTTCGTCACCGGCACGTTCGGATTCGTGGCCGCGGCGCGCGTGGTCCAGAGGATTGTCGGGCAAGCCTGAGCCGCGCCGGCGCGGCGTTTACGCGGGTTGCCCAATCAAGGGGCCGAACAGGCGGCGGAAGTTGGCCTCGACCCGTTGTGCCAACTGCTCCACCGGCTCGCCAAACAGACCCGCGGCAAACTCATAGACGGCCCCGAGATTGGCCGGGTGGTTGAGCGGTTTGCCCGTCTGCGCGTCGGTCAGAGGATGGCGGTTGAGCCCGTCCGGCAGGAGCTGGTCGGGGGCGTCGGTTTCAATGAGCAGACGGTCGGGAGGAACGTGTTTGAAGCCGTCGCGCTGGCGCGCCTTGCGCGCGTGCGCAAAATAGCCCGGCAACGAAAAGTAAGCCCCCAGCTCCGCCAGCGGCGCGATCATCTCCCGGGGACCGCCGAACGAGTGCAGCAGCAGGCCGCGGCTCGGCCGCGGCTCCGCGCGCAGGATTTCGAGCAGCCGGCCCCAGGCCTGCAAACAATGGATGCTCACCGGCAGATTGCGTTCCGCCGCCAACCGCAGTTGCCAGACAAACACCTGCTCCTGCAGCTCGAAATCGGGCTCCTTGATCCAGCGATCCAGGCCCGCCTCACCGATGGCCGACGGGATTGCCTCGAGGTGCCGCAGCAGCGCCGGCTGCCAATCGGCTGATCGCTCCCTCACATACCAGGGATGGCAGCCAAAGCAGGGAATGACCTGCGGGCATTCACGGGCCAGCGCCAGCACTTGCGGCCAGTCGCCCTCGCAGGAACCGTTGACCACCATCCACGCAACGCCCTCACGCCGCAAAGCCGCCAGCACAGCCGGCAGATGGGGAGCCAGCCGGTCGTCCTGCAAATGATTATGCGCGTCGCAGAGCCGGTAGTTCATGGGGCGCTTCCTGACGCGGTTTGGCGTCTGACAGGTGACAGCCTATTTCACCGCCTCGATGCGATGCCGGTGGACGTTGACGAGCTTGTGCGCGGCAATCATCGAATGCGCGGCAGGTTCTCGTCAAAGAGAAATCCCCTCATGCCACGCGTTCCAGCGAGTATTGGTTACCCATCAACCGGGCCGCGTGAGCCACGCAGGCCAGCACCTGCTCGCGACGGAGCGTGGGAAACGCCGCCAAGACGCCTTCGACCGAATCACCCGCCGCCAGCATTTCCAGAACGGACTGAACGGCAATACGAGTGCCGCGTAGCACCGGCCGCCCATTGCACACCTCGGGATCAATCTCGATCCAGCCTGAACTCATAAACCAAGTTTACCCTGCCTCAGGACCCCCGCCAAGCCGCATATTGCTTGCCTTCGCAAGGGTGGCGGATGTTATGATGTAGTCGTGTGGGATGAGGATGACTCGAATCGGCGCATTGCGTAGCTGCCGTTCCCAGGCAGGTTCATGATTGCGACCTGGCTCAAGATACTGGCTTGGCTAACCGGGCTGGTCGCGGTGGTGGCAATCTTCGCCTGGCAACAGACGAAAATTGACCGCTTCGCGGCGGAAACCGCGAGGCTGCGCGCACAGATCGAGCGCCAGGCAGCGCTGCTCCAAGCGAGCAAGGCCCGGGAAAGGCCGCCGCCCGAGGAGGAGATTCGCTCCAACTCCGTTTCGGCTCTGCCGGAGGCGCAGTTCCGGGAATTGCTGCGCCTGCGGGGAGAAGTTGGTGTCCTGCGGAGGCAACTGGCCGAAATGAGCGAGCAGGCGTCCCGGCACCCGTCCCAGCCGCAGGCCCGGCCTGGCAGGCCGACCGACAGCCAGGGCCGGACGCTGCCGCCGGCGAACCTCTCGCCCGACTTGATGGACGCCGACCCGGCGGCTGCGTTCGCGTCCAGCGCACAGCTCAACCCGGCCGAACGCCGCAGGTTCCTCGACGCCGGCTTTGCCGCCTGGGCAAGGAAAGACACCGAGGCGGCCTTGCGGTGGGTGGAGCAGAACCTCTCCGACCCCGCGGAAAAGGAAGCAGCCACCAGGGCCATCCGGAGCGTGGCTCCGGTGGGCATCGGCGCCGAATTAAGCATGCAGAACGGCTACCCGGTGATCAACCGGCTGCTGCCGGGCACAGCCGCCGAGTTCAGCGGGCAACTCCGTCCGGGAGATCGCATCCTGGCCGTAGCCCAGGGCGACAACGTCTTCACGGACGCCCGCACCCTGAACCTGCATGACCTGGTCCAGAACATCCGCGGCGCCCCCGGCTCTCTTATTCAACTCCAGGTCGTGCCAGCCGACGCCCCACCCGATTCGCCGCCCAAGACCGTCATTCTGCAGCGGAGCCAAATCAAGTTTAAGCGGTGACACCTGCCTCGGCGGGGCACGCCCCCCCGCGTTTCTTCCCGGAGAGGCCCTGTTTTATGCTTGTTGGGCGCATCTCAATTTCTGGCAACTTCCCAAGGCTTCGGGGGCCTGCGGCAACGGTTCCCGGCGCCTCCAAAGCGGGCTGCGGCCCGGACTCCTGGGCCCGGACACCCTCCCCCAGCCCAAGCCAGCCAGGCCCCGCCGGGAACCTAGCCGCAACGCTGCGCCCCGAACCGGGGTAACCGCCTGTCCGCACGGCACTTCCGCCAATTCTCCGCCCCCGCGCCCCCACCCTCCGCGCATCGTCCGCTCCCCGTCCCGCTACCGTAGTACCTCTAACCCGGGGTTAGAGGTACTACGGTAGCGGGACGGGGGGCGGACGGCGGGCCTGCCCATCCTTGGCGGGGGGTGGCCGTGCTTGGAAGATGGGGTCGGGAGGGGTCAATGCCACACCGTGGCTGCTCAACCGCTGCGCTGGCGCCTTTGCCAGGGAAACACCGCTCGAAAACCGAGACGCGTCCTGCCTGTTTGAGCGCATCTTGCCACTACCACCGGGTTTTAGGTGCTCCCCCAGAGTTCGTCCCAGTGATTATTTCGTCGCGCCTCGTCCAAGGCACTCAGATTGCGAAAGCCAGTCTGCGTCCAGGACTGGCCCGG
>Ga0209201_1000954_pt1 | contig 36332 bp, 26 predicted proteins | sample AD_UKC055_MetaG_FD_184411 | JGI IMG/M metagenome (GOLD analysis project Ga0209201, IMG submission 184411) | Active sludge microbial communities of municipal wastewater-treating anaerobic digesters from USA - AD_UKC055_MetaG (SPAdes) (version 2) | ecosystem: Engineered > Bioreactor > Anaerobic >... | reverse complement strand
TTCCACCCGCCCGAGTGCATGGCTTCATAGGTGGACGCGCCGTAAAACCACCATTTGAGGCGATGCCCATTCAGCCCGGACAGATACTCGAACGCCGCCACGAACGCGATGATCGCGACGATTCGCATCGGTATGGAAAACCGCTTTAACCGCAACACGTCAAGCAGCCGGTCGCGCCTGAAGAAATACCCAGCCAGGAAGAACGGCAGGAATACGATTGTGCGCGACACGCTGGCGAAATATCCAATACCCTCGGCATATCCCGCGGCAACCCCAAGCACGATTGAGATCGGCAGGATGAACCGGATCCTGGCCAGGTAGGGCAGGGCCGCCTTCCAGATGGCCAGACTGAAAAGAAACCACATCAACCAGTAAGGCTTGAAAAGCGAAAACAGCAGTTCGTGTCGATCGAACAGCCACCAGTCGAACAGCGAGTACGCGACCTCGAAGATGATGAACGGGATCACGATGTGTTCGACCAGCGCGCGGTACTGGGCCGGCCCTGGGTCCGATCGGGAAAAGTGTCCGGAAACGAAGGCGAACAGCGGAATATGGAACGAATAGATAAGCAGATAGGCCGTGCCGTAGCCCATCGGCTCCAGCATGTGGCCGGTCACGACCAGAAAGATCAGGAAGAACCTGATGTTGTCGAACCAGGGCTCGCGTGCCTTCAAGCTGGCATCGCCTTCCGCGGTGGTCGATTGCGACTGGGGCTGGATGGGCGATGGGTGAAACGTCATGATGCGACCTGGTCGAGCGTCCGACAGGGACAACAAGTCGACGGGCGCAATTCTAACGGAAATCTCGACCGGCGCCATCGGAATTCCACTAATATAGCTTGTCCAGCGGGAGAACCGTCAGAATGGCATCCGCTAAAAACCGCGTTCGGAACGTTCTTTCGGACGTGGTGATCGTGCTGGTTGTGGCGTTGATTACCCTTGGCCTGGCCGAGGTGCTGCTCAGGGTGATAAAGCCGTACCCGAGGGTTCAGGTAATCAGGGGTGGACGGGTCGAGATGTTCACTGCCGATAAAGTCCCCATATGGGTTCAGGACCGCGATCGCATGAATCTGGGGTGTCCCGACCAGTATCCAGAGGCTCGTCTGGTCGTTTTTACCGGTGATTCCATCTTTTTCGGGACCGGTCTTCAGACCGCTGAATCGTTCACCAGCGTGATGCAGACGTCTCTGGACCAGGAGCATGGCCGGGGCGCCTGGTGCATCCTGAACCTCTCCCAGCCAGGGTACACGATTGAACAGAAGCTCTATTGGTACAGAAAGCTTCTCGAGCGTCATCAGCCGGATCTGGTTTTCTGGGAATTCTGGCCCAACGAACTCGGACGTTACCGGATGATCGGCGATTCCGCGTACAACGTTTCCGGGACCGATGCCGACACCAATAGGCTTCCCTCGTTTGTCCCCGGCAATGATCGATTCAACAGGTGGCTGTTTTCCAACTCCAGGCTTTTCGAGTACCTGGTTTTGATGATGATCAGATCACAGGAGATGTCCCCTGAATGGGTGGCCGAAACCTATGTGCCGTTCCTGCAGGGGCTGGAATCCGATCTGAAACAGGCAGGGGGCAGGTTCGTCGCTGTCGTGGCCACTCGGCTCGACAGGCCGTTCTCCGAGTTCGACGGCCTTGAGAAGGACCCTCAGACGACGATGTCCACTTCCATGGCCGATAGTTCGATCGAAACGATATTCCTGCATAAGGTCCTGTCGAACGTGAACGCCGATTACAGGGAGGTCCGCATGGATTCCTGTTGTCACTTCAGCAAGAAGGGGCATGAGGTGATCGCCGGGATCTTCTTGAATCTGTTGAAGGAAAGCCCGCCAGCGCCCTGAATCGGGGTGACTCTAAAGAAACGGATAAATGTACGGGCTGATGCTGGTCGACGATGCGACGATGATCAGCACGCCGACCAGAAGCAGCGCCAGTATCAGCGGGATCAGCCAGTACTTGCGGCGTTTGCGCATCCAGCCCCAGACCTGTCCTGCAAGATTCATCGTGTTTTCCGCCTCAATACATGTTGTCCAGGTCGCTCGACTCGTCGGCCCAATCGTGCCAGCCGCCCTTTTCCGGTCGTTTTCCGCCCAGCCGCCTGATGATGGCGGTCGGCGTCAGCACAAGGGCGAATACTACTCCGAAAAGGATGTATCCCACGAAGGAGTTGGCTCGCCGTCCCACGCGGTCCAGGATGCCTTCGAGGCCGCGGATCGCGTTGGGAACCGCCAGTCCGGTCGTGAATCCAAACGCGGCAAAGCACCATGCAGCAATGGAAATGGCAACGCGCGGTTCCGTTGGCAGAAACCAGGTCAGCAGCCCGATGATCGCGAAAAGAACGCCGGTTTCGATGCCCAGTCTGCGTAGTTCGCCGATTCGCCGGGGCCGACGAAACGCCCGGGGACGCGGCAGCGGCTGTCTGACCCAGTCCGCAGGCTTGCGCGCCATGAAGGGGCCAGCCGCCAGCACGTCGATATCGCAGGCAAGAAACGTCTGAACCGCTTCGTCCGGCGTGCATACAATCGGCTGGCCGCGCAGGTTGAAACTGGTGTTGAGCACGACAGGACAGTCCGTGCGGTCGTGAAAGGCCTGGATGACGCGCCTGAAGTCCGGCTGGCTGGTGGCCGAGACCGTCTGGATCCTGGCCGAGCCGTCCACGTGGGTAACGGCCGGAATGGTGGATCTGGGTATCTTCAGCCGTTCCAGCCCGTCAGGTTCGTCCTGGGGGATCTTCAGAAGCCGCTCAGGCGCCACCTGTGACACCAGAAGCATGTACGGACTGGGTCGATCCAGTTCGAACCATCCGTTGACGTGTTCTTCAAGAACCGCTGGAGCGAACGGCCGGAACCCTTCGCGGAATTTGATCTTTTCGTTGACGACGCGCTGCATGGCCGGGTTTCGGGCGTCGGCGAGTATGCTGCGTGAACCGAGTGCCCTGGGGCCGAACTCCATCCGTCCGCAGAAGCGCCCGACCACCTGGCCGGCATCCAGGCATTCCGCGATGCCGTCGTAGATACCGTTGTCCAGTTGTTCGTACGGAAGACCAGCTTTTTCCAGGGCCGCGCGCATCCGGGACTCGTCGAATTCCGGCCCGAGCAGCGCGCCCTGCATGGCATCGCCGGTTGGACTCTCGCGCGTGGCACCGGTGGAGTACCATCCCAGCAGCGCGGCACCCAGGGCGCCACCCGCGTCGCCCGCCGCCGGCTGAATCCAGATATCGTCGAACGCCCCGTCGGTCAGGATCTTTCCGTTGGCGACGCAGTTCAGCGCCACGCCCCCGGCCAGACACAGGTGTCGCATGCCGGTAATCCGTTTCGCATATCGGGTCTGGCGAATCAGGATGGTTTCCGTGACCTCCTGGATCGACCTGGCCAGATCCATGTGGACCTGTTTCAGGGGCGATTCAGGCTGGCGCGGCGGGCAATCGGCGAGGCTTGCGAAGCGTGCGCCGGCCGTCCTGGCTCCATACTGGAAGTCGAACCAGTCCAGGTTCAGTTCAAAACCGCCGTCGTCGTCGACCTTCACGATCGTTTCAAGGATGCGGTTCACAAACGCGGGCCGGCCGTAAGGGGCCAGTCCCATCACCTTGTATTCGTCGGAGTTCACCTTGAAACCCAGGAACTCGGTGAACGCCGAGTAGAGCATGCCGAGTGAGTGGGGAAAACGGATCTCGCGTTCCAGGCGGAGCGTGCCGCCCTTGCCGACACCAATGGATCCGGTGGCCCATTCGCCGACCCCGTCCGTCGTCAGGATCGCTGCCTCTTCGAAGGGCGAGGGATAGAAGGCGGCGGCCGCGTGCGCCTGGTGGTGGGAAGCGAAACGGACCGGTCCGTCATATCGGAGTTCGCGTTTCAGGACCCGCGGCAGCACCAGTTTTTCCGAGAACCACGAGGGCATGGCGCGGCAGAACGGCACAAAACCGCGCGGCGCGAAGTCGACCGCGTTCTCCAGAACCCGCTCAAGCTTGATGAGCGGTTTTTCGTAGAAGACGACCATGTCGATGGCGGACGGTTCGATACCGGCCTGGCTCAAGCAGGACATGATGGCGTTGTACGGGAAGGCCGCGTCGTGCCTGACGCGGGTGAAACGTTCCTCCTGGGCCGCGGCCACGATGCGCCCGTCCTTCAGCAGGCATGACGCGCTGTCGTGGTAGAAGGCCGAGATCCCCAGAATGTTCACGCCGTCCCCGCCTGATGAACCCCCGGCGGATTCTAGCCGATGCCGGGGATTAAATGAACACCGGCCTCGCACCGCCATCGACGTCGACCGGATGGCCGGCGGGCTCGGGAACTCCGATCACACTGCCCGGGCTAATCGAAATGGCTATGTCGATTCTATGAGCCAATTTGCGATTGACGTTGTCAGACAGTGGGAACAGTATGAGCCCGAACCTATAGATTTTGTGGTTTTCCGTATTGTGCGGGAGCCGCCTCTCATCATTTCATAACTCAGGGGTGTGTAATGGCCAATCTGCAGGTTGAGAAGTACGTGCAGTCTCTTGTGTACGATGTGGCGGGGCTGCTGGGGAATCAGCAGGACTCACAGGAATCCCTGTCTCCCACAGTCCAACGGAAGGTCATCAATGGAGGCATCAGTGTCACCGTGATGACACCCCATAAGGTCAACAAGTTGATCGAAGAGATATCCCTTGATAATCCGTCGGACGGTGTGATGTATCCGGGGGCGCTGGTGAAGGTCGACTCGAATCTCAAGAAGGGCAGTCCGACGCCGATCGGCCTTCCCCGGGCGCCAGTCACCATCTCGGTGGACCTTCCCGGACTGAAGAAGTGTCAGGCGACCGTCGCGGATCCGACCGCCTCGAACATTCGTCAGGCCACGACAGGTCTTATCAATGACTGGTTCACGCAAAACGTCCCTGCCGGGTACTCCGGCGTAATGAAGTTCACCAGTGCGGCCCTGGAGGTGTATTCCGCGGAACAGGCCGCTGTCGAACTGGGACTCAGCCTCGACTGGCTGAGCGTCAAGGCGAAAGCGATGGCGAATGTCTCGTCCGAATCCGATGAAAAGGTGTTTCTTGGTGTCGTCAAGCAGATCTACTACACCGTCTCGATGAACACGCCCGGCGTTCCCTGCAGGGTTTTTGCGCCATCGGTCAAGATATCCGATGCCAAGGCGACCTTCGGGCCCAAGGATCCTCCCGGTTACGTCAGCAGTGTCTCCTACGGACGCCTGTTGCTGGTTTCCCTGCGAACCAGATCGGCCAAGTCATCAAGTGAGGTGCAGGCCGCCCTCAACGCGTCGATCGGCAATGTAAAACTGGATGCAAACACCAGTGCGAATGTTTCGAGCACACTTCAGAATTCTTCGATCCAGATTCTGGTGCTGGGCGGCGGGACTTCCAGCTATGCCCCCAGCGGGCCGTTTAATCTGGATGCGGTCAATGGATACATCAAGGATGGAATGTCCTTTGGCAAGGGCAATCCGGGTGCCCCGATCTCCTACAAGGTGTCATTCCTGAAGGACAACTCGCAGGCGACGATGGGATTCAACGTCCCCTACACGGAGGTGGATGTCCAGGAATACAAGGACGGGACGTTCACTCTTCGCAACAGTGCCGGCTTCAATGCCAGGTTTGATCTGACCTGGTTCGAACTCGATGGCAATGGCAACCACACTGTCAAACGCAACTGGCCGAGCGGCACGCTCCTTCTGGGCCAGTGGGCGACGTGCATCGTTCCCGGGGACGCGACCGGCATCAAGGTAACGGTCGAACTTGATCAAGGCGCAGGGCATTGGAAGGTAATTAAGGCACTCAGTATCGCCCGTCCCGGCGGCGATTATGAGATCAAGGTCTCCAACACCATCCAGGACCCGCATATCGACACCAATCCGAAGATTCCCGATTAGACGACCGAATGGATTCCATCCACCGCGATGACAAGTTTCTCGACACTCACCAGCACGTGTCGGGATAAGATACCTCGAATTCCTAATCACCCAGGGGGGAGCATGCTGCTGAAACGTAACGAGTGGTTTATCAGGGAACACATTGCCGTGCTGAAGTTGACCGACACCTACGACATCATCGACCCGGCCAGCGGCGCCATGCTGGGGATCGCCCGCGAGGAGCCCCCGGCGTGGGCCAAGTATATGCGGCTTCTTCTGAGCAAGAAGCTCATGCCAAGCATCGTCAACATCTATCCGGGCGAGGGCGTGCCGCCGATAATGACCATTCATCGCGGCGTGGCCTGGTGGTCGACCAAGGTGTCCGTTCGCCGCGCGAATGGAACCGAGATTGGCTACTTCAAAAGCAAGGTGTTCTCGCTTGGAGGCGGTTTCTACGTCTTTGACTCGATGGGAAGGCAGGTCGCCGAGATCAGAGGCGATTGGAAGGGATGGAATTTCAGGTTTATCGGCAGTGACGGAAGCACGCTGGGAACCGTCAGCAAGAAATGGGCGGGGATTGGCAAGGAGTTGTTCACCACGGCGGATAACTACATGATCGCCTTGAACGCTTCCGCTCCATCGGGGGAAGACCCCAGGGCGCTGCTTCTGGCCGCCGGCCTGGCAATCGACCTTGTGTTCAAGGAAAAGAACTAGTCCATTCCACGTATTGGATGACGAACCTTCGGGCCGCCCCCGGTCGCCAACGAATATCTGTGCAAAACCGCGTTGACCATCGGCGGGCACGTGAATATGATCGCCTCACTCTCGGCGGGCACGTGAATATGATCGCCTCACTCAATTTTGAGGCTTTCGGGGGTTTTGACATGACCAAGCGTAGTCCTGCTGCCGTACTTCTGTTGCCGTTCGTCACGTTCTTCATCTACTCGCTTTACTGGCTCTTCGCGACCGCCGGCGAGATGAAGGCAAAGGGCGCCGAGATTCCCAGCGCCATTCTGGCGTTCATTCCGATCGCCAACTTCATCTATCTGTGGAAGTGGAGCAAGGGCGTCGAGCACGTCACCAATGGCTCGATGAGCGGCGGTACCGCGTTCATTCTGCTTTTCCTCCTGGGCAATATCGGCGGCGCGGTCATTCAGAGCAAGCTCAATGACGTCGCGTAACTAGTCCGAGAGTCCTGAGTCTGTTTATTCAGCATCATTCTGTCGCGTGTGACCGTCGAATAGACGGGATGTGAGAATGTTCTTCCATCTGCCGTGCGCCGGCAGGGGGGTTGGCACGTTGCTGTGATTGTTGTTCAACAAAACCGGAGTGTTGTGATGAAGCTGAACGGCGAGACCAGAATCAATCAGTTGCTGACCGAGTATCCATTCCTGGAGGACTTCCTGGCCGCATACCATCCGAAGTTCGAGATGCTGCGCAACCGGATGGCCAGAGCCACGATCGGGCGGATTGCGACGCTCAGGACGGTGGCCGGGATTGCCGATATCGATCTGGTCGTGCTGGTGCGCGTGATCGCCGCCGAATTAGAGGCAAGGACCGGTGTCAAACCGCAGTTGACGGTGGATGCCCCGCCGGCCCTGAAACGGGATGGCCGACTGGAAGAGTTGAAGGCGATCATCCTTGAGTTGCATGACGGCGGCGACCTTGAAGACGCCCGGGCGCGGTTCGCCACGGCGCTTCAGGATGTCGAGGCCACCGAGATTGCCGAGATGGAAGAGCAACTGATACGTGGCGGAATGCCGGTGTCCGAGGTACAGCGTCTCTGCGACGTTCACATCGGCGCTTTCCGCGAGGCGCTGGATCAGCACGACGAGATACCGGTTCCGGCGGGACATCCTGTCGATACATACATGGCGGCAAACAGGTTGATAACGGGTCTGGCGAACCATCTTGGCGCGCTGGCAATCGAGATGGACGGCGGAGTCGCTCCGTTCGGCGCCTTTGATCGAGCTGCCGGCGTCCTGGAGGCGCTGGCTGGTCTCGAGAATCACTACGAACGCAAGGAATTCCAGCTTTTCCCGTTGCTTGAACGCCATCGAATCACCGGTCCGTCGCAGGTGATGTCTGGGATTCACGGCCAGATTCGTCGGGCCAGGAAGGAACTGGCGACGGCCGTCACCAGGCAGGATATCGTCACCTTCGTGGCGGACGCGCCAGCGCTGGCACGCGACATAGTCGAGATGGTCTACAAGGAAGAGAAGATCCTTTTCCCGCTGGCGCTTCAAAGGCTGGATGACCGGGAGTGGGCCGAGATCAGGCGCGGCGAGGATGAACTGGGGTATGTGCTGGTCAGGCCGGCGGCCGACTGGCCCAGGCGGCGGGTCGGCCCGGTCGACAGGCCCGGGGCCGACGAAAGCGTTCCATTCCAAAGGGATCAGGCAGGCTTAGTCCGGCTTGTGGACGAGGCTGATTCCTGATACCATTCGCGCGCCTTCGGAGGTGGCGGATGACATTCCAGGACGTAATTCTTCGGCTTCAGGATTTCTGGTCAAAAAAGGGCTGCCTGATCATTCAGCCGTATGACCTTGAAAAGGGTGCGGGTACCTTCAATCCGGCGACGTTCCTGGCGTGCCTCGGTCCGAAACCGTGGAACGCCGCGTACGTCGAGCCGTCCCGCAGGCCCACCGACGGCCGGTACGGGGAAAACCCATTCAGGCTGCAGCATTACTACCAGTTCCAGGTGATCATGAAACCGGCCCCGGAGAACATCCAGGACCTGTATCTTGAAAGCCTTTACAAGCTCGGCATCAATCCGAACGAGCACGACATCCGGTTCGTCGAGGACGACTGGGAGTCTCCGACGCTGGGCGCCTGGGGGCTCGGCTGGGAGGTCTGGGTGGACGGGATGGAAGTGTCCCAGTTCACGTACTTCCAGCAGTGCGGCGGGTACGAGTTGAATCCGATATCGGTCGAACTGACCTACGGGCTCGAGCGCATCACGCAGTATCTGTCCGGCGTGGACAACGTGTTCGACCTTGAATGGGGACACGGGGTTTCCTACCGCGACGTGGCGCACCGTCAGGAGGTCGAGTTCTCGAGGTACAACTTCGAGGAGGCCGACGTCCCGTTGCACTTCGACCTGTTCCTGAAGTTCGAGAAGGAATGCCTGAGGCTGCTGGAAAAGAAGCTTGCGCTGCCCGCCTACGACTACTGCATGAAGTGCAGCCACGCCTTCAACGTTCTTGATGCGCGCGGCGCCATCTCGGTTTCGGAGCGCCAGGCGTACATCGGCCGCGTAAGGCAGATGGCGCGCGGTTGCGCGACCGTGTGGATGGAAACGCAGGGATTCCTGGGAACCGGGAAGGGGGAGTGACCATGGAAAGCCGCGATTTCCTGATTGAGGTTGGAACCGAAGAGATCCCGGCCCGCATGGTCGCCCGGGCAGCAGGCGATCTGGAAGTGCTGACCCTGGCGGCGCTGGATGCCGCCGGGCTGGCTCACGACGGGTCCGAGGCGTTGTTCACGCCGCGCCGTCTGGCCGTTGTTGTCAAGAACGTGCCGGTCGCCCAGGCCGACCGCGAGGAGATCGCCTACGGGCCGTCCATCTCCATCGCGCGTTCGTCGGATGGTGGCTGGACCCAGGCCGCGACCGGGTTTGCCCGCGGCAAGAACATGCGGACCGATGACCTGGTCGAGGTCGACGGGCCCAAGGGACGCGTCGTGGCGTTGAAGGTCCTGACTCACGGAAGGCCCACGGTCGACGTGCTTGCGGGCGTGATGCCCGGCGTTCTGGGTCAGTTGAAGTTCCCGAAATCGATGCGATGGGGCGCGGGCCGCGGCCCGTTCGTCAGGCCGGTCCACTGGCTGTGCTGCCTGCTGGGCGACAGCGTCGTTCCGTTCGAGTTCGTGGGCATCAAGTCGGGGCGCGAGTCGTTCGGACACCGCTTCATGGCTGGCGATGCCTTCACGGTCACCTCGCCGGCCGAATATGTCGACATGCTGCGGCAGCGGCACGTGATGGCCCGCGCGTCCGAGCGCGTCACCTCGATTCGCGAGCAGATGGCGGCCGTCGAGAGCTCGACCGGGCGCAAGTTCATACCGAACGAGGCGCTGTTTGGCGAGATATCGAACATCATCGAGCAGCCGATACTGATCACGTGTGAGTTCGACAAGGATTTTCTGCGTCTGCCCGTCGAGGTCCTGACCACCGCGATGGCCGCGCATCAGCGTTATATGGCGATGCAGGAACCGGACGGCAGGCTTTCCTGCCAGTTCGGCGTTGTCTGCAACAACCGGGCACGGGACATGGCCGTGGTGGCGCGCGGAAACGAGCGCGTGCTGGCGGCGCGTCTTTACGACTGCAGGTTCTTCTGGGAACACGATCTGAAGGTGGGCCTGGAAGAGATGGGCGATCGCCTCGAGGGCCGGCTGTTCCTGAAGGACGGCGGGACCATGCACGACAAGCGCCGCCGTATGAAGAAGATCTGCGACGACATCGCGGATGCCGCCGGTTTCGACAAGGAACAGAAGAAGGATCTGGCCCGCGCCGCCATGCTGTGCAAGGCCGACCTGATGTCCTCCGTGGTGGGCGAACTGCCGGAACTGCAGGGCGTGATGGGTTCGTACTACGCGCAGGCCGCCGGCGAGAACCAGTCCGTCGTCACCGCCGTACGCGACCACTACCAGCCGAGATTCGCGGCCGACAGGCTGCCTGGCTCCGACGTGGCCGCCGCGCTGGCGCTGGCCGACCGTATCGACAGCATAGCGACCTGCTTCTATGTCGGCGAGATTCCGACCGGTTCGCGCGACCCGCTGGCGCTGCGAAGGGCCGCGATCGCCGTCCTCAGGATTATGATCGCCAATCCGCGCCTGTCCCGGATCACCGTGTCGCAGCTTCTGGACATGGCGGCGGATTCGCGCGGTTTGATGTCCGGCGCCAAGTCCTTCCTGCAGGAAGCGGTCTCGAAGGTCTCTCGCAAGGGAAAGGAAGAAGCGACGATCGAGGACTTCATGGCCGAGCGTCTTCGCGGAATCCTGACCGAGGAATACGGCGTGGGCGGGGACGTGGCGAACGCTGTCCTGCCGTTCATGACGGGCGAACAGGCCGCGTCGCCGGCCGACCTGGTGTCGCGGGCGGTCGCGATACGCGACGCGATGGCGGACGAGTCGTTCAGGCAGTTCCTGGACAACGTGTTCAAGCGCGTCGGAAACATGGTCCGCAAGGCGGACGAGGAACTGGAAGGCTGGCGCGACGCGATCGGTCCGCTGGGCGCCATGGGCAAGATCGGGTCGTGGTTCGGCGCGAACAAGCAGCACCGAAACCTTCTGGACCCGGCCGTGGACTACACCGACACGCTTGAGACCCAGCTCGAAAAGGATCTCGAGGTGTGCCGTGTCAATGGAGCGGTTCAGTCGGCCGCCGCGCGCGAACGTCGCGACTACCCGGGCGTGCTGAAGGTGATGGCGTCGTTCGAGGGGCCGCTGGCAAGTTTCATCGGGTCGGGCAAGGACGGTGTCCCGGTTCTGCTGGAGCAGGACGAGGCGAAACGTCTGGCCAGGCTCGCGCTTCTGGACAGGGTTTTTTCCCAGTTTAACTGGTTTGCTGATTTCTCAAGGATTTCCACGAGGTAAGTTAGATGGCAGACAAGAGGGTCTACAGGTTTTCGAAGGATTTGGTCGAGGGCGACCGCGACATGAAGAACACCCTGGGCGGCAAGGGCGCGAACCTGCACGAAATGTGCAAGATCGGCCTGAACGTTCCTCCGGGATTCACGATTACGACCGAGACTTGCGTCCACTACTTCCAGAACGGCAACACGTGGGCGCCCGGCCTTGAGGCCGAGGTCGAGGAAGCGGTTCAGTGGCTTGAGAAGACCAACGGCAAGAAGCTGGGCGACACGAAGAACCCGCTGCTGGTTTCGGTTCGTTCCGGCGCTCGCGCCTCGATGCCCGGCATGATGGACACGATCCTGAACCTGGGTCTGAACGACACGACCGTCGAGACCCTGGCGACCGCGACCGGCAACCGCCGTTTCGCGATGGACAGCTACCGCCGTTTCATCAAGATGTTCGGCGACGTCGTCCTGGGCATCAAGGGCAAGAAGGGCGAGCACGATCCCTTTGAAGAAGCTCTCGAGTCGGTCAAGAAGAAGGGAGGCAAGAAGCTGGACACCGAACTGACCGCCGAGGAACTGGAAGAGGTCGTGAGGCTGGAAAAGAAGGTCGTTTTCGAGCGCACCGGCCGCGACTTCCCGGTTTGCCCGCGTGAGCAGCTCCGCCTGGCGATCAACGCCGTCTTTGATTCATGGATGAACGCGCGCGCGATCGAGTACCGTCGCATCTACCGCATCCCCGAAGACTGGGGCACCGCTGTCAACGTCCAGACGATGGTCTTCGGCAACATGGGTAACGACTGCGGCACCGGCGTCGCCTTCACGCGTGACGCCGCGACCGGCGAGAACGTGTTCTACGGCGAGTTCCTGATGAACGCGCAGGGCGAGGACGTCGTGGCCGGTATCCGCACACCGCTGAAGATCGCCGAGATGGCGAAGGTGATGCCGCACGCCTACGACGAACTGGTTCATATCCGCACGTTGCTGGAAAACCACTACCGCGACATGCAGGACCTGGAATTCACGATTGAAAAGGGCAAGCTGTTTATCCTGCAGTGCCGTTCGGGCAAGCGCACCGGCCTGGCCGCTGTCAACATCGCGATCGACATGCTGGAAGAGGGCATGATCGACGAGGAAACCGCGATCACCCGCATCGAGGCCGGTCAGGTCATGTTCCTGCTGCGCCCGATCTTCAACGCCAAGGCGGTGAAGGAAGCGGCAGCCGAAGGTCGTCTGGTGGCGAAGGGCCTGCCCGCCGGTCCCGGCGCGGCGACCGGTCGCGTGGCCTTCTTCAGCGACGAGATCAAGGAACAGGTCGCGAAGTGGGGCGACAAGGCGATCCTGGTCCGCATCGAAACCTCCCCCGAGGACATCAAGGGCATGGAGACCGCCGAGGGCATCCTGACCCAGCGCGGCGGCATGACGTCGCACGCGGCACTGGTCGCTCGTCAGCGCGGCAAGGTCTGCGTGGCCGGTTGCTCGGATATCGAGGTTGACTACAAGAACCGCCTGATGAAGATTGACAATCACGTCGTTCGCGAAGGCGACTGGATCAGCATCGACGGCTCGACCGGTTCCGTGTACCTGGGCAAGATGGAAACCGCCCCGTCCGAAGTCATTCAGGTCCTGCTGGACAAGACGCTTGACCCGAAGGACGCGCCGAACTACCGCAAGTTCGAGCGCCTGATGGCGATTGCCGACAGGTTCACCCGCATGTCGGTCCGAACGAACGCCGACAACCCGCTGGACGCCTCGCGCGCCATCGAGTTCGGCGCGAAGGGCATCGGCCTCTGCCGCACCGAGCACATGTTCTTCGAAGGCGACCGCATCACGTCGATGCGCAAGATGATCATGGCCGACAACGAGACCGATCGTCGCGTCGCCCTGGCCGAGCTGCTGCCGTTCCAGCGTGAGGACTTCTACGGGATCTTCAAGGCGATGAAGGGATACCCCGTGACCGTCCGCCTGCTGGATCCGCCGCTGCACGAGTTCCTGCCCGGCGACGAGAAGAGCCAGAAGGACTTCTCGGCAAAGACCGGAATCCCGGTTGCACGGATTCTCGAGCGCATCGAGGAACTGCACGAACAGAACCCGATGCTGGGTCATCGTGGCTGCCGCCTGGGCAACACCTACCCGGAAATCACCGAGATGCAGGCGCGCGCGATCTTCGAGGCGGCCTGTGACGTCGCGAAGGAAGGTCTGCCGGTTCATCCCGAAGTGATGGTTCCGCTGGTGGGCCACGTCAACGAACTGAAGGTCCAGGCGGACATCATCCGCACGACCGCGGAAAAGGTCTTCGCCGAGAAGGGCGTCAAGGTCGAATTCCTGGTCGGAACGATGATCGAGGTTCCGCGCGCGACCGTCACGTCGGCGCAGATCGCCGAGGTCGCCGAGTTCTTCAGCTTCGGCACGAACGACCTGACCCAGATGGGCTTCGGCATGTCGCGCGACGACTACGCGAAGTTCATGCCGATCTACATCCAGAACGGCATCCTGAAGCACGACCCGTTCGCCACCCTCGACGACGGCATCTTCGAGCTGCTGAAGCTGGGCGTGAACGGCGGACGCACCACGCGTCCCGACCTGAAGTGCGGTATCTGCGGCGAGCACGGCGGCGATCCCGATTCGATCGATCTGTGCGACATAGCGGGTCTGAACTATGTCAGCTGTTCGCCGTTCCGCGTGCCGGTCGCGCGTGTCGCGGCGGCGCAGGCGAACATCGCCCACAGGAAGTGATCAGGTTCCTTGAGCATTGAACGCGCGGCGGGGCGGATCCCGTTACGGAGGTTCTGGTGGAGGGCAGCAAGGTTTTTCATTGGGATTTTCCGCACGGGATCCGTTCCATCGCCGCGCTCGCGTTACTGACCGTGGCCGCTTCCGTCGGCTGCGTCGAGAACCACAGACAGCTCAAGCCGGCGGCGGGCGCTCTGGCGTGGCCGGTGGCGATCGCGGCCGACCCGGCCGGTGACTTCGTCTACGTCGTCTCAACGAACTTCGATTCGGCCTGGACCGGCGGAACCGTACTTCCCATCAACGCGACCACGCTTGAGAAGGCCTCGGAAGGCGCGGTCGAGATAGGTTCGTTCGGTGGTCAGGTGGTGGTGTCAGCGATGCCGGGTGGTGGATCCAGGGTATGGGTCCCCAGCCGCGACAAGGACACGCTGGAGTTTGCCGACGTGCTCAGGCTTGACGGCGGGCCATTCCTGGACTGCCAGGCGTCGGACGAGGACGAAGCGGACGAAGGCGACCAGGGCGCGGCTGTTCCGGTTCAGCCCGATGCCGCCCAGGCGGATCCGGCCGGCTTCCACAGGTGCGCGGGCGAGCACGCGATCAGTCTTAAACAGTTCAAGGTTACCGAGGAAGACGGCAAGACCTATTTCGCGGACAACCCCTACGGTGTCGCGGTCGGTCGGCCGATCTCGCTGTCGGATGGCCGGACCGTGCGTCCTGTGTACGTCGCCGGCATTCTCGGGGCGGCGCTTGACATGTTCCTGGCGGGCGACGACGGCGTGGTGGAACACAAAGCCGTGGCCAAGCTGGACCAGGGCAGTCACACGGTCCTGGAGTACGCGGTCACGGACCACGAGCGCGTTATCTGGATTTCCAACCGGGAGTTCAACGAGATTGTCGTCGCGCACGCGACCATATCGGCGCGCGGTGATGTGGACCTGCGTGTCGACGGGACCGCTCCGGCCGAGTTGCTGGGCTCAACTGGCGACTACTTCCGCGGCATGATCAGATCGGGTGTCGGACCGTTTGTTTACGCAGCGTATCGTTCGCCGGCCGGTCTGGCCGTGTTTGAGATCGTCGGTGGCGGAGATCTTCGCTACCGTCATCTGATACCGCTTGATGGAGATCCGGCCGAGGTGGCGTCATTTGTGGATCAGGACGGACACGAAACGCTTTATGTAACCGAGAACGCGTTGGATTACGTCTATGCGGTCGACCCGGTTTCAGGAACGGTGATCGACACGATCTATGTAGGCGCCGCGCCATACGGAATCGCGATCGCCGGCGGCCGGGCGTTCGTCGCCAACTTCGAGGACTCGACTGTGAGCGTGTTCGGGGTCGACCCTGCCAGGGACGACTACCATGTCGCCGGGGTGATCGAATGATGCCGTCATATGCGGGAGGCCAAGTGGCTGTTAGACGATTGATAACGCTGATCGCGCTGGTGGTTTTTGCCGGGGGCGTGTCGGCCTGCTCAGAGGATGCCGAGTACGTCACCATCGTCCTTCAGCGGCCGGTGGATTTCGCGATTACATGCGTTTCATCCGATTATTCGTTCCTGGATGTCGAGAAGTGTGCCGAGGACACCTCGACCACCATATCGTGGATACTGGACGACGATATGGGCGGCGTGTTCGTCGCCAACGCCAGGACTGGCAAGCTGATCGACATGGACGCCTATTTCCCCGGCTATTCGCCGGTGGCGGTCGGCACAGGATTGACCAGAATAGTCGCGTCGCCCGATTCGCGCGATCTTTATGCTGCCTATTCGGCGAACGGCGGCGACGGCCCCGGAATCGCCAGAATTCCCGGTGTGTTCTATGAGGAAGTTCATGTGTCGGCCAGGATGGACGTTCAGTGTCCTGTTACCGACATGATCGTTATCCGTGACCAGGAAGCGCCGGCCGGGTGGTATGTCGCGGCGGTTATGCGTTGCGATGACGGTTTCAGGCTGGCCAGACTCGACCCGACCGAGGGCGTCGGCGATGCCTTCATGCAGATCACCGAGGTTGCCCCGCTGCCCGGAACAGTCGGTTCGCTGGCCGCCGGCGCGGGAAAGGTGATCCTGACCTCGAGCGATCTTCCCGCCGCTGACGGATATCCGGCGTGGGACCACATGCTTGTTTTTAACGGACCTCTGGCTGCCGGCTCCGAATTCGTCGCCGTTCCGGTGGTGAACGACAGCGTGCTGGCGCCGATGGCCGGCACCGAGGGCCTGACACGTGATTGCATCCCCGGCAGTCCCGCCGTGATCGCGGGTTACGTTTCGGGGCGTCCGGCCATCTCGCCGGATGGCAGGTTCATTTATGTGCCGATGTCGTCTCCGGCCGGCCTGGCCGTGTTCGACGCCAGCCTGGAAAGGGTGGACACCCACGCGCTGACCGCCGCCGACACCGCCGACTCGACTGATGAAACCGGCGTGGTCAACTTCGCGAACCGGCTCTTCGGATACATGGGCTACAAGGATATAAGGATGGATTCGCCGGTCGTCGGCGTCACGTTCGTGGAAATTCCCGAGGTCGGGCTGCGCGCGTTGACATGGCTTTATGGCGGTCAGGTGGTCAGGGTGGTGGTCGATCCGACCGAAGAGGTCCCGTGGTCGCATCGTGCCGAGAACGACCTGGAAGGAATCGAGAGCTCCGCGTACCAGCCGATACTGTGGTACCAGGGACAGAAGCTTGCCAACGGCATCAAGACGCGATCCGACCTGCCTTCATTCGGCTCCAGGCAGATAGTCATGCCGGTAACCGAGGACGATTCCTACGTTTATTACGGGATTCAGTTCAACGGCGATGTCGAGGCCGAGGCTCCGGAACGCTGGTCGGTGACGTTCGAGGGCGTGATACCCGGGGCTTCCGGTGTGTGCGGCGTCCTGGAATCCGCCGGAACCGATGGCTGGCTGAACCGCTGGTCCCTGTCCGCCGGTGAGGTGGATTTCTGCGCGCTGGGGATCGAGGCTGCGGGCGATGGATATGACGGCGATCTGGTCGAGGTCACACTGCCGGTGGACGAGGCTTGCGGAAGCTGGTCCGGGCGTACCGCCATATTCCGCGTTGAGACGGTCGAGGCCGGCCAGATGGGCCTGATCCCGGCCGATGCGACCGCGGCCATGGACGCTCCGCCAGCGATGTGCGCCGGTTCCGGGGTGGCCTGGAAGGCGAGGGTGTCGGGACAGTGGCTTGTTTCCGGCAGCCGCAGCGGTTTCCTGCATCCGTTCAAGTCCGAGGGCGGTCAGTGCGTGGTCCGTCCGGACGCCGATCCCGCATTTGTCGGTCGCGCGCTTACCGCCATGCCCGACGGCGATGATCTGGTCGTGGATTCGTGTCCCGTGGCCCGTGGACTTGATTCGCGCATCGATTGGGACGGCAAGTGGTTCCATAACGCCATATTCGGGTTCTGGGTGATCCCGGGCTGCGTGCTCGACAACCAGTACAGACCCGTGGTTATTCCGCCGGTTCGCGACACGTCACTGACGTTCCTCACCGAGACGGGACGCATCCCGAATCAGAACGATATCGGCGGGTTGGCCAGCGCGATGCTGGTTCACGGAGCCACGCTGTTCGCGCTTGATTCCAGCAATGGCCGACTGGTCGTACTGGACCCCGCATCCATGGAAATTAAGAACTCCTGGTTTTAGTCGGCGGGCGCGGGGACGGGCGGTCGTTTCCACCGAGGCGCCGACCCTTACGCGCGTGCGCGTTCGCGCACGATCAACTTTTATTAACAGGTAATTGGAAACCATTCGCTTTAAGACCAATTAGTTGTTGACAACAGCCAACCTTCAAAGGATAAACTACCCGCCGAAGCATTTCGGCGTTCATATTCGCCAGATCAGGCCTTGAACATGGGAGCTTGACATGACGCGCTCTGGGAAACTGCTGCGGATTAGGGGAATTCTGTTCCTGGCCGCCGCCGCGTTGACGCTGCTTGCGGTGCTTGGCGGGTGCAATTACGACTGGACCTTCTATCGTAATTCGTTCACCGGCAGCAAGCTGGAATTCGTGTCGGTGGTGCCCGCCCACAAAGAGGAAGACGGCACTTACACTCGTCAGTGCGTGTACGACCCGTCCAGAAAGGTGGACTCCGTTCTGATGTCCTTCGCCCTGGTCGGCGCGGGCCTCAGCTCCGACACCACCACCAAGGACAACGACACGGCGATCAGGCCCGGCGACATGGTCAAGGCCCCCGACGGCGACCGTGTTATCGTCGAGATGAGTGCTGAATCCGAGGAACCGCGCGCCGTTTCCGAGGAAAACTTCAACGTCAAGGTGTCGTGCCTGGATCCATACCCGATAGCCAATCAGACGACGACCTCCGGTGGCGGCTCGCAGATTAAATGCACCCGTCAGGAGAGCATCGATGGCTCGCCGGACACCGTGGCCTACACCAACAATCTGTCGGACGGCACGCTGCGGCTCAGACCGGACAGCAACGGCATCTCCGTCGCGATCATGATCGATCAGAGCGGTTCGATGAAGGGTTACGTCGAGGCTTCGTCCTTCGCCGAGATCAGCATCGACTCCAAGGTTCCGATCGCCCAGTTCGCGACCCGCGCCACCGATTATCAGGCGTTCAGGACCACCGCGGTCCAGGCGCTGATGCGTCAGCTTAACGCCGGTGATCGCGCCGGTATCTTCCAGTTCGGCGAGGCTGTCAGCGGCGTCGAGGCGAAGATTCTGTGCGACGGGACCTTTGCGACCGAGGCGGATGCCCGTTCGGCCTGCTTCGGTATCAACCGCGCGATCTTGAATTCCAACCAGCTCAGTTCGCTTCAGTCCGAGGCGGAAGGTCGCACCCCGCTGTGGCAGTCGGTCAAGGATGTCTACAAGTACCTGAAGGAAACCGAGACGAAGAGCCTGGCGAGGCACATATTCATCATCACCGATGGTCCGGACACCTGTGCCCGTAACTCGCCGGACTTCCTTCCGTTCATGCGTTATCAGCGCGTCACGACCGGCCCCTGGCTTTCCGAGAATCAGAACGATTCCTGCTCGGACGTGGCCTGGGACGATTTCCTGGATTACATCTGGGACGACGTGATGAACGAAGACGGGACCCCCAAGTCCTACGATCAGATTCCGGTGCATGTCAGCATCGTTCAGATGCAGTCCCGGGGCTACCCCGAGATGGATCCCTTCCAGCAGCAGCTTGCCTGTCTGACCGGCGGACACTACACGTTCATCAACGCCAGTGACCTGCCCGGTTCGAACGAGGTCATCCAGGATGGAAACCATCCGCTGCAGGACGCTCTGACCGCGGCCGCGACGAAGTTCCGTCTTTCCCTGTCCGGCGTCTGGCAGGCGGCCAAGAAGGTCAACGACCTGTCCGATGGCAGCCTGACCGCGGGCGCCATGACCGCGTTGGATGGCGAGATCGCCGTGGTGCCGTCCGATACCGCGATCTTCAGCGAGTCGATGAAGACCCAGATGACCAAGAAGATCGTCAGCGATGTCGACACGCGCGGTATCTTCCTGATTCCGTCGGGCGGTCAGGCTCTGGCCTGTGACTGGATGCCCCTGACGTGGGCGGACAAGGACGACGCGAAGGCCGAGGCGTGCCGCGTGGCGGAGCTTTCGGCGGCGAAGGACGTCTGCGTCAGTCTGGATGCCGATTTCGGCACGATCTGTTCGACCGGCACCTGCTGCTACGGAATGTGCGTGGCCGCGGCGCCCGAGTGCCAGGTACTTGATGAACTGTGCAATTACGACAACGTCGAGGACGGTACGCCGTGCACCGGTGGTACATGTGACGAAGGCATCTGCGTGCCGGCTGGTGCGTAGTAGGGGATTGACCCCGATTTATTAAGGGAATTGGCGGCCAAAATGTGCCGGATAACCAAAAGCAATAAGCGAGGGCTTGTCATGAAAGGACGGTGGGCGTTGCGGACCATCATCAGTTTCGTTGTTCTGGCGGTGGGAATTCCCGCGTTCGCGCAGGAATCCACGACTCTGGACTCGAATCTGGACAAGATCTGGGGTAAGGAAAGGGAACTGAAGGTCATCGAGAAGAAGCAGTTCCAGCCTGATTTCCGGCATGAGATCGGAATCTTCCTGGGGGTCATCCCGAACGACCCGTTCTTCGTGTACGTTCCGGTTGGAATCAGGTACGACTACCACTTCATGGAATCCCTGTCCTTTGAAGTGGCCGGTGCGTACATTCCGTCGGCGAACACCGGACTTCTGGACGAGATCGTCGAGGGAACCAAGCAGGCCATCTACAAGGGCGAACTGCTTGAACGTGTCCAGTGGTATGTTGACTTCAACATCCTCTGGTCTCCCTTCCACGGCAAGTTCAGCGTCATGAACAAGCACATCACCTCGTTCGACGCCGGCTTCCTGGTCGGTATCGGCGTGATCGGTTCGCAGTTCTACGACAAGAAGGGCGATCTCCAGACCCGCTGGTCGTACGACGGCGCGATTCCGTTCAACCTGATGGCCAACCTTGGCGCGTTCATCAAGTTCTGGGTGACGGATTACCTGGCTGTCGGTATCGACTACCGGCACTACATATTCCCGAAGTACCCGGGGCCGGGCAACGGCGAATGGTCGGATGGCGTCAGCTCGCTGGCCGAGCTTTCCGTCAGCGTGAGCTACATCACGCCGGCGCCGAAATGATTCGACGGATCGACTGTTGACATCATTCGCGGCCCTCGGGTCGCCGTTACTTTGGAGACGGTGGGAAAATGAGCCGAAATTTGATTTCGAAGCTGCTGCTTGCCGCTGCCGTGATTCCCGGGATCATCCTGGCGTCTGGTGACGCCCGGGCGATCACGAAGGACGAGGTGGTCAGCCTGGCAGTTGTAATGATGGTTCCGGAAGCGGATATCATCTCTCAGATTGAGGCGGACAGGTCCGTGTTCAATCTGTCTATCAGCGACATCCTGGAACTCAGGAAGGCCGGCGTGCCGGACGGGGTCATCAAGTTCATGATGAGCACGCCCACGCGCTATGCCGCTCCTGCTCCCGCACCGGCGGCACCAGCCACCGCGCAGCAGCCCTCGCAGCAGACGGCGGCGCCGGTAGCCCCGGTGGTGCGTGAAAAGACCCCTGAAGAGCTCGAAGCCGAGCGTCAGGCGGCGGCCGCCGAGGCCGAGCGCCGGGCGGTTGAGGCGAAGCAGGCCGAGGAAGCTCGCCGCAAGGCTTACGCGACCGGCAAGCTGAAGAAGGGGCTTGAGCTCGCGGAAACCGGCCGCTGGGTCGAGGCGATCGTGCTGTTCCAGTCCTTCCTTAAGGAAGAGAACTACGCCGAGGACTCGATCGAGGTCTACAACGCGAAGTACGGCATGGCGGCCGCGCTGACGAACGCCGGCCTGTACCAGAGCGCCGCGCGTCTTCTGGTCGAGGTCCTTCTGCAGGGCCAGGACAAGCCGTTCTTCCAGGATGCCTTCAAGAAGCTGCGCGTCCTGCGCCGCGAGGTGATCTACAACCCGCACGAACTGGAAATGCTGACATCCTTCCCGGTCGTCAGCTTCTCGGATGCCTTCCAGGCCGAGTTCAACTACGTGATGGGTGAGTACTTCTACGACATCGGCGACTACGAGCGCGCGGTCAACCACCTTTCGCGCGTGGGCGTCGGCAACCCGGACTCGGCCAAGGCGAAGTACCTGGTCGGTCTTGTTCAGGTCCGCAACAGCATGTACAAGTCGGCGGTCGAATCGTTCCAGGATGCGGTAACGCTGTCCGAGGACGAGACGAACGTTTATCCGTCCGTGCGCGACCTTGCTTACATGGGCCTGGCCCGTATCGCCTACGAGGCGGAAAACCACGACGCGGCAATCTTCTACTACAAGAAGGTTCCGGGGGATTCCCCGCGCGCCGGCACGGTGTTCTACGAACTGGCCTGGACCTACCTGATGAAGGGTGACTACAGCCGCGCGCTGGGCGCCTTCCACGCGATTCGCTCGCCGTACTTCGACGATGCGTTCATTCCGGAACTGTGGATCATGGAAGCCCGCGTCTACGGCGACCTTTGCTACTACGACAAGGCGTCCAAGGCCCTGGACATGTTCGATTCCGAGATCGCGGTGCATCAGGTTCCGCTGCGTCGCTTCATGGACGCACAGCCGTCGCTCGAGGGGTACTACTTCTCGTTCCTGAAGTCTGTCAACGCTCCGGACGAAAAGAGCCTTCCGCGCGAACTGACGCTGCCGGTCATGCAGAACGTCGAGTTCTACAACCTGTACAAGACTGTCAGGCAGATCGAGAAGGAAACCAGGCTGATCAAGGACAACGCCGGTCAGCTTGGCGAGTTCGCCACCGAGATGCTCGGTCGCCTGGACACGCTCCACAAGGACAACGTGGTCCGCTGCGGCGTGACGATTCAGCGCATCCTGAAGGGTGTCGAGGCCGACATCGAGCGTTCGCAGATCCATCAGACCGAAATTCAGGTCGACATCAGCGGCGCCGAGATCGACGCCCTGAACCAGGAACTGCGCGTTCTGTCCGGCGAGGAAGAGCAGACCAGCACCACGACGGCTCGTCGCAGCGACATCGTCATCGGCGGCGACACCGAGGTGTGGCCGTTCATCGGCGAGTTCTGGCTTGACGAGGTCCCGTACTTCCGCAGTTCGCTTGTCAGCAAGTGCGTCGAGTACTGATGCGGTAATTTTTTCGGGTCGGCCCGGGCTTCTGTTCGGCCGCGGACCCCTTCGTTGGAATTCTTTCGAGGTATGGGGGACGAATGAGAAACACCATCACGTCCATTGCCGGGATTTCGGCGGTCGCGATTGCGATGCTGACCGGGCCGGTGGTTGCACTGGGGCAGGAAGCCGCGACGCAGGGCGCCGTTGATCAGCAGGAAGCGCCGGCAGGTGAGCAGAAGGCGGTTCAGGGCGGCAAGTTCACCCTTGAAGACGCCGAAGTCATGGTTGGCGAGGCGGTCAAGGAAAAGATGGCCGAGATCTCCCTGCGCAGGCAGGAGCAGATTCAGAGGCTGAAGGACCTGCTGGCCAACCCGGATTACCGCAAGGATCCGACACGCGCCCCGGGCGTTCTGCACCGTCTTGCCGAAGCCTACTGGGATGAGAGTTTCTACCAGTACATGAAGGCCCGCGACGAGTGGGACAAGGCCTACGACCAGTACGACAAGGGCCTGCTGAAGGAACTGCCCCCGGAACCGGTCGAGGACTACTCGCAGTCGCTGGAGTACTACCGGATGATCCTGAAGGACTTCCCGGAGTACCAGCGTTTCGACGAGGTCCTTTTCTACATCGGAAAGGGCGCGATGAAGGAAGGCAAGGCGAAGCGCAACGTCGCCCTGCAGAAGGAAGGCGTCAATTACCTTGACCGCCTGGTCAAGAACTACCCGGACAGCAAGTGGCTGGCGCAGTCGCACCTGGCGATGGCCGAGTACTACTTCGAGTCCAACAAGCTGTACTACGCCCAGGTGAACTACGAGACGATCCTGACGAAGTTCCCGAAGTCACCGATGTACAACTACGCGCTTTACAAGCTGTCGTGGGTTTACTTCAACATGGGCGAGATGGAGAAGGCGATCGACGGCTTCAAGCGCGTCGTTGCGGCAGTCTCCGGTGGAAAGGGCAAGGGTACCATCGAGTTCCGCAACCAGGCCCTTAACGACCTGGTTTCCTGCTTCGCCGAGATCGACAACGGCTGGCAGGAGGCGCTGGACTACTTCAAGTCCGTGCTGCCCGAGGACGAGACCTACGTGAAGATGCGCATGCTGGCCGACCTCTACGTCGGACAGGACAAGGTCATCGAGGCGATCGAGCTGTTCCGTCACTTCATCGAACGTGACAAGACCGGCCGCGCGGTGCCCGAGTACTACGGCATCATCCTTTCCCTGTACCAGAACACGAACGACATCCCGGCCCTGGACGAGACGACCCTCGAGATCATGAACTACTTCGATCCCAAGGGAACCTGGTACACGGCGAACAAGAAGGACGTCGACCTGCTGAAGGAAGCCGACACGCTGGGCGAGAAGTACGTGTACTACCTGGGGAATCACTACCACTCGCTGGCCCAGAAGGCCGAGGAGAAGAAGGACAAGGGCGCGAAGGCGATGTACGCGAAGGCGGCCGACAAGTACCGCCTGTACCTGACCAGGTTCTCGGAATGGGAACGCGCCTACATGGTCAACTTCTTCTACGCGGAAATCCTTTACGCCCAGATTCAGGATTACCAGGCCGCGGCGGATCAGTACAACGCCGTCATCGAGCGCGACAAGAAGGGCGATTACATGGAAGACGCTGCACTGGGCGTCATCTACTGCTATGGCGAGCTGATGGTTGCCGAGGGGCTGCAGGAAGTCTCGAAGTCCGGCAAGTTTGAGGTCTACAAGGTTGACCCGAAGGCCCAGAAGAGGAACTTCGAGAAGACCGAACTGCACCCGCTTGAGCAGAACTACATCAAGGCGGCCGACAAGTACGTCGAGCTGCTTACCGACCTGCTGACCGACCCCGAAGTGCGCAAGAAGAACCCGAAGCGCGGCGAGGCGATCCCCGAGGTCATGTACCTGGCGGCCGACGTCCTTTACAGGCACGGCCAGTTCGAGGACGCGGTCAAGCGTCTGCAGATTCTGTTCGCCTACGACAGCCAGTCGAAGTACGCGGCGTACGCGGTCTTCACACTGCTGGACTGCTACCAGCGCCTGAACAGGTGGCCGCAGGTCGAGGAGTGGGCCAGAAAGCTGATCGATGCCAGGAACTTCACGGTCAAGAAGGAAGGCGAACTGCGGAAGATCGTCGCGATCGCCATGACCGAGAATGCGCGCGTGTTGTCGATGGAAGGCAAGACCGACGCGGCCGGCAAGGAAGCGATGCGCGTTTACGAGGAGTTCAAGGGCGACAAGGACATGGCTTCCAGCGCTTTGTACAACGTCGCGGTTCTCTACGAGGATCAGCGTAACGTCGACAAGGCGATCCAGACCTACAAGCGCGTCGTGAAGGAATACCCGGATTCCGAGGTCGCGCCGAAGTCGGTGTTCGCGATCGGTTCGATCCAGGAAAGCCAGACCGAGTTCGAGGACGCCGCGAAGACGTTCGAGAGCATGGTCCAGTTCAGGAACAAGAAGAAGCCGACCGATCCGGACAAGCTGGCGAACTGGGAACAGCTCCAGGTCGACATGGCGGACGCGCTGCAGAACGCAGGCATGATCCGTGAGGCGCTGGGCGATTACACCGGCGCGGTGAAGTCGTACGAAAGCTTCATCACGATCTTCCCGAACCATCCGGCCACGCCGGCGGTTTCCCTGCGCATCGGCAAGGTCTACGAGGACAGCGGCGACAACCAGAAGGCGTTGACCCAGTACCAGAAGTGGATTGGCCGCGGGTACAAGGTCCCCGAACTCGAGGTTGAGGCGTGGGTCCGTTCGGGCGCGATGCTGAAGAAGCTGAACAAGGAAAAGAAGCGGACGGAAGCGACCCGCATGTTCACGACCGCGATCACGAAGTTCAACGAGATCGGCGATAACCAGACCGCTCTGGCCGCCGCGAAGAACTTTGCGGCCCAGGCGATGTTCGAACTCGCGGATTACGCTTATGACGATTTCGCCAAGTTGACGATTCCGTCGACGCTGAATCCCTACAAGCTGAAGAAGGCGTTGACCGACAAGGCCGAGGCTCAGCAGAAGGCCGAGGGCATGTTCAACCAGGTCCTGGACTTCAAGTCCGGCCCGTGGTCGGCCGGCGCGCTGTTCAAGATCGGTATGCTGTACTACACGTTCAAGGAAGAACTGCTGAACGTCCCGGTGCCCGAAGGACTGGATCCCGACACCGAGATTATGTACATGGCCGTCATCGACGAGATCGCGGCGCCGGTCGAGGCGAAGGCGATGCGCGCGTTCGAAAACGCGTTGAACCTAGCGCACGAGAAGAAGGTCTACAACTCGTACTCGAAGTCCTGCGCGGAATACGCCGCGAAGGTCAACCAGGATTCGTTCCCGGTCTCGGGCGACGAACTGGTCAAGTCGAACAGGGAAAAGGACTCCGTGACTTCCACCAGCTTCATCAACACGCTCAAGCGTGGCGATGTCGAAATCAAGTACCTTGAGGAGGCCGCGAAATGAAGAAGGTTTTCGTAATGATTTCAGCAGGTCTTCTGGTTACGACCGCCGTCGCGTGCGGTGGCGCCGGAACCCAGACCCGCAAGGATACGAAGACGGGCGATCAGGTCGCGCAGGCCGGTGATTCCGGTCAGAAGGCCCCTGCGGTCCAGGAAAGCGCCGAGGACCTGTCATACCGCGAGATCGTCACCCGCGAGTTCAAGTACGTCGAGGGCATCAACGAGGACGCGCAGGACGCGTTCGGGCAGGGTGTTCTTTTCCTGAACCAGTTCCCGCCGAACTACGAGCGCGCCGTCGAGTCCTTCAAGAAAGCGATTGAGAAGGATCCGTCGTTCCCCGAGGCGTATTTCAACCTGGGTCAGATCTACGAACGCCAGGGCAAGCCGATGGACGCGATCCGCGTGTACGAGGCGGCCGGTCAGAAGACGGATGCCAAGCTGGACTCGCAGGCTTACATCGGCAAGGTCTACCTCGCGATGGCCAAGAAGGCGCACGACACCGGAATGAACACCGAGGGCGTGTCCTACGAGACCAAGGCGAAGGCGATCTTCGACGAGATCATCACCGCCGACCCGGAAAACCTGCAGGCGAACAACTCCCTGGCGCTGTACTGGCTGTTCAAGGGCGACACCAAGACGGCCGAGGACTACGTCCGGAAGGTTCTGCTGAAGGCGCCGCAGGACGTCGTCGCGCTGAATACGCGCGGTCTGATCAACCTGAAGGCCGGCAACCTGAAGATCGCGAAGTGGGTGTTCGAGCAGAAGGCTCTGCGTTACGACCCGAACTCGATCGAGGCGTTGACCAACCTGGGCATCACCTATCTGCGCATGAACGACACGCCGATGGGCGTCACGTGCTTTGAGAAGGCGCTGCAGATCGATCCGAACAACTACGAGGCGCGGATGAATGTCGGCGCCATCTACTTGAATTACCTGCACTACGCGGCGGCAAGGGAACAGTACGAGGCCGCGCTGGCCCTGTCCCCGGACAGTGCCGAGGCGCTGATCGGACTAGGTTCATGCTACCTGGGCCTGATGCAGAACGAGAAGGCGGTCGAGGCGTGGGACAAGGCGATCAAGCTGGCCCCCGCGATGGGCGAATTGTACGTCAGGGTCGGCACCGTCTACGAGATGAAGCTGAACAAGATGGATCTGGCGATTCAGTACTACGAGAAGTACCTCGAAGTCGCGAATCCGCCCGAGGACAACCAGATTCGTCTGAAGCTGCCCGTCCTGAAGGAAATGCAGGCGAACGGCGGCTTGCTTGAACCGGCGGCCGAGCCGGAACCGGAACCTGCGCCCGAGGCCGCTCCGGCGGTTGAAGAAGCGGCACCGGCGGCTGAACCCGCTCCGGCGGCTGAACCCGCACCGGCGGCTGAAGAACCGGCACCGGCGGCTGAAGAACCGGCACCGGTGGCTGAGCCTGCTCCGGCGGTTGAAGAACCGGCACCGGCGGCTGAGCCTGCTCCGGCGGTTGAAGAACCGGCACCGGCGGCAGAACCCGCTCCGGCGGCTGAAGAGCCCGCACCTGAGGCGGCGCCTGAAGCGGCTCCGGTGGTCGAGTAGTTGATTTGTTGATGTTTGACCGTTAGGATAAATTGCCTCGCTGGAGGGAACCAGGATGAAGAAGTTTGTATTCGCGATGGTCGCGGTTGTGATGATGGCCGGCGTGCCGGCTGCCGCGCTTGCGGAAGGACCGGTCAAGTCGAAGTTCTACGACTTCTCTGATCAGCTTATCGACGGCGATATCAAGAAGCCGACCACGCTGTTCACCGACGCGCGCGCCAAGGTCAAGTTCGACCGTCTGCTGCGCCTGAAGAAGTCTTTCATCGAGCCGATGCTGGACACCGCCAAGGAAGACACCTTCAAGTAGTCCTCTCCGTCACGTCCCCAGATTCATTTCCGTAATCAGCAGAGATTGAATTGATGTGCCCAGGGCCTCGGCAGGGCCTGCGGCGCCGGCCTCGTGCCTGAAGGGCGAATGTGATTCGCCCCCACGTATGAACGGCCGTCCCTGCGGGCCGGCCTCCGGATCCTGACCCCGTCCCTGATCCTGACCCTGGCCCTGCCGCTGTCCCTGACCCTGCCGCAGAAGGGCGAATGTGATTCGCCCCTACGCGGAGGCGGTTCCGAGGCCCCTCGCTCGTCGAGGGGTCTCCCATACAGAGCCCACGGCGCCAGCCGTGGGATCCCGGTATCCCCCACGATATAGGCCCGAGCGTAGCAAGGCCCGTCCATGCAGAGCCCATGGCGCCAGCCCTGGGAATTGGTGCCCATTATCCGCAAACGGTCCGTCCGTGTAGCGGCGAATTACATTCGCCGTTTAGAATTACATTCGCCGTCCGGAAAGGGCGAATTGTCATTCGCCCCTACGCCGGATACCTGATTCCGCGAATTCTAATCGTGGGCGGTGGGCATCACGTCCAGTACCAGTCTGTTTTCGATCATCGGGAAGTAGTGGTTCGAAACGTGGGCTCCGGCCTTTTCAGCCTTCTTGACATCGGGCCCCTTGAATACCGACAGGACGTACGCGCGGTTCTTTCCAAGCGCGCGGCCTTCAACGGCGCGCAACTCGAAACTGTATTCGGACGGATTCAGGCACTCCATGTTCTGGATGAAGGCGGCGCGGTCGGTGGAGTCCATCGACCCCAGCCTGGGCCCGACCTTGCCCTTGAGCCAGTCGTCGGTGATGCGTCCGGAAGCGCGCGCCTCGCAGATCTCGGTGTAGACCGAAACCGCTTCGTGCAGCGCGTTGCGCTCGTAACGGAACAGCAGAGGAGCGACGGCCAGGAACAACGCGAAGATCATGACCAGTGCGATCAGGATCGGATGGCGTTTGGACACGACCTCGCCGAACGCGATGCGACGGGGCGGCGGTTCAACGATCGGTTCGTCGTCGTCGGTCAGAATCTCGTCGGCCACGTCACGAAGTTCCTCGGGGAGTTCGTCCACGTCGCCGTCCTGTTCGATGTCGTCCGTCGGGTCTTCGCGTCCTTCATTGATCTTTTCTGTACCTTCATCCCTGGTTTCGTTCATCGTCATCTCCCGCCGGTCGATCATCCGACCGTGGTTTAATCATCTCGTCCATGATCACGGACGAGAGAATCCTGTGAACCGTCGCGAATCGCGGGTCGGCCTGTTCAAGCGCTTCCTGCACGCGCGAAACCGCGGACAGGTCGCCACGCGCCGCCGGACCGGAAAGGGCACGCGGACCACCGACCTTCAGATTGCCAAGCATCGATTCCATCAACGACAACGTCGTCTGCCACGGATCGGGAACGTTGCAGTCCTTGAACATCTTCGCCGCCTGCCAGGCGAGCGCGCCGGGAAGGTTTGACACAAGGATGGCGGCGGCATGATAGGTGGCCGCGTCGGCCGGGCCAAGATCGAAAGACCTGGCGCCGATCGATTCAAGGATCGCGCGGACGCGGTCGTCAGCGCCCGACAAAGCGAAAACCTGTCCCGAAACGATTCCAGTCATGCCGTTCACCGGCCCGAATGCACGCAGCGGATGCGCGCGGCACACGTTCATGTTTCGCGCCGCGTCTTCCAGTGGCACCGACGCCGACGTCACGACGCACCGGTCCAGCAGGGGATCGGCAGCCTCGTCGATGGCGGCGATCATCGTTTGAACCTGATCATCGCCGGTGCAGATGAACCAGACCGCTGAACCGGGCGGCACCGCGTCAGCGACGTCCGTGCGTCTGACAATCGATTCGGGTAGTTCGCGGTTCGCCAGAATGCCGGGGTGATCAACAACCGTGACGGGCCAACCGGCTGCCGCGAGTGAGCAGGCGAGGGGGGTGCCGACCCTGCCGCATCCGCAGACGACGATGCCGGGTTTCGTTGCCGCACCCCGACCGTACAGACCGTGATCCCGGATGAAATCGTCTATCGCGGGCACAACCAGATCGCCGCAGCCCAGGCCGGCCGCCAGTCGTCGGCGCACCGTGGTTGACGAGACCCTGGGGAAAACGGGCGCGTCCGGCACGTCGGCGATTCCACGGTTTACGAAGATAGGCGGCGCCAGCCTGGCGACCCGGTCGAAGTCCTTCCAGCGGTCGGTCTCAAGCGGGATATCCGATCCGGCAACCAGTCTCATCCGCCAGTCGGGATTGCGTTCCTGCAGGGCAGCGAGTGTGTCAACTGTGAAGGACGGTGCCGGCAGTTCCGACTCGATCTGGCTGATCCGTACCCGGGGGTCGATATCGCCAAAAGCCAGCCCGCACATGGCCACACGGTCCGCGAAAGGCGCCATGCCCTTGTCGAAGGCGTGCGAAAAACACGGAACCACCAGCACCAGGTCGAACTCGCCCGACCCGGCAAGCCAGCGAACGACCTGGGAATGGCTGAGGTGGGGCGGGTCGAAGCTGCCACCGAAAAATGCGACGTTCATCGAGCACCCCCATGGCTGGCGGTGTACAGCAGATGCGGCGCGATGGCGGAGTTCCAGTCTCTCAGTCCGGATTCCATTCCTGCCAGGATATCGCGCGGAGGAACGCCCCGCAAAAGCGCTTCGCCGGAACACCGGTCACCCAGCAGCAGGTCAAGCGCCGGGATGTCCCGGATGAACTCGTAAGCGTCGGTGCGAAGCGCGAATTGATCCGGGCAGGCGGTGGCCGCCGTGGCCACGATGGTCATGCCAGTCAGCAGTGAATTGAAGCGGCGCGGGTCCGACACGACCAGATGCACTCCACCGCACGACACGTTCGCGTGCTTGTCGAAGCGCGGTGTGAAGCGCACCGGTCTGAACAGGACACCTGGCAGGTGGGCGGCGGCAAGCATGTCTGCGAATTGCCAGGGATCCGTGATCCACGGCGCGCCGGCGAAAAGGAAGGGAAAAGCCGTGCCGCGCCCCTCGGACATGTTGGTGCCTTCCAGCAGACACATCCCGGTGTAGACCAGAGCGGTCGAGGCATCCGGGATGTTCGGCGAGGGCGGCACGAAGGGCAGACCGGTTTCGCACCAGGTCATTTCACGATCGAGGCCGTCGCATGGCACCAGTTCCAGATCCAGATCCAGCCCGGCGCAATCCCGGTAGTATGAGGCGATCTCGGCGGCGGTCAGCGCGTGGCGCGACGGCAGACCTATATAGCTGACGAATGAACGCACGTCCGGGCCGCAGATGTTTCCCTCGACAACGGAAAGGCCGATCGGGTTCGGACGATCCAGCACGATGAACCTGATCGACGTGCCGTGGCAGGCATCCATCAGCATCGCCATGGTCGCGACGTACGTGTAGTATCGCGACCCGACATCCTGCACGTCACAGATCAGCACGTCGATCGATTCGAGCAGTCCCGGTGGCGGCCGAAGATGATCCGCCGTGTCCTTGTACAGGCTGACCACCGGGATGTCGGCAGGCTGCAGGCGGAAGTCGTCGACGCGTTCCATGTAAGGGATCTCTCCGAAGATCCCGTGCTCGGGCGCCAGGATGAACCTGATGTCGACGTGGGCCGACCGAAGCAGGTCGAACGCGTACCGCAGGTCTGAATCGACCGACGCGCCGTGGCACATCAATCCGATCCGCGCGCCGCGTATCGCGTCGAGACGTTCGGACAGCAGACGGACAAGACCTGTTCTGACCATTGCCGCAACCGTTTCGGACCTGACAAGGTTAATGCGAAACCGAGGGTGTCGGAATAAAAAAAAGCCCGGACGAATCCGGGCTTTTTGTTGGCGGGGTGGACGGGACTCGAACCCGCGGCCTCCGGCTTGACAGGCCGGCGTTATAACCGACTTAACTACCACCCCAGATTTTCAAAACGGTCGGGACAGTGGGCGAAACAGGGTTCGAACCTGTGACCCTCGGCGTGTAAAACCGATGCTCTCCCGACTGAGCTATTCGCCCCGGGCAAAAGCAGGGAGAATTTAAGGGCAGAAGCGCTTCCTGTCAACAAATATTTGAACCCCGGCCCTGATTGCCGCGTATCCCTTCGGTATTTTCGCTTAGGCCGGGGCTTGCCAAAATGACCTGCGAAAACGGGAAAGAGTCGCTCTGCTTGCCAGCCTTCAAACAATTAGTTACACTTTATGTAACTTTGTGTTGAGAGATTGGCCTTTCATGCAACCGATTCTCAGGCTGATGCAGGGTTTGGCGCGGCTGGCGACACCTGAACGCTGTCTGTTCACGCCGTCCGACATGCGAGCCCTGGTCCCCGACATCAGCGATCAGTCGTGGCGCGCCTTGTTAAGCAGGGCGCCCCGGGATGGCGGGTTGGTGCGTCTGTGTCGCGGTCTGTATTTGTACGAACCGGCCGAGAGGCCGGATGGACTGTTGCTGTTCAGGGCTGCGGCCAGATTGCGCGCCGGCGATTTCAACTACGTATCGCTGGAGACGGTCCTTTCCGAAGCCGGGGTGATATCCCAGATTCCACAGCAATGGATATCGGTGATGACGTCCGGTCGAGGCGGAACCATTTCCTGCGGTGGACGCGGTACCATCGAGTTCGTTCATACCAGCCGTGAGCCACATCAAATTTCGGAACACCTGATTCACGACCGACGATATGGGATGCTTCGCGCCGATGTGAGCCTTGCGCTTGGTGACATGCGACGGACACGCCGAAGCCTGGACCTGATTGACTGGAGTGTCGTAAATGAGCCTGCTTGACATCGTTGTGGACCAGGCACTGAAGAATCGGCCTGACCTTACGTCCCTACGGACCGTTGTGGAAAAGGAACTAATCCACCATGACATCCTGCGGATAATGTCTGAAAACGGTTTTCTTGATGGGCTGGTGTTCATGGGTGGAACCTGTCTGCGCCTGTGTCACGGCTCCGTCAGGTGCAGTGAGGACTTGGATTTCGCCGGTGGTGCAGGTTTTGACCGAACGGGAATGCAGGGGTTGTCGAAATCCCTTTCCGACGGACTGACCCGAAAGTACGGTGTTGTCGTGAGCGTCGGTGACCCTGTTCGTGACAGCGGGAACACCGACACATGGCGGATCAGGATTCAGACGCGTCCCGATCGTCCGGACATCCCGGCGCAGAGGATCAATATCGATATCTGTGCGATCCCCGCCCGCGAGCCGACTCCACAAATGCTAATCAACCCATATGGAGTGGACATGGGTACTTCCGGCCTGATTATTAGGGCCGAAAGTCGTCAGGAGATTTTTGTCGATAAGCTGGTGGCCTTCGCGGTTCGCCGTGGTCGCGTCAAACAGCGTGACATCTGGGACATCGGATGGTTGCACCGATGTGGTGTTTCCCCGCGCATGGACCTGCTGAGACTGAAGCTCTCCGATCACGGATGGAACGATGCGGCATTCCTGTCCGCATATGAAGAGCGCTTGTCCGATCTCGGTGTGGGGCGGGCCATCCGTGACTTTCAGTCTGAGATGCGTCGATTTCTGGCGGGTGGTGATGTCGCTGCGCTGGAAGAACCAGGATACTGGATCTGGCTTACCGGACTGCTGTCGGACTACGCTGTCAGGGCCCGTGATGCACTTCGTCAATGATGTCCCGGCTGGACTTAAACTTCGGATATCGACCGCGGCTACATGACCTGTTCGACGCGTTCAACGCCGGGAACCATCTCGCACAGCGTCGCTTCGATTCCGAACTTCAGTGTGTAAACGGCCGACGGGCAGTGCGAACACGCACCGCGCAGCCGCATGTAGACGACCTTTCCATCGGGCGACACATCGACGACCTCGCAATCGCCGCCGTCGCGCTGCAGCGCCGGACGGATGGCGCCGATGACGCGATCGATATTGATCCGGTGTTCTTCCGCGTTCAGAATCGCTTCCTGCTTTTCGTCGAGCTTCGTTTCTTCTGACATCTGGCTCTCCCAGGCAAAGTCGATTCGCAAGATTGTCACAAATCAGGCGGATGTCAATCCACAGGCATTGCGAAGACTGTTCGGAACGACGTCCCTCGGTCATCCCATACCGGGCGGTTTGGGGTAGAATGCGGCCGGCCGGTTTGGCTGCATGGTTGCCGGACCGTTCTGTTTGTCGATTGTTCGGGAGCGAGGTTCATGATGGAAGTGGTCAGTATCGGTAGTCGTCCTTTGACGATTGAAGACGTTGTGGCGGTGGCCAGGGATGGGGCGACAGTCGAGTTGTCCAGCCAGGGCGCCGAGAGGATTCGAAGGGGCAGGGCCGTTGTGGAGGGGCGCCTGGGCGATGGAAAGGCGCACTATGGAATCAATACCGGGTTCGGCGCGCTGGCCGAGGTGTCGATCGGACCGGACGACCTCTCGAAGCTGCAGGTGAACCTGATTCGTTCGCACGCCAGCGGAGTGGGCGACCCGATGCCCACGGACGCGGTCAGGGCGGCGATGTGTCTGCGTGTGGCGGTCCTTTCGACGGGAAATGCCGGAATCAGGGTCGAACCAACCGTTCTTCTGGCCGAGATGCTGAATCGCGCGGTGCATCCGGTGGTGCCCAGTCGCGGTTCCGTTGGCGCGTCGGGCGATCTGGCGCCCTTGGCGCACATCGCGCTGGCGATGATCGGCGAGGGCGATTGCGAGTACAAGGGCGTGGTCATGCCGTCGGCGCGCGCGCTGGATGCGGCCGGGTTGCGCCCCGTCGAACTGCAGGCAAAGGAAGGGCTGGCGCTTGTCAACGGCACGCAGGTCCTGACCGCGGTCGGGCTGCTGGCACTGTATGACGCGCTGCATCTGCTGAAGACGGCCGAGACCGCCGGCGCGATGTCGCTCGAGGCGCTGCTGGGGTCGCCGGACGCTTTTGACGCCCGTGTCGTCGGCGCGCGGCCACATCCAGGGCAGATCGAGTCGGGCAGGGTGTTGCGCGCGTTGCTGGCGGGCAGTGCGTTGCGCAAGACGCACGTCGACTGCGGGCGGGTTCAGGACCCGTACTCGTTCAGGTGCATGCCGCAGGTGCACGGCGCGGTCAGGGACTCGCTGGAACACGTCAAGCGCGTGGTCGAGATCGAGATCAACAGCGCAACCGACAATCCGCTGGTGTTCGAGGACGGCGATATCGTGTCGGGCGGCAATTTTCACGGCGAACCGGTGGCGATCGCGCTGGACCTGCTGGCGATCGCGGTGGCCGAACTCGGGTCGATATCGGACCGGCGTGTCGAGCATCTTCTGAACCCCAAGCTGTCCTACGGGTTGCCGGCGTTCCTGGCCCCGGACTCGGGACTGTGCTCGGGTTTGATGATTGCCCAGGTCGCGGCGGCGTCACTGGTCAGCGAGAACAAGATCCTGGCGCATCCCGCCTCGGTGGACTCGATCCCGACGTCCGCGAACCGTGAGGACCACGTCAGCATGGGCATGACGGCGGCCTTGAAGGCGGCGTCGGTGGTCAGGAACACTCGCGACGTGCTGGCGGTCGAATTGCTGGCCGCGTCGGCCGCGTTGGATATCAGGACGGCGATCGCCCCGGCGTCCGTGCCGGTGATGACCGGTCTGGCCGTCATCAGGAAGGTCGTCGAGCCGTTGGATCGCGATCGTCCCCCGGCCCCCGATATCGCGGCCATCTCCAGGCTGTGCGTCCCCGGTGGCGGCCTGGTCGAAGCCACGTGGTCCAAGGCCGGCCTTAATTGAAGGAATTCGGCATTCCCATCAAGCAGGCTCAAGCCCACAGGGATTCATGCAAGTGGCCAGCAGCTCCGCGCACTCGGTTTCGGCGCATTCCTGCCTGGTAGTAGCGTTGTCGGCGGTCGGACAGGCTGCCTCTACGCATTCTGTCAGAGCCTCGTACGGAGCCATGGCGCCGGCAGAGAGCTGTGACTGGCAGTCGCTCACGCAGTCGGCCGGTTCCTGTGCCTGGTCGCAACCGTTGACGCAGTTCCATACGGCGGGGCAAAGCGTTGTTTCCGGTTCCAGCGGTGATCCGCACGGTTTCGGCAATTCCGCGACATCATCGTCATCCACATAGACGTCAAACGATTCGGCCGTCTGGTCGTCGCCCACGTCGGAAGGGGTGATATCCACGATTGCCGAGTCATCGGCCACGTCGGCGGCGTTGATACCGGCGTTATCCGAATCGCCATCGCCTTGTCCACACGCACCACAGCCGTCGCCATCAGGGAAATCTGCCGCTTGCTTAAACCGAAGTTCCGGAGCGATTTGAGTGCTATCCTTCCGTAATATTTCGATAATCGTGGAAATACAGTGCGGGGTTTCTGTCTACACGTCGAGCAATTCGAAAGCCCTCTGCTGGACAGGGGTGGGCTTG
>Ga0209201_1000952_pt1 | contig 36377 bp, 38 predicted proteins | sample AD_UKC055_MetaG_FD_184411 | JGI IMG/M metagenome (GOLD analysis project Ga0209201, IMG submission 184411) | Active sludge microbial communities of municipal wastewater-treating anaerobic digesters from USA - AD_UKC055_MetaG (SPAdes) (version 2) | ecosystem: Engineered > Bioreactor > Anaerobic >... | reverse complement strand
TGCTGGTGGGTTAAAGCAAACAGGTATCACAAGAACACGAGAGAAGAGGACGTAGTGATAGCACATGGATAATTCCACGAAACGTAAGCTTATTCTTGAAATCAGAAGCGCCATTGATTCTCTGCCTGCTGTCAGGGAGGACAAGGTTGCATATCTGAGGCTTCAGGTTCAGAAAAATCTTTATCGTCCCAATCCCGATGAGATCGCCCGCAGGATAATAGAGGAATCCCTTCAAGACCTTTTATGACAAGGCCAGAGAACTGGGAACGGCATTTCTCAAACGAGACGAAAGTAAAGGAGCCATGGGAACCTCGGCAAGCAGGCAGACAATCTACAGTATCGGGCCTCGCAGATTCCAGAATCAAATCCTGGCTGATTTTCTGGAGAAAGAGCTTGACGCAAAGTGCGTCGTTTCGGAAGACGCCTGTCGCGAACCACCCGCGGCCAATAGCCGGATATGCCAGGTTCTCGTCCTTCTGCACGCTGCCGAAAATGACTTCGACAAGTCCCTCATGGGCCTCGCATCGGAGAACATAAAGACTCTGGATGGACGGATTGTCGCTCTCTTCAACGTCAAATCGGACACGGGGATTGAGGAAAAGGGTGTTTCGTGGGGGATTCGAGGCTTCTTCTATAAGCAGGATCCTCCCAGACAGCTGGTCAGGGGCATATCATGCATGTTCAAGGGAGAAATGTGGTATCCAAGAGAGGTTATGGCCAAGTACATCCTCTCGCTGATAGACGACAACCAGAATAAAAGACAGGATGTCGCCACTCTGACCAGAGGGAACTTGAATTGTTGACCATGGTTATCAGCGGATCGAAAAACAAGGATATCGCCCATCAGTTGTTGATCAGCCCCCATACGGTGAGGACCCACATATATAACATCTATAAAAAGATTAACGTGCCCAACCGTCTCCAGGCATCGCTGTGGGCTGCGAAAAACCTGTAGGCGGATTACCTGCTTTTTTAAACGCTGCGGAAGTCCCGCGGACACCTGATACATTTTGGAGATTGATCACGGAGCCCGCAATAAAACTCAAATATAGTTCAGGTCAGCTAAATTCAATCAATACCATAGGCTGCCAGCTTTCTCCGGAGTGTATTCAGGCCGATGCCGAGCAGCCTTGCCGTCTTCATCTTGTTGCATCCGGTTTCATTGTAAACCCTGACGATATGCGACTTTTCGGTTTCGGACAGAGAAATCACCGGTCGCCCGTCCGAAAGGACCGGCTTCGGGGCGGTCTTTCTGCTTTTTCTCACATAATCCGGAAGGAATCTAAGTTTCAACCGTCTTCCCTGTGAAAGATTAACGGAAGCCTGCAGGATGGATCGCAGTTCCCGGACGTTTCCGGGATAGTCGTAATCCATCAGCAGGGAAAGCGCATCCTCCTCGACCTCGACACCTCCGGACCCATCCTGACCTCCTTTCAGAAAATCCCCGATCAGCAGCGGGATGTCCTCTCTTCTTTCCCTGAGCGGTGGCAGGTGAATCCGTGCCACTTTCAGTCGGAAATAAAGGTCTTTCCGAAAATCCCCCTTGGCCATCAGGTGGTCGATGTCGGCATTGGTCGCCGCGATAAACCGCACATCCACCTTCATGGTTTTGCTGGTTCCGAGTTTTATGAATTCGCCCTCCTGCAAAACCCTCAGGAGCTTTCCCTGGACTTCGAGGGGCAGATCGCCTATCTCGTCCAGGAAGAGGGTCCCCCGGTGCGTCGCCTCGAGGTAGCCGATCCTGTCCTTTTCCGCACCGGTGAAGGCTCCCCGCGTATGCCCGAAGAATTCCGCATCGAAGAGATTGCCCGTCAGGGCGGCCATGTTGACGGAGAGAAAGGGCGATCGGACGCGGGGGCTCGCCATGTGTATCGCCCTGGCCAGCAACTCCTTTCCCGTTCCGCTCTCTCCCGTGATCAGCACCGGCACATCGCTCCGCGCATGAAGTTCGGCCTCTTGCAGGATGCGGAACATTGCTTCAGAGCCCGTAACAATGGCCTTGAAAACCTCCGATCTGATACCCGGCAACCGTCCTGATTCCGAACGGCCCAGGACCCCCATGACCTTTCTCTTTTCCGCGATCCGCTGAATCGCGGCAAGCAGGTCATCCCTCACCAGGGGTTTGACCAGGTAGTCATAGGCTCCGGCCTTCAGACAATCCACGGCCGAACGGGCTTCATTGATCGCCGTAACCATTACGCACTCAATAGAAGGGTCGACCTCCTTGATGTATTTAAGAAGTTCCGTTCCTTTCATCCAGGGCATGGAAATGTCCAGGAGGGCAATGTCCGCCCGGCCGCCCTTTTCCAGAAACGTCACGGCATCCCTCGGATCACTGTAGAGGAAAATATTCTTGAATCCCGAAGTGATCAGGCCCCGCCTGACGCTGTCCAGAAAGTCCTGCTCGTCGTCGACCGCCAGTATCGCCAGATCGGCCGAAATGTCTTTACCCGCTGTCATCGGTCCCCCTTCCTGTTGAATTTCCGCCTTTTTTCAATCGATCCGCCTTTACCCTGCGGAATTCCGCCGCCGCGCCGCCTTGAACGCTCCTGCCGCGCATCATCGGGTTGTGGTCAAAAAGCAAATAATTTCAATATAATTTTAACAAGCTTGTCGGACACGTCCTGTCTTCAACTACCGGACACACTGCAAAAATCAGGCAAATGAGCTGTTGTTTTCTGTCTTTACCGCTGAAATAAGGATAACGGATTTCCCGTTTTCTTCACCCGGCAAACGTCCAAATCGAAGTTTTTCCTTGTCAGGCGGGTTACTTAGGTCAGGGGAAAATGCGTTGAAGACCCGCGTGATGGGGGAATGCCTCCGGTGAAATGAGGCGGAATCTCATAACGTCCCGGAAACGGCGGGAAACGAAGCCGTGAAGGGATCGGGTCACGGGTACGGCTGCCGATCGAGCCTGTGCCTGATCAGTACAATGAGTTCGGAGAGTTCGTCACCCCCGAGCCGGCGGCGCAAAGACAGATCCTCATCAATGTTCAGAATTTTTTTAATGATGGCCAACAGCTTTTCTTTCGACATCCCCTTCCCCCAGCCACGAGAGGTCGACCCGGTTTCCAGCGAGGTGCTTGGACGCCCAGATGATAGCCTGCATCCTGTTGGTAACCTTGATCTTCCGATAAATATTCTGGAGGTGCGTCTTCACGGTAAAAAGGCTGATGTGCAAATGATCGGCAATGTCGTCATTGGTCAGCCCCATGGCGAGCTTCCCGATGATTTCGATCTCCCGGGACGACAGAAAAGGCTTCTCCTTTACTGGCAGAATGACGCGCTTCCTCTGGCTGGATATCCATTTGACCATCAAATCCTCCGGAAACCATATCCCGCCGTTGAGGATCTCGAGAATGCCTTCGATAAAGACCTCAAGAGGAAGCCCTTCGTAAAAAATACCCTTGACACCGGTTTGAAGCGCCTTCTCTTCTATTCCACTGTCACGCCGTGCATTGAAAATCGAGACGGCATGCCGGAAGGGAGGCAGACCCCCGGCCGGTTGGGGATTCATAAAATATCTTTCGACACCGGTTTCACTGCAGTCGATCAGAAACAGCGGGGATCCTCCCTTTGTATCCACACTTGCCGATACGAATTCGCAATCGGGCGGCAGGATCCGGCACGGGATCCCCCTCTCGTGCTCGAGGTAATGCGCCAGGATCTGATGTTGAAAGTTCTGACTTCCGAGAATGAAAATCCCACTAAGGCTCATAATCGATTGCCTCCTTCACTTTACTGATTTCGCGATTCCCGAGATCGAGCGACTTCGATTAGAAATATCTGGACAGACTAAAAGGGTCATAAAGTCTTTTCATGGCCGTTTCGAGTTCCTCTTGATCGGCCTTAAAGAAGACGATCTCTTTCTTCTGGTGCATTGCCTTTCTGATTTCATCCATCATGACAAGGGATGTGTCTCCCATCGCCAGTTCTATCCTGTTACTGGTCTCTCCCAGCACGACGATCCTGTGTTGCACCGCATACCTAAGCCCGATCAACCTCTGGAGGTGGATAGAAGGCTTACGGTTTCGCAACGTGATCTCCTGGACTGTGTTTTTAATCGCCTTCATTTCTCGAACACCTCCTTCTCTTTTTTGCATTCCTTACACCGATGCCTGCCGGCTAAGAGATGCATTCCCGAAGCAGGTCGCCCTTGAGTACCCTGGATGCCCCGCGAATGTCGACGCGATAACTGGCAAGCGTCTCATCCAGGGGCACCCAGTGCGCCTCCTCCCTCCGGCGGGACATCATCCGGCTGAACTTGACAAAGTGCAGACCCCGGACGACGATCCCGCCGGTCACCCGGCAGGTCCTCGACACGGACTCAACCGACTCAATGTGATTTCCCTCATCGTGCTCAAGAATAATTCTGGTTCTTTTTTCTACCCTCAGAGTCATGGAGTCCCCTCTATCAAAAACCTGTTTTATTCGGCGCCGTTTCCGGGCGGAGCGATTAGAATCGATGCCTCGACGCCTTCGAAACTTGTCGTTTTCTTCCCCTCAACTGAAATCTTCAGGGTTGACTCGCTTACTTTTTTATAGGCAATGCTGAAATCCCCCGCATCACTGCCGATCGAATCCGCGGCACCTTCGTACTGATCCGTCGTTGGCCAGAGACCATTTTGCAGATACTGGCCCACTCCCCACGTGTTGACCCGCTCATGACCTTCGGCGACGACGGCCTGCGCTATTTTTTGCTTCGCCAGATTCATGGTGCTGAAATATTTTGGAAGCGCCATGGCCGTGAGAATACCGATAATGGCAATAACCGCTATCATTTCAATCAGGGTGAATCCCCGGCGATCCTTCCCCGGGGATGACTTCCCGTTTGCCCGAGTCGTGTCGGCGTTATGGAGCTCGCGGCCAGAAGCAGCCCGCAAAATGTTCATCTGTTCTTTACTCATGTCAGCTTCACGGCTCCGCATCCCGAAGGGGGTGTCTGCTCCCCGCAAATGGCACCGACAACCGTTTCAAGAAAGACGTCCGGAGACACACCGAAAGAAAGCAGGCCCCTGACACCGTCATTGACCTCTTCCTGTTTTTTTACATCCTCAGGGGCCACGTTGAACAGCAGCATGGGTTTCTGAAAAATGCCGGTCAACTGCGAATCGGCCTTCATAGCCGACAGACAGCTTTCAACGTTACCTTTCTCGCAGTCGACGAGCACGATCATCGATGAACCTATCCCGTTCTCTTCCGTCGGATGCCCGGATGGCTCCTCATGGAAGAAACGGAAGGACACACCCGTCATCTGGGTGAGATAATGGGCCTTCAAAAAAGTCTCAAAAGTCGCGGGTCCGACGATGGTGATTGTCTTTCCTCTCAGGTTGGTTTTCTGCATCATGTTCTAAATCCTCTTCAAATCTGGTTTTGTGCTCTCGGTCAAATGGATGACCGAATGTTCTAATGCCTTCGAACTAGGCATCGGATGTGCCAGCAGCGGCATGCGGCTTCTTTCAGCTAAAAAGCGCAATAATTACAAAGGATTTTAAAACAATGCCGTGGAGTGGCGGAACCGGCGGCGGGAGGGTTTAACCATGCCATTTGGGAATGCAGGTTCGTAAAAATAAATCAAATCACGGGATTTCATTCCGTATGCCAACTTGGAGTGGTCGGATATGTGCCCGCATATGGAACAACTTTAATAAAGCCCTTACATCTTTTATCGCTCCCGTAATGGTCCCCCGGTTCAGGAAACCTCACTCCCGCAATGAATGCCGTGCACCACCTCAACGGATGGCGTCATTTTTAAAGTCTTATGGAATATTTACGATAATAACAGGAAAGGCATCCATCACAGGGACGAAAGGGTTGTCGGGGTCGGGCGAAGCCGAACGTAATACCTGAACATACCCTGGAAGAACCTCCGGGAGGATCGCGACAGCCGGCCCCCGGAGATAACGACCCCCATAGACATCCATCACAGAAGGGGATTGTCATCATGCCGGATTCCGCGCAAACCGATTCAAAAAATACAAATCCCACAGAAGGGCCGGAGCACGCATCCGGCGGGGGGTCAGGAAAGAAAGGCCGCATCCTTGTCGTCGACGACGAAGAAACGGTCCGTCAGCACCTCTCCGATGTGCTGCAGAGATTCGGCCATGAAGTTCACACGGCCATGAGCAGTCTGGAGGCCCTGGAAGCCTTCCGGTCGAGGCCGCTCGATTACGATATTGTCATAACCGACCAGGCCATGCCTTACGTGACAGGCCTGACCCTGGCCGATCAGCTAAGACAGATCAGGCCTGACATCTCCGTCATTCTCTGCACCGGGTACACCGAATTGATTTCAGCGGAGGAGGCCTCCTCTTTCGGAATCAAAAAAATATTGATGAAACCCGTGACTGTCAAGCAACTCCAGCGGGTCATTGAAAACAGTCTCTAGAATCCGGGACGGATGAAAGAAAAAGCGGTTGCCGCAAAACGAAGCCGATCAAACAACGAGGAAAGCCGGAAGGAATCCATGAACAAATCAAGGCCAAGAAGAATCCTGGTTGTGGACAACGATATCGTGTTTCTCTCGCTCGTCGCGAAAGGGCTCGGGAATCTGGGATATGAGGTGCTCGTCGCGGAGGACGGATCCCGGGCCCTGGAGATTTTGAAGTCCGCGAGCGTGGTAGCCGTGCTGCTCGACCTCGTCATGCCAAACATCGGCGGGACACAGCTCTGCAGGATGATCCGTCAAATGGATCCCCCCGCGAGGGATGTCCATATCGTCATTGTGACCGCCACGGTCACCGGCGGCGCCGACATCGAATGTAACGCCATCGGGGCTGACGGATGCATCGCCAAGGGACCTTTCAAGCAGACATTCGATCAGATCGTGGAAGCCCTTTCAACTTTGAATCCCACAAAGCGCCGCAAGCACAAAGGCCGGAAAACAGCCGCGTCCGGGACTCCCGTTCAAAACATCATTTCGGAGCTGCTGTCGGTGAATGAGCACCTGGAAACCGTCCTCTCAAGTACCTCCGACGGCCTCCTTGAACTGACGGACGGGGGAAAGATCGTCTTCGCAAACCGGACAGCCCTCACAATACTGGACATGCCCGAGGTGGACCTGATTTCGAGTCAATGGACCGATTACTTCAGGGCGGAGGAACGCTCACGCTTGACAAGGCTGCTCTCCGGCAGGAGACCCAGGCGGCAGAATGGAAACCGGCCGCCCTTTCACCTCCTGAACGGCAAGGAGATCGCGCTGGAGGTGCGGCCCGTCGAAGGTGAAAAAAAATATATCGTAAACCTGGACGACGTAACCGAACGGCGCAGGTTGGAGAGGAGCTTTAGGGATGCCTATGCAGATCTCGAGCTCCGTATAGAGAAACACAACGAAGAACTGGCAATAGCCAACAGGGCCCTCCAGAAAGAGCTTGCGGAGCGGCGACGCATTGAGAACATGCTTCAGCAGAGCAGAAACACCCTGCGGTCGGTTTTTGACAGCATCTCGGACCCGCTGATCCTGGTGGACCGTCACCTCAATATCCGGATGGCCAACCGGTCCACGATTGACAGTTTCAACCTATCGGACTATTTCGATGTTCTCGGACAGCCGCTGTTCAAGCTCGTCGAAGGTTGCTATGATCAGAGCATGCTCCAGTCGATGCGTTCAGCCGTCGCGAACTTCGAAAAATTGAGCTTTGACGCTTCATGCCCCAAGCGGCCCGGGACTTACAAGAAGACGGTCATTTATCCCATACAGGAGGAGCACAGAAATCTGGGCTCCGCCATCATCCGGATAGCAGACATTACAAAGGAAAAGAACCTTGAAAAAGAGATGCGCCAAAACGAAAAAATGGCCACCCTGGGCCTGCTCGTGTCGAGTATCGCGCATGAACTCAACAATCCGAACAACTTCATCATCTTCAACACGCCGATCCTGAAGGACTACATCAAGGCCATCCTCCCCCTCCTCGAGGAGCAGGCCGCCCGATATCCGCAATCCGAGATCATGGGGATGTCCTACCTCGACCTGCATGAAGACATCGTGAAACTGGTCGACAATATTGAGCACGGGGCACAGCGAGTCAATGCAACCATCAACAAACTCACGGGCTTTGCCAGGAAAAGGGGCGGCGGTGACAAAAAGCCCGTCGCGCCCGGAGAAGCGATCGACAGGGCCGTTGCCATCTGCAGGGGCGAGATCAGAAAAACCGTCAAGGAATTCGAGATGCATGTCGAGGAAAATCTGCCCACGATCATGGCGGATGCCGAGGCGATTGAGCAGGTGATCATCAATCTGCTGATCAATGCATCGCAGGCATCGGATAAAGAAGATTCCTGGATCAGGCTCAGGGCGTTCCGCGAAAAGGAGAACGGCAAACATCTCAACATCGAAGTGGCGGATAACGGATGCGGCATGGATGAAAGCACCAGGAACCGCCTCTTCGTTCCCTTCTTCACCACAAAAAAGGATGGGACGGGCACGGGCATCGGTCTGTACATCGTCGAGAGCCTGGTTCAGGAGATGGGGGGGGAGATCACGGTCCAGAGCGAACCGGGCAGAGGGAGCACCTTCAGGATATCCATCCCGATCCGGCAGAACTGACAGACCCGGCAATACGATCCGGTTCCGTCCCGGATCGCTTAAACTTTTTTCGCCCTCATTTCCACCGATCCTCAAATTTCATCCCTGTCTCTCATTCTGACGACGGGGCAACTCTCGAGTCGGCCCCTCGGCATGGAGATCGGCATGTGAAATGCACCGCGGGGAAACCCCGTTGATCTGCACCGGCTTCTGTGTTAAAAATCTCTCTCGTTCCTCCACTGCGATTGATTACCTTTGAGCCGCCCGGACATACGGCCGATGAATGCTGCATCGGGCCGAAACAGGGAAGACGGCATCAGCCCCGATGGCCCGCAGAGTTTACAGGTTGCTCCCGCTTCGATTGATCGCCCGGCTGGTTGCCTCGGCGGTTGCACTTCTTTTTCTGGTCTGTGCCTGCACGTCCCCGTCACAGGAACTCGTCCCGTCACAGGGAAAAGAAAAAACCGCCGCTCTTTCGGACAAACAGGAGGCGGCAAAACCGGGAATTGGCTTCGCATCCCGCCAGAAATGGATCGATCACTACCAGAAGCACGGACGTGAGTTCGGGTCGATTTCAAGAGAGCAGTATCTGCGGAAGGCCCAGGAGCTGCGCGACCGCCCGGCGGGCGGCGACATCCTCGAGCATGAACGGAACGACGGCGTGATCACACGCTTCGATCGTGCATCGGGTGACTTTATCGCATACAACGCCAACGGTGTGATCCGGACCTATTTCCGGCCGAATGACGGCGAAGCCTATTTCCGTCGACAGACCCTCAGGCGTCACGAACCCTAACACATTCCGAAAGGCAGAGAGATGGGCAGGAAAGACCCGGTCACCGATTTCTTGAAGGGAAGGGGCTGTCCCGCCCACGTGGTCCGGGGCGGTCTGACGGGCCTCATCGACAGCTGGGAGGCCACCATTGCGTCTGTGGCGAGGGGTTACACCCTCGGATTGGACGACTATCTGAACGACATGGACGGAAGACAGCTCATCGAAGAGGCCCTTGGCATTGCGCCGGACAGGGAAAAGAAAAAACACGCCGATCGCCTGCGACGGGCTGACGCCCGCATGAAAAAACTTCTCGCCCCCGCAGGCAACTGCCTCTGGGGGACTGAAGTCGCGGAGGTGGAGGGCTGGTCCGAGAGGAAAAACTGGTGGTACTTCATGAAACCGCTCAAGGCCGGGCCGGATCTTCTGGCGGAAATCGAAGATCTCTGAAACGCTGCAGGATGCCGGTTCTTGTTCTGCGGGGTTTTTCCGGTACGTAACGCTTCGAGTTTTTTTATTTCAGGCAAATCGAACAGGGAAAGGAGACGGATCATGCAGGGACTTTTCACATTGACGCCCGCGGAATCGAAGAGGCTCCTCGGCAAGGCCCTCGCGACCCTGCCCGAGGTACGGAACGCAAAGACAAACGGCTACCTTCTCATCAGCCGGGGCTCGACGACGGCCTACGTCGCGGAGGAGCTCCTGGGGGAAAAGGTCGCAAAGGACAGGCTGACGGCGGGACAGATCATCCGCGGGGTGCTCTGCGTGCTGAGCGCCGAGGAGAGGACCAAGCCCATCACCTTCCACAAGAACCAGGTGCTCCCCGTTGAACCGGGGACCGTCATCGACAAGCTCTCGCCCGGCGACATCCTCATCAAGGGGGGTAACGCCGTCGATCCTTTCGGAAATGTCGGTGTCCTCATGGCGAGTCCCGTGGGCGGCACCATGGGGCAGTTTTACATGGCCATGAAGGCCCGGGGCCTCGAAATCATCTATCCTGTGGGTCTCGAAAAACTGATCCCCTCCGTCGAGGAAGCGGCCCGGTACGGCGGCACCCTTACGCTGGGCCGGACCATCGGGGCATGAGCGGGGATGGCCTGTGTCGCCGACGGAAGGGTTTTCACGGAGATCGAGGCCATCGAGAGCCTCTTCGGTCTCGATGCCGTCTGTTACGCCGCGGGCGGCTGGGGGGGCGCCGAAGGGTCCGTGACGCTTATTGTCGACGGGCCCGATGAAGATGTGAACCGCTGTCTCGATTTCATCGAGCAGAAAATCAAGGGAGAGCCCCCTCTCCCCGGCGTGAAGGGACCGTGCAAGACCTGTCCCATCTCCTGCAGTTTCCAGGGAAAGGATGTGACGGAGCTGCCCGATTATTTGAAGTAGCGATGAACGCCTGAAGGCGTGGGCCGAGAGCCTCGGCGGGATTTCATTCTTCCTGCGGAGCTGATTTCAACCCCCTGGGGCACGTGGCCGCGAAATACGGCGTGATGAGGAACAAGAAAATATACTGGAGTTACGCCCGCTCGGGGCCAGAAACGATACATAAGACTGCCCGTCGGCCTTGCCGTCATCACCTGCCGCGTGGATTCGGAACTCGTGGCACCTGATTTTGCCGAATCGGAGATGCAGTCGCTACGTTACTCAAAATGAAAAGAAGCGTATCGACGGCGCACTTCGAAAGAGATATGACGTGATGCCCCGGGGCCGGGAACCGGCAGAACGGTTCTAGCTGCTGAAATCTTCAATCCGGACGAGATACCACTTTTCGTTGATCTTTCTGAACTTGTAGTGGACCAGGACGCGATTGTCTCTGCCCTTCAATCTCAAAGTGCCGTCACCTGGGCTGTCCTGCGCCGTCTTCACGATGGCGATGTCCCAGTCCCTGGGATTGAAGTCGGTGAACTTCCACTCCTTCCTCGAAATATTCCTTCTCTGGGCGGTCTCCGCACCCTCGCCATCCCGGTAGATGGTGATCTCCAGGGGAAAACGCGTGTGATCGCGCTGAAACTTCTTGGAGGACTTGAACTGGATATAGAAGGCTTTGAAGGAGTCCGCATCTTTTACGTCTTTCTTGAGACTCCATCCCGTGTCGTATTCAAAAGACCTTATGAACTGGCCGGCCTGGCCTCTGTTGGTCTCCGTGGTCACGTTCCCCTCTTCGTTATAGGCGTATTCCGTCCAGAGGGTGACCCTGCCGCTTTCTTCCGTGTAATCTTTGACCAGCTTTCCGCCGTCATTGTACATGCGCTCCTGGAGAAAAACGACATTCCCCTTTGCGTCTTTATCGACCGACTTCGTCACCCGGCCCGCCCCGTCATAGGTCAGTTCCCTCGAGCGGACGACTTTGCCGCTTAAGTCCTTCCTCGTCTCCCGGATCCGGCGTCCCCGGTCATCGTATTCCCTCTCCGTCCATGCCTGAACGGCCCCGTCGTCGCCCTTGTGATATTCCTTGACGACACCGCCGGGTACCACTTCGCAGCTTTGGCCGGTCGCGGAACCAGCTGCCGGGATCATCACCAATATGATAACCCAGCACACCCCGGCTGCTAATCCCGCAAGACCCAGACTCTTTTTCATACGACCTCCCCGATGATTCATATTCAAGACATCTATAACAAACCGATTTCATGCAACACATCTGCCAAAAAACCACCGGGGTCAGGCTTGACATTTTGCTATTCTATGATATCTGAAATTCATGGCTCGCAAAACTCGCATTCACTATCCCGGCGCAGTCTATCATGTAATTCTTCGCGGAAACGCAGGGCAAAATGTATTCCGAGAAGACCAGGATTATTTACGGTTTAACCGCTTGATCGGGGAAGGACACAACCTTTACAAACACCGGATTCACGCATTCTGCCTGATGCCCAACCACGTCCATCTTGTAATTCAGGTGGAAGAGACGCCTTTATCAAAAATTATGCAGAATCTGAGTCAGCGCTATACATCGTGGTTCAATCGAAAAAATGCAGTATCGGGTCACGTATTTCAGGGGCGATATAAAGCCAACTTGATTGACGCCGACCCCTATCTATTGGAAGTTATCCGCTATATTCACCTGAACCCCGTTCGGGCCGGCCTGACCTCATTCCCCGAGCACTATCCGTGGAGCAGTGATCGGTCTTACTCGGCGGACGCCAAGAATCCCTGGCTCACAACAGATTGGCTTCTTTCGCTATTTTCAGACAATCAGAGACAAGCCAGAAAGTACTACAAGAGATTCCTGTATGAAGAAATCGGCGAACCTCGAAGGATTGAATTTCACCGCGGCTCCGCCAATGGGCGCATCCTCGGCAATGAAAGATTTCTCGAAGCGTCTCTTGAGAAGGTCCATCGGAACATTTCCCCTACTCCGGATATCGAAAAAATGATTCAACGGATCTGCAACCAATTCAAGGTGAAAGAAAAGGACCTCAGTAATGCGGGAAAAAATCAGAGAACAGCGAAAGCCCGTGCGATGCTAGGCTGGTTGGTCCGCGAATCCGGAAGTCTGACACTCACCGAGTTGGGCAAGATACTCAAGAGAGACGTCTCAGGGCTCAGCAGGGCAGCCACCCTGCTTGCTAAAAAAGCGGATAGAGACGAATCCCTGAAGACCATCATGGAAAAGTTGAAGAGGGATTTGTTGTCGCGTTGAAGCAAATGTCAAAATGTCAGGCCTGACCCCATGACGCGTTTAGAGAACATCAAGCAGATCCGGATTCTCGCCCACATGATAAAGGAGAATCTCATGACGGATAACCTCGGTGACCTCCTCTTCGCGCAGAACGAAATGGAAGGACTGATTATCCGGGTCCAGGAGGAGTTGCCGGATCTCATGACCGCAGGGCAGCTCAGGGCCGCAAAGGACGACTACGATGTCTTCCTGAACCATCTCGATGCGGCCTACGCGGCCGAGGTTGAAATATCCGCAAAGAGGAACAAGTCGTGAAAACAGGCATCGCCAACCTGCCCCTCCACGACGGAAGGGCCCCTGCGTGGCTCTTCGGCCGGATGAAGCTTCTGGCACGTGAGATCGCACGCCTCATCCTCTACGATTTCGGCCCCGAGGAACTCCTGAGGCGCCTTTCCGACCCCTTCTGGTTCCAAGCCTTCGGGTGCGTGCTGGGCTTCGACTGGCACAGCAGCGGACTGACGACCACCACCTGCGGCGCCCTCAAGGAAGGCCTGCGCGGGATGGAGCACGAGATCGGTTTTTTCGTCGCCGGGGGGAAGGGGCGTGTGTCCCGCAGGACGCCCGACGAGATCCTCCTCCACGGAGAACACATCAAGGCGGATCCGCAATCCCTTGTCTACGCCAGCAGAATGTCCGCGAAGGTTGACAACGCCGCCGTACAGGACGGCTATCAGCTCTACCACCACGCCTTTTTCTTTGATCGGGACGGCAGATGGGCCGTCATCCAGCAGGGCTTGAACGATGAAAACCGCTACGCCAGGCGCTACCACTGGCTCGGCGTCGATGCGGTCGATTTCGTCTGCGAACCTCACCAGGCCGTCTGCTGCGAGAAGAGGTCCCTCACGCTGAACCTCGTGGCCCGCGAGGGGGGGAAGAACCGGGAGATCTCAGCGGGGATCGCCGCGGAACACCCGCAGCGGGTCATCGGGGAATTCGAAAAGATCCGGACCCTGAAACTGCCGCCACGCCATGACGTAAGTCCGGACCTTGTCGGCCCTGAATACCTGCACAGGATCCTGCTCAAGACTTACGAGGCTCAGCCGGGAAATTTCGAAAGCCTCCTGGGGCTCAACGGGGTGGGACCGAAAACCCTGAGGGCCCTTTCTCTCATGGCCGAACTCATCTACGGCGCGACGCGTTCATTCCGGGACCCGGCCCGCTTCAGTTTCGCCCACGGCGGCAAGGATGGTCACCCCTACCCCGTGGATCGGGAGAACTATGACCACTCGATCACCTTCCTCGAGGAGCTTATAAACTCAGCGTCGGTCGGTCCGTTTGAAAAAAAACGGGCTTTCGAGAGACTCAGGGCATTCCACGGGGACGCGTCCTGAAAACCGATGGAGCCTGTCTTCTCACAGCGTTCAATGGCCTTCAGCCAGTCTCCGTTCCCGACCTTCTTACTGCTTCCGGCACCGCCCCTTCCCTTTACTTTTCTCCAAACAAATCCCTAAAAATCTTGAAAGTTTTCGATTTTTTGACCGATATGAATGTTTGTCGGCAGCACCCGATCTCAAACATTCATGGAATCAGATACTTTACAATGATCGGCCTCCCGCGTGCGAAGCGGGCTTCACCATGTCAATATTCAACCACATAAAACAATTATTCTCAAATATATCACATGGTTGTATTGACTCTCCTCAGGGGGCACCGGAGAGCCTCTGCGAGGGGTCCATGAAATCCGAAACAAGCCCCGAAACAGAAATCGCAGGAATGCCGGCTCGGGGAAACGGATCCGGCCCGCCCGCTTTTCAATTCATGCCCGACGGCACCATCACCTACCGGAGCGAATCCTTCTGTCGCCTTGTCGAGGGTATGGTCGAAGATCTCGCGCGGGAAAACGTCTTCGACATGATTCCCGAACCGGAGCATGCCGGCCTGCGCGGCAGCCTGGAAACCCTCACCCCGGAGCACTCGATGTCCTTCCATGAGCTCGGTGTTTTTACGCCCGGGGGTGACCTGCGACGGCAAATGTGGGCGATTCGCGCCTTTTTCAATGGCAGGGGAAACCCGTCTCACTACGAGGCCGCCTGCATTGATGTAACGGAAAGAAAAAACAATGAGGGGCTCTATCGCACCCTCGCGGAAAAGTCGATGGCCGGTGTCTACGTCGTGCAGGGCGGCAAGTTCACCTATCTCAACCGAAACGCCGCGGCTTACGCGCGATATGAGGCGGGAGAACTCGTCGGCACGCACGCGATGGCCCTCGTCCTGCCCGAGGACAGGGAAAAGGTGCGCGAAAACAGCAGCCGTATGCTCCAGAGGCTCAGTTCCTCACCCTACGAGTTTCGCATCCGCACAAAGGACGGGGGCGTTCGATGGATCATGGAGACGGTCACGGCCATCACGCTCGAGGGCAGGCCGGCCGTTCTCGGAAACTCCATGGATGTAACGGAAATCAAGCGCGCCACGGAAGAAATCGAGAGAATCCAGAGGCAGCAGAAAGCGCTCCTCGACAGCATCCCCGATATCGCCTGGATGAAAGACGCGCAGGACCGCTTCATCGCCGTCAATGAGGCCTTCGGCCGATTCTGCGGGAAGGAAACCGGCGACGTCATCGGCCGGAGTGACAGCGATATCTTCCCGCCGGATACCGCGCAGCGATTTCACAGCGACGATCAAGCGGTCAGAAAGGCGCGCCAGAGACAGACCGTCGAGAAAGCCATTGTGACCGAAAGGGGCGAGACCACATGGCTGGAAACAGTCAAAACGCCCATCCTCAACGACGGCAATGAAGTCATCGGGACGGCGGGGATCGCGAGGGACATCACGGAGCGCCGCAAATCCGAGCAGGTCCTTCGCGACAGCGAGGCCCGTTTCCGGCTGCTGGCGGAGAACGTTTCGGACGTCATCCTGCTGATCAACCTGGATGGCCGATCGACCTACGTCAGCCCCTCCATCGAGCAGCTCCTGGGGTACACCCCCGAGGAGGCTTTGAGCCTCAAATACCGCGACGCCATGAAACCGCAGAGCCTGCAGGCCGTCATGGAATTTTTCCGGAACGACATCCCGAAAGGCGACGCCGAACAGATCAGCTGCAGCGAATCGAGAGTGCACGAACTCGAGCTGGTCCACAAGGACGGCGCGGTCCGCTGGACGGAGCTCAAGTTCAAATTGCTGAGGGCTGAAGACGGGACGCCCGAAAACGTCCTCGGCGTCCTCCGGGACATCCATGAGCGCAAGCTCGCGGAAATGGCCTTGCGCAAGAGCGAAGACATGTTCCGCCTCCTGGCCGAAAACATCAAGGACGTCATTCTGCTGACGGGGCTGGACGGCCGGGTCCTTTATGTCAGCCCATCCGTGGAGCAGATGATCGGGTATCCGCTCGACGAACTGCGGGAGAAGAAATACCGCGACGTCATGACACCGCGAACACTGCTTGCGGTGAAAGCGTTCCTCAAGGAAAAAATCTGGAACGGCAAGGCCGCGCATCTGGACCCGCTGAAGCCGGACGTGATGGAACTCGAAGCCGTCTGCCGGGACGGGTCGGTGAAAGACGTCGAGGTCCGGTTCAGCGTCTTCCTGAACGACGGCGGCGAGCCCCACCGCATCATCGGTGTGATGCGAGACATCTCGAAACGCAAGGCCGCCGAGCGGGCCCTGAGGGAAAGCGAAGAGCGCCTCAGGACCTACATCGACTCGATGCAGGATTTCGTTTTTCTCAAGGACGAGCAGTCACGGTACCTCATGGTGAACCGCGCCTTCGAAAAGTACAGCAGTATGTGGGAGCGGGATGTCGTCGGGAAAACGGACGCCGATTGCTACCCGCCCGATAGCGCCGGGCCTTACATGGAATCGGATAGGAAAGTCCTCGAGAGCAGAACGATGCTAACAGGCGAGGCCAGGCTCGGGGACCGGTGTTTTGAATGGTGGAAATTCCCCGTGAGCCTCGGCAATGGCCGCACCGGCGTCGGCGGGTTCATCCACGACATCACCGAGCGCAAAAAGATCGAAGAAGCCCTGAGGGAGAGCGAGGCCAGATTCAGGGCCCTCGCCGACGGCACCCCCGTCGGCGTCCTGATCCATCAAAACGGCATCATACAGTATGCGGGGCAGACGGCCGGCCGAATGATGGGGTATCAGAACCAGGCTGAATTTCTCGGCCACTCCGTTATGGAATACCTCCACGAGGAAGACCGGGCGAGGGTCGCGGACATCACGAGACGGAGAATAGCGGGCGAGGACGCCCCGAGTCAGTACGAGGCCCGGCTGGTGCGGAAAGACGGATCCGTCATCGATGCCCTCATATCCGCCATGACCATCGAATACGGCGGACAGCGATGCACCCAGGCGGCCTTCATGGACATCACGGAACACAAGAAAGCCGCCGAAACCCTCCGGCAGAACGAGGCCAAACTCCAGGGGATCCTGCGCGTCGCCCCGATCGGAATCAGCCTGCTTTATCATGACACCCCAAACTGGGTCAGCGAGGGGATGTGCCTGATGACCGGCTACTCACCGGAAGAACTCAAGGGCACCACCCGGGAATTTCTTTATTGCGATCGAAAGGAATCCCGGCGGGTCAGGTCCGGCATGCTCAAACAGCTCCACAGGAAGGGCGTCGCGTCCGCCGAGACAAAATGGAAAACGAAAGACGGCCGGGTGATCGACGTGTTCTTGAGGGCCGCCGTCCTGCCCGGCGGACGCATGCCGCAGGCCGAATTGGTCCTGACGGTCATGGACATCACGGAAATCAAGGAAACGGAAGCGGCGCTGCGCGACTCCAGGCAGCGCATGTCGGACATCATCAATTTCCTGCCCGACGCGACCTGCGTCATCGACCGGCAGGGCACCGTCATTGCCTGGAATCACGCCCTGGAGCGCCTGTCGGGCATCAAGGCGAAAGACATAATCGGGAAGGGCGACTACGAATATGCCCTGCCTTTCGCCGGCCGGCGGAAACCCGTGCTGATCGACATGGCGATGAATCCCGGGGAACTGATCAAGAAATCGTGTGTCGATGTCGACAAAAAAGGTGACGTACTCTCCGGGGTGCTCCAGGCCGCCGACACGTCCGGGAAAAAGCGACACCTGCACACCATCGCCGCCCCATTCCGCGACGCCGCCGGGAACGTCACGGGGGCCATCGCCTGCCTGCGGGACGTGACGGAACAGAAAAAGTCAGAGCAGTTTTTGCAGGGCATCACGAAAGACCTGAGGCAAAAGGCGCGGAAGAGAGCCCGTGACCTCAACGTGGCCAACACGCTCCTGCGCGTGGAGCTGGAGGAACACCGCAAAACCGAGGAAGCCTTGCGGGAAAGCGAGCAGCGCTACCGTGCGATCGTCGAGGACCAGAACGAACTGATCTGCCGGTTCGGGACGGACTTGAAAATCACCTTCGTGAACGAAGCCTTCTGCCGGTACGGCGGCAGGTCGTTCGAAGATCTTCTCGGCTGCAGTTTCAGCTCTCTCTTCGACCGCGAAGAATGGGGAAGGATCGAGAACATTCTCTCGATCTTCGATCGGGAAAACGCCTGCCGGACGGTGGAATGCCGGAGTTTCATCCCGGATGGAGGCACCCGGTGGCAACAGTGGACCCTGAGGGCTGTTTACGGCGACAAAGGGCGTTTCATCGAATACCAGGCCGTCGGCCGTGACAGCACGGAACAAAAAGCTTTCGAAATGCGGCTTCAAGAGAGTCGCAATATGCTCCGGTCCGTCTTCGACGGTATCGCCGACCCCCTCATGATGATCGGCAGGGATTTGCAAGTGCGTATGCTCAACAGGGCCGCCATCAAGTACTACGACATCCGGGATTATAAAGACGTCCTCGGTGGAGAGGCCCGCGGCAGGCTCTTCGTGCAGTTCGGGCCCGAAGACGCGGCCAGAATCTTTCAGGGCATCCGCGACAAGAAGGCCCTGAATTTCGAATTGACAACCGAGGGGAAACCCCAGCGAAACGAGACGGTTTCCATCTACCCCGTGCGGGGTGAATCCCGGAAAGATGACGCAGCGATTGTCCGCATCAGTGACAGGACGAAGGAAAAAATTCTTGAACGGCAGTCCAGGCAGAGCGAGAAGCTCGCATCACTCGGTCTTCTCGTGTCGGGGCTTGTCCACGAGATCAACAACCCCAACAACTTCATCATTTTCAATATGCCCATTCTGCGTGATTACGTGAAGGAACTGCTGCCGGTTATCGATGCTCACGCCAGAAGTCAGGGTCAGTACGAATTATTCCAAATGCCTTATGAGGAATTCAGAAACGATCTGCTCACGCTTCTGAAAAACATTGAACACGGCGCCCAGCGGATCAACAACACCATCGGAATCCTGAGTGAGTTCACGTGCAAACGGGAAAACGGCGAGCGTTGTTTGACAAATCTCTCGGAAATCATAGAAAAAGCCGTGGCCATCTGCCAGCCCCAGATCAAGAGTCACGTCAGGCATTTCCATGTCGAACTGCCGCCTGACCTTCCACACATGTTTACAGACCCCGATAGCCTGGAGCAGGTCCTGATCAACCTGCTTATCAACGCCGTCCACGCCTGCGACAAGGAGGATTCTCGCGTCACCCTGACCGTGAGCAAGGGAAAGACCTGGCAGAACCGTTTTCTCATCGAGGTGACCGACAACGGTTGCGGCATGGACGCGGACACGACGAAAAAGATATTCGAGCCCTTCTTCACGACAAAGCCACAGGGGCTCGGCACAGGCTTGGGCCTTTACATATCCTGCAACCAGATCGAGCGGCTGGGCGGTCAACTCGAGGTTGAAAGTCGGCCCGGCGAGGGTAGCACTTTCCGGGTCACGCTGCCCGATCCGGATCTGAAAGCCGATATCAAGCTTCACTAGCTGTCAACACGCTGCCCATTCCCGGCGATGGTCGTACCCGACCCCGGACCTTCCCTTCCCGAAATTACCCGACCGCCTGCCCCATCGAATCCCCTGTCGAAAAAGGCACTGTGAGCAAATCCCCTATCTAATCAAGCCTCTAAACTTATCCAAAATCGGACATGCCGAAAAAAACGGGCCATAAGACCTTTCTGCGAATCTAATAAGCTGTGAGGGAGGGGGTTGTTGCCCGGAAGGGTTATTTACATAACTGTTTAGAATAACTATAAGTTCTCAAAGAAGTTTCCGGTGCCCCGGCGTTCCTGCCGGCGGGCAGAGAGTCTTCTCTATGCTATTGCGCTGCACTAAACAATTCGTCATAATACATTATGAAAATAAATTTAATATCAATAAAATTATATAATTAATGATTTTATTGGACTCCCTGAAACAGGATGTTGCGAAGCACAAATTTCCATTGACAAAAATTTTTCATTGGTTATAATTCAGACTGAAAAAATTAACAGGCGCGACAAGGGGTCTTTAGCCACGATGGTCAGGGATTTCAGCATATCACATCGAGGGACCAATGGAACGGGCATCCTTTGAGTGATAGATAAAAATACTTGACAGACACAATATGTTGGGGTATCATTCACAAAAAATACAATATGTAGATATTCTTAAAGCGGTATCCTCCCTACCCGGAATGTATTCATAAATGAATAGAGAAGTAAAAGTTGATGGGTGGGGTTATTCAAGAACTTGACAAAAGAGTGCAAAGAGGCTAGTCTTAAAACATTACAGAGTGCGCTGAAGTCAAAAAGACTGCGTTGACCTGACCGAAAGGATAAACTTCAGTAACTGACAGACCCGTACATAGCCCATTCATAGTTGTATCCCACCCCAGCATTTTTAATTAATTCCAACCTTTTTTTTCGCGGGATTCTTGTTACGAGAGGAGGGTCTCTCGGTGTGAGGTGGATGGAACGAACATGGACTATGGAGGGAAAAAGATGAAAAAACCAAAAATATTCATAGTTTTATGTGTACTGACTTTCGTCATTTTCCTCCTCGTGTACCCAGGTCATGTTGTACCCGAGGCCTTTTTTGACGACTCCTACTGCCGCGAGATGATCGTCCGGCAGATCACCCAGCACCTGAAGCTGAAAAACTCGAAAATGCCCGAAGACCAACTGCACCTGACGGCGAACACGCTCTATGAAGCCTCGAAAGAGAATGACGTTGACTATCGCCTCGTGCTTGCGATCATGGAGGCCGAGAGCAATTACGACCATGAAGCCGTCTCGAGCATGGGGGCCAGAGGCATCATGCAGATCCGGCCGATCCTGGCCGAGTTTCTTTCCAAGGACGTGGGGATTACGCTTATGGATGAGGAAGACCTGCACGATCCTGACTATAACATCAAATTAGGTGTCTACTACCTTTCATGGTTGAACAACCGGGGCTTCGCTGATACGAAGCACTTGCTCCACGCCTACAATGTGGGACACAACAGGGCAAGGGAAGAACGTTCAAAGAACCCTATTCCGAACACACGCTACGTGAAGGAAGTTCTCAAGCAGTACAAGAACAATCTGTCCTCTTTTCCGGAGATGATCTGAGTTCTTTCCGTGTGGATAGCCCTGCCGAAACCGGCAAAATGGCCCAGAACGGGCCTCTTCATTTCCCTCCCAAAAATAATCATCAACAAAATCAATTAATAGACTTGAATCACAGACCGATTTCGCCGCTGATCTCCCGCATGGCGTTCAGGCTCAACTCCACAAAGGCCTCGAGCGGGAGACCGATCTTCTCGCATTCCATGATAATATCCCGGTTGACGGACGCCGCAAACTGCTTCTCCTTCATCCGTTTCACGACGGATTTGGGCTTCACGCTGGCGATCTTCCTGTCAGGATAGACGAGTGTCGTGGCAATAATAAGACCGGTGATCGTTTCCCCCGCAGCGAGGGCGTGTTCAAATTCAGTGCTTCTCTTCCGGTCCCGGCAGACCTCGTTGTGCATGATGACGGCGTCTATCACCTCGGGGTCGACGCCCTTTTCCCTTAGAACCCTTTCGGTCTCCAGCGTGTGCAGGGCCAAATCGGCGTTGCACGTCTCCACGTCGAGGTCGTGCAGAAGCCCCGCAAGGCCCCATTTTTCTTCGTCCCTGCCGAGTTTTCTGGCCAGGGCCCTCATGACTGCCTCCGCCGCATAGCAGTGCGCGAGCATCCGGTCATTTTTTACGTAACTTCTCAGAAGTCCCAGAGCTTCATCCCGTGTCATAGCTTTTCCCCCTCGCCTCTTTGTCGTCCATTAAGTTGCCTTTCTCATCAAATTCATCATTCTCGCTGTAGCACTCCCCGGCCGCCGCCCTGGGGTGATTTGCCCGTAGCACAGGCGGTCCTGCTTCGTGACGGTCACGCCCAAAGCCACGATGTATTCCTTCAGCCATCTTCCGCGCTTTCCCTGGATTTGGAGCTGACGTCTCCCGGGTCGAGCACCCATGCTCAGCCCAATTTCACCGCTGTGCCGCTGACGCTGACCATGAGCATGCCGTTCTTCTCGCCGAGGACCTCGTAGTCGATGTCGACGCCCACGACGGCGTTGGCTCCTCTGGCCGCGGCGGCCTCCTCGAGTTCCTGAAAGGCGATCTCGCGGGCACGCCGCAGTTCTTTCTCATATGAACCCGAACGCCCCCCCACGATGTCGCGGACCCCCGCGAAAAGGTCCCGGAAGATGTTGGCCCCGAGAACGGCCTCGCCGGTGACGACGCCCAGGTATTCACGGATCACTCTCCCCTCGACGCCGGGAGTGGTGGTGACGATCATGGTCTGCCTCCTTGACTGTGTTGTTTTCTTAAGATCCCCGCAAATCGCTTCGGACAGGCAACCTCCGGTTTCGGTCCTGAAACCCGAAGGCCGGTCAACGCCCGTAAGAGGCCCGGACATCCCGGAACCCAACCCAGAGGATGATCAGTGAAAAAAGGACCCTCAAGTCCCTTTCGGCGACGAGGTGCGCCGTTGCCCCCCCGAGCCAGGTCCCCACGAGGACACCCGCAATCAAAACGAGCAGCACATCTTTTCGCACGTTGCCCAGCCTGCGGTGCGTCCAGGAACCCACGACCGCCGGCGGGACCATGGCGGCAAGGGAAGTTCCCTGGGCCGTGTACTGGCTCATGCCCATGACGAGCACCAGCACCGGAATCATGATCCCGCCTCCCCCGACACCCATGAGGCCGGCGAGAAACCCGACGGCGGCACCTGAAACCAGGAGTATTGCCACACCGGTCCCTGCGGTCGTCTGCAGAGCGGCGACGACCGGGAGATAGGGTTTCAAAAGCATCAGCGCAGACATCGCGATCAGAAAGAACCCGAAGGCCCTCCTGAGAGCCCTGTCACTTAGCCTTTGCGTGTAGCGGGCCCCTACGACGGCCATGACGCCTCCCGTGATCGCCAGGACCGCCGCGGCGAAGTGGTTCACGGAACCGTGCATGGCGTATGTCGAGGCACCGACCAGACCCGTAAAGACCACGGCAAAAAGGCTTGTCCCGTGGGCCTGGTGCTGGCCCATCCCGAGAAAAGCCACCATCAACGGGATCATGACCATGCCGCCGCCGATGCCCACCAGTCCGCCCAGGACACCCGCACTGAAACCAATTGCAAATCCCAGGATGTCAATTGCGCCGAGCTTCAAAAATTCCCCCGGATGACCCCTGGAGTCCGTCTGCCGCCATTTCTTTTCCCTTGTAATTTCCCGGACCCCAAACTATTAAACAATCGGCTTTTCAAGATACGGTCTCATGACTGAAAAAGCGAGCATAAAAATATGGGCTGGCTCTTTTTCGCACTCCTCTCCGCGGTGAGTCTCGCCACGGCCGACGCCGTCACAAAGAGATATTTCAGCGACTCCTCCGCCTACGAGATGGGGCTGGTCAGGCTCTTGAGCGCCCTGCCCTTGCTTGCCCTCTCTCTTTTTTTCATCCCCTGGGTCAAACCGGACAGGATTTTCGTCCTCTGCGTCCTCCTCGGGCTGCCGCTGGAGGCAACGGCCTTCTTCTGTTACATGAAGGCCATCAAGTCATCCCCCCTCTCCCTGACACTTCCGTTTCTCGCCTTCACGCCCGGTTTCGTCATTCTCACCGGCTGGCTGGTCCTCGGCGAGGAGATCACCACGGGCGGATTCGCGGGTATCGCCCTCATCATCATCGGTTCCTACGTTCTTAATCTGTCAAAAAAGAATGCCGGCTCCCTGGAGCCCTTCCGGGCCATTCTCCGGGAACCCGGGTCGAGACTCATGCTGCTTGTCTCCTTCATCTACGCATTCACTTCCGTAATAGGCAAACTCGCCGTCCTGCACTCGAACCCCTATGTCTTCGGCGCCCTCTACAACATCGCGCTGACTTCGTTGATGATCGCCCTGATCCCTTTCTCCCGGACGGCGGACCCGGTAGAGGGCTTCAGAAAAAAGCCCCTGGCCGTCATCCTCCTGGGCGCCATGGTGTCGCTGTCCATCTTCAGCCACTTCATCGCCATTTCCAGAATTGAGGCTGCCTACATGATCTCCGTCAAGCGCACAAGTCTACTCTTCGGGGTTCTTTACGGCGCCTGGCTGTTCCGGGAGGAAAAGATCACCGAGAGGCTGACCGGCGCCGTCATCATGCTCACAGGCGTCTTCATGATCAGCCTCTATGGGTAGACACAGGACTGCTGACCGCCAAAAAAAGGGCCGCTTCACGCAGCCCTTGCTCTACGGTTATATATCGCAGTCCTTGATCCTCAGCCTTCAGTCTTTATCCGCTACCCTTTTGCCTTTTGCCTACTTTTTTCCAAACAGTTTCAGGTACTCCCCGTAGCCCTCTTTCTCCAGATCCTCCTTGGGAATGAAACGAAGAGCCGCCGAATTCATGCAGTAACGCTGCCCCGTCGGCGGGGGCCCGTCGGGGAAAACATGGCCCAGGTGAGAATTACCCTGTTTGCTTCTCACCTCGGTCCGGACCATGAAGAGCTTACGGTCCTCCCTGGTCATGATGTTGCCCGGCTCCAGCGGTTTTGTGAAACTCGGCCAGCCGGTCCCGGAGTCGTACTTGTCGATGGAACTGAAGAGCGGTTCGCCGGACACGATGTCAACGTAGATCCCCTCCTTCTTGTTGTCGTGGTATTCGTTCCGGAAAGGCGGCTCCGTGCCCTCGTGCTGCGTCACCTCGTACTGGAGAGGCGTGAGCTTCTTTTTCAGCGTGGCGTCATCGGCCTTGCTATCGGTTTTCTTCCCCCCGGTATTGTTGCCGGGGTTGCCGCCCGTTTTTTTCCTTTCCGCTCCCCAGGTCTCGTCAAGGAACCGGTCCCGGCCGGATCCCGACCGGTAGACCTGGTACCTGAAGGCGCTTTTCTTGTAATAATCCTGGTGGTAGTCCTCGGCCTCGTAAAACTTTGTGAACTTCACAATCGGCGTGACAACCGGTTTCTTTAATTTCCCCGATTTTTCAAGGGCCTCCTTCGATTTTTCCGCGACTCGCTTCTGCTCCTCGTCGTGGTAGAAAATTGCCGTCCGATACTGGGGCCCCCGATCCACGAACTGCCCGCCCGCATCCGTCGGGTCCACATGCGTCCAGAAGGCATCGAGAATCTGTTCGTAATTCACCTTCGAGGGATCGTAGTACACCTGTACCGCCTCGTAGTGGCCCGTCTTTCCCGTGGTGACCTCCTCGTAGGCGGGGTTCTCCTTGTGGCCGCCGGTATAGCCCGAGATGACTTTTACCACACCGGGCACTTTTTCAAGGTCGGACTCCACGCACCAGAAACAGCCGCCCGCCAGTGTCGCGATCTTCAAACCTGCCTGTTCTTCTTTCATGGGATTGCTCACCTCTTGTTTTTTCGTCTCCGTGCCCTGACATCCGCCGAAGGCGAAGATCAGCGCAAGGATGACAACGAATATTTTCACGGGAATTCCTTTTTTTCTCTTTTTCACAGCCCCGACGGATCAGGAAGACAGGGCCCGGATTAACGGCCTCCGGAAGGATATTTCAGACGGCCGTTCATTCTCTTTCTCTGAAAATAATTTAACCACGAACATCCCCGATGACAAATGCCTCCCCTGTCGCCTCATATTTCTTTTTCGAAAAGGTGCCGGAAACCGGCCTGTTTACCCTCAAGAAACCGGCCCTTTTTACAGATAATAATGGATGGTCTGTCCTATCGAAGGCTTAAAGGGGGGTTTACGGACTTATGGAAGAAAAGGCCTCGAAAACAAAGAAAAAATGGCTCATTCTCCTCGGCGCGGGAATAACCGCCTTTTGCCTGGTGGCGGTCACTGCAGTGGCCTATATCGACGCCATCATCACGAAGGCCGTCAATTATTATGGCCCTAAACTCACGAAGACGGACGTGAGAATCGAGGACGTGCGCGTATCGCTCCTCACCGGCCAGGCAACGCTTGAGGACTTTTACCTCGGCAACCCCGGCGGGTTCAAGTCGGCCCAGGCCATGACGGCGGAATCTGTCACCCTTCGCATCGACGAAAAGTCGCTGAATGAAAGCACGGTCATCATCGATACCGTCGAGATAAAAGGGCCGGAGATCACCTACGAGAAGGTTCTCGACACGGACAATTTCAAGGTCATCCTGAAGAATATCAAAAAGACGGCGGGACTGGGCAGGAAAAGCAGCGACCCCGCCCAGGACAGGAAGATCCTCATCCGGAATTTCATCGTCCGGGGAGGAAAGGTCCATCTCGTGAAATCATCCCTCGGCGGAAATACCGTCAGCGCCGATCTCCCGGACTTTCATTACCGGAACAAGAGCACGAAGGGAAAGCAGCCCTCCGAGGCCTTCGGCGAGATCTTCGAGGAACTCTGCAGGCAGGTCAAGGGGCCCGTCGTCACGGCGGCCCTGGACCGGAGCGCGAGAGACATCGGCAGCGGCACGACCAAAGGATTCAAATCACTGGTCGGCTCGATGTGGGGCACCCCGGCAGACAAAACCGGGAAGACCGAAACCCCTCCCGGCCATGCCACCTTGTCACGGTCATCGGTCACCGGCGAAATGCCCTGAGGCGGTGTGCATCTCCGCAGATGGTATTCATCACTTGGAAAGTTCCCGCCGGCCTGTCACCAGGCGCTCAATGGCCGTGACGTTGGTAAGAACCGCGAGGATGAGGAGTACCCCCTTGACGGTGCAGTTGTCGCAATCCGAAAAGAGGAAATGGTTGAAGGGCGTGTTGAGGATCGTACCAATCATCAGCAGGATCAGGCGCTCGGGTCTCTGCATGAGGCCCCGGACTTCCTTCTGGCCCAGGCTTTCCCCCCTGGCCTTCACGTAGCTCACCATGAGGGAGCCCATCAGCGCGAGCATGACCACGTAGAACATCCAGCCGCTGCGGAAATAGACGAGAAACCCGAAGAAGATAAAGAACTCGGCGTAGCGATCCATCGTGGAATCGAAAAGCGCCCCGGAGCGCGACGCCTTGCCTGTCAACCTTGCGACGGTGCCGTCGAGCGGATCCATGATGCCCGATAACCAGAGGACAATGCCGCCCCAGAAGATCTCGCCGAGTGCGAAGAGAATCCCGGCGCCTATGGAAAAGACCACACCGGCGACGGTGAGCACATCGGGGGTGACCCCGATTCTGACCAGGGGAGTGGCTACCTTTTCCGCCAGGGCGTAGTAGCCTATCTGCGCTTTTCTCCGCCACCCTCCCTCTTCGTATGCCATCGCTTCATCCCCTGCGTTCGCCAAGCCTCGCCTTTTTGCGGACCCGGCCGATTCGTAGTGCAGTATAGGAAATCACTCTTTCCCCTGTCAATCTCTAACAGATCAGTGAAAAAATACTTTTAAACCGACGGAATGCGCGATTTGAAGTGGCAAGACCTATGCATAGACATTTAGAAAGCACATAGACTGCAAGGATGATCAATGCACAGCAAGGGCCGCATCCTGATTGTCGAGGACGACCCCTCCGTCCTTTCCATCCTGTCCGAGAATTTTGAAACGGGCTTTCCCGAGGTGGTCACAGCGGGAAACGGGGCAGAAGCTCTAATGAAATTCAGGCCTTATGATTACGACCTCGTCATATCCGACATCCGTATGCCCGAAATGGACGGCTTCAGCCTGCTCGAAAAAATCAGGAAGATGGACGCGGAAGTGCCGATTTTCATGATGACAGGGCTCCTCAATAATGAAACTGCTTCTACAGCCCTTCAGAAGGGTGCCGACGGTCTCATCCCAAAGCCCTTCCATTTCGAACAGCTGAGAACAAGACTCTCGGACTTCTTCATAAACCGTCGTCAAAAAGAAAACCGTGACCTGTGGCGGGGCATCCTCTGGGGGTCGGCGGTCTCGATTGCGTTCTGGATCATCACGGGAATAACCCTTTTCTTTTTTTTAAAGTAAAACTCGAAGGAAGCATATTCAAGCCAACGATAAAGGATTTTTTTAGGAGCATGATTCTATGCAGGAAAGAAGGGGAGAGAAAATCGGCTGGATAGCGGGATGGGCAGGCGGATTCATCTGGCTCGCACTTCTCTCCGCCCTATGGCTGGTTCAGGGCAAGATGAGACTTGCCACGGCCGGGACCGGCCTTCTCGGTATTGCAATGCTCTTCATGATTTCCCTGGCGCCGTGGAAGCACCCTGAAACGAAATACTGGAAGCTGATGCTTCCACTTTACACAGTACTCATGACGGCCGTCGCCGTGATTGTCTGGCTCGAAGGCGGACCGGCAAGGCTCGGTTTGAGCGGCTGGTCCCTGCTGGCATGCCTGCCCATTTTTCTTCCCTTTGTGACTGCGGGAAGACGAACCTGGGCGGCCGACGGGAGCTGAAGCGGTATTTGAAGCTTCACCCCGAAGTCTCTGAATAGACATGAGAGACGAAGAAAAAACACAGGAACAACTGATCCGGGAATTGAATTCGCTCCGCCAGCGGGTGGCGGCCCTTGAACAATGGATTGCCGATCAAAAAAGGGAGGGGCAAGCCGTCGGCACGCCGGAGCACCAGGATATCCTGCCCGGCCTGCAGAGCAACGCTCTTTTTAAAAATCACTTCGTGATCATGATCGATCAGGCAAACCTGAAATACACCAAGTTCGCCCTGATGCTGATCGCCATAGACAACCTCGACGAAATCAAAAGGTCAGCCGGCGATTCCATTGTCAATCCTGTGGTAAAGGCCGTTTCGAACCGTGTCACGAGCACCCTGCGGAAAACCGATATCATCACCCTGACGGATCAGAAGGAGTTCCTGATCCTGATACCGGAATATTCCTGGCTCGAGGTCTCCGTCAAGATCGCCCAGAGGATGCTCAAATCCTTCGAGAAGCCTTTCTTGCTCAGTGACCGGGAATTTTACGTCAAACTCAACATCGGCATAGCCGTCCACCCCGACGACGCCACCGACGCCGATGGGTTGATCAAGTGCGCCCGGACGGCCCTCGGTTACGTGAGGCAGGTGGACAAGCACGCCTACGCCTATCGCTTCTACAACCAAAAATTGAAGTAAAAGCCGACGCCGGTTTGCGGTGCTTCAACCCCTTTTACACCCATCATTCCATCGTCAGGGTCATATCTATATGTAGATGATCGGAAACCCCGGGGCTCGCGCTTCGTCTCACCGAGACGGGAAATTTGTTCCCCTCTCGCGGCGTGGATCAATCCACTTCTTGACAATTCCGGGGCGTCTGTTGATAATGTTTGAGGCTCTCCCGGCGCCCCGCGGCAATCATGAACAAACCTCAATACCCGATTCAAACCGCCATTATCCATGAACAGCAAAACGACAATCTTGACAGACATTCTGTCACGCCTGAAAAATGCGCAGAAGCACCTCAGGAGAACCGGACGTCCGCTGGTCACACTCAGCTATGCCCAGAGTATCGACGGCTGTATAGCGCGCAGGCCGGGACGGCCACTCGCGCTCAGCAATCGGCAGTCCCTGACGATGGCGCACCGGCTAAGATCGCTGCACGATGCCATCCTCGTCGGGATTGGCACGATCCTGGCGGACAACCCGCAACTCACGGTACGGTACCTGAAGGGGAAAGACCCGCAACCCGTAATCGTGGACAGCCGCCTGCGATGCCCCCTCGATGCGAGGGTTCTGCGGCATGATCCCCCCGTACTGATCGCCACCTCTGAGAATGCCGACGGGGACCGTGCTACCGCTCTTGCCTCAGCGGGGGCCTCATTCCTGCGGCTTCCGATCGACTCCGAAGGGCTTCTCGATCTCGAGCGTTTGCTGAGTCTCCTGGGTACCATGGGCATCAAGACCCTGATGATCGAGGGGGGCGCCCAAATCATCACGAGCATTCTGCGCAACCGCCTGGCCGATCAGCTCGTGCTGACGTTTGCACCCATCTATATTGGGGGGGTAACCGCCGTGGGGCCCATGCAGCTCGACCTCCCTTCCCTGCCGAGGATCCGAAACGTGAAATGCAAAATGTTCGGTGACGACATGGTCCTCCGCGCGGACCTTTTCTGGGACAACCCGTGAAACGCCGTTCGCTCTGGTTCACAGGACCCCGGGCCGTCGAAACCCGGGAATCAGCAATACCCGCTCCTTCCGAGGGGCAGGTTTTGGTGCAGACGCGTGCGTCCGCCGTCAGCACAGGCACTGAATTGCTCATTTATCGCAATCAATTCCCCGCCGGGATGCAGGCCGACGATACCCTTGCCGCCCTCCGGCGTCCTCTCGGCTATCCAATGCAGTACGGCTACGCGTGTCTTGGCAGGATAACCCGACGGGGAAACGGAATCCCGCGGGAGTGGCAGGACCGCAGGGTCTTCGCCTTTAATCCGCACGAAAGCCATTTCCTCGCCCGCACGGAAGACCTCTTCACCGTGCCGGATTCCATGACCGACGAGGAAGCGCTCTTCCTCCCCAGCATGGAAACGGCCGTCAATTTCATCCTGGACGGGCAGCCCATGATCGGTGAAAGCGTCGCCGTCCTCGGTCAGGGGGTCGTGGGCCTGATGACGACGGCACTTCTTTCCCTTTTCCCGCTCGAGCGCCTGGTGACCTCCGATCTGTATCCCTTGCGGAGGAGCCACTCCATCGAAACGGGAGCGCAACACTGCTTTGATCCTCTCGCTGCCAAAGATCAGCCGGATCGTCTTACTCGGGACTTCGATCTGGTGTTTGAACTCTCCGGTGATCCGACCGCCCTCGACCAGGCCATTGCCATGACCGGGTTCGGCGGCCGTGTGATTATCGGATCATGGTACGGAGCCAGACGCGCCTCCCTGGATCTCGGCGGGACGTTCCATCGCGGCCGTATCCGGATCGCCGGCAGCCAGGTGAGCACGATCGCCTCCGGGCTTCAGGAACGCTGGTCGCGCCGTCGACGGTTCGCTGTAGCTGCCAATCTGCTGACCCGCGTCCAGCCGGCGCGCTTCGTGACGCATCGCTTCACTCTGGAGCAGGCGGGAGAGGCATTTGCAGCGCTCGACGAACGCCCGCAGGACTGTCTCCAAGTCATTTTTCTCTACGACTAACCCGCCCGGGCGCTACAAACAGAAAATAGAAAGGAGAAGAGGATGTATACCCTGGGGATCGCCAAGGATTTCACCGCCCGGCATTATCTGGTGGGCGGCGATTGGGGAGTCGAAAACAAAGAGCATGCTCACCACTACAGGATTGAGGTCAGCCTTGAGGGCCGTGATCTCGACCGCCACGGCTACCTTGTCGACCTCACGGACCTCGAGGTGAACCTGGAAGAGCTCATTGGCGGGTTCCGGGACCGCGTCCTCAATCATCTTCCCCGTTTAAAAGGTTTGAACCCCAGCATCGAGCGCCTTGCCCGTATCCTCTGCAACGAACTCTGCAGCCGGCTGCAACACGGGAAGGCCCTGTCCCTTCACGTCCGCGTCTGGGAAAACGAAAACGCCTGGGCCTCCTACCGGCGGGACATGCCGTGAAGATCGGGTTTATCATATACGGAAGCCTCGACACATTGTCCGGCGGCTTTCTCTACGACCGGATGAACATCGATTACCTGCGGCGCCGCGGGGACCAGGTCATCATGTTCCCCCTGCCGTTCGGCAGTTACTCCAGGAATCTTGCCGACAACTTCTCCGTCAGCCTTCTCGCGACCCTCGCCGAAAGCCCCCTGGATGTTCTCATCGAGGACGAACTCAATCATCCATCCTTCTTCCTGCTGAATCGTTGGTTGAAAAGACGCGCGGGCTATCCCGTTCTGTCTCTCGTGCACCATCTGCGAAGTTCGGAACCCGCATCCAGGCCGTTGAATGCCTTTTACCGCCAAATCGAGCGTCTCTATCTGCAGACCATCGACGGCTTCATCGTCAACAGCGCGACGACCCTGAGATCCGTCGAGATGCTCCTCGGGGCAACGCGGCCTTCCGTGATCGCCCACCCCGGTCATGATCATTTAAGCGCCGGGATAGACCGCAACGCGGTCTCAGAGCGCTGCCGGCAGCCGGGACCGTTGAGGATCCTCTTCCTGGGCAACGTGATTCCCCGGAAAGGCCTTCACACCCTCCTGGCGGCCCTGGCGGATATCGCAGGTGAAGGCTGGAGGCTCACCGTCGCAGGCAGCACCGGCGTGGATCCGTCCTACACCCGCTTTATCCGGCAGCAGGCAGAACGGATCGGCCCGGGCCGCGTCACGGTCCTTGGCACGGTGAGCCAGGATGAACTGGTCCGTCTCTTGACGGAGAGCCACTGCCTTGCCGTCCCTTCCTTCTACGAGGGCTACGGCATCGTCTTCATGGAGGCAATGGGCTTCGGCCTGCCTGTGATTGCGGCACACTGCGGCGCCGTCCCCGAGATCGTGACCGACGGCCGGGAAGGAGTCCTCGTCGAGCCGGGTGACGTCGCATCCCTTTCATCCGTGATCGAACGTCTTATCCGGGATCGACGATTGTTAGAGACGATGAGCCTGAGCGCTCTCACCCGCCACCAGCGTTTTCCCACATGGTCGGACTGCGGTTCGGCGATCCGCAGATTTCTGACGGAATTCCACCTCAGCAGCGGAAGACAACCGTGACGATTTAGTTTCATATCTTGATGTGGATGATCGGGAGCCCCAGGTGCTTGCGCTTCGTCTCGCCGAAGAGAGTCGTCCGGTCACGCACCGTGGGCTCGCCGCGCCGGCCTTTCCCCTTCACGTCGATGACGTGCGCCCCGCCCAAGTGCAGGGCGTGCTTGCCGTACCAGCCGCGCACCACGTCGACGGCCTCGTAGAGGCGCCGGACGTTCTCCGCACGGACGGGGCTCTCAAAAAGGGTGTACTGAATGGTGTCGTCGGGCACGAGATCAACCAGGACGACACCCGTGGCCCGGTAAAGCTCCCCCTCCCAGTAGACGAGGTCGAAGAGCCCGCGGAGGATCTCGCAGAGCTCCAGGGGGTGGGCCGAGGGGCGGATGAGTTTCGCCTCGGTCCCCTCGAAATCGAAGTTCTGTTTCTTCAGGAAGGCGACGACCTTGCGGGCGGCGAGCTTGTAGCGCCTCGCCTTCATGCAGGCCGACTCCAGGTTCCGAAGCAGTTGGGCGAAGAGGTAATCCCGGTCGCTCGTGGCGGGGGCGAAGGTCTTCGTCTTGCTGATGGAGGCGTAATCGGTTTTTTCCTCCGGCTCCACCGGGTAGCAGGACTCTCCGCGAAGCTCCCGCCAGATCTCCTGACCCGGTTTCGTGAAGCGCTTTTTCACCACCTGCTCGGGAAGCTTAGCGAACTCAAGGGCCGTTTTGACACTCATCTTCCAGAGGTAGTTTGTCGTGGCGCGGCCGATCCCCCAGATCGCCTCGACGGGCAGGTCCCGGATGTACTCCGGAATGGCCCGGCCGGGGATCATCGTGAAGCCGTCGGGTTTCTTGTGCTTCGAGGCCACCTTGGCGAGGACCTTTGACACGGAGAGCCCCACACTCACCGTAAAGCCGAGCTCCCGTTGGATCTCCTTTTTGATCTTGAGGGCAATTGCCTCGTAGGAAGAGTGGAGCGGCCGCCGCAGGCCCGTGAGGTCGGCGAAGGCCTCGTCGATGGAGTACTCCTCCACCTGGGGCGTGAAGCGCCGGACGATGCTGAACATCCGCTTCGAAAAGAGGCTGTAGGTCTCGTAGTCCGAGGGGAGGACGATGAGATCGGGGCAGATCTTCTTCGCATCGATGAGGGAGACGCCGCGCTTGATGCCGAGGGCCTTGGCGGGGTAGCTCGCGCAGGCCACGATCCCGCGCTCGCCGCCGGTGATCAGAACCTTCCCCCTCAACTCCGGGTGAATCACTTCCTCACAGGAGGTGAAGAAGGCGTCTCCGTCCACGTGCAAAATGGCCCTCGGCCAGGAGTGGATATTCAGCGCGAAATCCATATAAGTCCGTCTGGTCTATCTGGTCCTTCTGGTCTGTCTTGCTATTTACAACTGAGGCTGGTTTAATTTTGAGTTGCGAGTTTTGAATTTTGAATTTCTCCAGAATATTTTTCCTCTTTGGTCTCTCTGGTCTTGCCCACCACTCGCCACTGACCACTGATTTTTGCATGCAAGGCGCTCTGAAAAGACAGACGTTAAGAGGTTACGAAGCCAAGAAGCCCGGAGAAGCAATCAGCCTGCTCTGACTTTCGATTCACTCAGGCTTTTACCTTCTCTCTTCATGCAATGACTACGTCCCCGATCAACAGCGCCTTAGGCTGTTCAAAAATGCCCAGATGCAAGGCCCCCGAAACCCCGAGGACTGCGGCGTACTTTGGCGTACGCCGCAGGGACGAGGGGTGAGGGAAACGCCGCTTCGAAGGCTGGTCAAAAGTGCCTGCATGCAAGGCGCCCGACGTCACGAGGAGCGAGGCGTACTAAAGTGTACGTTGAGCGACGAGGGACAAGGGGAACGCAGCAGGCAGGTGCTTTTCACCAGCCTAAAGGTGGTATTTTCGGATGACGGCGCTAACCACCCCCCCGACCTTCAATTCCTCCCGAGGCTTGATGGGCGGGTATTTCGGGTTGGCTGACTCGAGGGTAACCTCTCCTTTTCTCTTCCTGAAGTACTTCATCGTCCACTCGCCGTCCACCTGGGCGATGATGACGTCGCCGTTTTTGGGTTCCCTCCCCTTCTCGACGATGACAAGGTCCCCCGGCATGATCCCCTCGCCAACCATGGAATCCCCGTTCACGCGGAGAAGAAAAGACGTCTCGGGACGGGTGATGACGTACTCATCGAGGGAGATGATGTCCCGCAGTTCCTCTTCCGCAGGCGACGGGAACCCCGCCTGGATGTCCCCCACCACCGGAAGGGGGAGGACTCGACGCAAGGGCCTGAGGAACCCCTTCGCGTCCTTTTCCAGAAGGCCCTCCGCCTGGAGTTTCTTCACCCAGAAATCGACGACGCTCTTGGACCGCACCCCCAGGAGGCCGACCATCTCCGAATAGGTCGGCATCCTCCGTTGGTCACGGTAGAACCCGGCGATTTTCCCTTTCACGGTCTCCAGAGTTCTTTTTTCCATCCAAGCGCCTATTCCGTTTTTTTCTGAAACCATGCATCTCGTTTGACGTCATAATCCCTTCTTTGGATGTGTTGCCCACCATCAATCTCAATGACGATCTTTTGCTCGAAAGATACGAAATCAACAATGTAACTTCCGACAGGTTGTTGCCTTCTGAACTTGACTCCATTCTAGCTGTCTTGCCTTCAGATGTTTCCACAAAAACCCTTCCGTTTTGGTCTGCCGTTTTCTAAGGGCCTTGGCGTTGGTCAAAAGTATTGGATTTCTCATATTTTTCTACCCCTCACCCTGCCCTCTCCCGCTGCCTCTTCCATCGAAGGGGAGAGGGGATTTTGAAGGCGTAAAAACGCTTGACTATAGCCTGTCAACCGATTTATAGAACGAGCGTTCTATTTTGTCAAGAAGATTTTCAGTGGACTGCCGGAGATGGGTGCTTTCCTTTCAGAATCATTGACATTCTCAGGAAAAGAGGATAAGTTAACGCCCACGGCCGCAACGCTTTCGGATATCCGGACCGGGCAGGACACCGCCTTCAGTTGTGCCGGCCAGCGCTCCCACACCAATCCCCGGGAAGAGGTGCCTTTCTGACTCCATTTCTTGTCAAAGTCGCCGCCACAGGTTTCGGCAGCGGCTACGCGCCTGTCGCACCCGGGACGGCCGGCTCACTCGTCGGGGTTGCGCTCTACCTGGCCCTGACACATCTGCCCTGGCCCGTTCAACTTGTGGTGATTCTGCTTCTCACCCTCTTTGCTGTTTACGTCTCGGGGGAGGCGGAGAAGATATTCAACAAGAAAGACGCTTCCTGCATCGTCATTGACGAGGTCGTGGGACAGTTGTTCGCCCTCTTCCTCGCACCGCCAAAGGTTTTGTACATCGCGCTGGGCTTTCTCCTCTTCCGGCTTTTTGACATCGTGAAGCCCCCGCCGGCAGGCTTTTTCCAGGACCATCTTCCCGGAGGATGGGGGGTGGTGATGGACGACGTGGCGGCGGGTATCTGGACGAATATTGTTTTACTGCTGGCCATCAAACTCGCCGGCATTTAGTAATAATTCAAAATTCAAAACTTGTATATTAAATCCCTATCGCAAAGTTTAAAGTTTATGTTAAACGCTCGTTCATCAGGCAGTTCACGTCGTGGTAGACCGTATCGAAACAGGGTTGAGAGCCCGTTTTTGAGCTTGGGTCGCC
>Ga0209201_1000951_pt1 | contig 36454 bp, 33 predicted proteins | sample AD_UKC055_MetaG_FD_184411 | JGI IMG/M metagenome (GOLD analysis project Ga0209201, IMG submission 184411) | Active sludge microbial communities of municipal wastewater-treating anaerobic digesters from USA - AD_UKC055_MetaG (SPAdes) (version 2) | ecosystem: Engineered > Bioreactor > Anaerobic >... | reverse complement strand
TCCACTGGGTGATGGCGATCTCCTGCATCATCCTCTTCCTCACGGGGCTGGGGATGATGTTCAAGTCGCTGAACATCATCGGGACGATCGTGGGAGGGATGAAAAATCTGAAATACATCCACAACCTGACGGGCCTCGTGTTCGGCTTCTCGCTGATCTTCGCCATCTCCATGTGGTGGAAGGAGGCGGGGGTGATCGAAATGCCCGACGATCTCGAGTGGGTCAAGTGCGCCGGGGGCTACCTCTGGCACGTGGAGCACCCGCCTGAGAGCGGCAAGTACAACCCGGGTCAGAAGATGTTCTTCATCGCCGTGGCGCTCTGCGGTCCCATGATGCTGGTGACGGGGCTTTTGATGATGTTCCAGATCCTGCCCATGGCGCTCACCCGCTGGATGTACACGCTGCACGCCGTGGGGTTCGTGACCCTCTTTGCCTTCTTTTTCGTCCACGTCTATCTCGGGACAATCGGCAACCCCGGCTCGTTCCAGGCCATGATCACGGGCTGGGTGACCCGCGGCTGGGTCAAGAAGCAGCACCCCAAGTGGCTCCGCGAGATGGAGCACCACGGTACCCTCGTCGTCTACGGGGAAGAGAAGAAACCGGCAGCCCACGGACACGGATAAGACGCCATCCTTCGGGGAAAGGCCCATTTGCGGACGGGCCTTTCCCCGAAGGGGCGGGCAATGCCTCTTTTTTTGCCCGTCCTCATGCTAGCAATAACATAACCTGCCCCTGTTTTACCGGCTGAAGCGGGTCTGAAAGGAGCAAAACCCGATGATGAACACAACCCGGTTTCGGATCTTTTCGAGGAGGACACTTCCCCCGCTGCACAGGGCTGTCGTGATCTGCGCCGCCGCCCTCGTCATCCTCTGCCCGGTCCCGTCGGACGCGGCGGAGAGCCTGAAGGCCGCCGTGGCGGCGAACTTCATGATCCCCTTCAAGGAGATCGCCGCCGCCTTCGAGGCGGAGACGAAGATCCGTGTCGAGCCGACCTATTCCTCGACGGGCAACTTCTATGGCCAGATCGTCAACGGAGCGCCCTATGACGTGTTCCTGTCGGCCGACGTGAAAACACCTCTGTCGCTTTTCGAAAAGGGCCTGGTGGAAAATCCCATATTATACGCGACCGGGCGGGTCGTCCTCTGGGGGAGCGGCAAGGATTTCTGCGGCGCGAAAACCTGGCAGGAAGCAACCACGCGAAAGGGAGTGAAAAAAATCGCCATCGCCAACCCCGTCACGGCCCCCTACGGCGCAGCGGCAGAGACGGCCCTGAAGAAAGCCGGCCTCTGGGACGAGATCCGGGACCGCATCGTCGTCGCCCAGAACGTGGGACAGTCCTTTCAGTACGCCATGTCGGGCGGGACGGACGGCTCCTTCTGCGCCCTCTCCTCGGCCCTGTCGGAGCAGGGAGGCAAGGGGTGCCACTTCGTGATCGACGAGGCGCCGCCTATCCCGCAGGCCGCCTGCGTCCTGACCCGGACGGCTGCCCGGAGCGACGCCTCCCGACTGCTGAAATACCTCGATTCCCCGAAGGCGCTGGAAATCAAGAAACGGTACGGCTACTTCTAGATGGAACTGCTGCCCCTCTACCTCTCGGCGAAACTGGCAACGATCGCTACGTTGATCCTGATCATGATCGCGGCGCCGCTGGCCTGGCTGCTGACGAATGTTTCCTGGCCCGGCAAGTCCTTTGTCGAGGCCCTCGTCAATCTCCCCATCGCCCTGCCCCCCACGGTCATCGGGTTCTACCTGCTCTTTGCCCTGGGCCCCAGGGGGGTTGTGGGGATGGCATGGGAGAGCCTCTTCGGCGGGACCCCGCTGTTCACGTTCACCGGGATTGTCATCGCGTCGATCTTCTACAGCCTTCCCTTCGCCACCCAGCCGATCAAGGCGTCCTTCGAGAAAATCGACCCCCGCCTGAAGGAAAGCGCCTATATCCTCGGCCTGTCGCCCGCGGCGACATTCTTCCGGGTCATCATCCCCAACAGCGTCAACGGGATCGCGGCGGCGGCGATCCTCGTGTTCCTGCACACCATGGGCGCCTTCGGCGTCGTCCTGATGGTCGGCGGCAGCATCGCCGGGGAGACACGGGTGGCGTCGATCGCCATCTACGAAGCCGTCGAATCCATGCAATACGAGAAGGCCTGGGCCCTGTCGCTGGCCTTCATCCCGATCAGTTACTGCTTCTTGCTGGTAGTCAATCGATTAACGAGGAAATAGACATGGGACTTACGGCCGTACTGAAAAAGAAAACAAAGTTCTTCACCATCGACGCGGAGCTTTCCTGCCCCGACGGCGAGACGCTCGCCCTCATCGGGCCCTCCGGCTCCGGAAAGACGACGATCATCCGGATGCTCGCAGGCCTCGAAACGCCCGACGAAGGAAAGATCCTGTATCGGGACCGGGTCTACTTCGATTCGGCTCGGGGTGTGAACCTTCCCCCGCAGAAACGGAAGCTCGGATACGTCTTCCAGGACTACTCTCTCTTCCCGCACCTGACGCTTTACGGCAACGCGGCCTTCGCGGCGCAGGACCGCAGGGAGGTGGAGGCGCTCATGGGCGTCTTCGGGCTGTCGGCCCTGCGCGACCGCAGACCCCACCAGGTTTCGGGAGGCGAGAGGCAGCGGTGCGCCGTCTGCCAGGCACTGGCCCGGAATCCTCATCTGCTGCTCATGGATGAGCCCTTCTCCGCGCTCGACGTGGTCACAAGGCGGATTCTCCGCAACGAGCTGAAAAAAATCACGGAGAAACGGACATTCCCCGTGGTTTACGTCACCCATGACGTCACGGAGGCCCTTTTCATCGGCAACACGGTCCTGCCGATCGTTGCGGGCGAGGTGGACCGGGAATGGCTGGAGCGGATCCTGGCACCGTCCTCCGGAGCGGACGAAAAAACAAAAGCCGCCAGGACCACCAAGCTGGCCCTGGCCTATTAAAGGACATCCTCATGAAAATCGGAAACTATTCCTACGACGAGTACCTCCACCTGGTGAAATCCTTCCACGGCAGCCTCGCGCCGGGCCTCGTGATCGGCGGCTTCATGGTCGACCTGGCGCTCAAATCGCTGCCGGAGGGGGAGTTCTTCGATGCGATCTGCGAAACGCCCGTGTGTCTTCCCGACTCCGTGCAGCTTCTCACCCCCTGCACGATCGGAAACGGCTGGCTCACGGTGCTGCCCTTCGGCCGCTTCGCCATCACCTTCTACGAAAAATACGGCGGCGAGGGGGTGCGGGTCTACCTCGACCCGGCGAAGATGGACTCCTGGCCGGAAGTGAAGTCATGGTTTTTCAAGCTGAAACCCAAGAAGGAACAGGACCCGGAGCGGCTGCTCGAAGAGATCAAGGAGGCGGGGGAGAAGCTGCTGAGCGTCCAGCATGTCCGCGTCCGGCCGGACGCGGTGAGACGCAAGAAGATGGGGCCTGTCGCCGCTTGCCCGCAATGCGGCGAGGCCTACCCGGTGCGCGACGGCGAGCGATGCCGGGCATGCGGGGGCGAGACGCCGTATCTGTGATATGTGCGGCGGAGAGGCCACAGAACCGGAGCCGGCATGGGGCGCCGGCAGAGGGATTCGAGGACGGGCATGGAGAAGGATGATCGGCTTCTGGAGATGGGTTGGTCCGCCCTGGATACGGGAGACCACGGCAAAGCACTGACCCTGTCAAACCTGATCCTGGATGCGAGCCCGGACCTGGCAGAGGCCTACAATCTCCGGGGAAACGTCCTGGCCGTCCTGGGGCATCACAGCATGGCGATCGAGGCGTTCGACAGGGCGATCGAACTGAAGCCGGATTACGCGGAGGCGTATTACTTTAGAGGCCTCAGCCGCCAGGAGATGAAGGACTTCGAGGAAGCGGCGCGCGATTACACCCGGGCCATCCGGTCGGGCCTCGCCGTCGCCGAGGTCTACAACGCCAGGGGCGCGTCCCGCGCCCAGTGCGGCAATTACCAGGCGGCCATCCGCGATTTCGGCATGGCGATCCGGCTGAAGCCCGATTTCGCCCTGGCCTGGTACAATCGCGGCATCACCCGCGCAAGACTCGACCCGGCCTCCGCGCGGGCCATCGCCGATCTGATCCGCGCGAAAAACCTGGGCTGCAAACCCGCGACGGCCCTGCTGAACAAAGCCGGATCGCACTGAGACCCGCCGCCCGGTTCTGCCGGTGCGCGGCCACCATCCACGCCCTAAATTGTGAACCATGTGCCCGGATTAAACTGTAAACGATGATCCGGGTTGCACAGTGAGGGGTCCTGGAATCATTCACCCTCCCCTTCATCCCCTCCCGTCGAGGGAGGGGAAACCAGGGGGCCGTTTCTTAATAGCAGCTGCACCGGCACCACGTCGCCGCAGCGCAATCCCTCCGACCCTTCCGGGATGCAGAGCAGCCCGCCCGCCTCGGCAATCGCCGCCAACCGGCTCCTGTTCCGGTAAGGCGCCACGGCATACTGCCCGCGCTCATCGAGAGAAATCACGGCATCCCTGAATTCCGTCCAGGCCCGATGCCGGCTCTTCACGTCTTCGGTCAGCCGGGCGTGCACGACCCGAAGCGGGGTCTCCGTGTCTCCTTCCATGCGGAGAAGCGCGGGCAGGGCAATCTGGAGAAATGCCATCTGGTTGCTGAGCGGACCGCCCGGCAGGCAGAAGACCGGCACGCCTTCCAGGGTCCCGAACGCGATTCCCTTACCCGGTCCCATCCGCACGTAGTGGAATCGCTGTTTCCACCCCAGTCCGTCCAGGGCCCTCACGACCAGGTCGCGCTCGCTACCCCAGGCGCCTCCGCTGGTCAGGACGGCATCCACGCCGGGCCGATGCGTTTTCAGCGCCCGTTGAATGGACGGTACTTCGTCCGGCACGATGGACGAAACACAGGGAATGCCGAAGGAGGCCAGCCACGCCTCCATGGTGACGAGATTGCTCGCGTAGAGCTGACCCGCGTGCAGCGTCCCGCCGGGCGCCACGACCTCGTCGCCGATGCTGACAATCGCCACGCAGGGCCTGCAGCGGACCCGGACCGCGCTGATGCCCGCCGCCGCCGCCAGTCCCAGGTGACCCGGCGAGATCCGTTCCCCCCTGCGGATGATCGTCGCCCCGGCCGCCACCTCTATGCCGGCCCGCAGGATGTTCCTGCCCGAACCGGCATCCGCCCTCACGACCACCTTCCCGTCTGACCCCTCTTCGCAGAACTCGCCCGACACTACCGCGTCGGCCCCATCCGGGATGGGGGCGCCGGAGCACACCTTGACGGCGTCCCCGTCCTCGATCCGGCCTTCGTACGGAACACCGGCAAAGGAGGCGCCGACGACGTCGAGGCGGACCGGGGCGTCTCGTTCGGCCCGGGCGACATCCACCGACTTCACCGCAAACCCGTCCTTGAGCGACACGTCGATGGAGGGATAACTCACCTCCGCGGCAACGTCGACTGCTGCGACCCGGCCTGCAGACAGGTTGAGCGGCAGTTCTTCATCCCCAAGCAGCCGCATTTCCGCCGCGACGAGTTCCAGGGCTTCCCGATAGCCGATATAGCCCTCGCCTTCGTCTATCTCGTTCGGGTTTCTCTTCACGGTACGACCTCCTTCATCCCGTGGACCGCAGAGACGGCCCTTCGCAACACCGGATCCCCCGGCTTTACGAACAAAAAAGACCCCCTCGCGGGAGCCTTCTTTGCAGAAATTCAGAACGCCGGGCTTTTCCCACATCCCCACCGGCGGCAGGGCACAGCGGACGGCATCACGACGCCTTCCGGATCCGGCAGGGCAGGTTCTTGATGTTCGGCGTCCCGAACTCCTTGCCCAGCTTCCCGACCGATGTCAGCATGTTGTAGTTGGACTTCCGCCAGTCGTACTGGGTCTCCGGCGATGCCTCGGGGAACCACCAGCCCAGGGCCGGGCTCACCACGCGGGGGTCGATGATGTCAGTGACCCGGGCCTTCTGGGTGATGGAGCCGTATTTCGTCTCGATCACCACGTCGTCGCCCTGGCCGATGCCGTACTTCGCCGCCGTGTCGGGGTGGATCTCCACGAGCGGGTGAGGCCTCTTCTCGCGCAGCCTCCCGACCCACCGGTAGGAAGACAGCAGGTAGTAACGGCTCTTGGCGCTGATGGCGAGCAGGGGGTACTCGGGGTCGTCGGGCTCGGGGAACCCCGTGAATTCCGGCAGCGGCTTGAGCCTGAATTTCTCGGCCGTGCTCAGGCGCAGTTCCACCTTGCCGGTGGGTGTCGGGAAGCCCTTCGCCTCATAGGATTTGTTGCCCGACGGGCCCTTCAGGTACCCCTTCTCGACGAACTGGCTGTAGGTGAGCCCGGCCGGCTTCACGAGGTCCTCCAGGAACTCCTCGTGGTTTTCGTGCCACAGCTCCGGCGGGGAGACCCGCTTGCCCAGCTCATTCATGATTTTCATGTCGGGCCAGCATTCCCCGGGCGGGTCGACGACCTTCGGGCGGGCGAGGATCATGCCGTGGCCGATGCCGTAGTGGCCGATGTCATTCATCTCGTACTGATGGGCAACGGGGAAGACGATGTCGGCCATGGCGGCCGTGGGCGTCATGAAGATCTCCGCGACGGCGGCGAAATCGAGGCTCTTGAACGCCTCGTAGGTGAGCCGGCTGTCGGCCCAGGCCACCATCGGGTTGGTGCACATCCCGTAGTAGCCCCGAACGGGGTAGGGCTTGCCCTCCAGGACAGCCTTGCGGAAAAATGCCGGGGCGATGGTCATGAGCCTCGGGATGACGCGGTAATGGGCGCTGATCATCTCCGTGCGCTTGTCGGGGATCAGATCGGCGCGGACAAACTGGGCAAGGCCCATGATCTTGGGATCGCGGGCATTGACGTTCCCGCCGGGGATCTCGAGGTTGCCGGTGATCCCCATCAGGCAGGCCAGGGAGCGGGTGACGTCGAACACGTTGATGTCGTGTTCGATGGCGTTCCCCCACTGCAGGGCGGCGGGCTTGGCCTCGGCGTACATTCGGGCGGCCTTGCGGATCGACTCCGCGGGCACCCAGGTGATCCCGGCCACTTTTTCCGGGGTATACTGCTTTGCATGCTGCGCCAGGTCATCGAAGCCGTGGGTGTACTTCTCCACGAAGGTTTTGTCGTAGAGTCCCTCCTCGCAGATGACGTGGATGATGGCAAGGGCCAGGGCCTGGGCCGTTCCGGGGCGCAGTTGGAGCCAGAGGTCCGCCTTTTCGGCAAGCTCGGTCTTCCGGGGATCGACGACGATCATTTTGGCCCCGCCCTTGAGCTGGGCGCCCACCTGGCTGTAGATCTGCCCCTCCTCGCTGGTGGAGGCCAGGTTGCTTCCCCAGAAGAACATCAGTTTCGTGGGGTTGTGCAGATCGGCGACGGGATAGAAGCCGCAGGTGTGAATGCCCGTGACTTCCCGGCCGGCATGGCAGACGTCCTGGGAGGCGATCACGTTGGGAGAGCCGAAGAGGTTGGCCAGGCGGATCAGGACGAAGTGCTCGAGCCCCTTCGGCATGCCGACGCCGAACCCCACGGCCCGCGCGCCGTGCTTTTCCTTGATCTTCAGGAGATTTTCCGCCGTCTCATCGAGGGCCTGCTCCCAGGTGATGCGCTGCCACTTCCCTTCGCCTCGCTCTCCGATCCGCTTGAGGGGATACTTGAGCCGGTCCGGGTGCGTGAGGCGGTCTGCAGACACCCGTCCCTTGAAGCAGGTGTAGCCCTTGTTCAGATACCCCTCGGGGTCGCCCTTGATCTGGACGATCTCGTTGCCTTTGACCCCGACCAGCAGGGCGCAGCCGCCATGGTCCATGCGAGCGCAGTGCGTTTTGACCCACCTGACATCCTCTGCCATCGAATCGCTCCTTTCACGATGATACGGGTAGCATGGGAAAGCATCGCCCTTGTAACAGATCGCCTCAACTATGTCAATTATGACACAGAAGCGCCGGAGACAGGTCCTATCGCGATGCAGGATTCATCTTTAATACCGATATCTTATGACATGGGCAAGCAGGAGGGGAAACGCGACAGGAACCGAAAACAGTATATGCCACAAATGACATATGTAGTTGATATCACTACTCATTCCGCCAAATAAACCTTGACTTCTTGCACCCTTTTTATTATAGGAAATCGCCATTTTCAGGCGCTCCCTCGTCTTGTTTCGATCCTTTTATTCCTCCCGAGGAGCAGCCGGATTGTCACCCCCGGTGACGGTCCCGCCGGAAAATGACGTCTCCGATCCGCCCGCTCTACAGAGAGACCTCCATGACGGGCGGACGATGGGTATGGCTGGAAACGGCCCTGCCTCCCGCGCTCGGAAAGGAGACCCGGGGAAGGGAGATTCCCGCGACATTCTTTGAAAGGAGAGAGGGTTTTTATGGATGTCAGCAGAAGAGGTTTCCTCAAGCTCTCCGGCGCGACACTGGCCGCCGGCGGGCTCGGCGTCAGCCTGAGCCCGGCCAGGGCGCACGCCAAGGAGCTCAAGACACGCTTCACCAAAGAATCCCTGACCGTGTGCCCTTACTGCTCCGTGGGATGCGGCATCATCGTGTCCGTGCGCGACGGCAAGGTCATCAACACCGAGGGGGACCCCGACAACCCCATCAACCAGGGCACGCTCTGCCCCAAGGGCGGCTCCATCTACCAGATGGCCAACAACAAGAACCGGCTCGACAAGCCCCTCTACCGGGCGCCCTTCGCGACGGAATGGAAGGAAATCAGCTGGGAAGAGGCCCTGGACAAGATCGCCCGCAACATCAAGACCAGCCGCGACAAGAGCTTCAAGGCCCGCAACGCCAAGGGCGAGTTGGTCAACCGCACCGAGGGCATCGCCTCCGTCGGTTCGGCCGCCATGGACAACGAGGAGTGCTGGCTCTACCAGAAATTCCTGAGGGGGTTGGGTCTGGTGTACATCGAACACCAGGCCCGGATCTGACACAGCGCCACGGTACCGGCTCTGGCAGAGTCGTTCGGACGCGGCGCAATGACGAATCACTACATTGACTTCCAGTGGAGTGATGTGACTCTCATCATGGGGGCCAACCCCGCAGCCAACCATCCCATTTCCTTCAAGTGGATCAACAAGGCCCTGGAGAGGGGCGGAAAGCTCGTCTGTGTCGACCCCCGCTTCACCCAGTCGGCCGCCAAGGCGCACCTCTACGCCCCGCTACGCTCGGGGACGGACATCGCCTTCCTAGGCGGCATGATCAAGTACATCTTCGACAACAAGCTCTACTTCGAGGAGTACGTCAAGAGATACACCAACGCCACCTTCCTCGTGAACCCCGACTTCAAGCTGCCCGGCGACAACAAGGGCGTCTTCTCGGGATTCTCGAACGGCAAGTACGACAAGTCGACCTGGAGCTACCAGACCGACGCCGCGGGCGTCATCAGGAAGGACCCCTCGATGACGGACCCCCGCTGCGTCTTTCAACTCTTGAAAAAACACTACAGCCGCTACAACCCGGACCTCGTCGTCCGGATCACGGGCACGCCGAAGGACAAGCTCCTGGAAGTCTACAAGGCCTACTGCTCCACGACGGGCCCCACGAAGGCGGGCAACATCCTCTACGCCATGGGATGGACGCAGCACACCGTGGGCGTCCAGAACATCCGGACCATGTGCATCATCCAGCTGCTGCTGGGCAACATGGGCATCCCCGGCGGCGGCGTCCAGGCCCTTCGCGGCGAGTCCAACGTCCAGGGCTCGACGGACCAGGGGCTTCTGTTCCACATCTGGCCCGGCTACATCGGCACCCCCCGGGGCTCCCACCCCACCCTGAAGAGCTTCATGGAGGCGAGGACCCCCCAGACCAAGGAAGCGAAGGCCCTCAACTGGCCGAAAAATACGCCCAAGTACATCGCGAGCTTCCTGCGCTCCATGTACGGCATGAACGCCACCCTCGAGGAGGCCTACTCGCTGTTGCCGAAGCTCGATGACGGTGTGGACTATTCGTGGCTCACCCTCTTCGACCAGATGTACAAGGGGAAGTTCACGGGCTTTTTCGCCTGGGGCATGAACCCCGCGGCCTCCGGCGCCTCGTCCAACAAGGTGCGCCAGGCCCTGACGCAGCTCGACTGGATGGTCAACGTCAACCTCTACGACAACGAGACGGGCTCCTTCTGGAGAGGCCCCGGCTTCGACCCGACGAAGATCAAGACCGAGGTCTTCATGCTGCCCTGCGCCTCCTCCGTCGAGAAGGAGGGCAGCATCTCCAACAGCGGCCGCTGGATGCAGTGGCGCTACGAGGCCGTGAAACCCGTGGGGCAGTCGATGCCCGACGGCGACATCATGAGCGAGATCTACTTCAGGGTGAAGGCCCTCTATGAAAAGGAGGGCGGCCCCAACAAGGAGGCCGTCACGAAGCTCACCTGGAACTACGGCAAGTTCCTCCCCAACGGCCACTACCACCTCGACGTCCACGCCATCGCCAAGGAGATCAACGGCACCTTCCTGGCCGACAAGGTCGTCGAGAACCCGGCCACCAAGGAAAAGATGCAGTTCAAGAAAGGCCAGCAGGTCCCGAGTTTCGCCTTCCTGCAGGACGACGGCTCCACCTCCTCGGGCAACTGGGTCTACTGCGGCTCCTACACCGACGCGGGCAACATGTCCCAGCGGCGGGGCAAGGCCGACCCCACGGGCCTCGGGCTCTACCCCCAGTGGGCCTGGAGCTGGCCCGTCAACCGCCGGATCATCTACAACGGCGCCTCGGTCCACCCCGACACGGGCAAGCCCTGGAACCCCGCGCGGGCCGTCATCAAGTGGGACGGTACGAAGTGGGTCGGAGACGTGCCCGACGGTGTGGGCGACCCCGGCAGCGGCCGCGGGCCCTTCATCATGAAGCCCGACGGCGTGGCCTCCCTCTACGGGCCGGGGCTGGCCGACGGGCCCTTCCCCGAGCACTACGAACCCATGGAGTGCCCGGTAGAGAAAAACCTCCTGTCGCCGCAGTACAACAACCCCGTGGCCAAGCGCTTCGAAAAGAAAGACGTGGGCACGGGCACGGACGTCGACACGATCGCCTCCTGCGACCCGCGGTTCCCCTTTATCTGCAGCACCTACCGCGTCACCGAGCACTGGCAGACGGGCCTGCAGACCCGCTGGGTGCCCTGGCTCGTGGAGATGCAGCCGGGCATGTTCGTCGAGATCAGCGAGGAACTGGCCAAGGAAAGAGGGTTCACCAACGGCGAGCTCGTCACCGTCAAGACCGCCCGCGGGGAGGTGGACGCCGTGGCCATCGTGACGCCGCGCATGAAGCCCTTCGTGATCGACGGCAACACGGTCCACATGATCGGCGTGCCCTGGCACTACGGCTGGACCACGACGGCGGATCGCAAGTACAACGCAAACGACAAGAAGCCGGAGATCTTCACCACCGGGGATTCGGCCAACCTGCTGACCCCCTACGCGGGGGACCCCAACACCATGATCCCCGAGAGCAAGGCCTTCATGGCGAACGTCGTAAAGAAGGGGGTGAAGTGAGATGGCCGAGAAGATCAAACTCTACGACGACTCGAAGTGCACGGGCTGCCGGGGCTGCCAGCTGGCCTGCAAGCAGTGGAACGCGCTGAAGGCCGGGCAAACCAAGCAGTGGGGCTCCTACCAGAACCCCCCGACCCTTCAGCCCAACAACTACATGATCATCCATTTCCAGGACGTCAAGGACGCCAAGGGCGGCGTGAAGTGGCTCTTCCGCAAGGAGGCCTGCATGCACTGCACCGAGGCGGCCTGCGTCACGGTCTGCCCCTCGGGCGCCCTGTACTACAACAAGGAGTTCGGGACGGTGGGCCTCAACCACGACCTCTGCATCGGCTGCAAGAACTGTGTGGCGGCCTGCCCCTTCGAGGTCCCCAAGTACGACGCGGGGACCGACAAGGTCTACAAGTGCGACATGTGCGAAAGCCGCCTGGCCAACAACATGAGCCCCGCCTGCGTGAAGGCCTGCCCCACGGGGGCGCTGTCCTGGGGCGACAAGGAGGCCCAGCTCAAGAAGGCGGAGGCCCGGGCGAAGGAAGTGGGCGGCACCGTCTACGGCCCGCAGTACGTCAGCGGGACGCACATGGCGTACGTGCTCTCCGAGAAGCCCGCCACCTACGCGGGAATCCACCTCGACCCGAGCGTTCCCTGGAGCGTCACGCTGTGGAGGGGCTTCCTGAAGCCCGTCTCCCTGCTGGCGGCGGGGGGCATCCTGGCGGGCTCGTTTTTGCACTACCTGATCAAGGGACCCAAGCTGCCCTACGACGATGCCGAGGCAGGCAAGAAGGAAGGGGGTGAGTGACCATGAAACCCGGAATGATTCAAGCAACGGATGCCTTTGAGCGGATCGTCCACTGGGTGATGGCGATCTCCTGCATCATCCTCTTCCTCACGGGGCTGGGGATGATGTTCAAGTCGCTGAACATCATCGGGACGATCGTGGGAGGGATGAAAAATCTGAAATACATCCACAACCTCACGGGTCTGGTGTTCGGATTCTCGCTGATCTTCGCCATCTCCATGTGGTGGAAGGAGGCGGGGGTCATCGAGATGCCCGAGGATCTCGAGTGGGTCAAGTGCGCCGGGGGCTACCTCTGGCACGTGGAGCACCCGCCTGAGAGCGGCAAGTACAACCCGGGACAGAAGATGTTCTTCATCGCCGTGGCCCTCTGCGGGCCCCTGATGGTGGTGACGGGGCTTCTGATGATGTTCCAGATCCTGCCCATGGCGCTCACCCGCTGGATGTACCCGCTGCACGCCCTGGGGTTCGTGACGCTGTTTGCCTTCTTCTTCGTCCACGTCTACCTGGGAACGATCGGCAACCCGGGCTCCTTCCAGGCCATGATCACCGGCTGGGTGACCCGGGGCTGGGCCATGAAGCAGCACCCCAAGTGGCTCCGCGAGATGGAGGAGCACGGCACCCTCGTCGTCTACGGCGAGGAGAAGAAGCCTGCGGCGGGGGGGCACCACTAAAAAGATAGAAGTTGAGAAGATAAGAGGTTGAGAATTAAAGAGGGGGCCCGTTTCGAAGGAAGCGGGCCCCCGTTTATCCTGATTCGGGCGATGCTCAGGAATGGAATGTGACTGCATCCCTTCCGTCTCGGGCGGCACTTCTTCCTGCATCGCTGCCCGTGCCTCCCGCCCCGAGCCTTACGCCGCTATTTCACAATCTTGAAGATCTCCCTGAACTTGGGGTCGTCGGCCGAACGGATCAGCTCGAAGAGCACCGTCTCGGTGCTCGCGAGGTGCACCCCCTCGTCGCGCATCCGCCCGATCCCGATCTCGCGGTTAAGGACCGTTCTGGAGGAGACGGCGTCGGCGACGAGGTGCACGTCGTAGCCGAACCCCAGCAGGTCGATGGCCGTCTGGTAGACGCAGACGTGCGTCTCGATGCCGCTCAGGAGAACCTGCCGCCGCTCGGCGGCCTTGAGGGCCTTCATGATCTTTTCGTCCCCGCAGCAGCTGAAGTCGGCCTTCGGGATGCGCGGGGCGTCGGGCAGCAGAGACGCAACCGGCTCGATCGTGGGCCCGAGCTTCTCCGGGATCTGCTCGGTGACGATGACGGGAATGCCGAAGACCTGCATGCCCCGGACGAGCTTTCGGACGTTTTCCAGCAGGAATTGCTTGTCCTGCATGGATTCGTACAGGTTGCCCTGCATATCGATGACGAACAGGACGGTATCCTCAACGGAAAGTAATGACATGGGCTTTCTCCTTCTGGCTCAGGGCGAATGGCCAAGGGCAGGGGATTCCCGCCTTTAGCCTTTAGCCTTTAGCCTTTAGCCTGGCGTGTAAACCATTCTGCATCGGCCAGCACCACCGACGTCTCGATCTGCCGGTCGCTGATGGTCCAGTATGTCCTCAGCAGCCGCTCCTTCTCTTCGGGGATGACGAGGCGGAACCCGTGCCTCTCGTAGAACCGGATCGCCCAGGAGGCGGCGGCCCAGGTGCCGACCGGCAGCGGCTTCGACGCCTGCATGCGCAGGGCCTCAAGGAGTCTCGACCCGAAGCCCTGCCGGCGGTCTGCCGTTCGCACGTAGGCCTGACGGACGAGGCTCACGTGGCCGACGTGCTGGATTCCCATCACCGCGACGAGCCGCCCCCCGTTCTCGGCCCCCCAGAACCGCACCCCGGCTTCGATCTCGTGAAGCAGTTCCTCTTCCGGCATGTAGGGCTCCGCCCGGCAGTCCGCCGGGATGCCCCCGGTACGCCTGTGCGGCGTCGTTGACGATCTCGAGCATCGCGGGGAAATCGCGCCGGCTGCAGGAACGGATCATGGGTTAAGCCTTGCGTTTGAATGTCAAAACCGGTAAGGATCAGGGCCATGACAGCGATCACCGTCAAGCGGGCCGCGGCCGAGCGGCTGCGGGCCTTTCACCCCTGGGTGTACCGGACGGACATCCTGCAGGCGGAGGGCGCTCCGGGGGATCTCGTCGCCGTCCAGGCCCCGGGCGGGGAATTCCTGGGGATCGGCACCTTCAACCCCGCCAGCGAGATCAGCGTGCGCATTCTATCGTTTTCCCGGGCCGAGATCAACCGGGACTTCTTTCGGAACCGGCTCCTGGCGGCCTTCCGCAAGCGCGAGCCGCTGCGGGGGAAAACCGACGCCTGCCGCCTCGTCCACGCCGAGGCCGACGAGCTGCCGGGACTCGTCGTCGACGAGTACGCCGGCTGCCTCGCCGTGCAGATCAACACCCTAGGGATGGAAAGGCTGCGGGATCTTATCCTGCCCGAGCTGGTGGAGACGAGGCAGCCGAAGGGGATCTACGAGAAGTCCGACGCGGCGACGCGCCGCCGCGAGGGGCTCGCAACCGAGCACCGGGTTCTCCAGGGCGGGATTCCGGGGAGGATCGAGATCCGGGAAAGCGGAGCGAGGTTTCTCGTCAACCTGCGGGAGAGCCAGAAGACCGGCTTTTTTCTCGACCAGCGACGCAACCGGGAGGTCGTCGCCTCTTACGTGCAGGAGGGCTTCGAGGTTCTCGATGTCTTTGCCAACACGGGGGCTTTCGGCATCCATGCGGCCCTGCGGGGGGCGCGACGCGTGAAGCTCGTCGACGCCTCCCGGGAGGCCCTGGAAATGGCCCGGGAGAATCTGGCCGCAAACGGCGTTGAGGCGCAAACGCTGAGGGCCGACGCCTTTGATTTCCTGACGGAGGCCCCGGCCGCCAAGGACCGCTATGACCTGGTCATCCTCGACCCCCCGCCCTTCGCCAGGGCGAAGCGGAGCGCGGCGGGGGCCCGAAAGGGGATGCGGCATCTCATCGGGCAGAGCCTGCGGATCCTTCGGCCCGGCGGGTTGCTGGCCGTCTTCTCCTGTTCCCATCACGTCTCGCAGGAGGACCTGCGGTCGGCTCTCCTCGAGGCGGCCGCGGACCGGGGGTGCCGCATCGAGGTCCTGGAGCATCTCTTCCAGGACCGGGATCACCCCCAGATCCTGAACGTCCCCATGTCCCTGTATCTAAAGGGGTTTCTGGTTCGTCCCCAGTAGAAAAGATTCCCTTGCGTCCGCACGGGAAAGGCGATATAGAGCACCGGGTTCGGCAGGGGCCGGCCGGGATGCGTCGTGGAAGGGCGGCATTCTGTCTTTTTCTTCAACCCCGGGCCGACGCGGTTACCGGCTTATCGATGAAGGTTTCTCGAGCCATGGGGATTTCCCCCTCACGCATCGAGCCTTCAGCCTTAAGCCCGTTTTCAGGAGGTAGATGAAGAGAATGGCCAAGGGATTACAGGAGACGCTTCAAGTCATCGAGCGCCACAAGACGACGAACCCCCAGTACAGCGAGCTGCTGGACATCCTCGGGGAGATCCTCATCCTCCGCGAGGAGCACCGCAAGAGGATCACGAAGAGCATCTTTCCCGTCGACGAGGGGCACATCGCGGCCAAGCTCCAGGGAGGGCTTCCCCTGGTCGATTTCTCCTCCGCCAAGCTCGACCTCCGGGAGCCGAAGAAGTTCTTTCTCGCTCTGCTCGAGATCGGCAAGAGGCGCAATCCCGTCGAGACGGAACAGATCCTGAAGGATCTCGAGGACGGAACGCTCGACTACGAGGCGATGGTCTACGATTCCTTCACCTCCGAGGGCGAGGAAGCCAAGGCGGAGGACACGGACGACGACACCATCGATCTGCTGAAGTTCTTCGTCGAGGAGAGCCTGCGCCCGTCGCTGGAATTCGTCACCGACCTCTACGGGGCGACGATCACCCGGATGGGGTGGAACGAGGGGTACTGCCCCGTCTGCGGGAGGATGCCCAAGATCGGTCACCTCGTGGACAAGGAGGGCAAGCGGCACCTGTTCTGCAGCCAGTGCGGCTTCGAGTGGCGGTTCCGGCGCGTGAAATGCCCCTTCTGCGGGAACGAAGAACAGCAGTCGCTTTCGTACTTCACCGTCGAGGGCGACGAGCGGTACCGCGTCGACGTCTGCGACGTCTGCAAGCACTACATCAAGACCCTCGATTTCCGCAACGCCGGCGAGGAGGCCATCCTGGACGTGGAGGACGTGGCCACTCTCCATTTGGACATGCTTGCCCACGAGGAAGGCTACAACTGAATACAGGTTTCAGGCATCGGGCATCAGGCGTCAGGAAAGACGAATGCCTGGTGCCCCTTTTTTTTCCGATGCCTGGTGCCTAATGCCTGTTGCCTATGAAAGACAAAGACATCCACGCCGTCATGCGTCTGCTCGAGCGGGAACTCGAGCCGTTCGGCCTGCCGCCGGTGTCGGCCATGGCCGAGGAGGACGTCGTCGACCCCTTCAGGATCCTCGTCTCCACGATCATCAGCGCGCGGACGAAGGACGAGGTCACGGGCCCCGCGGCGGAGCGGCTCTTCGCCCTGGCCGCCTCCCCCTCCGCGATGTCCGCGCTCCCCGAGGAAGAGATCGAGAAGGCCATCTTCCCCGCGGGCTTCTACCGCACGAAGGCGAAGGCCATCCGAAAGGCGTCGAGGGAGATCGTCGAGCGGTTCGGCTCCCGCGTTCCCGACTCGATCGAGGCCCTTCTCACGCTGCCCGGGGTCGGTCGAAAGACGGCGAACCTCGTCGTGACGCTCGCCCACAGCAAGGCCGGCATCTGCGTGGACACCCACGTCCACCGCATCACAAACCGCTGGGGCTACGTGAAGACGAAGACCCCCCGCGAGACGGAACAGGCCCTGCGGGCCAAGCTGCCCAGGAGGCACTGGATCCGCATCAACACGCTGCTCGTCATGCACGGCCAGAACATCTGCAGGCCGGTGTCGCCCTTCTGCAGCCGCTGCCCCGTCTTCCCGTACTGCGCACGCATCGGCGTGACGAAAAGCCGCTAAAAAAGGGGACGTTGGTAACTAATTAGACAAACTGGAAAGAGGTCCAGAGAGTTTGTCTAATTAGTTACCAACGTCCCCGATCCATGGGCCTGTGGAGACTGTCCCGCCTTACCCTTTGGGAGTCGGGGCTGTCGGCGGGGCCGGAACGGGTGCAGGCGCCGCCGCCGCCGGGACCTGCATGCCGAGGGCCGTCATCACGGCCACTGCCTTCTCCTTCACGGTCTTCCCCTTGGCCAGCGCGTCGGCTGCGTTACCGCCCGCAAAGGCGGCCTTCGCATCCTCCCACATCTTGGCTGCCTCCTCGTATCCCCCCTTGGCGCCCTCCAACTTCGCCTTGTCGAGATTCGCGGGCAGTTTCTTGCTCTGCGAGAGAATGTCCAGCCGGCTCTTGATCGCCTCGAGCATCTTGGGCAGCCCGCCGCTCATCTCTTCCCAGCTCTTCGCCAGCTCCGCCTTTTTTGCCGCCGCGGCGGCCGCGAGTTGCTTGACCTTGTCGGGAATCGCCTTGGCGGAGGCAAGGGCCGCATCGAAGTTGCCCTTGTCAAAGTTCTCCTTGGCGGCCTTGATCGCATCTTCCACCCCCTTGGCCTGGTCGGGGATGTACTTTACCACTTCGCCCTTGGCCGCGTTCCAGGACTCCTCGGCCGCCTTCATCGCCGCTGTCGCCGCCTCCTTGTTGCCCGAACCGCAGGACACCACCAACAGCCCGAACACCATGAGCAGAATGGGGAGCCAGAATCTTTTTGCCGTCATCTCCGTTCCTCCTTTTTCATCAGGGAATGCGCAGTTTCTGGCCGATCTTGATCAGATCGGGGTTCTTGAGAACGTCCTTGTTGGCCTCGAAGATCTTCATGTACAGGTTGGGGTCGCCGTAGTACTTCTTTGAGATCTTCGACAGCGTCTCCCCCTTCTCCACGACGTGCCACTGCGTGGCATCCCACGCATCGGCGCCCTGTTTCTTTTCCTCCTCTGCCATGCCTTCGGCCCTCCTTCGCCGGTTCGAAACGAAATGCATAAACTGTCCGGTCCATTGTCCAACATGAAGCATTCTAATGAATCGGGACCGCCCTGACAAGAAAAAAGCCGGGGCGGGGCCCGGCCTTCGACGCAGGTTCTTCTTCCGTCTTTTTTGATGCCTTTTGCCTGAAGCTTGATGCTCGCGGTGCCGCGGCACAGCCGCAGCCCGCTCCTTCTTCCTCCACCCGGCTGTCTGCAACGCAGGGACGCGCAGGGAGGGGAGCTCCGCAGACGGGCTTTCTTTTGAAGCGCCTGCGGTGCTTCCCGGAAAGGAATCAACCGGACGTCATCGCGTACCCTGACGGGATGCGCCCCCGGTCGCCCGCCTCATTTTTTCTTCCACGTCGTCCCCGTGGGCGTGTCCTTTATCTCCACCCCCATCGCGGCGAGCCGCAGGCGGATCTCGTCGGCCTCTTTCCATCGCTTGCGCCGGCGCAACCCTTCTCTCTCCTCGATGAGGCGCCGGGCCTCGTCCCCCAGCCCCTCCGCCTCGAAGTCCATGACGGCGAGCACCGCGTCGATCGAGCGGAGGGCCTCGAGGAGCCTGTCGCGCTCCTTCGGGCTGAAGGCGTTGCGGGCCAGCGGCGCGCTCACCCGCTTGACGAAGCCGAACAGGACGGCCAGCGCCGCGGAGATGTTCAGGTCGTCGTCCATCGCCTCGGCAAACCCGTGCCGCAGGTCGTAGACGAACTGGTCCGTGTCGGGGCACCCCGCGCCCGGCGTGCCGTGCATGAGGCGCTGCACGAACTCGTTGAGTTTCTCGACGGTGTTCTTCGCCGTCTCCATCGCGCCGGGCGAGAAGTTCAGCGGCTTGCGGTAGTGCGACGACAGCAGGAAGTAGCGGATCTCGCTGCCCCGGTAGCCCTGGCGGACGAGGTCCGCCACGGTGAGGATGTTGCCCAGCGAGCGCGACATCTTCTTTCCCTCGACCATCACGAGATCCGTGTTGATCCAGTAGTTGGCCGGGGGCTTGCCCGTGAGGGCCTTCCCGATGGCCAGCACGTTCTCGCAGTGCGGGAACACGATATCGGAGCCGCTGGCATGGATGTCGAAGGTGTCGCCCAGCATTTTCATGGAGAGGGCCGCGCAGGCCAGGTGCCAGCTCGGCCGCACGTTGCCCCAGCGGGTGCGGAGGTAGATCCCCTTCTTGAGCTCCGCCAGCGTCGAGCGCTTGAGCAGCGTGAAATCGACGGGGCTGTCCTTCTCGTACTCGTCGAGATCCGCGGCCCTGCCCGACTGCACCTTGGCGAGGTCCACGTTGGAGAGCTTGCCGTAGTCCTCGAGCTTCGAGATGTCGAAGTAGACGGAGCGCAGCTTCTCGTAGGCGTAGCCCTTCTCCACGAGCTTCTCCACGAGGGCCGGCATGGAATCCGCGTGTTCCAGCGCGCTCGGGTAGACGACGTCGCCGCCGATCCGCAGCGTTTCGGCCTCCCGGAGGAATTCGCCGAGGGCCCGCTTCGTGAACTCGCCGTGCTCGAGGCCCGCCCGCTCCGCCTCGGCGATCGTCTTGTCCGTCAGGTCGACGATGTTGGTCGTGCGCCTGACCCGGTATCCCTTGAACCCCAGGTACCGGGCGATCAGGTCCGAGACGACGAAGCGCCGGTAGCTGCCGAGGTGCGGCACGAGGTGAATCGAGGGCCCGGAGGTGGTCATCCGGACCTCGTCGGCGCGAAGGGGCTGGAAAAACTCCTTCTGCTTCGTGCGGACGTTGTAGAGCCGCAGCGTCGACTTCTCCTTGTCGGCGAAGAGCTCCGTCGAGAGATAGCGCTCGGCGCTGTCGGGCAGGATGACGACGATGAGCCCCTCGCCGAGCTCCTTCGCCTTCTCGACGGCCACGTGCATCGCCGCGCCGCAGCTCATCCCGGCGAAGATCCCCTCCTCGCGCAGCAGCCTGCGGGCCATCTCGTAGGCGTCCTCGTCGAGGATGTGCACCGTCTCGTCGAGGCGGCCCCGGTCGAAGATCCCCGGGCGGTAGGACTCCTTCATGTTCTTGAGGCCCTGGATCTTGTGGCCCATGTAGGGCTCGACGCCGACGATCCGGATCGCGGGGTTGTATTCCTTGAGGCGCATCGCGCAGCCCATGGCCGTGCCGGAGGTGCCCAGGGCGGCCACGAGCATCGTCACCTTGCCCTCGGTCTGCTCCCAGATCTCCACGGCCGTGCCGTGGTAGTGGGCGGCGAAATTGTCGGGGTTGTTGAATTGATCGACCAGGAAGTACTTCCCGGGGTTGGCGCGCATCAGCTCGTAGGCCTCCTCGATGGCGCCGTCGGTGCCCAGGGCGGCGGGGGTGAAGCGGAGCTCCGCGCCGAGGGCCTTGAGGATCTTCTTGCGTTCCTCGCTGGCCGACTCGGAGAGGGTGAGGCACAGCCGGTAGCCCTTGGCGGCGGCCACCAGGGCGAGCCCGATCCCCGTGTTGCCGCTCGTCGCCTCGAGGATGATCTTGTCGCGCGTCAGCTCGCCCCGCTCCTCGGCCCGCTCGATCATGTACAGGGCCGGCCGGTCCTTCACGGACCCTCCCGGGTTGAAGCTCTCGAGCTTCGCGAAGATCCTGACGTCGGGGTTGGGGTTGAGCTTGCGGATCTCGACGAGCGGCGTGTTGCCGATCGTCTCGAGAATCCCTGCGAATCGTCCCTTCATGTCACCCCTATTCATAAAAAACGAAGGTAAGAGGTTGAGAAGGTGAGAAGGTCGGAACACCCTTGCGCTTCCTTCCGCCTCTTACCTTCTCACCCTCTCACCTTCTTACCTTCGGCGCTCAGCTGTCGAACTTGGGCACGGGGATCTTCATGAACTCCACGCCCTCCTCGCGCAGCGTCTCCTCCTCCTTTTCCGTCGTGACCCCCCGGATGTTGCGCTTCTGCTCCTCCCCCCGATGGATCCTCAGGGCCACCTCGGCGAAGCGGCTGCCCACGTCGTCGAAATTTTTCGTCACAAAGTCGTTGATCATCTCCAGCATCTTCATCGGGGAGACGTCGGCGAGGTTCGCCTTGCGCTCCCTGAGCTCGCGGCTCCTGCCCATGACGGCGATCGAGGCGGGGAGCATCGCCACGTCCGAACTCCCGCAGACGGGGCAGGTGATCAGCTTCCGGGCCCTCTGCTCCTCGAAGGCGGCCAGGTCCTTGAACCAACCCTCGAATTTGTGTTTCTTTTCACAGCTCAGATCGTAGATGATCACGGTGTCGTCTCTCTTCTCTTGCGCCTTTCCCGGGGACCGGTCCCACCCTCCATCCGGTGAGGTCCGCCGGGGCGCGCCTCGGCAAGGCTTTTCATCGGTTCCCAAGAAGTCTAGTAGCAAAAAATGATGGACTTTTAAAGACAAATTATATATCGTTGCGGCGTCGGGATGTGGCCCAGCCTGGTAGGGCACTGCGTTCGGGACGCAGGAGTCGCGCGTTCGAATCGCGCCATCCCGACCATTTTTTTACGCCCAAAAAAGCCCCGGATCCTGACGGAGTCCGGGGCTTTTCTTCTGTCCGTTATCTGCCTTCAGCCTTTAGCCTGTTGCCCGTCTCTACCCGACAATCGAGCCGATCTGGAAGATCGGAAGGTACATCGCCACGATCATCCCGCCGACGACGCCGCCGAGGAAGACCATCAGAATGGGCTCGAGCATGGACGTCATGGCGTTGACGGCCGTCTCCACCTCGTCGTCGTAGAAGTCGGCGATCTTGGTGAGCATGGAGTCGAGCGACCCCGTCGCCTCGCCGACGGCGATCATCTGCACCACCATGGGCGGGAAGACGGACGTGGCCGCCAGGGGCTCGGCGATCGTCTTGCCCTCGCTGATGTTCTTCCGGGTCTCCATGAGGGCCTTCTCGACGATCTTGTTGCCGGCCGTGCGGCTCACGATCTCGAGCCCGTCGAGGATGGGCACGCCGCTGGAGATCATGGTGGAGAGGGTGCGCGTGAACTTCGCGATGGCGACCTTCCGCATCAGGGGCCCGATCACGGGGGGCTTGAGGATCATGCGGTCGAACAGGGTGCGCCCCCGGTCCGTCTGGTAGAACTTGACGAGGGCCACGATCGCCACGATCAGCGCGCCGACGATGTAGAGGGCGTTGTTCGTGATGAAGTTGCTCAGGTCGATGAGGAACTGCGTCAGGAACGGCAGTTCCCGGCCCATCCCCGAGAAGATGCCCTGGAAGACGGGCACGACCTTGACGAGCAGCAGGGTGATGACGGCGCACGAAACGAACAGGACGACGGCGGGGTACGTCATGGCGCCCTTGACCTTCCGCTTGAGCTTCATGGCCTTTTCCAGGTAGGTGGCCAGGCGGTTCAGGATCGTGTCCAGGATCCCGCCGGCTTCGCCCGCGGCGATCATGTTGATGAACAGGTCGTCGAAGACCTTGGGGTACTTCTTCAGGGCGTCGGTGAGGGTGGAACCGCCCTCGATGTCCTCCTTGATGTTGCGGATGATCCGGGCAAAGGCCTTGTTCTGCTCCTGGCCGGCCAGGATGTCGAGGCACTGGATGAGCGGCAGGCCCGCGCTGATCATCGTGGAGAACTGGCGCGAGAAGATGACCACATCCTTGGCCTTGACGCTCCCCCGGAACGGGATCATCTCCAGAAGGTCCTTGGGCTTCTCCTTCACTTTCGTCGGCTTGAGGCCCTGCCTCCGGAGCTGCGTGCGGACGGCCGCCTCGTTGAGGGCCTCCGTCTCGCCTTTTTTCATCTCGCCGGCCCGTCCTTGGGCTACCCAGACATAGACTGCCATGTTCCTTCTCCTCGGTTGACCCGCTTTCGCGTAAGGATATTGGTGAGATCCTGTTCCGAACCGCGTCCCGGAAAGGGGACCGCGGCGCGCGTGCCCGTGCTTTCCATATCATCGGCATCCCGGGGGATTTCTTTATCCCGGTGTGCCGGTCAATGAGCCGTCGCGGGCATGCGATGGAAAGTGAAGCAAAATCGGTGCCATGGAGTGGAACGAGGCAGGCTGACATCAGAGGGTAAGAGGGTTTGAAGGCGAGAAGGTCGGAGCATCGGAGCGTAAGCGCCGGCCTCGGGCTCAACCAACGTTCTTACCCTCTCACCTTCTTACCTTCTTGTCGGCGGGATGCCGCCCCGCTCAGCGGGGAGTCGTTCGGCGGCGGATCTCGTGCAGGAGGATCCCGGCGGCGACGGAGACGTTCAGGGAATCGACCTTGCCGAACAGGGGGATGGAAAGAAGGACGTCGCAGTGCTTCCGCACGAGCGGCCTTATGCCCCTGCCCTCGCTTCCCATCACGAGGCCGATGTCCCCTGCGAAGCGCGCCGACCCCAGGCCGGTGTCCGCACCGGCGTCGGCCCCGTAGATCCAGAACCCCTTTTCCTTGAGAAATTCGATGGCCTGGCTGAGATTGACGACCCGGGCAACCGGCAGGTGGCCGGCCGCACCGGCCGAGGCCTTGAGAACGGCGGGGGTGACGCCGCAGGCCCGGTCCCGGGGGATCACCACCCCGTTTGCGCCGAAGCAGTGGGCCGACCGGACCAGGGAGCCCAGGTTCCGGGGGTCCTCGATCCCGTCGAGCAGCAGGACGAGGCTCCCCGGAAAGGCCGGGTGGCGGTTGGCGACGATGTCGTCGAGGGTTGCGTAGACAAACTCCCCGCAGAGGCACAGCACGCCCTGGTGGGCGGCGGTGCCTGCCTGGCGGTCGAGATCCTCCCTCCGGCGGACGTCCACCGCGATGCCCCGGGCCGCTGCAAGCTCCAGGATCCGCTTCACACCCCCGCCGCGGCGGCCCTCGGCGACGACGATCCTGCGGATGTCTCCGGCCTCGCTTCGGAGGGTCTCCAGGACGGGATGGATGCCGTAGATGACCTGCATGATAAAAATGGCCTGTGGCTAAAGGCAAACCCGAAGAGCATGGATCCGCAGGAGCCGCGACGGAAAGGACCAGAAAGACGGGATAGACCGGGTTTACTTCCGGTCCGCCAGCCCCAGGGCGATCTCCTCGACGATGCGTTCGGCCGCCTCGGCGGGGTCTCTGGCCAGGCGGATGGGCCGACCCACGACGATGTAATCGGCACCGTTGCGGATCGCCTCGCGGGGGGTGTCGATCCGCTTCTGATCGTCCTGCTCCACCCCGTCGCCGGCCAGGCGGATACCGGGCGTCACGATGGCAAAATCGGGCCCGCAGGCCTCCCGGATGGAAAGGATGTCCCGGGGGGAGGCCACGACGCCCCCCATGCCGGCCCGGCGGGCCGCCGCGGCCAGGTGCGTCGCCAACGCCCGGGTGCTCTGCCGGAATCCCAGCTCGGCGAGGTCGCGGTCGTTGAGGCTGGTGAGCACGGTGACCGCCAGGACCAGCGGCATCGGCACGCCCGTCTCCCGGGCCGCCTTCTGCGCCGCCTGAACGGTCTTCTCCATCATCTCCCGCCCGCCGAGGGCGTGGAGGTTGAACATGGCCACCCCGAGCCTGACGGCCCCCTCGGCGGCCCTGGCGACCGTGTTGGGGATGTCGTGGAACTTCAGATCGAGGAAGACCCGGCCCCCGAGTCCCATGATGCGCCGGACGATCTCGGGACCGAAGTGCGTGAAGGCCTCCTTTCCGATCTTGTAGACCCCGACGCGGCCGCGCAGCCGCTCGACCCACTGCAGGGTCTCGTCGATGCCGTCCCCCATGTCGAGGGCGAAGATCAGGCGCGAGCGCGCATCGTCACTCGGAGTCATCCTCGTCCCCGATGAACCCCATGTCGTCGCCGATCTGCCGGGCCTGCTCCTCGACCTTGTCGAGCAGTTCCGGGTGGGCGTATCTCACCTTGCCCGCCGCGATCTCGCGAAGCGCCGTGACCACGGGCTTGTTGTCCCGGTCGTCCACCAGGGGCTTCGACCCCTTGAGCAGCTGGCGGGTCCGCTGGCCCGCCAGGATCACGAGGGCAAAGCGGTTCCTCGCGTTTTTCAGCGCATCCTCAACGGTTACTCTGGCCATATCTACACACCTCCGGGTCGATCGAAGAACGGTTTGATCTTTTCCATCATGCGCTCCCGCCTGCACGTTGCCGCAAGGTACACGGCCCGCAGGCGGTCGATAGCCGCATCCAGCTCGTCGTTTATAATAATGTAATCATACCACACGATCTCGCGGATCTCACGGACCGCGTTGTCGAAGCGCCGCCGGATCGTCTCCTCGGTCTCCGAGCCCCGGTCCCTGAGGCGCCGCTCGAGCTCTTCGATCGAGGGCGGGACGATGAACACGAACAGGCCGCCCGGCCAGGCCTTCTTCAGCGCCCGGGCCCCGCGGGTGTCCACGTCCAGCAGCAGGTCGTGCCCCTTCAGGGCTTGCTCCAGGGCCTCGCGGGAGGTCCCGTAGAGATGACCGTAATTTTCGGCCCACTCGATCAGGTCACCCCGCCGGATCCGCTCGCGGAACTCGGCCTCGGAGACGAAATGATAATCCTCGCCGTCCACCTCCGAAGGCCGGGGCGGCCTCGTCGTCAGGGAGACGGAAAACCGGAGCCGGGGGAACATCGCCAGCAGCGCCTTGCAGACGGAGGTCTTGCCGGACCCCGAGGGGCCCGTCACCGCGACGATGATCCCTTCCGCCGGCACGCCGCTACTCGACATTCAGGGCCTGCTCCCTCATCTTGGCCAGCTCGCTCTTGAGTTCGATGACGTCCTGCGCGATCGCGATGTCGTTGCTCTTGGAGCCCAGCGTGTTGACCTCGCGGCCCATCTCCTGCAGCAGGAAGTCGAGCTTTCGCCCGATCGCGTCACCGCTCCTGAGGAGCTTTTCCATCTGGGTTACGTGGCTCTCGAAACGCACGATCTCCTCGGTGATGTCGCTCTTCTCCGCCAGCAGGGCCACTTCCTGGCTCAGGCGCGCAGGGTCCATCTCGAGCCCCTCCGTCAGCTCCCGGATCCTCTCCTGCAGTCGCTGCTTGGACTCCAGGACGGTCCGGGGCGCCCGGGCCTTGGCCGAATCCATGTGGCGCCGCAGGGTGTCGAGCCGCGCCAGGAAATCCTTCTGGAGGATCTCGCCTTCCGCCCGGCGCATCCGGATGAGGGCATCGAGGGCCTCGTCGAGGGTCTCCTGGAGTTTTCCCCAGGCCGCCGCCGGATCGAAGCGGGTCTCCGAGGGCACGAAGATCTCCTTGAAACGCACCAGGGTCTTCAGCTCGATGGCGTCCTCGAGTCCCAGCTCCTCCTTGATCTTCAGGAGAAGCGAGTGGTAGTTCCGGAGCAGCGGCAGGTTCAGGCTGTACTGGATGCCGCCCTCGCCGCCGGTTTCCGCGTCGGCCTGGACGCTCACCTCGATGCGCCCCCGGAAAATCCGCTCGCCGACCCGCTTCTTGATGTCCACCTCGAGGGAGGACAGCGCGTTGGGCAGGCGGGTGATGATCTCGATGTAGCGGTGGTTGAGCGACTTGATCTCGATGATCCACTTGCGCCCTTCGATCAGCGCCTCCGCCCTCCCGTAACCGGTCATGCTTAACATAAAAACTCCCGGCGCATGGCGTAGGGCTGAGGGCTGAAGGTGTCTGCCTTTCGCCTTTCGCCTTATGCCTTACGCCTTTTGCCTGTTTTTCAACTGCATCACATATCGCTTCCGCAGCCCGTTGAGCATCTCCAGGGTCTCCGGGGCCCGGTAGTCCGGGTAGGTCCAAACGAAGGGCCGGTAGGTCTCCCTGCGGTACTCGAGCGTCAGGTCCGCGTAAATGCCCCGGCCGATGTAGGGCCGGTGGGAGTAACCCTTCCCCGTGGCCAGGATGAAGTGCTGCCTGGCCAGGTAGCCGGGGTCGATGTTGACCCGCCGGGCCCCGCCCTCCGAGAAGCGCTCCTCGAGGGCATTCGTGCAGAGCTTGACGGCGGGGAGCTCTTCCGGCCGGATCAGCCGCTCAAAGGTCACGAACCGCCGGACGAGCCCCGTGCCCATCTCCGCGGTGTAATAGTCCGTGTACTCGAAGGGCAAAACCTCGCTCACGAAATCCGGCTGTCCGAAGGCCCCGGCGAGTTCCCCGATCACCTCCGCCATCCGGCCCCGATCGACGGCGATGACGCTCACGAACAGCTTCACGGGGTCGGGCTCGCGCGGCTTGCTCAACTCCCTCTCTACCTCGTCTGTACCCTGTTGCCTGTTTCAGGCTTGCCCGCGGCGCCGCCCAAGGCTGCAGGCCGCAGGCTGCAGAAAAAGGACCTGCATACTTGTTTGTTCTGTCGCCTACACCGCTCGTTTGAGCTCCGCCGGCGACACCGTGGCCGTGCCGATCTTGCCCACGACGATTCCGGCCGCCTTGTTGGCGAGGTAGGCCGCCTCGCGGAAGGATGCCCCGGAGGCCAGCGAGAGGGCGAAGATCCCGATGGCCGTGTCCCCCGCGCCGGTCACGTCGAACACCTCCCGGGCCTCGGCGGGGATGTGCACATCCTTCCCGCCGCGCTCGAAGAGGTCCATGCCCGCCTCGCCGCGCGTGATGAGCACCGCCCGGAACCCGAACCGCCTCATGATCTCCCGCCCGATCCTGGCGATCTCGGTACGGCGGCCCTCGTTGAGCTCGTGCGTGTTCTCCACCCCCACGGCGCGTCCCGCCTCGTGATGGTTGGGCGTGATGACGTCGAAATTCCTGTACACGGAGAAATCGCTGCGCTTCGGGTCCACGCAAACCGGAATCCGGCGCCCCGCGACGGCCCCGCGGATCCCGTCCAGGAGGCGCTCCGTCACGATCCCCTTGTTGTAATCGGAGATCACGACGGCCTGCAGACCGTCGAGGACGGAGGCGACGTAGCGGACGATGAGGTCGGCGCTCTCGGGCCGGACCCCGAACCGGCTCTCCCGGTCGTATCGGACCATCTGCTGCCCGTGGGCGACGATCCGCGTCTTGACCGTCGTGGGCCGCTCGCTTTCCCGCACGAGCCCGCCCGTGTCGACGTCCATCTGCTGCAGCCTCGCCTTGAGCCAGTCCCCCATCCCGTCGGAGCCGATGACCCCCGCAACGGCGACGTTGCCTCCCATGGCGTGGATGTTGCTCACCACGTTGCCGGAGCCGCCCATCATGAGGTTCTCCTTCGTCACCTCGACGACGGGGACCGGCGCCTCGGGCGAGATCCGGGAGACCTTGCCCCAGATGAAATGATCCACCATGAGATCGCCGATGACGAGCACCCGCGCGGCGGGGTATTTCCCGATGATCTCCAGGGCTCGCCCGCGGCTCACGGGCCTCTTTATCGTCCTGTCCACTGCTTTCCGTGCCCTTCTTGCAATGCCTTGAAGCAAAGCCTCCGCAAGCCGCTGCGAAGTGAGGAAGAGCGTAAGCTCGGCATGGAGGAAAGGTTCTTTTCCTGTCCGCGCTTCCTCACTTCTGCTCTTCCGCGCTTCGCGGTCATCCCGCTCGGCCTGTGACGAATGCACAGGGCGGCATGCCTTTTCGACCGGCAGGGGGCTACGTCACCTTGCTCCTGAAATACGGCAGCACGCGCCGCAGGCCCTCGTCGAGCGTCACCCGCGGCTCCCAGCCCAGGAGGGCCCTCGCCTTCCCGATGTCGGGCTGCCTGACCTTCGGGTCGTCCTCGGGCAGCTCCCGGAACACGATCCCGCTTGCCGACCCGGTCACTGCGAGCACCCGGCGGGCCAGCTCGAGCAGCGTGATCTCGTCGGGGTTGCCCAGGTTGACCGGGTATGTTTCTTCGGAATTCAGAAGGCGGAAGATCCCTTCGACCAGGTCGTCGACGTAGCAGAAGCTGCGGGTCTGGGTGCCGTCGCCGAAGACGGTCAGGTCCTCCCCCCTGAGGCTCTGGCCCATGAACGCGGGAAGCGCCCGCCCGTCGTTGAGCCGCATGCGCGGACCGTAGGTGTTGAAAATCCGCACGATCCGGACTTGCACCCCGTGGTAGCGGTGGTAGGCCATCGTCATGGCCTCGGCGAAGCGCTTCGCCTCGTCGTAGACGCCCCGGGGCCCCACGGGGTTGACGTTTCCCCAGTAGTCCTCCCGCTGAGGGTGGACCAGGGGGTCCCCGTAGCACTCCGACGTAGAGGCCAAGAGAAACCGGGCCCCCTTGGCCTTCGCCAGCCCGAGGGCCTTGTGCGTGCCCAGGGAACCCACCTTCAGGGTCTGGATGGGCATTTTCAGGTAATCGATCCGGACTTGCGGCGAGGCGAAGTGCAGGATGTTGTCCAGCGGCCCGTCGACATGCAGGTAATGCGTCACATCGTATCGGATGAAGCGGAACCGCTCGTGTCCCAGCAGGTGGGAGACGTTCTCCATGTCCCCGGTGAGCAGGTTGTCGATGCAGATGACCTCGTGACCTTTTTCGAGCAGATAATCGCACAGGTGGCTTCCGAGAAAGCCCGCACCGCCGGTGATCAGTGTCCGTTCCATAGAGCTGTGCAGCAACCTTCCCCCTGGCGTCAAGCTGAAAAGAGAGGGAATACTATTACCAGATGCTTGTTTTGTCAATGCTTTTCTGCCCCTCATCCCCCCGCGGCCTCCCCGGCCTGCCTGGCGGAGGCGACGCCGCGGGGGCGGCCCCGGCCAAATCATCCTTGACACGGGGGGAAAAAAAATATAGTCAAATTCACTTTGTCGCTGTGTGAAGACGAGAAAAACCGATTGCGGATCGGCACTTCCGGGGACGGACGATGGAAGACAGGGATCTCTTGAAGGTCAGACGGGAAAAAATCGAGGCGCTTGCCGCTTCGGGTCTGGAGGCATACCCCAACGACGCGAAGGTGACCCACCTCTCCGCGCAGATCCACGAGGCCTTCGGCCAAATGGACAACGAGGCGCTGGAACGGGTCACCGAGCGCTTCGCCGTCGCCGGGAGGATCATGGCGATCCGGAGCTTCGGCAAGGGGGCCTTCGTCGCCCTGCAGGACCGCAAGGGCCGGATCCAGGCCTTCGTCCGCAAGGACAGGGTCGGGGACGAGGTCTTCGGCCTGTTCAAGACCCTGGATGTGGGCGACATCGTCCACCTGACCGGCCGGGTCTTCAAGACCCGGACGGGGGAGCTCACGATCGAGGCCGAGGCGCTGAGGCTGCTGACCAAGTGCCTGCGGCCCCTGCCCGAGAAGTGGCACGGCCTCACCGACGTGGAGATCCGCTACCGCCGCCGCTACCTCGACCTGATCGTCAACCCGAAGGTCAAGGAGGTCTTCGAGACGCGCAGCCGGATCATCCGGTTCATCCGCGCGTTCCTGCACGAGAGGGATTTCCTCGAGGTGGAGACGCCCATGATGCAGCCCATGGCCGGGGGGGCCATGGCCAAGCCTTTCAAGACGCACCACAACGCCCTGGGGCAGGACCTCTACCTGCGGATCGCGCCGGAGCTCTACCTCAAGCGCCTCGTCGTGGGAGGGATGGAGCGGGTCTTCGAGCTCAACCGGAATTTCCGCAACGAGGGGGTCTCGACCCTGCACAACCCCGAGTTCACCATGATGGAATTCTACATGGCCTACGCCACCTACGAGGACCTCATGACGCTCACCGAGGAGCTGATCACGTCGCTCGTCCGGGAGCTCTTCGGGACCCTGAAGGTCACCTACCAGGGGACGGAGCTGGACTTCACGCCCCCCTGGCGCCGGGTGTCCGTCAGGGAGGCCCTGGTTCAGTACGCGGGGCTCGACCCCGCCGCCCTGGAAGACCTGGACAAGGCCCGCCGGGAAGCCGAGAAGCGGGGCATCCTCTTCGAGGACCAGGAGCCTCTCGGGAAGGTCCTCATGGGGATCTTCGACGAGGCCGTGGAGGAGAAGCTCATCCAGCCCACCTTCGTGACCCATTACCCGCTCGAGGTTTCCCCCCTGTCGAGAAAGAACAGCAAGGAGCCGGGGATCGTCGATCGCTTCGAGCTCTACATCCACGGCCGCGAGATCGCCAACGCCTTCTCCGAGCTCAACGACCCGGAGGACCAGAAGAACCGGTTCCTCATGCAGCTCGAGCAGCGCGCGGCCGGCGACGAGGAGGCCCACGGGATGGACGAGGACTACATCACGGCCCTCGAGTACGGGATGCCGCCCACGGCGGGCGAGGGGATCGGGATCGACCGGCTGGTCATGCTGCTCACCGACTCGCCGTCGATCCGCGACGTGATCCTATTCCCCCACATGCGCCGACGGGAGGCGGAGCCGAAGACAGAGGGTGAGAACGTGAGAGGCTAAGAGGGTTGGGGAAACCGGGGGGATTGTGATTTCCGGCAGATCGTCCAACCTTCTCACCTTCTTACCCTCTTACCCTCCCCATGAAGAAGACTTGCAAGCAATATAAAGGAAGGGTTACACTCCAGCCCGTCATGCCCTACGAACTGTTTGTCAGCCTCAGGTACCTCCGGGCCAAGCGGAAACAGGTCTTCGTTTCCATCATCACCTTCATCTCCATGGCGGGGATCCTGCTCGGGGTGGCGGCGCTCATCATCGTGCTGGCCGTGATGAACGGCTTCGAGAAGGAGCTGCGGGACAAGATCCTGGGGATCAACGCCCACATCATCCTCATGGAGTACACGGGCCCCATGAAGGACCACGGCCGCATCCAGCGCGAGATCGCCTCGGTGCCGGGGGTCGTGGCCTCCACGCCGTTCATCTACAGCCAGGCCATGCTGAAGAACGGCGACAGCGTGAGCGGCATCGTGATGCGGGGCCTCTCGCCGGCGGACGCCCGGGACGTGATCAACCTCGGCCGGATGCTGGAGGGCCGCCTGGAGAACCTCTCGCCGCAGGGGCGCGGGGAGATGAAGGTCCCCGGGCCCCTGGCCGACCTGCCCGGCATCGTCTTGGGCAAGGAGCTGGCCCGCCACGTGGGGGCCTCCCTCCATGACGCGGTCCACGTCGTCTCGCCCCAGGGGATCGCCACCCCGCTGGGGATGGTGCCCCGGATGAAGAAATTCGTCGTCGTGGGCATCTTCGAGTCGGGGTTCTACGAGTACGACTCGACGCTCGCCTACACGTCGCTGGCCGACAGCCAGGAATTCCTCGGCCTCGGCGACCGGGTCACGGGCCTTGAAATAAAAGTCGATAACATCTATAAGGCAAGGGACATCGCCGGGGCGATCGAGGCGAAGCTGGGCTACCCCGCCTGGGCGAGGGACTGGATGAAGATGAACCGGAATCTCTTCGCGGCCCTTCGCCTCGAGAAGCGGGTCATGTTCATCATCGTGGGGCTCATCGTGCTCGTGGCGGGCTTCAACATCATCTGCACGCTCATCATGGTCGTCATGGAAAAGACCAAGGACATCGCGATCCTGAAATCCATGGGGGCCACGTCGGGGAGCATCATGAAGATCTTCATGCTCCAGGGCGTCATCATCGGCGGCATCGGCACGCTGCTGGGAACCGTCCTGGGGCTCACGGTCGCCTGGAACATCGGGCCCATCACCCGGTCGATCGAGAACCTCTTCGGGTTCAAGATCCTCCCCGGGGACGTCTACTACCTGAGCGAGCTGCCGGCGCTCGTGAATTACGAGGACGTGGCGATCATCGTCGCGGGCAGCCTGCTCGTGAGCCTGCTGGCGACGATCTACCCGGCCCGGAACGCCTCCAGGCTCGATCCCGCGGAGGCCATCCGGTATGAGTAAGGCGGCGGCCGGCCGGATCGAGATCCGGAACCTCGGCAAGACCTACATGATGGACGGCGCCCGGATCGACGCCCTCAAGGGGGTGAACCTCGACATCGCGCGGGGCGACTCGCTCGCCATCCTCGGGGTCTCGGGGGCGGGAAAGAGCACGCTGCTGCACATCCTGGGGACGCTGGATCATCCGACGGAGGGGAGCTTCCTCTACGACGGGGTGAGCATCTTCGAGTGGGACGAGAGAAAGCTGGCGGCCTTCCGCAACCGCAAGGTCGGCTTCGTCTTCCAGTTCCATCACCTGCTGCCGGAGTTCACGAGCCTCGAGAACACGATGATGCCGGCGCTCATCGCCGGGCTCTCGCGCGGCGAGGCGCGCCGGAAGGCCGAGGCCATCCTCGACGAGGTGGGGCTCACGGAGCGCAGGGCCCACAAGCCCGGGGAGCTGTCGGGGGGCGAGCAGCAGCGGGTCGCCGTCGCGCGGGCCCTCGTCATGGAGCCCGAGATGCTCCTGGCCGACGAGCCCACGGGCAACCTCGACACGGAAACGGGGTCGAAGATCCACGAGATGCTCGTGCAGTTGAACCGGAATCGGGGGATCACGCTCGTCGTGGTCACCCACAACCAGTCGCTGGCCGACCGCATGTCGCGCTGCATCGGCCTGCGCGACGGACGGATCGTGAAGGGTGATTGACATGATAGGATCCGGAAAGACCCGCGCCCTGGCCCTGCTCGTGCTCCTCGCCGGCCTCCTCGCCGCGCCCCTGGAGGCCCTCGCGCAGCGGGTGGCCGTCTTCCCCTTCGACATCAACAGCGAGCGGGACGCGACCCTGCTGCGCAACGCCGTCTACAACAGCATGACCCTCGAGCTCGGCAAGGTCCGGACGGTGCAGGTGGTCCCGAGGGACCAGTTCGCCGCGCTCGTCGGCGGGAAAAAGGCGGACGAGGAGCTTGCGGTCTCCGTGGGCAGGCAGGTGAGGGCCGACTACGTGATCCTCGGGAGCCTCACCCAGCTCGGCAGCCGCGTGAGCCTCGACGCCAGGGCCGTCAACGTGGATACGGGAACCGTGATCACGGGGCTCTTCGCCCAGGGGGCGGGCCTCGAGAACACGGGGGCCTTCGCGGCCCAGCTGGCGCGGGAGGTCCTCGCCAAGGTCGCCGGCAAGCAGGTCGTCGCCCGGGTGGAGCTTTCGGGCAACCGCAGGATCGAGAACACCGTCATCTACAATGCCCTCAAAAGCGCCAAGGGGAAGATCTTCTCGGAGGAGGACCTCTCGGCCGACATCCGGGCCATCTACCGAACGGGCTACTTCAGCGACGTCAAAGCCGACGTGAAGGATTCACCGGAGGGCAAGGTGATCACCTTCCTGCTCGACGAGCGGCCCTTCGTCAACGAGATCCGCATCAAGGGCAACGACGCCGTCAAGGCCGACGACATCCGGGGGGTCCTGTCGTTCAAGGTCAAGCAGGTCTACAACCCCGACAAGATCAAGGCCGACACGGACAAGATCAAGGCCCTCTACGACGACAAGGGGTACTTCAACGCCGAGATCAACTTCTCGACCGAAAAGGTCAGGGAGCGGGACGTCAACGTCATCATCGACATCAAGGAGAACGACCTCCTCTACGTGAAGACCATCGAGTTCGTGGGCAACCAGGCCTTCACGGACAAGGAGCTCAAGAAGCTCATGGAGACCGAGGAGTGGGGCATGTTCTCCTGGCTCACGGACTCGGGGCTCCTCAAGAAGGAGAAGCTGCGCGACGGGATCAACCGGGTGAAGGTCTTCTACATGAACAACGGCTACATCCAGGCACAGATCGGGGAGCCGGAGATCACCCACGACAAGAAGTGGATCTACGTCAAGATCCCGGTCTCCGAGGGCAGGCAGTTCAAGGTCGGCAAGGTGGAGATCACGGGCGATACGATCTCCGTGCCGAGGCAGGAGCTGCTCGACAAGCTCAACATCCGCAAGAAGGACTACTACGACCGGGAGGCCATCGCGAAGGACCTCGAGTACCTGACGCGGATGGTGCAGAACGACGGCTACGCCTACGCCGAGATCAACCCCAAGACGGTGACGAAGGATGCCGAGCAGAAGGTGGACATCACCTATGACATCAAGAAGGGCAGCCTCGTCTACTTCAACCGCATCAACGTCACGGGCAACACGAAGACCCGGGACAAGGTCATCCGCCGGCAGCTCGACTTCACCGAGGGCGATCTGTACAACAGCGACAAGCTCAAGAGCAGCTACGCGAAGCTCAACCGCCTGCGCTACTTCGAGGAGGTGCACTTCCAGACCGCCAAGGGGCCCGAGGAGAACCTCACCGACATCAACATCGGCGTCAAGGAGCGTCCCACGGGGATGTTCTCGATCGGCGCGGGCTACAGCGGCCAGGACGGCGCCATGGTCATGGCCCAGATCGCCCAGCAGAACCTCTTCGGCCGGGGCCAGAGTCTGACCCTCCAGGGGGCGCTGGGGACCGAGAGCAGCTCCATCGACCTCTCCTTCACCGAGCCGTACCTCTTCGATCTGCCCCTGTGGATGAAGGCCGACATCTGGAAGATGACCCGCGAGTACGACTCGTACAACCTCGACTCGACGGGGTTCGGCATCACCTTCGGCTACCCCATCTGGGAGAAGATCATCGGCTACGTGGGCTACAAGCTCGCGAGCAACGACGTGACGGACGTCCTGCCCACGGCCTCGCAGACAATCAAGGACCAAGAGGGCACCACGACCCAGAGCGGCATCCTGACCTCGCTGGGCCGGGACACCACCGACGACTCGATCTTCCCGACCACGGGATCGCGCAACCGCCTGGCCGCCGATTTCTACGGCGGACCCTTCGGCGGGGACGTGTCGCTGGCCAAGTACAACACATCGTCCACGTTCTTCTTCAAGGTACCGCCCTTCAACGAAGACCTTGTCTTCTCGCCCCGTGTCCGTCTGGGCTACATCCAGCCCTTCGAGGGGAAGGAGATCCCCGTCTACGAGCGCTACGTCCTGGGCGGCATCAACTCCATCCGGGGTCTCAAGGACGTAGGGCCCCGCGACCCCGTGACCGGGGACGTCCTGGGCGGAACGACGATGCTGCTCTTCAACTTCGAGCTGGTCTTCCCGCTCGTCAAGAACGCCGGCATGAAGGGGGTCGTCTTCTTCGACACGGGCAACGCCTGGGAATACAAGTACGACCTGGGCGACATGCGGAAGACCTGCGGGGCCGGCATCCGCTGGTACTCGCCTGTCGGTCCTCTGCGTCTCGAGTGGGGTTACGTCCTGGACCGCAAGGAGGAGGAACCGGCGTACCGATGGGACTTCACCATCGGGTGGTTTATGTAATGAGATAGGCCTAAGGCAGAAGGCGTGAGGCTTAAGGGAAGAGAAGAAAGGATGAAAAGATAGGCGTAAGGCAGAAGGCGTGAGGCTTAAGGGAAGAGAAGAAAGGATGAAAAGACAGGCGTAAGGCAGAAGGCGTAAGGCTCAAGGGAATCAGGATAAAATCTTTTTCCGCCAAGCCCTGAGCCATTAGCCGTAAGCCCTGAGCCATTAGCCGTAAGCCCTGAGCCACTGATATCGGCATGAGGCATTAGGCTAAAAATTTTTTGGGTCTTCCGGGATTGTTGTGCATAAATTAGGGTGATTTTGGCTCTTTGATATACGAGGTGATGACCTTGAGCATCAGGTACTCCTCGTTGGTGATGCCGTACGCTCTGCGCTGGATGACGCGGATC
>Ga0209201_1000945_pt1 | contig 36646 bp, 19 predicted proteins | sample AD_UKC055_MetaG_FD_184411 | JGI IMG/M metagenome (GOLD analysis project Ga0209201, IMG submission 184411) | Active sludge microbial communities of municipal wastewater-treating anaerobic digesters from USA - AD_UKC055_MetaG (SPAdes) (version 2) | ecosystem: Engineered > Bioreactor > Anaerobic >... | reverse complement strand
CAATATCCGTGCCATCTTCGGCTACGCCTTCAGCACCATCCGGCCATTTGTCTCCACCAGCATTACCTCCGCCGTGCCGATCCTTGACGACGCCGTGACCTTCATCCAGCTCACGAACACTACGCGGGGCATCATCTCCTCCGTGGATGTCGGCTTGCTCATCAGCGACCCGCGCATTTCCGACCTCGCCATTACCCTAATCAGCCCCAATGGCACCCGGGTGCTCCTCTTTGAGAACCGCGGCGCGGCTTCCCCGGACGGGATGGGCACCTTCGGCCTGGGCACCAACTACTTCATGCGGCCGTTCTGGACCAACAACTTCGACCTTGCCTCGGTTGGCCTCTACACCACCGGCGCGGTGTTCCAGGGCTGGAGCGTGGTGAGCAATTTCGTGGAGGTCATGGACGACTTTGCCTGCCTCTGTCTCAGCAACCGTGTCCTGGGCCTCCTTGACGGCGCGGTTTCCAACTCACTGCCCACCTCCACTTCGCCGCTGGCTACCAACGTCAACCCCTATGTCCTGTCGTTCAAGGTCAATCACCTGCCCTGGCTCGAAGGCATGGTTGCCTGGTGGCCCCTGGACGACGACGGCACTGATCGGTTCGGAGGTTTCAATGGGCTGCTGCTGGGTGATGTGGCTTTCTCCACTGGCGATGGCGCCTCGTTTGGGGATGGCTTTGACGGTCCCGGGCTGAATGCCATCTGGCAGCCTTCCTTGCCGGTCGCAGGCACTGGCGCGGGCGTGACCCCCGCCGAGTCTTACGCCGGCGCGCCCAACTACACCTTCACAACTGTCGGCACCAACACCGTCCTGCGAATGTCCAACATGCTCAACCCCTGGGAGCGGCGCGGCTGGAGTTCGGACACCATCTTCCAGGGACAGGATTTCCACTATGAAGTCCGCTTCAACACCCTGACTCAGGGAGCGGGAACCAGCACTGGCGGATTTGTCGAAATCTGGATTCTGGACGCGGCCAATTCGAATCGCTTCGATGTCCTCTCTCCTTTTGGAGGCGAATTTGGCACCAACCGTGTCCTGCTGGCGGGCAGCAGCATAGACGGTTCCTACAACACTCTCTCCTTCAACTTCCAGAACGACACCTGGTACCGGTTGGTTCTCTCCGGCGCGCCAAACCAGGGCGTGCGCGCTGCGGTGCTCAACGACAGCGGCGTGGAACTGGTCGGCGCCTCCTTCATCCACGGGGCGTCCGCGTTCAGTTCCGGGTTTAGGATTGGCCTTTCCCAGTTCGTGGCGGCGAGCGCAGTTCCGGCTCCGGTGGATGTGGCGGTGGACTCGGTCCGGGTGACCAGCGGGCTGGCGGGCGAAGTCAACCAGGCCTATTTCGGCGATGGGGTTGCCACGCGCATGATTGTGCCTCGCTGCCCCGAGCTTGATCTTGGTTTGCGTCGCGGCTTCAGCATTGAGGGCTGGATCCACCCATTCAACGCCGGCGGCCCCGCACCGCTGTTGGAATGGTATGACCCCGCGCCCCCTACCAACCAGACCCCGTTCGGCGTTCAATTCTGGCTGGCACTGACGAACGGCCCCGGCTCGCTCGGCGCCCTGATCTGGGACACCAACTCCCAGCCCCATGTCATCACCACTCCGCCGGGGGTGATCACCAATGTCGGCTGGCAGCATGTCGCGCTCACTTACGACACCAACAGCGGCGTGGCCTCGCTTTACGTCAATGGCCTTACCAACAGCCAGCCCCTGGTGACCACCAACCTGGGATACTTCGTGCCGCGCACCTCTGGCGATCTCTACTTCGGTTTCGATCCGACCGTCCTGCCTGTGCCGATCAACTACATCAACTTCTCCTCCATCGCCGGGCTTAATCTGGCAGGCAGCGCCGGGCAGACTGGAGCCGTCCTGCGGCTCACAGCCGCAGCCCAAGGGTTGGTGGGCGGGGCATGCGCCTCGCAGAAACAACCGTGCGCTGCCGGCTTCGAAACGCGCTTTCAATTCCAGATCAGCAATCCAGGTTCGCTGCCGGGGACCCCACCCGGCGCGGATGGGATTATGTTCGCGGTGCAGAACATTGGGCCGAATGACACGGGCTGGCACCCGCCCCCTGGAGCTGTCAACGGCTGTGTCGGCGTGTTCTTTAACACCTTCCTCAACTGGCCGGGTTGTACCAACTACACCCAGTGCGATGTCAGCGCCAACTCGGTCGGGGTCGTCTCCAATGGACTGTACGTGGCACAGACCGATCTGACGCCCTTGGGCATCAATCTGAAGGACGGCGCTGCCCACGCGGCTCATATTACTTTCGATGGCAACGCCTTCACGGTCTGGCTGGACGGCATAATGGTGCTGACCAACGTGCCAGTGCCGGGTTTGGCGACTGCGGTAGATGCCGCCGGGTACGCCTGGGTCGGATTCGGCGCGGCAACCGGCTGGGCGTGGGAAAGCCATGATATCCTGAGCTGGACATTCGGCGGCCCCACCCCGGGCATCTCCTTCAGCGGAGGGCTGGACGAGTTCAGCGTCTATAACCGCGCCCTTTCCCCCTGCGAGGTCAACGCCATCTTCAACGCCGGCAGCCGCGGCAAGTACGGCACCAACGCGCTCGTCTGCCCGGTCGTAACGGAAGTCGCCTTGTCCAATAGCCTTTCAGGGACGCAAGTGTTCACCTTCACCAACGGTCTTGCCTGGGTCACCAACGGACCGCGCTGGGAGACGAATACCCTTGCCTTTTCTTCCTCCACCAACCCCACCGCGATTACCCTTCGCGGGCTCGATCCATACAATCCCGGCGATCCCAACGCCCCCAACAACCTCAATGTCATGGTTGATGATTTCGTGCTGTCGGAGATGATCCCGCAGTCACTCGACGGGCTCTTGCACTTCACCGAGAATACCAACCTGGCGACCATCCCAATCAAGTTTGCGCCGGCTCCATTCACGACATCAAACTTCCCGCCCATCCTCGTCTTCTCGAACGATTTTACCTGGGCCACGTCCGGCGTTTACCAGGTGGGCGAGACAATCGCCGGAAACCCGAACAGCCCCGCGGTCGGGGTGCGGGACTGGACCGTTACTGCCGGCCCGGTCACGGTTGTCAGCAACGCGTCCCTTGCCCCGGTCATAACCAACTGGCTGGCCATGGCTACCGGCGCCGTGCAGTGTCTGCTCCCGACCACCCCCGGCCACCGCTACGAGCTGAGCTACAACCTGCGCGGCCCCTGCGCTGTCGGTTGGTGGGATGGCACGGTTGACCCGCTCAGCCAGCGCGCACGCGATATCATTAGCGACAACAACGGTGCCTTTATCAATTCCGCCACCGTGTCCACCGAGGGATTCGTCAACGACCGGGGCGGCTCCGAAACGCTCTGGTTCCCGGGCATTCCGTGGCCAGCCACCAATTCTCCCTGGTACGCCTTCGCCCCCAAGATTGAGCTGGGTGACCCGGTCAACCTCCACCTCACCAACTCCTTCTCAATCGAGGGTTGGATAAACTCCGTCCCTCATCACACCAACGATATCGGCGTTTCAACCATCCAGCAGATATTCTTCCGGGGCGACTCGAGGGACTGCCTGGATCCCTATTACCTGGCCATGCAGTGGCATCGCACCTGGGAGTTCGATTTGATCTTCCATGTCGAAAGCGCAAACAGCCCCGGTTGCGGGGTGTCCCTGGTCACCACGAATCAACCGATCAAGACTAACACTTGGATGCATGTGGCCGCCGTCTTCGAGTCCAACGCGCCATGGACCCCTAACGCGCCCTGGCCCACCAACGAGTTGCGTCTTTACCTCGATGGCCAGCTTCTTACCAACGTCTTCCTATCCGACCCTGTTTTCGGGGCGCTCAAGACTACCTTCACCGGCGAAAGCCCGCTCGCCGACCTCGACCCGGCCTATCAGTCCGGCATCACCATCGGCAACAGCAGCCGCTACGACAACTATGAACCCTTCTGTGGTTTCATTGATGAGCTGTCGGTTTACGCCCGCGCCCTCACCGGTCCGGAAATCGCTGCCATTGCCGCCGCGGGCAGCGCCGGCAAGGCCGACCTTTCCGTCCCGGTGGCGCAAAGCCTGGCAAGCGTCAGTGTGTCCCTGGACGGCAGACGACTCGGCGTGGCTTACGGCGACAATTCCCGCTGGAGTAATCACACGCTGGAGTTCACCGCGATGGGCACCAACGCGGTTCTGGACCTGCAGAGCCTCCTGCCGGGGACTTTGTTGGCGGATGTCACACTCACTGAGTTGGCGCCCGAACTCTACTTCCTGCCCGAAGAATCCCTGGCCGACCTGGCGGGCGAAGAGATGTTCGGCATTTGGACCCTCGAGATTTGGGACAACCGGGCCGGACCGGGGACCAACAATGCCCAGTTAATCGAGTGGGTGCTCAACCTCGGCCTGGCTCCAAGCAATCCGCCGCCGGTCATTACCCTCTCCCATGGTATCCCCTATACCAATTCCCTTCCGGCTCACGGCATTCAGTATTTCGTTGTCCCTGCGCCGCAATGGGCGGCCCAGGCCACCAACGTCCTCCTGTTCGCTGAACAGGTCCGCGGCACCAACCCGTTGCCGGTCACCGTTCTCTTCAACCAGACCAACTTCCCCACACCCGGGGACTTCCCGCTGGTGGGACCGCTGGTGTCGGCTGGCGCCACCACCCTGAGCACCAACAGCACGCCACCATTGGCAGCCGGTCAGCCTTACTACCTTGCCTTGACCAATCCCAACCCAGTCGGCGTTACCTTTGCCCTGGGAGTCTGGTTTGACATCACCACCCTTCCCAACTGCCAGATGCTTGTGTCCAACCTTGTCAGCCCGGCTGGCATCCCGCGCTACTTCCAGTTCGATGTTGCTCCCAACGCCGCCTCGCCCAGCCTCCCGCCCGAGGCCGTGTCGTTCTGGCTCTCGGGCGCCGACTGCAACCTCAAGGTGGTCCTGAGCGAGCACCTGCCGCTGCCCGACCTGAATCATTACGACTACATCAGCCAGCAGCCCTGCACGAATACTCAGGTCATCATGCTGGTCACTAACTACACGCCCTTCCCCATCCAAACCAACCGCTGGTACGTCGGGGTCTTTAATACCGGCCCCACCAACACGTTCGTTGACGTTCAAGCCTGCTACACCACCAATTCCCCGGTCATTATTCCCCTGACCAACGGAATCCCCTTCGTGGTTCCATTCACCAACAGCTTGTTTGCCGCCCCGCCGGGGCCTCCCCAGTGGTTCTTCTTCGAGTTCCGGGTCACCAACGCTGTCCCCGGCGTCATGTTTGAACTCTACGACCTTTCCGGGGATGCCGACCTGCTGCTCCAACAGGATGTGCCCCCGACCATGGCGCCATATTTCAGCAGCAGTTTCTTCCCCGGCCGCACGGCGGAGCAGATCGTCATTCGAAGTTCCCCAACGCACCCTGCCACGTCGGTATTCTCTGATCTGCGCAACCATTGGTACCTGGGGGTTTACAACTACGAGAACGTCAATGTGGCCTACACCATCCGCGCGCTCTTGCCCAACGACGACGGCATCCTGCCGAGCGCGCTGCCGCTTCGCCTTTCGCTCACACCCCTGGCGTTCCCGCGCGGCCTGCTTCTGAGTTGGAACTCTGTCATCGGCGAGCGCTACATCGTCCAATACACGCCCAGCATTGCATCCCCGGTCATTTGGACCAATGTTGGCTCGGTCATCGCCACCACCACCCTTACCACCTTCGAGGTGCTGCCGGTCCCGACCGGAGGCTTCTACCGCGTTGTCCAGGTCTTTGGCTTCCAACCGAGGCTCAAAATCCAGCTCTCGTCCACTAACGAGGTTCGCATTTCCTGGTCCACCATCTTCCCGGGATACACGCTGCAATACAAACTGGGTCTCTTTGGGACCTGGGCCAACGTCGCCTTCCCGCCGGCGACCGGCGTGTTCACGATCGGCGACGAGTTTGTCGTATATGATCCGATCGGCCCTGTTCCAAAATACTACCGGCTGATCAAGTAGCAGTTTTGGCTTGCCATCAGCTCATGATTGCGCAACAACACCCCATGAAGACTGGCAAACACAAAGAGTGATATGAGATACTTGCTTTCCATAGTGATGCTGGCGGCAGCTTTGACGGCCCGTGGTCAGGGGACTTCACAAGCGATCCTGGGATACACTAACGCTATCTCGGGCGTGTTCAACGGGACAGCCGGCTGGACTTTTCAGGTAACCAACGCCGTCACGGTCACCGAACTGGGATGCCTGGCCAGTTTCTTCTTCGTCCACAATACCAGCGCAACCCAGGTCCGGGTTGGGTTGTGGGCGTCGGACGAATCGCTTCTGGCTTCCAGCGATATTGCTCCTACCAACACTCTGGTTGATCTTTCACTCTACGGATCAGTCAACCCAGTCCTGCTTACCCCCGGCCAGACCTACCATATCGGCGCTCACTACCCGGGCGGCCTCTTTGGCCTGGATGTTGTCGCCCCAGCAGTCGGCGGTTCTGTCTTCCCCTCGTCACACATTGTCTCGCTCACGGCCGCCTACAGCCCGGGCGGCTTCACCTGGCCCGCGATGGAACTGGGGACCCTTGGCGCAGCCTACCTCGGCCCGAACTTCCGCTATATTCCTGAGCCTTCCAGTTTCGCGATTTTGGGCCTGGGCGCCTTGTTGTTAGCCGTTCGCCGAGGCCCCAAGCCGCTCTGACACCGATCGTTTTTTGCCTGCGGAAACGGAACGTTCACCCAGCCGAGGGCACAGGAGAAGCTGCGGAAAGGTCGCAGGTTAGAACTTTGACTGTGCTTTCAGAATGTCGCGTGCGATTTGCTGCTGCAAATCGGCAAGCGAAGCGAACTTCTCCTCGGGGCGCAGCCTCTCCACGAACACCAACTCCAGTTCCTGCCCGTAAAGATCGCCCATGAAATCAATCAGGTGCGCCTCAACCCGCAGCTCCGGCTGCGGCTTTCGCAGCGTCGGCCGCAGCCCAATGCTCAAGACCGCGCGCCGGGTCTTGCCGCCCGCTTGCGCCAGCACCGCGTACACGCCATGCGGCGGCAACGCCAGGCTGGCGACATCCAGGTTGGCGGTCGGGAAACCGAGCTGCCGGCCCAGCCCATCCCCCCGAACCACAGTGCCCGCCAGCGAGTAAGCGCGCCCCAGCATCTGGCTCGCCTTGTCCAGGTCGCCCGCCCCAATCGCCTCCCGAATGCGCGTGCTGCTCACGGTTCGCCCATCAAGCGACACCGCCGCCATCCCGTGCACCGCAAATCGCAGCTCCGCGCCCAGCTTGCGCAGCAAATCCACATTCCCGCTCCGCTTGTGGCCGAACATGAAATTTGCTCCCACACAAATGCTCTGGATGTGGCCCAGGTCGCGCGCCAATCCCCGCACAAATGCTTCGCCGGTCTGCCCGCTGAACGCCCGGTCAAAGTGGAATAGCAACAGTGTATCCGCGCCCATGGCCTCAATCGCGCGCAGCTTCCGCGGCAGCGAATAGATCAGCGGCGGCACCCGGGAGGGGGCCACCACAACGTTCGGGTGCTGATCGAATGTGATCACCAGCCCAACCGCCGCGTGCTGCCTGGCATCCGTGAGGGTTTGGCGGATGACTTGCTGGTGCCCCAGGTGCACCCCGTCAAAGAAGCCTATGCCCAGGCAAACCTTGCAGCCGGCTGGCTCCAGCTCGTTCGCGGCGTGGATGACTCTCATAGGGAGGGCAAGCGTCCCCGCGGCTCTTGGTGTTCGCGGGTGACCCGGGAAGTCAGCGCTCGCGGCGGCGCGGTTGCTTCCATGTAGGCCTTGAACCTCATCGAACTGCTGTAGTCCCTCAACTTGCCGCAGTCCCGGCCAGTTTCAGAAACGGCAGCACCCGTTTCTCCAGCTCCCGCGGCCCCAGCTTCAACACTTCAGCCAGCGGGATGGCGTCGGCTACATCGAACTTGCCGGAAACCACCCGCCGCAACGACGCCAGGTGCCCGCCACAACCCAGCTTCTGGCCCAGGTCATGCGCGATGCTGCGGACATACGTGCCCTTCGTGCAGGCCAGGCGAAACTGCGCCAGCGGCTCCTGGTAAGCGCTGAACCGGAAGTTGTAGATGTGCACCAGGCGCGGCTCTCGCGGCACTTCGATGCCCTTCCGCGCCAGCTTATAGAGTGGCACCCCATCCTTCTTGACCGCCGACACCATCGGGGGCGTCTGCATTAAATCGCCCACGAACTCCGCCGCCGCGGCATTAAGCTGCTCCAGCGCAAGCGGCGGCACCGGCAACGAGGCTACCAGCTCGCCGTCCGCGTCATAGCTGTCGGTCGTCTCGCCGAGCTTGATCACGCCTTCGTACACCTTGTCGTCCGACATCAGTTTCTCCGAAAGCTTGGTGCCGCGCCCCAGCACAATGATCAGCAGGCCGGTCGCGTTGGGATCAAGGGTACCGCAATGGCCGACCTTCTTGATCCCGAAGTGGCGCCGGATCGCATCCACCACGTCGTGCGAGGTTGGGCCGACCGGTTTATCTATCAGAATGGCGCCATCCAGCGCGGTGAATTCTTGCATCATGCTCGTTGATTCTATTCGTGCCATGATGCCCCCTGCCCGGGGTGCATTTGAAGCAAAATCGGCGGGAACGAGCGAAACTCCCGGGACCAACCCCAAGCGATGCCCTCAGCCTCGAATGATCCAGCCGCCGCCGAGGACCAAATCGTCCTGGTAGAACACTGCCGCCTGCCCGGGCGTGATGGCTCGCTGGGGAACATGCAGCCTGACCTCGGCCCTGCCGCCTTCCAGCGGAGTAATCGTCGCGGGGGCACCGGGATGATTATAGCGGATCTTGACCGTGGCATCAAAGCGGGCGGGCGGTTCCCCGAAAGCAATCCAGTTGCACCGCTCGGCGACAAATTGGCTGCCCATGAGCGCGGCATCGTCGCCCACAACGACCCGGTTCCTGGCGGCGTCCAACTCGACGACGTAAAGCGGGTTCGGAGAGGAGAGGCCCAGGCCCCGGCGCTGACCGATGGTGTAAAACTCAATGCCCTCATGCTCGCCCAGCACGCGGCCATCCAGGTTCACGATCTCCCCGCGGTGTTTCTGAACGAGCCTGGTGTGCTGCAGGAAAGCCCGGTAATCATCGTTCGGCACAAAGCAGATTTCCATGCTCTCTTCCCTGTCGGCCGTCCTTAAGTCACGGCGACTGGCCAGGACACGGGCATCGGTTTTGGTCTTCTCGCCCAGCGGAAACAGGGCGCGCGCCAGTTGCTCCTGCCGCAGCGCGAACAGGAAGTAGCTCTGGTCCCGGCGCAGGTCACAACCCCGCTCGAGCAGCATGCGGGAGTTGTCCGGGCTTTTCTCGATGCGCGCGTAGTGCCCCGTAGCCACGAACGGTGCCCCAAGCTCCTCCGCCTGCCGGACGAGGCGGCCGAACTTGAGGTGCTGGTTGCACAGCACGCAGGGGTTCGGCGTGCGGCCGGCCTTGTATTCGTCGGCGAAGTACCGGACGACTCTGCGCCTGAACTCGGCTGATTCGTCGAGGATGTAATGCGGGATGCCAAGCCTGTGGCAGACCGCCCGCGCGTCCGCGATGGCCTGCTCACCGCGGCCTTTGTCTTCCACCGGCGGCAGGCAGTCATAGGACCACAGCTTAAGAGTGACCCCCACCACATCGTAGCCTGCTTCGACCAACAATGCGGCGGCAGCAGAGGAATCTACTCCTCCGCTTAGCCCCACCACAACGCGATCTTTCTTCACAACAGCCACAAGCCCGCAAACATACGCGCAGAGGGCGAGGCTGTAAATATTGGGGCAGGCAGAATGAGGAGTGCACGCTGCTCGGGAGGACATGGTCCTTCCACGCGGCCGAGATCAGGTTGCGGTTGCCTGCTTCGGCCCCACTCCCGCTGGCTCCAACGGCAAGAATGCTGTCAAACCCGGCATGGACGGATTTGCACCATGGGCGGCCCGGCGGCGCATCATCCTCAAGACACACGCGCATCTGCGGGCCGACAGGCATCCCCCATCCTGGCCGGCCTCCAGATGCTGGGTTTTGGATACCCCCTATGCGTCGAGGTTGGCTGCGTCCGGAAGCAGTCGTCTGCCTGAACCCAGTCTTCCACGCGGCGCCGGTGCAGCATCGGCCGCGGCTGTTCCGGCGGGCGCATCTCAACTCCTGGCAACTTCCCAACGTTTGGGGGGCCTGCGGCAACGGTTCCCGGCGCCTCCAAAGCGGGCTGCGGCGCCGACTCCTGGCCCCGGAGGCATTCCCCCAGCCCAAGCCAGCCAGGCCCCGCCGGGAACCTATCCGCGCTCCTGCGCCCCGAACTGGGGTATCCGCCTGTCCGCACGGTACTTCCGCCCATTCTCCACCCCCGCGCCCCACCCTCCGCTCACCGTCTGCTCCCCGTCCCGATACCGTAGTACCTCTAACCCCGGGTTAGAGGTACTACGGTATCGGGACGGGGAGCGGACGGCGGGCCTGCCCATCCCTGGCGGGGGGGGGTGGCCGTACTTGAAAGATGGGGTCGGGAGGGGTCAATGCCACACCGTGGTTGCTCAGCCGCTGCGCTGGCGCCTTTGCCCGGAAAAGACCGCTCAAGAACTGAGATGCACCCTGTTCCGGCAAAAGAAGCCTAATCTGCTTGTTTCAGCGTTTCAGTGTGATAATATAGAATGATTAGCACAGCATTTATGGCGGACGAACCCCGGGCACCTTTCCTGCAAACGCGGGGGCATATACGCGCTCTTGTCACCTCGGCCTTGCTGGGAGTCCTTGGGATTTCGGGTGGCATGGCCGCAACATTGACTGTTTCAAACACAAATGCCAGCGGCGCCGGATCGTTGCAGCAGGCTATAATCGCGGCCAATGCCACGAACGGGCTCGACACGATTGTCTTCCAAGTCCCAGGCACCGGGGTGCGCACCATCTCTCCGGCGAGCGCCTTGCCGACCATAACCGATCCCGTCGTCATTGACGGCACCACGCAGTTCAATTATGCCGGTGCCCCGTTGATCGAGCTCAACGGTGCAAACGCCGGCACCGGCAGCGACGGCCTCCGTTTGACGGCCGGCAATAGCACGATCCGCGGGTTGATCATCAATCGCTTTTACGGTGCCGGCATCTCTATCCAGGCTCCCGGCGGCTCCAACAGCATTCAGGGTAATTACATCGGCACTGACTCGACGGGCACTGTCAACCTGGGCAACGGCCAGGCGGCCACTCGCATGGGGGGGCTGTTGATTCAGGGCTCCTCGGGCAATGTGATCGGCGGGACGAATCCGGCGAATCGCAATGTAATCTCCTGCAACGGCGGTTCGGGTATCTACCTGCAGAACTGCAGCGGCAGCACTATTCATGGCAATTTGATTGGCACGTCCGTGTCAGGCACGGCGGCCCTGGGCAACACCACCAACGGCATCGGCCTTTACAATGCCGGCGGGAATCTGATCGGCGGCACGTCGGCCGCCGCGCGCAACATCATCTCCGGAAACGGCCAGAGCGGCATCTACCTGTTTGGTGCAGGCAGCGCGGGAAACCTCGTGCAGGGCAACTACATCGGCACGGACATCACTGGCAACGCAGGCCTGGGAAACGGCGCCGACGGCATCCAGTTGAACGGCGGCAGCGGCAACACGTTCGGCGGAACCACTGCGGGCGCGGGCAACATCATCTGCCGAAACGGCTTTTTTGGGGTTGAGATTACCGGGGGTGGATCGGGCAATCTGGTGCAGGGAAACCTTATCGGTACCGGTGCTTCAGGCGCAACGGCCCTCGGGAATTGGGGCTCGGGTGTCTGCATCTCCCAGTCCAACAGCAACCTGATTGGGGGGACAGTTCTGCAGGCGCGCAACATCATCTCCGCTAATGGGCTGATCGGTATTCTCATCACAAACGGCGTGGGCAACACCGTGGCGGGCAACTTTGTCGGTACCGCTGCCTCCGGCACCGCTCGCCTGGAAAACAGTGTGGCTGGCATCCGAATCTTCGGTGCCAACTCCAACCTGATCGGGGGGGCCTCGACGGGCGCTCGGAATCTCATTTCGGGCAACGGTGGTTCCGGGCTGGAGATTATGGCGGGCGCCTCCGGCAATGCGGTGCAGGGAAACTACATCGGCACCGACCAGACCGGGCGTTCGGCGCTGAGCAACCGGGTTGACGGCGTGCACATCGAGTCGGCCCGAAACACCATCGGCGGGACAGCCAGTGGCGCGGGCAACCTGATTTCCGGGAATCACAGCAACGGCGTCTTTGTAACCGGCAACAATGCCGCGGGGAACCTCATTCAGGGCAACTTCATTGGCACGGCCGCCGACGGCAAGACGGGTCTGAAGAACATCTGGGGGGGCGTGGGTATCTCCCAGGCACCAGGCAACATCATCGGCGGCACCAGCCCCGGCGCCGGCAACTTGATCTCGGCTAACGCCATTGACGCCGGTGACGCCGGGATTTACCTGATTGGCAACGGCGCTACCGGGAACGTCATTCAAGGCAACAAACTCGGCACGGATATCACGGGCACCTTGCCGCTGGGCAACCGGCACGAGGGGATTTACCTTGAGAACGCCCGCTCCAACACGATCGGCGGCGTAACTGCGGCGGCCGCCAACCTCATCTCTGACAACCGAACTCGCGGCATTTTTCTGTTTAATGCGCCCTGGAATGTGATTCAGGGAAATCTGATCGGGACCAAGCAGGACGGCGTCAGCGCGCTGGGCAACGTTTTTCACTCTGTGGAGTGCGAAGTCGGCGCTAACAACAACACGATCGGCGGTGCCGGCGGCGCGGGCAATACCATTGCGTTCGCCCAGAGCGTTTACGCCGGCGTTCGCATCCGCAATGGCAGTTATAACAACGCGATTCTGGGCAACCGGATATTCTCCAACGGCGCTTTGGGCATTGATTTGGGCAACGTCGCCGGCCCCAATGCCATCATCCCCTGCGGCACGACGGGCGACGCCAACAAGTCCCAGAACTACCCGGTCCTTGCCCAGGCCGTCAGCGGCAACGGCACCAGTATCCGTGGCATGCTCGACAGCAAGCCCAACCGCCCCTATCTCCTCCAGTTTTTCGCGAGCCCGACCTGCGACCCGTCGGGCTATGGCGAAGGCCAGTTCTATCTGGGACAGACAACGGTCGTCACGGGCGCTAATTGCACCAACAGCTTTGTCGCCAACCTCCCCACATCGGTTCCTCCCGGCTATTCAGTCATCACCGCCACCGCGACTGATGGTGACAATAACACCTCCGAATTCTCCCCCTGCGTCCCAGTCTCGGCGGCGCCCCCGCCGCCCCCTTTGATGATTGCCGCGCTCCTCTCCGCGAATCAGGTGAGACTGGCCTGGACAAACATCCCGGGGTTTGTGCTCAAACAGACGGGCAGCCTTTCCCCGCCCGTCCAGTGGGCTGTGGTAACCAACGCACCCATTCCTACCAACGGCCTGCTCGTCGTCCCACTCCCCATTCTCACCACGAGCAACCGGTTCTTCCGATTAAGCTTTGAGTAACGTGATCCGTGTGAAGCGGCAGCAACTCTTCAATCCGCCCGGCCAGCATGGGCGGAGACCTTTCGAGGGCGGGACGCCGGCATCTTGCCGGCTGACACGGTGCGAATGGCCCAAGCCGGGCACAAGTCGGCGTTCCGGCGGGTCGGCAGTCCGTGCGGGCGGGGCCATCGTCGCCCTAGCCGCCACTGGTCTGCTGGTCGCAGTCGTGGCCTCTGTTGCGCTGTGCGCCAATGCCCAACCCTTCCTGCAAACCATTCGCACCAATGGCCCGACCGCGAACCGCCTCAATGTTGTCATCCTCTCCGAAGGCTACACCAGCACGCAACTGGCTCAGTTCCTCGTAGACGCGACGAATACGGTGGACACTATTCTGTCCCACCCGCCTTATGCGGAGTACAGCAATTACGTCAACGCCTTCGCCATAAAGGTGGCCTCTGACCAGTCGGGTTCGGATCATCCCGGCCAGAGCATCACCAACAGCACCTACTTCAACAGCACCTATGATCTCGGGAACTACTTCGTTACCATACCCCCGGACGCCACCGGCCAGGGCAGGGTGGATGCGCTCCTGCAAACCTTCATGCCGCAATGTCACCTTTCGATCCTGCTGGTCAACGATCTCACTCCAGGAGGCTCGGACGGCTTTAACCTGACGGCGATTGTCTCAATCGGTGCGGTGGCCGCAGAGGCCGGCATGGGCCAACCCGCCATCCTGACCCACGAAACCGGCCACGTCCTGGCCAATCTGGGAGATGAATACACTACAGAGTATCCGGGTTTCCCTGACATCGAAGAGCCGAACACGACGCGGGAAACCAACCGTGCTGCCATAAAATGGAACGCCTGGATTTCCACCAATACCCCGGTTCCCACCCCTAATTCCTATGGGGACGGCATAATTGGGCTCTTTGAAGGCGCGCATTACCACTCGACAGGGTGGTACCGGCCGCAGCTTAACTGCGCCATGGGTTCGTTCGGCGTTCCCTTTTGCGCCGTTTGCCGCGAAGCCCTGGTCCTGGCGATCTACCGGGAAGTGCGGCCGGTGGACGCCTTCTGGCCCGCCAGCACAAATCTGTCGGTCTCGACCACGCAAGCCCTGTCCTTTGGCCTGACCCTCCTGCAACCTGCCACCCATAATCTGAGCGTTCAGTGGTTCACTAATGGGGTGCCGTGCAGCGGTGCCACCAACTCCACTTTCACGCTTCTGCCGCGATCCCTTTCCGATGGCAGCAACTGGGTTGCTGCCCGGGTCAAGGATGACACCCCTTGGGTGCGCACCGACTCGCTCAATCTCCTGAGTCAAACCGTGACTTGGGCACTGAACGTGAACCTCCCCCAATTGCGGCTGGATTCGCCCACCAAGCTCCCCGGGGGACGTTTTGCTTTTCGCGTCGTCGGCACTGCATCGCAGGGGGTCGTCATCCAGAGTTCCACCAATCTTCTGAGTTGGCTTCGGCTGACGACAAATTCCCTCGTGGCTGGGCAGTTCTGGTACACCAATTCACAGGCCGGTGCCAGTGACTGGACCTTCTACCGGGCAGTCACGCCTCCCTGAATCTCGGTGCCCGTCCTCCGCAAAACAAAAAGGCGCGAGCATCAACTCGCGCCCCAAGAAAGCAGCTTCTTGACCTTCGCCTATTCCCTGCGCGGGGACCGGCGCGCCAACAGCATCATCCCGCCCCCAATTAGCAAAATCGCCACGGCAGAGGGTTCAGGCACCGCCTCCATGTACGCTCCGAAATTCATTTGTCCGTTCGGAGCGTTCATGTTCTGTAGCAGGGCCCAGCCCGACAAATTCTCCCAATAGTCGTTCCAATTCCACCCCACTGCCGGTGGACAATATATATCAACCCCCAAAGTATCCGTCGGCTGCATCCCCCGGAACTGGACGCTCCAAGTCATGCGGTCGGCCGGTATGAAGAGACCGCCGCTGGGGAAATCCGCCCCCTCGGTAAAAATAAAGGTGCTTCGGGGAGTCGGGCTGAATCCGCCAAACCACAAACTATCGTAAAAGACTGTTCCGGGGGTAATGTAGCCGTTGGCGTCGGGGGGGCCGTCGTTCAGGTAAAACCGCACACGCGCCTCTACAACACCGGCAAAAGAGGAATTATCCGGTTTCGCAGTATTGGTGCCCCAGAACTCAAAGGAAAAGTAGGTCAGAAACCGCTCGGTGCCCGCCAATCCGATCTCATCGCCAATTTCAATCCTGCCCGGGTTAAAGCGCCCCAACAGGTCATTCTGTGAATTGTCATAGATGACCACCGCCCAGAGCGGGGAGATAAAAAGCACGTACAGCAGGCTGACCACCCAAAGCATGCTCATCTTACCAAATACTCGCATAAAGCACTTCGCCACGTAATGAGACCAATAACATTAACCAACAAAAACAATTCTATCGAAAGCGCGTGAAGTGTCAACATCATTCTGCTAAATTCTCTCAGGCCCATACGGAGGCTGAAGACTGCTCCCATGCGGTTCAGTTCTGGGAATCAGTTGCAGCCACCGCCGAACTGCTGCCGGTTGTGGTTGACGAACCGGTCGGCTTGGGAATCTAATCCTGATGCGGCGAACAACGGGTTATGAAGAGAGTCATTCTTGCGTGCGTCATCGTGGCGGTCGGCTGCCTCGGTTTGTGGTTTTGGGGCCGTCCGGCCTATCGCCGACACCAGGAGAGTCGGTTGGTTGAACAAGCCAAGGCAAACTTGGCCAAGGGAGATTACGCGGAAGCTTCGGTGAGTGCCCGCCGGGCTCTGCAGATAGACCCCGGCAACTTGGAGGCCTGCCGGATCATGGCCGACCTGGCCGAGGAATCCCGCTCGCCTTACGTCTTGGACTGGTGGCGCCGGATCGTGGAGGCGGCCCCTACCGTCCAAAACAAGCTTCTGCTCGCCTCCGCTGCGCTGCACTCGCAAGGCCCACCCTACCCATTGGCGGCCCAGACCCTCGAGGAACTGAAGGATGCCGCTGCCAACCTCGCCGCTTACCACGCAGTTTCGGCCGAACTGGCTCTCCGCCTCAAGCGAACCACCGTCGCCGCCGCTCACTTTGAGCAGGCCCTCCGCCTCGAACCAACTAACGAATTGCACCAGTTGAACCTGGCTGTCCTCCAACTCGAATCCACCAAGGCGGGCGTCCCTTCGGCGGCACGGGCCACGCTCGAGCGCTTGCGCGGCAGCACCAACATGGGCGATGTCGCATTGCGCTGGCTGGTGGCCGAGAGTCTTGAGAGGAACGACTTCTCACGGGCCGCAAAGTTCTCCCAACAGCTCCTGGCTGATCCGCGGGCGGTGATGGGCGACCGTTTGCAGCATCTGGCCATCCTCCGCCAGTCGCAGAGCCCCGAGTTTAGCGTTTACCTCCGCGCGGTACAGCGCGATGCGACCACCAATGCCTCACAGGTTTATGCGCTCTCAAGCTGGATGACCGAGCGCGGGCTTGCGGACGATGCGCTCGCGTGGCTCCAAGCTTGTCCGGACAAGCTGCGCGCCGAACAGCCGGTTCCGCTGGCCCTGGTGGATTGCTACACGGCCAGGAGGGACTGGCGCGGCCTCGACGAGTTCCTTTCCGAGCAGGAATGGGGCGACCGCGAATTCCTGCGGTTTGCCTTCCTTTCCCGCGCGGCGGCTGAGCTCAACCAGAAGCTGGCGGCTGACGCCCGCTGGCGGACCGCCATCCGCCATGCCGGCGAACGTCTGGGGTCGTTAACCGCGTTGCTGGCCATGGCCACCCAATGGGGGCAGGAGCAGGCCCGGGAAGATCTGCTTTGGCGAATCGCGCTGCGCTTCCCCGGCGATCGTTGGGCGCTGCGCGACCTGGAGCGAATCTACACCAAGGCCGGCAACACGGTGGGATTGAACAAGGTGTACTCCAGCATGGCAAACAACGCACCGCAGAACTTCGCCGCCCAGAACAATCTGGCCGCTACCTCCCTGCTGCTCAAACTGAACCTGCCCAGGGCGCACGAGCTGGCAAGAGAACTCCGCGCCAAGCATCCGGACGAGCCCATTGTCGCGTCCACCTACGCCTATTCCCTCCATTTGCAAGACCGGACCAAGGAAGGCTTGGCCGTGCTCCAGAAACTGAAACCCGAGGCGCTCGAAATCCCGGCCGTGGCGCTCTACTATGGGCTCCTGTTAGTCTCCTCGGGGGAAACCAACAAAGCCGGTGCCTACCTGCGCATTGCGCAGGATTCCAGTCTGTTGCCGGAAGAGAAGGCGCTGCTCGCAGAAGCCCGCAAAGGGCCGGGCTCGCTCAACTGAGGAGCGGACCGGGTATTTCCCGCACCCTGGATTCTTGCCGTCTCCCGGCTGCCTTTGCGGCCAGCCTCAGGAGCAGCCGAGACTCTCGCCGCAATTGAGGCACTTGTAACAGGCGCCGTTGCGCACGGTCACATGGCCGCACTTGGGGCAGGCAGGGGCGTCCTGTTGAAAGTGCGCCACAGACTCATTGAGAGTCTTGACGGTCCGCGCGGTGGGAGCGGGTTTGGCTGGCGAGCGTCCCTTGCCGTTGCCATCCTGGTCGGCCTTCTGCTCCAGAATATCGGTGTCGTCCGCGATGGCGAGCTCGCGCACCGGCCGGTTCACCTTCTTCTTCTCCTCCTCTCGCAGGCCGGGGATGGCGAGCTCGGGCTGGTTCTGATTCGGTGAATTGGCTTCGCGGAACCCCTTGATGAACTGAATCGCCATCCAGCGAAAGACATAGTCGGTGATCGAAGCGGCGTTGCGAATGTCGCGATTCTTGGTGAATCCCGACGGCTCGAAACGCACGTGGGCGAACTTTCGGACCAGGGCTTCGAGCGGCACGCCGTATTGCAGCGCTAAACTGGTCAGGGTGCCAATGCCGTCCATCAGCCCTCCGATCGTCGAGCCTTCCTTGGCCATGGTGATGAACAGCTCGCCCGGCTGGCCGGACTCGAACAACCCGACTGTCAGATAGCCTTCGTGGCCGGCAATGTCGAACTTGTGCGTGATGGCCGTGCGCGTGTCAGAGAGGCGCCGGCGCAGCGGCTTGCCGGACTGCGTGTTGAGCCGCGCGACCTCGGCTTCGAGTTCTTTGATGCGGGCCTCGAGCGCGGAAGTGTCCCCCGTTGCGACTGTGTTGTCGCCTTCGTCGGCGCGCTTCGTGCTCAGCGGCTGTGAGCGCTTGGAGCCGTCGCGATAGATGGCAACGCACTTCAGCCCCATCTTCCATGCCTGCACATAGGCATCCCGGATGTCCTCGATTGTGCATTCGTTGGGCATGTTGACAGTCTTGGAAATCGCGCCGCTGATAAACGGCTGCGCGGCCGCCATCATTCTCAGGTGCGCCAGGTAGTGAAGGCTTCGCTGGCCGCGATACGGTTTGAAGGCGCAGTCAAAGACCGGCAAGTGCTCCGGCTTCAACCCGCTCGTGACGGTGCGCGTCTCTTCCAAGACGTCTTCAATCGTATGGTGCTTTTCAATGTGAGCAATGATGCGCCCGGATTCCCTGGCGTCATACCCGAGGCGGCGCAGGGCCTCCGGCACGGTGCGGTTGACAATGTTCAAGCTCCCGCCGCCGGCCAGCAGCTTGAATTTGACCAGCGCCATTTCAGGCTCGATGCCCGTCGTGTCGCAGTCCATCAGGAAGGCGATCGTGCCGGTCGGGGCCAGAACGGTCACCTGCGCATTGCGATAGCCCACGGCGCGGCCTCGCTCAAGCGCCCGGTCCCAGGACTTGCGCGCTTCTTCCTTCAGATAATCAAATTCCTGGCTCGGCTGAATCTTCTCGACCGCGTCGCGGTGCTGCTGGATGACAGCGAGCATGGATTCAACGTTGTTCTCCGCCAGCGGCGCGGTCACATGGGCGCAACGGGCGTCGTGATACCCCTTGAACGCGCCCTTGACGGATGCCATTTCAGCCGACTGCTCATAGGCCCGGCCGGTCATAATGGCGGTAATTGCCCCCGCCAGCGCGCGGCCTTCGTCCGAGTCGTAGGGCAGTCCGTAGCTCATGATGAGCGAGCCCAGGTTGGCGTAGCCCAGGCCGAGCGTGCGGAAGATATGGGAATTCTCCGTGATCTGCGGCGTTGGATAGCTCGCGTTGTCAACCAGGATTTCCTGCGCGGTGACAAAAATCTGCACGGCGGCTCTGAATGCGTCCACATCGAAAACCCCGTCCTCGCGCTTGAACTTCATCAGGTTCAGCGAGGAGAGATTGCAGGCCGTGTTGTTGAGAAAGACATATTCCGAGCAGGGATTGGTTGAGTGAATTGGCTCGGTGCCTTTGCAGGTGTGCCATCTCTGAATTGCCCCGTCGTACTGCATGCCCGGGTCGCCGCACACCCAGGTGCCCTCGGCGATCTTCTGCAGCAGCGTGCTGGCGTCCTTCTTCTCCAGTTGCTGGCCGGTGGTGACGCAGCGAGTCCACCACTCGTTGCCCGATTCTGCTGCTTCCATGAACGCATCGCTGACGCGCACGGAGAGGTTCTCATTCTGGTACATCACGCTGCCGTAAGCATCGCCGTTGTAGGAGCCGTCGTACCCCTGCTCGATCAGCGCCCAGGCCTTTCGTTCTTCCTTCATCTTGGCCTCGATGAACTCCTGGATGTCGCCGTGCCAATCGCACAAGGTGTTCATCTTGGCGGCCCGCCGCGTCTTGCCGCCCGACTTGACCACATTGGCTACCTGGTCATAGACCTTCAGGAAGGAAAGCGGGCCGCTGGGCCGTCCGCCGCCGCTGAGTTTCTCTTTGCACGAGCGGATGGGGGAAAGGTCCGTGCCGGTGCCCGAGCCGAACTTGAAGAGCATCGCCTCGCTGTGCGCCAACTCCATGATGGAGTCCATGTTGTCCTCGACGGATTGAATGAAGCAGGCGCTGCACTGCGGGGACTCGTATTGCGTCTTCGCCCGTTCCGCCCGGCCGGTCCTCGGATTCCAAACCCAATTTCCGCGGCTCGAGGCATTGCCGATGTGGTACTGGTGATAGAGTCCGACGTTGAACCAGACCGGCGAGTTAAACGCCCCGTGCTGATTCAAGCACAGCCACGTCATCTCGTCATAAAAAACCTCGCCGTCCTCCCGGGTGAAGTAGCCGTCCTTGACCCCCCAATCCGCGATGGTCCGGCAGATGCGATGGATGAGTTGGCGCACCGATGTCTCCCGCTCCGAGGTGCCTTGCTCCCCGTAAAAATACTTCGAGACGACCACCTTGGTCGCCAGCGGCGACCACGCCTTGGGCACCTCGACATTCTCCTGTCTGAAAACCACTTTGCCCCCGTCGTCCGTGATCTCAGCGGTCCGCCGCTCCCACTCGACCTGGTCGAATGGGCTGACCTTGGGATCGCTAAACTTCCGTTCAATCTTCAATGTTCTGTCTGCTGAGCTCGCCGCGCTCTTGGGTGCGCGGGTTGCAGTAACCCTTGCGGAGCGACGGCGTCCATGAGGGCGCGCCTCGGCCAAGCCCTGTTCGTTGGCAACTATCATCTTGTTCCTCTTTCCTTCTGCCCCGCTGTTTGTGCCCGCTGACCGACCTTCAGCAAAACACCCAGCGGATTGGGTTCAAATTCTACGACCAAGCAGGCAGTCAGGCCCCGCTTCGAAGCCCAATGCCTACCCCATTAGTTGGGTGACGCCCTGAACTCTACTACCACGGGTTGGGGACACAAGAGAATTCTGCAAAAAAGTGCATTTGCCCGATTTCCTGAGGAAAACCGCCGGAATCACGCCCCGGAATTCGCCTGGGAACGTCAATTTCCGCATCCAAAAGGTGCCGCGCAGGATCAAATTCGCATTCGCTCAACCCGGACTTTGCCTGCTCTTATCCCTGAACTTGCGCACGGGTTCAATGGTCTTCGGACGGGGCTTGGCGACTACGACTATGGGGCAGCCTTCGTAGCCAAAGGCTCGCCGCATCTGATCCGCCAGGTACTTCCTGTACTGGTCCGAGAACAGCTCATCACGGTTGACGAAAAGCAGAAAAGTCGGCGGTGCCTGCCTGACCTGGGTTGCGTAAAAGAACTTCAAGCGATGGCCCTGCGCGCTGACCGGTTGACGGCGCTCGACCGCGTCGCGCAGCGTGCGATTCAGGATGGCGGTTGGAATGTTTTGCTGCAGTTGCGCCGCCACGTAGCGCACCGCTTCCAGCAGCCGATCAAGGTGAAACCCGGACTTGGCCGAAGTGAAGATGACCGGCGCGTAGTCGAGGAAGAACAGACGTTCCTGCACCCATTGGCCAAACTCGGCGAGTGTGGTCATCACGTCGGGAGCCTGCCGGCCCTGCTTGCTCTTGCGTCGCTCGATCTCTTTCAGCCGCGCCTCCCGGACGGCCTCGTCCATCAGGTCCCACTTGTTCACTACCACAATGCACGCCCGACCGCACTCCACAATCCAGTCGGCGATCTTCTTGTCCTGTTCGGTGATCCCGGCCTCCGCGTCGAGGACAAGGATGACAATGTCGCAGCGGGCAATGGACTCCTCGGCGCGCTTGACGCTGAAGAACTCTATCGAATCCCCGACGCGCCGGGTCTTGCGCATCCCCGCCGTGTCAATCAGCACGTAGGATTGCCGCACGCCCTCGGTCTCGACCTCGAACGGCACGTCCACCGCATCGCGGGTAGTGCCGGGAATCGAGCTCACGACGACGCGTTCGGACCGGGTCAGCGCGTTGATGATGGAAGATTTGCCGACGTTGGGGCGGCCAACGATCGCGAGTTTGAGGGCGTCCTGGCGCGGGGTGTCTGGTGCGGCGGGCGCGTCCTCACCTTGGACCGCGCCTGAACCTTCAGCCGGGACTTCAGACTGCGGGGAACAGGCGTCGCTCTGTATCAGGGCCATCGCCGCCTGCATCAGCGGCTCGATGCCTTTCCCGTGAATCGCGCTTACGGGGAACATCTGTTCGAAACCAAGCGCCGAGAACTCCGGCGCGTCGCTCTCCGCGCGGTCTGTGTCCGCCTTGTTGACGGCCACCAGCACCGGCTTGCCGCTCCGCCGCAACCGCCCCGCCGCTTCACGATCCAGCGGCGTCAGACCTTCCTGCACGTTCACGACCAGGATGATCACATCGGCCGCTTCAATCGCGAGCTCGACCTGCTCGAGCGCTGCTTTGACGATGACATCATCGGCTTTCTCGCGGCGCAGCAGGCCGATGCCGCCGGTGTCAACCAGCGTGAAGGGCTGTCCGTGCCACTCCACCTCGGCGGCGATCCGGTCGCGGGTGACGCCCGGTTGATCGTGCACGATGGCGATGCGCCGGCCCGCGATGCGGTTGAACAGGGCCGATTTGCCCACATTGGGCCGCCCCACGATGGCGATCAGTCTGCTCATGACACAGCAACCAGTCTCATAGCTCGCAGACAGTAGGTGAAAGGCCCTGCGCAGGCCACCACAAATCAACACAAATCAGCACCTTGACCGGCAGCGGGGGCGCACTATGCTGGGGCCGGACACGTCATTAATGCGCTACTTTGCCTACGGCTCAAACATGGATCCGGCGCAGTTCGGCTGCCGCTGTCCGTCGGCGCGTTTCGTGGCCGTGGCCAAACTGCCCAACCATCGTCTTGCCTTCACCCGCCGTGCCAGGGATCGTGGCTGCGGAACCTGCGATGGCATTCCTGAACCGGGCAGGGACATCTGGGGCGTCGTATTTGACATTTCCGCAGAGGACATGAGCCGTCTGGATGAGAGCGAGGGCTGCCACCCGGGACGCCCCTTGAACGACAACGCTTACGTGCGCGAGCAGCGCGAGGTCTGCCGCGACGGCGACGCGGACAAACCCCTGCGGGTGTGGCTCTACTTCGCGAATCGCCAGCCCAACCCGCCTTTGCCCAACGCCGCCTACAAACGGCAACTGGTCGAGGGGGCCAAAGTCTGGGGGCTGCCCAAGCCCTACTTGGAGGAGCTTGGCAGAATCAAGGTCGCTTGACCTGAAGCCCGGCCTGCAGTTCCGCCGCCCCGGGTGAGAGTTTTCCGACCAGGACCGTTCGCGCTTTGAACCCCTGAACCACCGTGAGGGAACATCCAACATCCAACATCCAACATCGAACCTCCAGGGGCCGAGCTTTGATCTGACATCCAACATCGAACCTCCAGGGGCCGAGCTTTGGGCCGCCATCGGATGTTGGGCGTTCGAGGTTGGATGTTGGTTGTTCCCCCGGTTCATGGAAAGGGCAGGGCAGACCGGGCTCGCGACCGGGTGGTCACGGCTTTGGACCGTTCGGACTGCGCAAGCGGGGCTGGAAAGCTGGTCCCTGGCATCCTCCGGCCTGGCCCGGTCGCGCCTTTACTGGTCGCCGAACAGATACCAGTCCGCGATGCGGTGAGGAAACTCCGCAATCCCAGCCTCGTCGCGATTGGCGAGAATGATAACGGTGAACCGCTTTTCGGGGAAACGGGTCAGGCGCGTGGTAAAACCAACCGTGCTGCCACGATGCCAGATTTCCCGCACGCCGCGATAATGGCCGAGGTACCAGCCAAAACCGTAGCTGGTGTCCGGCAGATCGGTGGCCGGCCCCGGAGTGAAGGCGAGCTTGAGCAGTTTGCGGCTGACGAGCTTGTCGGTATAGAGGGCCTGGTCCCACCGGTAGAGATCGGTGACCGAGGAATAGATGCCGCCGTCGCCCAGGACGGAGCTGGTCAGGCTTTGGTCTGTTCGTTTGAAGCCGTTCCCGGCGGCCGAGTAGCCATAAGCGCGGTTGGGCACGACAGATACGCCGCTTTCGTAGGCCAGCGTCCGGCCCATCTTCAGCGGCTGGAAGATGTTCTGCCGCAAGAACCCGGCGAAGGTGTTGCCCGAACGCGCTTCCACGATCAGAGCCAGCAGCGCATAGGCCGAATTGCTGTAGCGATACTTCGTGCCGGGCGGGAAGGAGGTCTTGTCTTGCAGCATGAGCAACCGCAACACGTCGCGGTCCAGCACTGGAAGCTCGGTGCCCTTCGGGATCAGGTCCTCGTAATCCAGCAGACCTGAGGTGTGAGTCAACAGTTGGCGCAGGGTGATCTCCCGGCCGTAGGCGGGGAACTCAGGAAAGAAATCGGTCAGGCGCTCCTCGAAAGACAACTTCCCGCGCTCGGCCAGAATCAGCACCGCCATGGCGGTGAACTGCTTGGAGACTGACGCCAGGCGATAGTTGGTCGCGAGGCCGCAAGGGACTTTCTCCTCCACATTGGCCAGGCCGTAGCCTTTGGCCGCCAGCACTTTCCCGCGATGGATCACCATCACGCTCGCGCCGGGCGCCCCCGGCTGGTTGAAGTTCTGGAACAGAGCGTCGAGCTTGGGCGTCAGCGTGTCAGCTCGGTCGGGTGCGGCATGGGCCGATAGCGTCATAGCAGCAATAATCAACAGGCGGATGAACACGCCCGGAGCATCGCAGATTAATCCCGGTTGCCAAGCACCGAGCGAGGAAGTGTCCCTGCGCCACCGGCAAGGCGTTAAGGACTTCCAGCCCGGCCTTGCTCGCCGGGCAAGACCGTCTCTCGCCCGGGAACCGACCGAGCCGGCGAGGTGCAACGCTCGCGTTCGAACCAAACATAGAGCACGGGCAGCAACACAAGCGTCAGGAACGTCGAGCTGAGAATCCCGCCGATCACGACCGTCGCCAGGGGGCGCTGGACCTCGGCGCCGGGACCGGTCGCCAGGGCCATCGGCACGAAACCGAGGCTGGCCACAAAAGCTGTCATTAACACCGGCCGCAGCCGGGTCATCGCGCCCTCGAACACCGCCTGGCACATGGCCAGTCCCCGGGCGCGCAGCTCGTTGAAGTAGCTGATCATCACCACACCGTTGAGCACGGCGACGCCGCTCAGCGCGATGAAACCGACCGCGGCGGTGATGCTGAAGGGCATGCCCCGCAGGTAGAGCGCCAGCACGCCTCCAGTGATGGCCAGCGGGATGCCGGTGTAAATAAGGAACGCCTGCCGCAGGCTGCCGAAGGCGAGGAAGATAAGCAGGAAGATCAGCACCAGTGCCGCGGGCACGACGATCAGCAGGCGCAGTCGCGCCTCCTGCAGGTTCTTAAACTGTCCGCCAAATTCATAAGTGTAACCCTCTGGAAACTGAATCTCCGCCCGAATCCGCGCCTCGGCATCCTTCACGAACCCCTCGACGTCGCGGCCCCGCAGGTTGATCATCAGCGCCACGCGCCGGCGCCCTTCTTCGTGCACGATCGGGTCCACGCTGGCAACGGTCCGAAACTCCGCCAGCTTTTCGAGCGGCACCAGCCCGTGCTCGCCGACCCGCACCGGCAGAGTGCGGATTTCTTCGAGGCGTTCGCGCAGGCTGCCCGCCAGACGGACGACGACCTCGTGCCGCCGGTTGCCTTCGTAAATCAGGCCGACGGTCTGCCCGGCCAGCGCCGTGCCGACCGTCCGGTTCACGTCGGCCGCGTGCAGATTGTAGCGCCGCAGTGCCTCGCGGTTGAGAATGATCTCCAGGATCGGCGCGCGGCCCTGCGCCTCGAACTCGACTTCGCCCGCGCCGGGCACCTGGTCCAGGATCGCCTTGGCCTTCTCGGCCAGGCTCTCCATGACGTCGTAGTCCGAGCCGGTAATCTTGAGGGCCAAATCGGACCGAACGCCTTCCAGCAACTCGTTGAAGCGCATCTCGATGGGTTGAGCAAAGAGAAAGCTCTGGTCGGGCAGTTCGCGGGTGATCTCCTGTTCGAGAAGCGCGGCCAGGGCCGGCTTGGTGATGGGCCGGCCGTCCACCCGGCGCCACTGGTCGCGCGGTTTGTAGAAGATGTAGAGGTCGTTCTGGCTGGGCGGCATCGGGTCGGTCGCAACCTCGCTCGTGCCCAGGCGGCAGAAAACGCGTTCCACCTCGGGCACCGTGAGCAGCAGCTTCTCGGTGGCCATCTCCATTGCCAGCGAGGCATCCAGGTTCATGCTGTTGGTGCGATAGACCATGACCGTGTGGGAGCCTTCATCGAGCTTGGGCGTGAACTCCGCGCCGAGCTGCAAGAACGCCAGCACGGAGAGCGTGGTCCAGATGATCGTGCTCACCGCGATGAGCCAGGGCCTGGCGAGCACCAGCCGCAGGGAAGGCGCGTAGGCCAGCTTCATCAGGCGCACCAGCCGGTTGTCTTCCTCGCTTACTTTGCCGCCCAGCAGGTGGGAACAGAGCACCGGCATCAGCGTCAGCGCCAGCACCAGCGCGCCGCCCAGCGCCAGCATCACGGTGATCGCCATGGGATGGAACATCTTCCCCTCGACGCCCGTCAGGGCCAGGATCGGCACATAGACGATCGTGATGATGAGCACGCCGAAGAACATCGGGTTGGCGACCTGCTTGCTTGCGACGCCCACCGTCTCCAGACGCTCGACCGGGCTCAGCACCCGGCCCAGTTCCTTTTGCCTCTCGCCCAGCCGCCGGACGATGTTCTCCACCATTACCACCGCGCCGTCTATGATCAGGCCGAAATCCACCGCCCCAAGGCTCATCAGGTTGCCCGACACGCCGAACCGAATCATGCCGGTCAGCGCGAACAGGAAGGAGAGCGGGATCGCCGCCGACACGATCAGCGCCGCGCGCCAGTTCCCCAACATCAGCAGCAGGACCACCACCACGAGGATCGCGCCCTCGAACAGGTTCTTCTTCACGGTGGCCACCGTGCGGTCCACCAGGTCAGAGCGGTCGTATTGCGTGCGGATCTCGACCCCGGGCGGCAAGCGGGAGGCGATTTCGCGCAGGCGCTCGCCGAAGCGTTTTGCGACGATCCGACTGTTCTCGCCGGCCAGCATCATCGCCGTGCCGAGGATTGTCTCCTCGCCGTTCTCCGTCGCCGCCCCGGTGCGGAAGCGGGAGCCGATGGCGACGTCGGCGACATCCCCGACCAGCAGCGGTTTGACGTCCCCGGCAAACTTGACCGGCAAGCCGGCGATCTCTTCGACGTTGCGCACGCGGCCTACGGTCCGAACCGTAAGCTGGTTCACGCCGCTGTTGATGACGCCGCCACCAGTGTTCTCCACGTTCTCACCCACGACCATCGCCAGGTCGTCGAACGTCAGGCCCGCCTGTTCCAGGTCGCGCGGGCGCGGTTGAATCACGAGCTGCTTTTCGTAGCCGCCGCTGGCGTTGATTTCCGCCAGCCCCGGCGTCGTGCGCAACATCGGCTTGATGGTGAACTCGTGCAGCTCGCGCAACTCGCGCAACTGCTCGAAGCGATCGGCCGGCCGATTCGTGGCATCGGCGCGCCAGGCCACGGTGTAATAGTAGATTTCGCCCAGGCCGGTGCTGATCGGCGCCAGCTTCGGAGTAAGCCCCGGCGGCAGTCGGTCGGCCACGGCCTGCAGCCGCTCGGCGACCAATTGCCGGGCGCGGTAGATGTCCATGCCGTCCCGGAAAATAAGCGTGACCTGCGAGAGGCCGAACTTGGTCAGAGACCGCATCTCCTCGACGCCCTGAATGCCCGACAGCTCCATTTCGATGGGCACCGTGACGGCCTTCTCGGTTTCCTCGGGGGCGAGCGCCGGCACCTCGGTGTTGACCTGCACCTGCGGGCTGGTGATGTCCGGCACGGCGTCAATCGGCAAGCGATAAGCCGACCACAGGCCGATGCCGAGTGACACCGCTGCCACCAGCAAGAGAAACGGACGCTGCCGCAGCGAAGCATCAATCAGGCGGTGCAGCATGGCCAGCCTCTCAGCGCGCAGCCAGGGAATTCAGCGGTTTGCCCACGAGAACCTCCAACTGTTGCCGCTGCTCGAGCGCTTCGTGGCGTGTTGCCAGCAGGGCTTCCAGCGCGTCCAGGTACTTGATCTGCATCTCGACGTAGATGGTCACCGGCACGGCGCCCAGCCGGAAATGCCGGTCGGCCAGTTCCGCGGCCTCGCGGAACTGGGCCTGGGCGTCTGGACGCCACTGCGCCATCTCTGCGAGTTGCGTTTCGAGCGCCAGCGCATGGTCGGTTACCCGCCGCTCGACGTCCCGCTGCGTGGCGCGCAGGGAGGCTTGCGCCTGCTGTTCGCGGGCTCGAGCCGCCTCGATGTTGCCTCGGTTCCGGTTCCAGAGGGGCAGCGGCACGCTCACGCCCACTCCCATGATCCGTTGCTCATCGTTCGCGGTTTCCGCGGCGTAAAATGGTGCGAGGGTGACCTTCGGATAGCGTTCGTTCCGGGCCAATTCCACATGGAATCCCTGCTGGGCCAGTTCGGTCTGCCGCATTCGCAGCTCAAAGCTGTTCGTCGCCGCCAGGTCCAGGAGCACCGGCAGCGGCGGCGCATTGGTCGGCACGTCGAGCTTGCCCGTAAGCCGCAGGGGCGCGCCGGCCGGCGAACCGCGCAACTGGTTAAGCTCCAGCAACGCCCCCTGGAGCTCGCGTTCGGCCTGCGCGGCACGGCGCTGCAGCGTCACGGAAGTCGCCTCAATGATCCGCTGATCCAGCAGCGGCGTTACCCCGGCCGGATCGCGTTGCACCAGCACATCGAGCAGCGAGCGGAACCGTTGCGCCACCTCGTGCACCGCGTCAGCTTTCTGTTGCGCCGCCAGCGCCAACCGCGCTTTGGCGCGCGCCCGGGCGCCCAGCGACGCCTGAAACTGCGCCATCCCGAGCTCGGCCAGTTCCACCTGCCGGTTGGCGATCGCCTTCCGCAATGCAATGCGCCCCGGATACTCGAAGCTCTGCGCTACGGATACCGACCATGCCACCCCGTCTCCCAGCACTGAACCGCCGCGGTCCCAGACACGCTTGCTGCCAAGATCGGCCGACAACTCCGGGTTCTGCCACTGCGCCGCCGTGCGACGACCCGCTTTGGCGGCGGCGATCTCGGCCCGGTAGAACTCCAACTCCGGGTTGTCCCGCACGACTGCCTCCGCAACGGCGTCCACGGTCAGCATGCCGGAGGCGGAATTGGCCGGGCCAGCCGGGGCGTCGGCCCCTGAAGCTCGCAACAGGCAGCAAACCAGGCAGACCAGTGACCACGATACGAAACGCAGGCAATCTAAATGCAGCTTGAGTGTCATAAGCATTCTACCGGCGCCGAAGTATAACAAGCCGAGTTCAGTGCGCCACGCGAAATCCATCCCGTAACGAACCCGCCAGCGCCGCGTCAGTGGTCCTTGCATGCCATGCTATCGGGCGGGACATAGTTCGGCCCGTCGAGCCTTGGCCCCGCAGGGCGGTGCTCGGTAGTGAACCACCGCCTCGGCCAGGTCTCCCACATAGCTCCCAGTTAGTGAACCGCAGGCACCCTGACCCGTTGGACGAAATGGCGGATAAGGGGAAGGACATCGGCGGGGGTGGTGATCTTGAGGCCCCTGGGTTTGATGCGGCGGCGGGCGAATTCAAGGGCGGCGATGACGGTCACCCGATGACCGGTTCAAACGCCTGCTGCCGAGCCCAAACTGGGCCGTAGGCCAGCAGTAGCCCCTCCTAAACCCCTCGTATACCCCTCGTATACCCCTCGTATTTAAAATACGAGGGGTATACGAGGGGTTTAGGAGGGGGTTACTGGGGGTAAGGCATGGGATTTGCACGCATATTTGACACCGAACGCCACTTGAGGGCATGCGGCCTACAGGTGTCCCCGAGGGCGTATGCATGGTGTTGCCGGAGGAGTGCGGGCAGGTTGCCCGCTTTGCGGATTGTGGGTCAGACAAGCGGGCAAGATGCCCGTGCTCCTTCATGCGTACGCGCTGGGGGTCCCCCGCTTTTCCTGCAGGCCGCGTGCCCTGACGCGGCGCACTGGGGTCGTTTCCATCGGCGTCAGCCTTGGCAGTTGGCGCCAATGCCAGGCTGGGGCTGGTTCGGAAGCCGGGCTGGGCCTGAACTTGACTATGGGGGGGCTGAAGGGTTCAATAGCGCCTGTGATATTGCACTGCGATCGTTGGCGTTTACTGGTGGGAGTCATCGTGCTTATTGGGGGGGGCAAGGTTTGTTCGGGAGCGGTGCTGAGCATAGGTCATCGCGGCGACTCGCTACACGCGCCGGAGAACACGGTGGCGGCCTTTGTGGCGTGCAGCAACAAGGCGGACCTGGTCGAAGTGGATGTTCGCGTTTCCAAAGACGGCGTGCTGGTGGCCATGCATGACGCCACGGTGGATCGCACCACTGATGGCAGCGGCACGGTTTCAGCCCTGACGCTGGCGCAATTAAAGGCCCTGGACGCCGGCTCGAAGTTCTCCACCAACTTCGCCGGGGAGCGCATTCCCACGCTGGAGGAGACTGTCACCAACACGGTGCCGTTCGCCAGGCCCTTGATCGAGCACAAGGCCGGGTCGGCCGCGGCCTATCTGGCGGAACTGCAGCGCCTGGACGCGGTCACCAATGTCGTCGTGCAGTCCTTTGACTGGGATTTCCTGGCGGCGCTCCACGAGCTCGAACCGGCGGTTTCCCTGTGCGCGCTTGGCAGCAGCACCCTCACGGCGGCGCTGCTCACCAATGCTTTGAATGCCGGCGCGAGCACGGTGGCCTGGGAGCAGTCCAAGATCACGGCGGCCGAGGTCAGTTTGGTGCATAGCATGGGCCTGAAACTGTTTGTCTGGACGGTGAATGGCCCGGCGATCAACACCTTTATTGGCCTGGGGGTGGACGGCATCATTTCGGACGATCCGGGCGCGGTGCGGAACTATCAGCAACCCGCGACCAATGGCCCGGTCAGCCTCCCGGACGGATTGATCGCGTATTGGCGGATGGATGACGGGCTGACGAATGCCATGGCGGTGTCGGTGACCGACAGCGAGGGCACCAATACGGCCACCCTGGTGCGGGGCGACGAGCTTTCGCACTGGCAGGGCGTGGAGAGCGCGGTGTTCGGCGGATGCCTGCAGCCTGACGGCCTGAATGCCTCGGTGCTTATCCCGCGCACCGACAGCCTGGACATCGGCACCAACGGGCTGACGATTTCGCTGTGGGTGAAGTTGACCCGGCTGCCCTCGAAGCTTGCCACCAGCTTTGGGGCCGTCTTCGATTCCACCAACGACGCGTATGTGGTGTATCTCGACAAGGGCAACAAGGAACTGCGGTTCAAGGTCACCGATGTGAACAACCATGCCGCCCGGCCCGGAATCCCCGAGAGCGCCTTGCAGACCAATCAATGGTTGCATGTCGTGGCCACCTACTCCGGCCAGGCCAGCTTGGCCGGCGGCGAAACGTGGATTTACCTCGATGGCGAAGCCAAAGACGCGCACTACGGCTCGGATTCGAGCTCGCCGAACGGGTTGACCGGAAACGTCAAGCCCGGGCAGTTCGCCGCTATGGGCCGGGAAGGGCACACTGGGGGCAGCTACTTCTCCGGCCAGGTGGATGATGTCGCGATTTGGAACCGAGCCCTGAACGCCACGGAAGTGGCCACCCTTCATCAGTCCGGCCAAACCGGCCTGAGCCTGGGCGACCTGCTGCGCCAGCCCACCTCGCTGATTCGACTGCGAGCCATCCAGGTAGTGGGGGGCAACCAGGTGGCGATTACGTTCCAGAATATGGGGACGTGGGGGTCGTTCCGCCTGCTCCGAGCGACCAGCTTGGCGGGGCCGTTCCTGCCGGTTTATGGGCTGACGCCGGCGGACCTCACGCGGGGGATGTATCGCTTTGATTGCCCGCTGGGTTCCGGGTCGGCCGGTTACTTCAGGGTTGAAGCGTACTGAGCGGGGCGGGGAAGCAACCGTGCGCCGCGGGAGGGCGCGCGGACTGCCGGTGTCCCACCGTTTCCCTGCGGGCCGCGCGGCCTGCCGCGGCGCCGGGTGTCAAATATGCGGGTCGTCAGTCGTCCAGGTTGGCGCCGAAGTCCGGCGTCTGGCCTTCCTGAACCAGCCGGCTCCATTCGTCCAAATGTCCATAGTTCCAGAACTTCTTGCAGAGGGCGAAGTAGTTGAGGACCGCCTGGGGCTCTCTCTTTTCCAGCAGGTCCTTGGCCAGGCTCATACTCGGGCCATAATCCATCAGGCGCGCGCTGGGGGCGCGGATGGATTCGGTCAAGTAGCGCTTGGCGTCCTCGGTGCGCCCCTCGCGCAGGGCAATTCGCCCCAGCGTCAGGTTGGCGTCATGCACGGCATTGCCGTATTCACTGTGCTGCCGGAAGCCGGGCAACAGGGCCGCCAGTTCCTGCGCGTAATTCCGGGCGTCTTCCACTTTGCCGGCGGCAAAGCTCTGCCGGGCGGCCTGGCCCAGCGCAGCGAACCTCAACTCCGGTGAGTTGGCCGCAGCCAGTTTGTCCAGCGCCGGTTTGAGGCGCGGGTGGGCGGCGTCCACGCCGTCCTTGCCGCAGCCGAGCAGGAGGCAGCCCAGGAGAAGGGCGAAGAGGCATGGCAGGGTCCGGTTCGTGCTGGGACCGGAGACAACCCGCAAATCAGCCGCCGTCCGGGCGGAGAGTGTTTCAGGGAATTCTGCGCGTGGAGTTTTCCTGCATCCAGGCGACATCGGGGTTGTTGGGAGAGGGTTTAAACGAGTAATCAATGTTCTTTCCTTTCTGCAGCGGGGGCATGGTCCGACCGTCCCGCCATTTCCTTAATTCCGAATGGCCGTCGGCGAAGGAGAACCCGCCGCCGCCTCCGTGATACGCGGCCGGGTAGTCATGGATGCCGTAAGCGTTGGGCGTCGGGGCCGCGCCGGGGCGGATCGGCGCGCCTTCCATGGCGATGACAAACATGCCGTCGTTGATGCTGTCCTCGCGCTCGTCGAGAAAGACCGCCGTCTTGGCCGGTCCGGGATCGGTCATGTCGGAGGTTTTTCGATAGATGCGGGCTTCGCCGGATTTGTTGCCCAGGGTGGTCTGCGACCAGTTCATCGGGGCGAGTCCGCCGGCGCCATTGCCGCGCCCGCCGACCCAGTTGACCATGGACATGCTGCGCACCCGCCGATAGATCATCCCCCGAAAATTGACCGAGCTCTGGTCGCCGGGACACTTGAAGATGGCGGCGTTCTTGCCGCAATAGGGCCAGAGGATGCTCTGCGTGATGTCATGGTTGATGTCCCAATTGTCCGCCGCGCCGGTGTAATCCAGCCAGCCGTTCATCCAGGCGGCCGGGTCCGATTTGACGAACGGCAGAACCTCCCGGCTGTCGTCCACGTACATTTTCCAGGCCAGGAGCAGTTGGCGATGGTTGTTCAGACACATGATTCCCTGCGCTTTGGTTTTGGCCCGGGCCAGGGCCGGCAGCAGCAGGGCCGCCAGGATCGCGATGATCGCGATGACCACCAGCAGTTCAATCAGTGTGAACCCTCGGGACCAGCACGTGCGATGTCTCATTGCCTTTTCCGATGGGCGGGGCCCGCGCGGTCAGGCGCGGGCCCCGCGATTGTATAGTTGCGTTGGCGAACCAACGGTGGTTGCCATGGTTTGCCGGTTACTGAACGGGCGCCGGCAGGGCCATAACCCGGTAGAACGCCGCGTCGGGCGGCGCGTTGGTGTCGGTGAATTCCAGCGTTGTCAGGTTGGTGGCAATGTTCTGGAAACTGCCCGCGCTGGCCACGTTCGTGCTCCGCTGCACGTTATACTTTACCGCGCCGGCCGAGCCCCACTTCAGTTCGCAGCCGAGCGGGGTCGGCGTCACCGAGGTGATGGCGAAGTTCGGCACGCTGAAGGACTCATTGTGCAGGATGATGAGCCGTCCGCCGGTTGTGAGGCTGCCATCGCTGACCGCCAGGAAACTGCCATCGGGCGCGAAGGCCATCGCCGGGTCATGGAAGCGGATCTGGCGGTCCGGGCGCTGCGGGTCGTTGAGCGGGAAGCCCACCTCACGCACATCGTCGCCCGTGGTGCTGTCTATGGACCAGAGCTCGTCTTTGAGATCGTCCGCCGCCCAAATCCGGCCCGTGACGGGGTCCTGGGCAATCGCCTGGCCGGCGTTGGGGCCGGACGCCGGCCACAAGTTCCAGGCATTGATGTAGCGCTTGGTGCCATCCGCATCTATGGCCACCAGGTAGCCGTCCACGCTGAGGGTCGCCACTTCGGTCGTGCCCACCGCGGCGATGGAGGTCAGGTCGCCGCCCAGGTCGCTGGTCGTGGGGCTGAGGAGCCAGTTGCTGTAATTGGTCTGGCTGAGAAGCGTTGTGGCCGGATCAATGACGTAAACGCCGTTGTTGGCATTGCCGTCCACCCCGCGATCCGCCACCACAATCCATCCCGGCTGCCCTATGGCGCCATTGAAACCCGAGGGCGCAATCACCAAATCAATCGCGTCGTCGTCGGTCTCGGTCAGGTCATCCCCGACGTCGGCAATGATGGTCTCCACGGTATTGTTGGCCCAAGGCCACTTCAGGCGGGCGACGGAACGGGTGTAATCACTGTTGTAGTCATGGGTCCACCAGAGGGTGCCGTCGGCTTGCATCGCCAGGCCGGACGGACGATCCAACCCGCTGACAATCGGGGTTGGGTCCACGCGCCAGTTGCCCGGCGCCACCTTCTGCACCTGGTAAATGCCGCCGCCGGCTGAGGGCTCCGCATCCAGCGCGCAAAGGATGGTGGTGTTGTCCCGCGGATCCACGATCGGCCGGCCGATGGGCACGTTGACGCTCAGAACGGTCCAGTTCGTGAACCGGGTCCCATAATTGGTCACCGCGTAGGGAATTCCGAAAGGCTCGGCATCGGCGACCAGCGATTTGACCTCGATATCGTCCACATACACCGGCGGGTGGTTGGTGCCGTTGGAGGAACTCCAACCGGCCATGAAGATCGGCCCCACCGCCGTCGTGCCGCTGATGAAGGGCTCGCGATCCACTACAATCTCAGGATTGGCGCTGCTGGGACCTTTGATAATGGTGTATTTGCCCGAGCTCGTGTGGGTAATGAGGCGATATTCCTCCCAGACATCGGGCGTATAATTCACCGGGGTCTCCTGCCAGGCGCCGTTGTTGTGGTAGATCAGCTTGAGGCCGTCGCCCACATTCGTGCTGTTCTGGCGGCGAATGCCATATCCCAACAGGGCGCAATCCCCCGCATAGCTGCTGGCGCCCTCCACGCCATAAAGCGACATCCGCAGATAAACGGCATCCGCCGTCGGAGAGCTCTGCACCGCCTGGGGCACCCGCGCCCACCAGGTGATCTGCACGTCTCTTTGGGGTGTGTCTCCCCAGCCCAGGCTGACACCGGCCCGCTGGCCGCTCTCCAGCTTTAAGGATTGGCTGCCCGAGTGGGGCGCCACCACACTCGAATCCACCACCTGCACTTTCTGGGGCGCCGCCGGCCGGCCGCCGCCATCCGAGACGCCATCGGTCTCCGTGGTGATCCAGGGGCCCGCCGGGTCGGCATCATCGGACGCACTGACCCGGGCCGGGTAGCTCTCAAAGCCCTCCTCGAATGTCGGAGCCAGACTCGGGTCATTCTCGACCGTCAGGCTGAAGTCGTCCAGCGCCCACCAGTTGTCATTGATGCTGTTGGCCTCGTTGACGATGCGCACCAGCGTGGGCACGGCGACTTCGCTGCGGGCAACGCGGCCGACAGTGGTCACGGGGGTAACCATGTCATCCACATATACACTGACCAGTTGCGTATTGGGGTCAATGACCAAGCGGTGATGCTGCCAGACGTAGCTCACGTAGCTGCCGCCAATGTCAACCCAACCCGGCGCCGATTTGACGCCATCGTAAAGGAAAAGCTTGGAGGAACCGGTCGCCCGGTCGGTGCGGTAGGCAATGTAATCTGCGCCGTTGTAATCATTGCCTTCGCCGCGCAACAGGATGTAGAAACTGCGATCACTGGCGGCGTCACGGGCGATGTAGGCCCAGAAATCGAACTGGTAGCGCGTGCCGCTCTTGGCGTTGCGCAAATTAATCTGCGCCTCGCTGCTGGCCCGCAGCAACAGGCACTTGGTGGGATTACCCGCGGTGTTCGTCAGCCAGTTGATGACCTGCACGCCCGCTCCGGCCGTCGTTGGGTCCAGCGCCGCGTCATCCACAATGCTCCACTCCAGGCCGGCAGGATCAGCGTCGGTCGTATCGGCCGGGCTGGTGGCGACGTCGGTGGAACTCTCAAAATCATTGGAGTAGATGGTTGTGGTCGCCGCCCCGAGCTGGGTCGCCAGACCACAAACCAGCGCCGCCGCCCAAGGCCGCCAGAGCCGGGCGGAGTCTGCAATCGTATTGATGAGGGTATCTCTCTTGGTTTTCATAGTACATTTCTTGGTGTTCACAGTACGTTGAATGATACTTGTCACTGAATTCTGGCGACTCGGCTCCCCTCTGTCCAGCAAGAAATGATGTGTCCTCACCCCCCCCGAATCCTTAGCGAACGCGCGGAGTGACCCAAACTGTGGCCACGACGCACCAAGCGCGAGGAGATAGGAGTCGAGGACAACCCTTTTGAGGCTTGCGGTTGCTTTTGCAGGACCTCCGGGGAGCG
>Ga0209201_1000943_pt1 | contig 36683 bp, 29 predicted proteins | sample AD_UKC055_MetaG_FD_184411 | JGI IMG/M metagenome (GOLD analysis project Ga0209201, IMG submission 184411) | Active sludge microbial communities of municipal wastewater-treating anaerobic digesters from USA - AD_UKC055_MetaG (SPAdes) (version 2) | ecosystem: Engineered > Bioreactor > Anaerobic >... | reverse complement strand
CTATAAAGCGCTGTAGCTGCCAGGGAAAATAGTAATAAGCTAAATGATCAACGTATTAAAAAACGTATTAAAAGACGTATTAAAAGACGTATTATCCAGCCTGGTTCACTTCAGGGTGATCTTTAAAACGCCGTTGGCTCCTTTTGATCCGTATTCCGTAGCCCTGACATCATCAATGAATTCAATTGATCTGACATACTGGGGGGAAATATATGAAATGTCGGAAGTGATCTTATTATCGACAACATAAAGTACCTGCGGAGAAGCATCGAATGAACGGACTTTTAAGTTTACAACGGAAGTCCCCTTCACCCTGACATTATAGATCTCATTGCTGATAAGGTCAAAAATGGTCTTGTATAAAGAATAGTCCTTCTCCTCAACCGGTATTTCGCCATTTAAAGCTTTACGCAGTACATCCTCAGGAATATGTCCTTCTCTCACTGCCTTCTGAATGTTGGCTTCCTTATTTATAAAGACCATATCGATTTTGAGTATCTTATCATCTCCTGATTTTACCTTTTTATTGTAAAATCCTGTAGCAGAGACTGTGATCTGATCTTTTTCAGCGGTCTTTATGGCAAAGTTTCCGTCGGTGGAAGTAAAAACCGTTTCTCCGGATTTTTCAGCAGTTACCTTCACATTGTTAAGAGGAATGGTTTTGAAGGTGGTCACAATTCCATTTATCGTTCTTTCGTCCTGGGCATATATCTCAGGAGAGAACGTCCGCAATATCAGAAAGACTGTAATAACTATTCCAATCCTTATCATCTTATACAATGTATTAATAAAATTCAAATTAATTAACCACAAAGAACACAAAGGTTTGCACAAAGGATATACAAAGTAAATGAATAACTGACATCATGCGTCACCTAAAATAAAAGTGTTACTTTTCTCTCCCTCTTTTCAGTATAAAATTACGAATTACTTACAATGAAAAAGTCAATAACACAATAGATATTACCACTGAAGCAGGAAAAGAGCATATAAAGGGAAGTGAATTTTAAATTCTTTAGGATGAACAGAATTCTTCTGACATGTACTGTTGCTGCAGCTCTTGGTGGACTGCTGTGCGTATAATATTTTATCTTCTTGTGATTACCATGAGAACCAATCATCAGGCGAGGTTTATAATATCAAAGATCAGAAACTTTGCCGGAGGTTTGATTAAACAATTATATTTACAGAATAATATCAGGAGCGTAGTATAGGATTCTATGATATATCATATCAAGATAAACAATTTTTCAAAGATCTAGATTTCCAGGTATGATAACAACCACTAAGCCAGGTAACAGATATATGTATCTGTGCAGCTTTACGGCTGCATTGGGAGGACTCCTTTTTGGATTTGATACTGCAGTAATTTCAGGGACCATACCATTTATTACTGAATACTTCCATTTATCTGATTCTATGCTTGGATGGGCTGTCAGCTCAGCGATGATAGGGTGCATTATCGGTTCCATGACGGTTGGAAGGCCCGGTGATAAGTTTGGAAGGAAACTTATGCTGAAAATCCTGGCATTATTTTTTATCCTTTCATCAGCCGGCTCGGCTCTTTCCACATCTCTTTCCATGCTTGTGATCTACAGATTTATAGGTGGGCTTGCGATAGGAGGGTCGTCAGTTCTGGCACCATTATATATTTCCGAAATATCGCCTGCAAAAATACGCGGCAGGTTAGTAGGGATAAATCAGCTGGCAATTGTTACGGGTATTCTATGCGCTTTTTTTTCAAATTACATCCTGATAGATACCGGGGCAAATAACTGGAGGTGGATGTTCATGGCAGGCACCGTACCTGCAATAGCTTTTTTTGTACTTCTGTTTTTTATAAGTTCAAGCCCAAGATGGCTTGTCATTGCAGGTAAACCGGAACATGCCAGGAATGTGATCAGGCGGATTAATCCTTATGAAAATGTTGATGTTATGCTAAATGAGATAGAAAACTCAATAAAGAAGGATGTTGTAAAGATGAATATATCCGCTTTGTTCAGAAAGCCTTACCTGCACATTGTTTTGATAGGCATAGGCGTAATGATGTTTGCGGCACTTACAGGCGTCAATACATTGATGTATTATGCTCCGACAATATTTCAGGCTGCAGGTTTTTCGAATGATGCAGCACTTTTCCAGACAATATTCCTGGGCACAACAAACCTTGTCTTTACAATTATCGGCATGTTGCTGATTGACAAGATCGGCAGGAAGGTACTGCTGATGTCCGGAGCTATAGGTATGGCACTATTCCTTGCTCTTATCTTTCTTACTCTGTCATATAGTTTTTTCAACGATTCATATCTTCTTATCTGGATCCTGGGCTATCAGGCTTTCTTTGCAGGAACAATGGGAGTTGTCGTATGGGTTCTTGTATCGGAAATGTTCCCGAATAATATCAGGGCCAGAGCATTGTCAATAGGTTCATTTACTAACTGGGTATTTAATGCTCTGATATCCTATCTTTTCCCGGTTATTTCAGGATATATGGGAAAAATAACCGGAGAGAAGCAGGCAGGGGTTGGCTATGTTTTTGCATTTTATTCACTGGCAACCTTAATAAGTTTCTTCTTTTACAGGAAGTATCTTTTGGAGACAAAAGAAAAATCGCTTGAAGATCTTGAAAAAATAGTACTGAAATATTAATTAAATGAATTCCAAAGAAAGATTCCTGAATTCTCTGAGCAGAAAGAAAACGGACCGGCTTCCGGTCACCACACATCATGTTATGCCGTCATTCCTCAGGAACTATATGAACGGGATCACTGATCAGGAGTTTTTTGATTATTTTGGACTGGATCCTATCAGATGGTTTATAGCATTTAAGCCGGATATGTCAGCAGGTGAATTTTATGATCCCCTTCATAGCGAGATAGGTTTCCTGGAGGCACACAGGATTTGCACTGAAAGCTGGAGGTTTTCATTTGATGAGATAATTGGTCAGGCAAATCCGGCAAAAAGGATGAATATCATCACTCCCAAAAAAACTCTATCAATGGTGCTTCAATCTGATGAGCATACCACATGGCTTTGCGAACATGTGATAAAGGAAAAATCGGATATTGATATTCTTGCCAGTTATATGCCCTCACCCAAGTGCGATATTGATGCAGTTAATAAAGCAGCAGATGAATTCAGCGAAAGGGGTATATTAAGAGGTCATATTCCGACTTTTGACGGATTCGGACAGCCGGGATGCTGGCAGGATGCTGCCTGCATGTATGGGGTTGAAAATCTTATCACAGCCGCTTTGCAGGACCCGGAATGGGTTCATTCATTCCTGAAAATATTAATGGAGCGAAAAAGGACATTTATAAAGTCTCTCAGGGGAGCCAGATATGATATCCTTGAACTTGGGGGAGGTGATGCCTCAACAACAGTTATTTCTCCTGATATCTTTGATGAATTTGTTGCTCCGTACGATTCATCACTGATTGCATCTGCCCATGAAGCTGGCCATAGAATAGTATATCATACATGCGGTGGCATGATGCCGATTCTTGAAAAAATTGCAGAAATGAAGCCTGATGCAATGGAGACATTTACACCCCCTGCAATGGGCGGTGATACAATACTTGAAGAAGCAAAACAGAGAATCGGGGACAGAGTGTGCATGATCGGGGGATTTGATCAGTTCCATTTTTTTACGGGTTGTACTGAAGAAGAGACAAGAATGGAGGTCCGCCGTTGCTTTGGTGCAGCAGGATCCGGAGGCGGGTATATCCTTTCACCCTCCGATCATTTCTTTGAAGCTGATCTGAAGCTGATCAGGGCATTTGCGGATGAGGCCATAAAATGTGTATATTGACTCACATTATCCTGACAACATCCTCAATGATCAACAGATCTGACAGTTCCGGAAAAATATCCAAAGTTTCATGGTTTACAGTAGCAACAATAGGATCATTCTTCGATATGGCTTACGGTTTTAACCGGGGCAGATTCTTTAAGCATGATATGGAGCCTGTTTGAAATTATCTGCCATCTTTAACAATGAGAATATTCCGGTATTTGCCATTAATAAATCATCATAAAATGAAAAAAACACTTATTACAGTCCTTATCCTGGCACAATTGATACTGATGCGGTGTCAGGCTCCAAGTACGAAGGAAGAACGTCTTGAATGGTGGAAGGATGCCAGATTTGGTATGTTCATTCACTGGGGTCCGGTAAGTATAAAAGGCACTGAGATTGGCTGGTCAAGAGGCAGGGAATGGAGTATTGAAGAATATGACAACCTGTATAAACAGTTTAATCCGGTACAATTCAATGCCCATGAATGGGTTCAGACGGCCAAAGCTGCCGGAATGAAATATATTGTTTTCACATCAAAGCATCATGACGGATTTTGTATGTGGAATACAAAATATACCGATTATAATATAATGAATTCACCATTCAAAAGAGATGTGATGAAGGAGCTGTCGGAAGCCTGTAAAAAAGAAGGAATTGCACTTGGATTTTACCATTCAACATGCGACTGGCACAATCCCGATTTTCCTCTGACAAGTCCGGGAGGTACCGTGAAAAGGGAAGTGTCAAATCTCGACAGATATACGGAATACCTCAAAAATCAGTCAGTTGAAATAATTAAAAATTATGGACCACTGCTGGTAATGTGGTATGATGTCCCCCAGCAGTTCGATTCCATAAGAGGGCAGGGTGTCATAGACCATATACGTAAGATCCAATCCAATATACTGGTTAACAACCGGACTGGTGCAAAAGGTGATTTTGACACACCTGAACAGAGAGTCGGCAGCTTTAACAATAAGCGTGCATGGGAAACATGTATGACAATAGGAAGGCAATGGGCATGGAAACCGGATGATGAAGTCAAATCCCTTGAACAGTGTCTTCACAGCCTTATCCGTTCAGCCGGAGGTGACGGAAATCTTCTTTTCAATGTTGGTCCAAGGCCTGATGGCACAATAGAACCACTTCAGGTTGAAAGGCTGAAGGAAATGGGACAATGGCTCGGGAAATACGGTTATGCAATTTATGGTACCCGAGGGGGACCGTTCAAACCTACGGACTGGGGTGTCAGTACCAGGAAAGGTAATAAAGTATATCTGCATATTCTGAGATGGGCAGGAGGTAACTCTGAGATTACGATCCCTGACATCGGAATACCGATAAAAAACGTCGTATTTGCCGGCGGGAAAGTTGCCGGATCTAAAAAGGCTGAAAATAATTACCTGATTGCAATTGATGAGGCGTCAGTGCAGCCAATAAATACAATTCTTGAAATAGAGTATGAAGGTGATGTAATGAATGTTGATCCTGTTGAAGTGAAGCCTCAGTCCGTTTCGTTCATGAAGAGTGTTAACGCATCCTCAAATTTAAAAGCTTCATGGATAAACCATGAATGGGTTGATCTGAAAGCGGTAAATAACGGTGAATGGTCGGGAAGCTTCTGGAAAGCTGCAGAAGATGATAAGCAACCATGGATTGAAATAGATCTGGGGAAAGCCGAAAAGATATCTAAAATATTATTGTACGAAAGCGGAACAAATATAAATTCATTTGAGCTTCAGTACAAAGATGGTACGACCTGGAAAACTTTCCATAAAGGTACCGCAATAGGTGAAAAATGTGAAATCTCAACCGATCCGGTCGAAACTCAGCATATTAGACTGCAGATAACCTCATTTTCAGATGTTCCGGGGATATATGAAATGATGATGTTTAACTGAAATTATGCTGTTGTTTTTCTGAAATATTTTTTTCAGGAAAATTAATCTGTTTTCGGTCTTATTTTAATTTTTAAGCGTAACTATGCATTATGAAAAATGAAATAACCATTCCTGAACATTTTCCTGATGTAAAGGAGGAAAACATTAAGACTGCAACCAGGCGCAGAGAGAATTATGCTATTAAAAGGGACTTGCTTGCGAAGGAAAACAACGAAGCAATTGCCCGGAGAGTGGCAAAAGAAAAAGAAAACCCTTTATAAGCGAAACGGCAGGCTCTCTTTATCTGAAGAAATCCGCGCAGATTGTGATAAATCATGATTCAGTTTAAATCCGACGGGGTGATCCGGCCTCATGCGGGATGCGCTAGCCAACTCCGCCAAAGAAAAATCCGCTATCATACTGATGTACAGGAATTCAGCGGATTCGTCGGGGTGGCCAGACTCGAACTGGCGGCCCCTAGCACCCCATGCTAGTGCGCTAGCCAACTGCGCCACACCCCGCGGTACCCTCCGTAGCCTTGGCGAAGGAGGGAAAAATCGTCCCGCAAAAATAATCAACAATTCCGATTCTGCAAAGTATCTGGTATTTTAGCTGACAAATTCAAAACTTAATTATATCTTAAAAACCTTATCATTTGTGATCAATTCATACTATTAATTCAATAAAAAATGACAAACAGAAGGGATTTTATTAAGAAAAGTGTCCTGGGCACAACGGGATTGACAATAGGCAGTATCGGCCTGATTTCCGGTTCATGTAATTCATCTCCAACTGTTTCAAAAGCCACTCAGAAAGTTCAGAGCAGCCTTCCTCGCCCGGTTATACCTATGACTGAGGAATATCTGGGCCGTAAACCGTTAAATCTTTATGGTGGTTATGAAGATATGATGCAAAAAATGCGATCATACCGGCCTCTTGATCTGAATGCCGTTGAGTTTAAGAAAGCTAATCCCGCTTCAGACTATAAAGAATGGGCCGGACAGGCAAGGGAATGCCTTTCAACAGGTCTGCATTATAATTTACCTCCTGTAAACCTTCAGGCTGAAATCCATGATAAAATTGAAACCGGTTCATTCATCAGGGATAGGATCTTTTTCAAAAAAACTATTATAGGGATTCCTGTCCTGAATATTAATCACAAATGAAGTACCTTTGCCATTTTATTAATTAAAGCCTGTTTATGAAGAAACTCTTATTCCTTGCAATTCCTGTACTGGTTTTATCATGCCGGAATGACAAAACAATAACCACATTACAGGTACCTGGTTTAAACCGTTACTGCCAGATCAATCTGAACGGTGAAAGCATAATTCCAAGCGGAAGAATAGTTAAGCCATATGGAGAATTTATAAGGATCGCACACGATCCTTTCGGACTGGCTCTCTCTCCGGATGGATCAGTAGCCCTTGCAGTTCATGACAATACTTTGAGTCTGATTAAGACATCCGATATGAGTTTTACCGAAGCTCAGGCTCCCTTTGAGGACAAAGGTTCATATATGGGAGCGGCAATAAGCAGCGACAATAAAACAGCTTATTTAAGCGGCGGGGATAACGGTGACATTATCATTCTCGATCTTGTCAGTCTGAAAAACAAAAAACGTGTTTCAATAAACGGAAATTCGGATGGAAAGAATTATAAGGACAGTTTTACCGGTGATATAATTCTTTCAAAGGATGAAAAGAAACTTTATATACTGGATCAGTTCAATTTCCGGATGGTGATATTGGATCTTGAAAAATACAGTGTAATACATTCAATACCTGTTGGGAGATTCCCTCTGGGTATCGATATATCACCGGATGAAAAATTTGCCTATGTCGCCAATACAGGGATCTTTGATTATCCTGTTGCCCCCGGACTGAATGAAAAAAATATAGAAGAAGTGGGACTTGACTTTCCTCCCTATGGCTTTCCGTCAGAGGAAGCTGAAGAAGGAGTCGAAATTGATGGAAGATTCATTCCCGGTCTGGGTAGTCCACATGTTCCGGAAGCGGTTTCAGTCTGGACCATCAGTCTTGACAGTAATAAAGTCATTTCAAAAGAAAAAACCGGCTACCGGATGGGGGCAATGGTAGAGGGAGTTGAAGTAGAAGGAGGTTCAAGCCCTAATTCAGTTGCTGCCGGTGATAAGGTATATGTAAGTAATGCTACAAACGATAATATTTCCGTTCTCGATCCCAATACAGGTAAGGTTACAGACACAATCCGACTTACTATTGATCCCCGCATCGACAGCTACAGGGGAATGATACCATTCGGGATTGAACTGAGTAATGACGGATCACGATTATATATTGCCCTGAGCGGAATTAATGCTGTTGGTGTTATAGATACCAGAACAATGAATGTTCTTGGATATATACCCACAGGATGGTTCCCGACAAAGCTACAGGTCTCTCCTGACGACAGATACCTCTATGTGGTTACGGCAAGAGGTCTCGGATCAGGTCCGAATGGCGGAAAAGATTTTGTCCTGACAAGGAATGGAACTTATGTCGGTGATATAATGCTGGGAACTTTCGAAAAGATCAGTCTGGAAAATATTGATTTTATGGCAGCCACAAAAGCTGTAATTGACAATACTTTCAGAGAGGTCATTATCAGGGATGACAAAAAGAATCCTCTTCCTCCGGCTCCCGGAATAAGGAAGAGCCCGGTAAAACATATTGTATACATTACAAAGGAGAACCGGACCTTCGATGAAGTTTACGGCGAATTGCCGGGTGCCAGAGCAGATTCCTCCCTGGCAAGATATGGCAAAAATGCTACTGTCGTAAGCAAGGATAAGACCAGGCAGGTAATGAATGTAAATGTGATGCCCAACCATCAGAAAATTGCTGAGGAATTTGCCGTGAGCGATAATTTCTATTGTGATTCGGATGCTTCGGTCCATGGTCACCGGTGGATGGTCGGAACCTATCCGAATGAGTGGGTTGAGATTAACAGCTCAATGAGCATCACACGGAATCTCGTAAGCACAGCCCCGGGAAGGAAGTTTGTGTCAGGTTCTTCAGGAGCTGTTTATCCCGAAGATTATAACGAAGCAGGTGGTATGTGGGAACATCTGTCAAGACATGGAATAAGCTTCTTCAACTTCGGGCTTGGATTTGAATTTTCAGGTTCAACTGAAGAACAATGGCATAAGTTTACAGGTATCAGGCTGGGTGTAATGTTCCCTATGCCAAAACCACTGTATGACAGGACTTCAAGGAAATTTGCCACATATAATACAAGTGTTCCCGATCAGTTCCGGATCGATATGTTTGAAGAAGAGCTTCAGGAAAAGTGGTTATCAGGAAAAGAGGAATTCCCGTCAGTAATAACAATGATGATCCCCAATGATCATGGTTCCTCTGAAAGAATTGGGGATGGTTATCCATATAAAGAGTCCTATATGGCCGACAATGATCTTGCTGTCGGAAGGGTGATTGAAACCCTCAGCCATTCAAAATGGTGGCCTGAAATGCTGATAATCATCACTGAGGATGATGCTCAGGACGGAAGGGATAATGTGGATGCGCACAGGTCACTTCTTATGATGATAAGTCCCTGGATTAAAAGAGGATATGTTTCACATACCCATGCCAATTTCGGAGCTATACTTAAGACCATTTATAACATTTGCGATCTTAAGCCTCTTAATCAGTTTGATGCCACGGCCACCCTGCTGCAGGATTTTTTTACTGATGAACCTGATTTTACTCCTTATCAGGCCGTTATGGCAGATAAGAGGATATTTGATCCTCAGAAAGCTCTTGATCCCTATGATAAGGAGTTCAGGTGGGAATCTTTGTCGGAATCACCCGAGATTGACAGTGAAAATGATTTCCGGTCGAGCCACAGGGAGCAGTCGGGTAGCAGGTGACGGAAGAAGTCAGGGAAGTAGGATGCAGGAAGCAAAAGTTGGCAGTTGGCAGTTGGCAAACCCTGAACCCGGAACTTTGAACCCTGAACTTCAAAAAGGATATCGATTTGCAAACTAAAATGATTAAATAATGGAGTTATTTAAGCCTATGGATCTGTCAGATGGTAAACAGGATCCTGAAATTAAAAATGTTGAAAAAGTGAAGTGTCTGATAATCGGATCCGGTCCTGCCGGATATACAGCAGCCATATATGCTGCACGTGCCAACCTGATGCCGGTACTCTATACAGGTATGCAGATGGGTGGGCAGCTTACAACAACTACTGAAGTTGAAAATTTTCCGGGTTATCCTGACGGTATCACAGGAGCTGAAATGATGGAACAGTTCAAAAAACAGGCTGAAAGATTCGGGACGGATGTACGGTTTGGTGTGGCTACAGACGCTGATTTCTCGGGAAAGCCTTTCATAGTGACCTTTGATGACAATACCCGGATAAGCGCTGATGCTGTTATCATCGCAACAGGTGCCACTGCAAGATACCTGGGTATTGAAGCTGAAACGAAATATGCAGGGATGGGTGTCTCAGCATGTGCAACATGCGACGGATTTTTCTACAGGCAGAAGGATGTAGCAGTCGTAGGCGGAGGAGATACTGCAGCCGAAGAGGCAACCTACCTGGCAGGCTTATGCAACAAGGTCTATATGATCGTAAGAAGAAATGTGTTGCGTGCTTCAAAAGCAATGCAGGACAGAGTGCTGAAAACCCCGAATATTCAAGTTCTGTGGGAACATCAGGCGATAGATCTCTTTGGCGATAATGGAGTTGAAGGAGCTGTGCTTGTAAAAAAGAAAGGTACTCCTGAAGAGGAAATTGTGAAAATAAAAATAGATGGATTTTTTCTGGCAATAGGCCATACCCCGAATTCAGATGTTTTTAAAAAATATATCGCGACTGATCCGGCAGGTTATATAAAAACAATACCGGGTACTTCAAAAACAAATGTCGAAGGTGTATTTGCAGCGGGGGATGTTCAGGATCCTCACTATCGTCAGGCAGTAACCGCTGCAGGATCAGGTTGCATGGCGGCTATCGACGCGGAACGCTACCTCGCCGGGTAAAAACTCCCTCTGTGTCTGTGATCACAGTAGATATCAAAATCAAAGAGGTACTCAGAGCATAGCTGTAAACGTAAGGAGTTTTGGGGACAAAAGTTTCCCCTCCTTTTTTTAAGGAGGGGAAACTTATTTGTTTATATACCAGATAATTACAATAATTTTCGTTATTAAATGGATCATAGAGAAGATTGTATTATTAATTGATCTTCAGGACAGGATTGCATATATATCTTCAACACATGCATAAATCAGGGTAGCGATACCCTTATAGCAGAGAGTATGGGCATTTGCCTGGATCTTCTCATTCCATTCCGGTACCCATGATAGAAGGTGGTGATCAATAAACCGTTTGATTTCCCCTCTCATTTCCCGGCAGCTTGGCTCGTCATCGAGCTGCATATATCTATCTGTCAGACGGGTGAGGAAAAGGAGCTCTATTCCGAGATGATCAGCTGGTATATCTGGTTTTATTTCCGGCTGCCAGCCGTATGATCTGTAGAATTCATCAGGGCTTTCATGGAAAACAGCATTATGGCTTTTGTAATGTGATCCCAGGGCAGGTACAAGACCGGATCCGTTTTTGTCAAACAGCCTCAGATAATCTTCATTAAGCATTTTTCTGCAGAGATTCTTATCCTCACATGATTGTCTGAGAACGGATGCAGCATTAATAAATCTTGGATTTGAGCTTTTTACAGGGAGCTTTTTCAATGATCCGCTTGTCCAGAAATCGACTATACATTCTTCTGTAGGCGAATTCATTATCATACTGCCTGAAAAATACAGCAGCATATTATATGCTTTAAAAAGATTTACCTTGTCTTTATCCATAATCGTTAAACAGGATTGTATTTAAAAAATCTGGTCACAGGGACCAGATTCATTTCAGACTATATAACGATCGGGAAGAAGTTTTGTTCGAAGAGTTGGTAGTACTCATCCCGCTTTAAGAAGAATTGGGGAGTTGCCGGAAAGCGGGATGAATATGTAAAATTTATTTCGAGAAATCTGCCATTACTTTAGGATATACGTTATTGTCGACTTTTCTTTTAAGTTCCCTGAATGCATTCACCGTAAATTCAACATCCTCGAGTGTATGCTGTGCGGTAGGAATAAGCCGGAGCATGACTACATCTTTCGGGACAACCGGGTAGATTACCACCGAACAGAAGATATTAAAGTTTTCACGAAGATCGTAGATAAGCTGGGTTGTCTGTTCAAGCGATACCTTCATGAATACCGGGGTGACGGGTGATTCGGTCCTTCCAAGATCGAGTCCGGCTTCCCTTAATCCTTTCTGAAGGGCATTTACAATGATCCAGAGCTTTTCCCTGTATTCCGGATGGGCTTTTATAAGTTCCAGTCTTTTTATAGCGCCGAGAGTCATTGCCATCGGAAGGGCTTTTGCATAGATCTGAGATCTCAGATTGAAGCGCAGATAGGTCACAATATCCTTATCCCCTGCAAGGAATCCGCCGATACCTGCCATGGATTTGGCAAAAGTGGCAAAGTAAATATCAATCTTGTCCTGCACTCCAAAATGTTCGCCTGTCCCGGCTCCGGTAGGCCCCATGGTTCCGAATCCGTGTGCATCATCAACAAGGAAACGGAAATTATATTTCTTTTTAAGTTCTGCTATCTTATCCAGCTTTCCAAGATCACCGGCCATCCCAAATACACCTTCGGTTATGACAAGTATCCCCCCTCCGGATTCTTCGGTAAGCTTTGTTGCCCTCTGAAGCTGCTTTTCACAACTCTCAATATCGTTATGGGCATATACAAACCGCTTTCCGAAATGAAGTCTCAGACCATCCATAATGCATGCATGAGATTCGGAATCGTAAACAATTACATCATGCCTGTCTACAAGAGCATCGATCATTGAGACCATTCCCTGGTAACCATAGTTCAGAAGATATGCTGATTCCTTACCTACAAATTCAGCGGCCATCTTCTCGAATTTCTCATGATTTGACGTATGGCCCGACATCATGCGGGCTCCCATCGGATAACCGAGTCCGTATTGCCCGGCATACTCCGCATCTGCCTTCCTTACTTCGGGATTGTTTGCAAGACCCAGGTAATTATTAAGGCTCCAGGTAAGTACCTTTTTCCCTCTGAACATCATTCTGGGAGCTATCTCTCCCTCCAGTTTCGGGAACATGAAATAGCCGTCGCCTACCTCCGAGTATTGCCCCAGTGCACCTCTGTTTGATCTGATTTTTTCAAAAATATCCATGATTTACGGTTTATTAAAACTGCCACAAAAGTATAGATAAGTGCTAATACCTTCATACCTATTTATACCTAATTTATTAACTCTGTCTGCCGAAAGAATAAAAAGATAAAAATCGCGTTAATATATCTTAACTCAAAAAATTATTGTAATTTTGCGCAACATTTTTTTTATGAGGTCAGGAAGCTATATAATCCTTATTTCTTTGCTCTTGCTAAGTTCCTGCGGTGAGTATGAAAAGCTCCTGAAGAGTACTGATTATGATCTCAAGAAGGCAAAAGCCAGGGAATATTATGATAATGGACAATTTGTAAGGGCTACGGAACTATTTGGACAGATACTTCCGAGGTTCAGGGCAACTGAAGAAGCGGAGGATCTGAACTGGATGAATGCCATGAGCTTTTATAAGATGAAGGATTATTTTTCTGCATCAACATATTTCAAGGGGTATATGGATCAGTATGCATATGGCAAATATGCAGAAGAAGCTGCATTTATGGCTGCCATGTGTGACTATAATCTGTCCCCGAGGGCAGAGCTCGACCAGGAGAGTACAAGGGCAGCGATCGAGGGATTTAATTATTTCATGAATAAATATCCTTCCAGTTCACGGACTGAGGAATGCAAGAACCTGATCAGGACACTTCAGGAGCGACTGGTGGAAAAGTCCTACCTGAGCGCCAGACTGTATTATGACATGAAGCAGTATAAGGCTGCCGTTGTTGCTCTGAATAACAGCCTGAAGGAATATGCCGACACAAAATATCGCGAAGAGATGATGTTCCTGAAACTCAACTCACTTTATCTTTATGCCGAAAATAGTATGCCCGATAAACAGAAGGTAAGATACCAGGACACTCTTGATGATTATTATTCTTTTATGGAGGAATTCCCGGAAAGCAAATATGCCAGGGATGTGAAGAGAATATTTCAGGCGACAGGGAAATTCCTGAAAATAGATACAACTAACATTGAAGCAAATAAAGAATAGCATATGGATTACAGAAAATCACCGGCTCCGTCAACAACAATTACCAGGAATCTTGATACGATTACAAAAGATACGGGTAATATCTATGAAACAGTGATAATTGTTGCCCGCAGGGCAAATCAGATTGCTGTTGAGATGAAGCAGGAACTCAACAAGAAGCTTGAGGAATTCGCATCTTACAGCGATAATCTTGAAGAAGTATTTGAGAACCGCGAGCAGATAGAGATATCGAAGTTCTATGAAAAGCTTCCGAAGCCGACTCTTATTGCACTTCAGGAGCTTGAAGACAGCAGGATATTCTACAGAAATCCCGAAAGCACAGCCAAACCGAAATAAATTTCTGCCTTAAGATGCTTAAGGGCAAAAAGATACTTATCGGGGTAACCGGAGGTATTGCAGCTTACAAAACTGCAACTATCATCCGGTTGCTTGTTAAAGAAGGTGCGGAAGTCAGGGTGATCATGACAGATCATGCCCGCGATTTTATCACCCCGCTTACTCTTGCCACCCTTTCAAAAAATCCTGTGATTACCAGGTCACATGACCCGGAAACCGGAACATGGAACAGTCATGTGGATATGGGTATATGGGCTGATCTTTTTCTTATTGCTCCTGCTACTGCAAACACTATAGCAAAAATGGCAGGGGGTATTGCGGATAATATCCTGCTTACAACATACCTGGCAGCCCGCTGCCCCGTTTTCATTGCTCCGTCGATGGATTCGGATATGCTTAAACACCCCTCAGTCACAATTAATGTTGAAACACTGAAAGCATTCGGAAATATTATTCTGGAACCGGCTACAGGTGAGCTTGCAAGCGGACTGACAGGAAAAGGGAGAATGCCTGAACCTGAATATATTGTTGAAGAAATAAGAAGTTTCTTTACTAAAAAAAAAACTACAGGCCCCTCTCGGGGAAAAAGATCCTGATTAACGCAGGACCTACCCGTGAACCAATTGATCCTGTAAGGTATATAAGCAATCATTCATCAGGTAAGATGGGAATTGCACTGGCTGATGCTGCAGCCGGCTATGGTGCCGGGGTTACCCTTGTACTTGGTCCCTCAGACCTTCAGCCTCAAAACAACTCAGTTAAAGTAGTCCATGTTACAACCTCGGAAGATATGGCAAAAGAATGTATCTCCTGGTTCCCTCTCTGTGATATTGCTATATTGTCAGCCGCTGTGGCGGATTTTACACCCGTAAGGACCGAAGACAGAAAGATCAGCAAAAGCAGGGGAGGACTGGTTATCGAACTGAAACCCACAACCGACATAGCAGAAGCTCTCGGGAGAGTGAAAAAAAACTCTCAGATTCTTGCCGGCTTTGCTCTCGAGACGGATAACGAACTTGAAAATGCTGAAAAAAAGCTTAAAAGAAAAAACCTCGATCTTATTGTCCTGAATTCATTGAAAGAAAAGGGTGCCGGTTTCGGTTATGATACCAATAAGATCACAATTATTGACAAGTACAATAATATTAATAAATTTGAGTTGAAATCAAAAAGTGAAGCGGCGAGGGATATTCTTGATAAAATTATAACAATGATCAGATAATGTTGCAATTTACCAGGTCTGCCAGGTATTTTTTTACGGTTTTGTTCTTATTTGCTCCGGGATTTATTTTTTCCCAGGAACTGAATTGCAATGTTCAGGTCTCTGCACAGAAGATACAGGGATCTAACCGCCAGGTTTTCGAGAACATGCAGAGGGATATTTATGAATTCATGAACAATACTGTGTGGACAAACCATGTTTACAGCTATGCCGAACGGATCGACTGTAACTTGCTGATAACCATCAATGAACAGATCTCAGCCGATGAATTTAACGGGACAATACAGGTTCAGCTGAGAAGACCGGTTTTCAATACTACATATAATTCCACCATGCTGAATTTCATGGATAATAGTTTCAGGTTCAGATATGTGGAATTCCAGCCTCTGGAATTTGATCCGAATACCCACAGGTCAAGCCTTGTTTCAGTGCTGGCATATTATGCTTATATTATCCTGGGTTTTGATTATGATACATTTTCACCTATGGGAGGAACTGAATTTTTCCGTATGGCAGAAAAAATTGTAACAAATGCCCAGAATGCTCCCGAACAAGGCTGGAAACCTTATGACGGTTCACGAAACCGTAACAGATACTGGCTGGTCAAGAACCTCCTGGACGATCAGTATACCGGTGTTCGCCGCTTCCTTTATGATTATAATATAAACGGTCTTGACAGGCTGGAATCAAGAGCTTCCGAAGCCCGGGTAAGCATTGTGGAAAGCCTCAGGATGATCCAGGAAGTCTACAGGAACAAACCTGATCCTTTCATGTACCTTGTCCAGGTTGTGGTTGATGCAAAATCCGAAGAACTGGTAAATATTTTTTCGGAATCCTTCCCCGAGGAAAGAAGCCGTGTTGTGCAGATCATGACAGAGATCGATCCGGCCAACAAATCAAAATATGAAAAGATAACTGCTTCCAATTAACCAAATCCGGTTATGCTCATAAAGCTTTATGTTCACAATTATGCACTCATCAGGGATCTTGACATTGATTTCGATGACGGGCTTACAATCATCACTGGTGAAACGGGTTCGGGTAAAACAATACTTCTCGGGGCACTTTCCCTCATACTCGGATCCAGAGCCGATACTTCGGTTCTTCTTGAAAAATCAGAGAAATGTGTTGTGGAGGGGACATTCAGAATTGAGAATTACGACCTGGAAGAGTTTTTTTCAAATAATGAGCTTGACTTTGAGCCTGTAGCTATAATACGACGGGAAATAAACCCCGCCGGCAAATCAAGGGCATTCATAAACGATACACCTGTTACAGTTAATATCCTTAAGGAGATGGGCGACAGGCTGATAGATATCCATTCCCAGCACCAGACCCTGATGCTGAACAACAATTCATTTCAGCTGGATGTTATTGATTCATTTGCAGGTACAGGAAAACTATTAACTGAATACAGGGAAAAATTCAGGGAATACCGTCAGCTCAGAAAGGAATATGATGAGGTAAGGGAAAATGCAGAAAAGAACAAGGCTGATCTTGAATACTACCGTTTTCAGTTAAATCAGCTTGATACAGCACGGCTCAACGAAGGAGAGCAGGATGATCTGGAGAAAGAACAGGAGTTGCTATCCCATGCCGAAGAAATTAAAAACGGGATGACCGGCTTGTCAGAGCTTTTCTCATCTGAAACAGGTTCAATACTCATGTACCTTAACGAGGCAAGGACTATTCTTAACAGGATAAAGGAATATTTTCCCGGAGGAAAAGAACTGCTTGAAAGGTCAGAATCTTCATATATTGAGCTGAACGACCTGGCTTCGGAAATTGAAAAGCTTGCGGGATCAATTAATGCCGATCCTCAACGCCTGTCCCAGGTCAACACCAGGCTTGATACAATTTATTCGCTGGTTCAGAAACATCGTGTCAGGGATCTCGGGGAGCTGATAAATAAAAGGGAGGAGATCAGGCAGCTTGTAAAAACAATTGAAACAGGCGACGAAAGACTGGCAGGCCTGGAATCCCGGCTTAAAACTGAGACCGGCCTTCTGAGGAAGATGGCTCAGACAATTTCAGGAAAAAGAAAGGGCGTCATTAATGAAGCTGAGAAGAATATTTCAGCTATTCTCAGACAGCTGGGAATGCCGAATGCAAGGTTTAGCATTTCATTCTCGGAGTTTGATGAACTCACTCAGTCGGGTATTGATAATGCCGATTTCCTTTTTTCCGCAAACAAGCAGATCGAACCCGAAAACCTGGCAAAAACCGCTTCCGGCGGTGAACTTTCAAGGGTTATGCTGAGCCTTAAATCACTTCTGTCTAAAAATACAAATCTGCCCACTATAATCTTTGATGAGATCGATTCCGGGGTGTCAGGTGAAGTGGCAGATAAGGTCGGGCAGATACTTGCTGGTATGGGAAAATATATGCAGGTAATAAATATTACACACCTTCCACAGGTGGCGTCAAGAGGCTCAAGACATTTTCATGTTTATAAAGATGACAGTGGTGATTCAACAATTACCCGGATTAAATTGTTATCTGCCGATGAAAGGGTAATGGAAGTTGCCAGATTACTTAGCGGCAGCGAAGTGACGGCAACAGCTGTAAAAAATGCAAAGGAACTGCTTGAGGCAGCAACCGGCAACCGGTAAGCGGCAAGCGGCGACCGCAAGCGGCACCCGGTAACTGGCAAGCGGCACAAGGTAACCGGCAACCGGCAACAAGTAACCAGCAACTTGATTTAATTATGGAAGGATCTCTATTAAAAGGCAAAACGGGCATCATTTTCGGTGCACTCAATGACAAATCAATAGCCTGGCAGGTAGCTCTCAAAACCTGCCAGCAGGGAGCAAGACTGGTACTTACCAATTCACCTGTTGCAGTCAGGATGGGAAGTATAAATGAACTGGCAGAAATGACCGGCAGTAATGTCATTACCGCTGATGCCACAAAAATGGAAGATATTGATAAACTTATTTCCGGGAGCATGGAGATTTTCGGGGGACAGTTCGATTTTATTCTTCACTCCATAGGAATGTCACCCAATGTAAGGAAAGATATCCCATACGAGCAGACCAACTATGAAAACATGCTTAAAACCTTTGATATTTCGGCGCTCAGCTTTCACAGAATACTTCAGACTGCATACAAGCTTGATGCAATAAGGGAGTGGGGATCGGTAGTGGCTTTATCTTATGTTGCTGCACAAAGAACACTTACAGGATACAACGATATGGGCGATGCAAAGGCCCTGCTGGAGTCGATTGCCAGAAGTTTCGGGTATATATATGGCCGTGACAGGAAAGTAAGGGTAAATACTATTTCACAATCGCCAACTCTTACAACTGCAGGAAGCGGTATCCATGGTTTTGATTCTCTTGTCGATTTCTCCGAAAGAATGTCTCCCCTTGGAAATGCCACTGCAGAAGAATGTGCAGATTATTGTGTTGCTCTTTTCTCGGATCTGACCAGGAAAGTAACAATGCAGAATCTTTACCACGACGGAGGGTTCTCAAGTATGGGGATGAGCCTCAGAGCAATTGAACAATATAAGAAGAGCTTTGAGGAGTGCCAGTGATATAATACCTTAGAATAAATAATTCAGCCCTATCGAGAATCCTATATTCCCATCCTGTTTGCTGAAGGACTTCCCGACATCAACTGCAATTACGAAATTCTGATTCATTACAGGCATTATGCTTATACCTGCACACTGATGAAGTTTTTCTTCTCCGGTGTTGAAGTAATCAGAAAAATTCTCCGGCTGAACTAAATCACCCTGATATAAATCTTCAAAAGTATTCCGGAGATCCGCAGGCAGACCGATCTTCCTTGTCACCTTTCCTACATCATAAAAAGCATTGAGTCCAAGATAGCAATCCTGATTAAAGAGCTTGAAATATATCGGTTTCCAGCGTAATTCAAAATTGCCATAAACAAAACCGTCACCAATTACTCTGTTCTTCAGAACACCCCGCAATGTGCTTGATCCACCAAGCCCTTCATTTGTTGCTCCGGTAAGCATTGAGGTGATAACCTGTGACTGGTAAAAGAAAGGTACATCGCCTGAGAGGGTGCTCTGGTATCCAAGCCTGTAAACAAAGGAAAGATCATCCTGTACAAGCGTGAAATACTGGCGGTGTGTAATATAAAATCTTGAAAATCCCCAGTCATTACCAATGAATTTCGGAGCTACCTCTATCCCTATCTCCGTCCAGAGTCCTTTCATCGGATTCGGCCTGTTATCGCGACTATCCCATGATAATCCTGCTTTCACTGTATTTACCCAACCGCCGTCAGCCTCGTTTTCTGATATGAGACCGAGTGCCTGATAGCGTTCATACAGACCGGGCTCTTCCTGTACTGAGGGCAGTTTGTCATCTTTCCCCTTGTTGAGCTTATCGATATCTACTGAACTGTTAATGAAATCCTGAAAGGCAAATCCTGCATTCCATTTAAAATGTTCCCCGGCCAGTTTACCTTCAAAATCATTTTTAAATCTGAACTGGTTCCTTTTAAAACGGTAGAACATCGCTGTCCTGTAATCATCCGATTCATCATCCATCCAGTCTTTGTTGAAAACACTTTCATATCCGTTGAATCCGTAAAAATGATATGCCTGGTCAGGCAAATAGCTTAAATCACTGGTCAGATGAACCCCGGGTATCAGATGGAAGGATTCATACATAATCCTGTAAATGCCGCTCCCTTTTGTAAACCGGGATATCTCAGTGTATGTATGGTCAAGGAACTCAGGATAGACACTGGGATCACCGTAATTGAAAAACTCCACAAGAGCTCCGTACTGGAATCCCAGGTTGGAGTCATAAGTAACAGCCGGAAGTGCACCTCCAAATTTCCATCCCGTTTTTGCTTTCTTTTCCTGTGCGGATAACGCCACAGCAAATAATGAAATCAGCAGAATCGAAAGATATTTCTTCATAAGCTATGGTTTTAGTAATCACCGATAAAGATAAAGAAAACTTGAAATGTTGAACTTCTTTTATAATATTTACTAACTTGGTCAGAAAGTTAAGGGTTCAGAGTTCCGGGTTGGAGGGTAATTATGCGCAAAACTCCAAACTCCAAACTCCAAACTCCAAACTCTTAACTCTTGCCGAATATCTCAAATTTTTGATTACCTGTATGGGTCTTCTTATAAAGAATATAAAGTGTCTTGTTCAGGCCGAAGATAAGCCGGTGCGAAAAGTCTGCGGAAAGGAGATGGCTAAGCTGGGCATTATTAATGATGCATTTCTTTTTATCCAGGATGATCTGATAAGTGACTTCGGATTGATGAACGAGTATCCTGCAGCATACCAGATATCCGAAAATAATTTCGATGTTATCGATGCTACCGGGAAAATGGTCTTTCCTTCATTTTGCGATCCTCATACCCATCTTGTCTATGCCGGTAGCAGGGAGCAGGAATTTACGGATAAGATAAGAGGATTGTCATACGAAGAGATAGCTGCCGGGGGAGGAGGCATACTGAATTCTGCAGCAAAGCTCCGGGAAACATCTGAAGATGACCTGTATGAACAGTCTATGGTCAGGATAAGGGAGATAATCAGCCAGGGAACCGGGGCTGTAGAAATAAAAAGCGGATATGGGCTGTCGACTGAAGCTGAACTGAAGATGCTGCGTATAATAAGGAGAATACGGGGAACATCACCTGTTGAGGTCAGGGCGACTTTCCTTGGAGCCCATGCAATACCTGCCGATTACAGTAATGACAGAAAAAAATATATTGACCTTGTCATAAATGAGATGATCCCGGTTGTTGCATCGGAAAAACTGGCCGACTTCATTGATGTTTTTTGTGATACAGGATTCTTTACAACGGAAGAAACTGAACAGATCCTTACAGCTGGCCTTAAGTATGGGCTGATACCAAAAATTCATGCAAACGAGCTGGATTTCTCCGGAGGAGTGCAAACCGGAGTAAGGCACCGTGCACTGTCAGTCGATCATCTTGAGCGCAGCGGAGAAGAAGAGATTGCGGCCCTGTCCGGTACTGAAACCATGCCGACCCTTCTTCCCGGATCAGCGTTTTTCCTGGGATTGCCTGATCCTCCTGCAAGAAAAATGATCGATGCCGGCCTCCCTGTGGCCCTGGCATCTGATTATAATCCCGGCTCATCCCCTTCGGGAAACATGAAACTGATTATGTCGCTGGGATGTATCAGGCTCAGAATGCTTCCCGAAGAAGTAATAAATGCGGTTTCAATAAATTCGGCTTATGCGATGGGATTGTCAGAGACACATGGTTCAATTGCAAGAGGGAAAATAGCTAATGTGTTCATTACAAAAGAGATTCCGTCGTACGGATTTATGCCCTACGCGTATGGCAGTAACCTCATCGAAACGATAATATTACAAGGGAAAATTTATAATTCTGAAAAACAAAAGTAAGAATGAAGAACATTCGAATAGCGAAGTAAGAACTACTTCATTCTTAATTCGTTTGTTCAAATGTTCTTATTTCTATCAAAAGTCAGGATTTTAAGAGATACTTGGTCTTATGGAAAAACGAATTATTGAATGTGTTCCCAATTTCAGCGAAGGAAGAGATATGTCAGCAATTAAGCAGATCACGGATGTTATTGAATCTGTCGAAAAAGTAAAATTGCTGGATGTTGATCCGGGAAAGGATACGAACAGGACAGTCGTAACGTTTGTTGGAGAACCTGAGGCAGTTGCAGAAGCTGCTTTCCTGGCGGTAAAAAAGGCATCGGAAGTGATTGATATGTCTAAACATAAAGGCGAGCATCCAAGGATGGGAGCAACAGATGTTTGTCCCTTTATCCCTGTGTCAGGCATCACAATGGAAGAAACTGTTCTTATTGCCCGGAAAGTGGCAGAACGGATAGGAAATGAGCTTGGTATCCCCGTATTTTGTTATGAGAATGCGGCTTTTAAGGATGAACGAAGGAACCTTGCTGCCTGCAGGTCAGGTGAATATGAAGGTCTGGAAAAGAAGCTTGCCGGCCCGGAATGGAAACCGGATTTTGGCCCTGCTGTTTTTAACAAGAAATCAGGAGCAACAGCTGTCGGGGCAAGGGATTTCCTTGTAGCATTCAATGTGAATTTAAATACCACATCAACAAGACGCGCCAACGCAATTGCTTTTGATGTAAGGGAAAAAGGACGTGATATTATAAAGGAGAACAGTGAAAAAATAAATATTCCGGGTACGCTTAAGAGCGTAAAAGCCATCGGATGGTATATTGAGGAATACGGAATAGCACAGATCTCGATGAACCTGACAAATATCCCGGTAACACCGGTTCATATTGCTTTTGATGAGGTCTGCAGGAAGGCGGAAGCAAGGGGAATAAGAGTAACGGGATCGGAGCTTGTCGGACTGATTCCATTGAAATCACTTCTTGATGCCGGAAAATATTTCCTCGAAAAGCAACAACGGTCATCCGGTGTACCTGATGAAGAACTGATAAAAATTGCAGTTAAATCTATGGGATTAAGTGAATTACATCATTTCAGGCCTGAAGAAAAAATAATTGAATATGTTATGGGTGACAAAACAGAGCAGAGGCTCATCGCGATGAGCCTCCGCAGATTCATGAATTCGGTGGCCTCAGAATCCCCGGCTCCCGGAGGCGGTTCGGTATCTGCTTACATGGGAGCACTTGGTACAGCGCTTGGAACAATGGTAGCAAATCTTTCGGGCCATAAGAAGGGATGGGACGACAGATGGCAGGAGTTCTCGGAATGGGCTGTTAAAGGAAAAGGTATACAGAATGAGCTTCTCAGCCTTGTAGATGCTGACACTGAAGCCTATAATATGATCATTCAGGCCAGACGCATGCCAAAAAGCACTGAAGAGGAAGTAAAAAGCAGAAATGATGCGATTCAGAATGCTTATAAGGAGGCCATACTTGTGCCTCTCAGGGTGATGGAGACAGCATTTTCGGGTTTCGATCTGATCAGGAATATGGTTGAAAAAGGAAATCCCTCATCGGTAAGTGATGCAGCAGTCGGCTCTCTGGCACTTCTTGCGGCTATTAATGGCGCTTATCTTAATGTCAGAATAAATTCCTCAGGTGTTAATGACCAAAATTTCATAACATCCGTGATCTCCAAAGGATCCTCAATAGTATCTAAAGCCCAGACTGAAAATGATTATATCCAGAAGGTTGTTGATTCCGGTATCGGATTGTAGTAAAGATTATTCAATAAGTTAAAAAACCTTAAATTGACATCAGGAATGTTGTTTTTATAAATATATTCACGGCGAAAAAAACTTAAACCCTTTTTTATGAAGAAGATCATCTTGTTAATGACACTGTTGCTGATAACAGGTTCTGTTATCATTGCACAGACGCGACAAATTACCGGGACTGTAAAGGCCCGGGAAGATGGTTCACCGATACCCGGAGCCAATGTTACGGTCAAGGGGACCACTATTGGTGCCATTACAGGAACAGACGGAAGATACATGATCAATGTTCCGCAGAATGCGACGACACTTGTATTTTCGTTTATCGGAATGGTCAATCAGGAGGTCCTGATTGAAGGCAGGACCACTATTGATGTAGTACTTGAGACCAGTATGGTTTCTGTCGATGAAGTTGTGGTGATAGCTTATGGTACTGCTACCAAAACAGCATATACAGGCTCTGCTGAAGTTGTAAAATCCGACCAGATCGTAAAGATACAGACAGCTTCGGCAGCCAAGGCTCTTGAAGGAGTTGCTGCGGGTGTACAGGTAACTGGCGGGATAGGGCAGCCCGGATCCAGTGCAAATATCAGGATCAGGGGTATCGGCTCGGTAAATGCATCGAGCTCTCCCTTATATGTTGTAGACGGTGCACCTTATGACGGAGCTCTGAATTCGATAAATACAAATGATATTGAATCGATATCTGTACTGAAAGATGCAACATCGGCAGCTTTATACGGAGCTCGCGGTGCAAATGGAGTCATCATTATTACTACAAAAAAGGGATCTGCCGGACAATCGACAATAAATTTCAGGGCAACCGTCGGAACTGTCAACAGGGCTGTCCCCGAATATGACAGGGTAGATGTAAAGGACTATTATGAACTTATGTGGGAAGGATGGTATAATGCTCTTGTTATTGCAAGCAAATTCACTCCGGAAAATGCAGCTGCCACAGCCAGTGGCAATACTACCAGCGGACTTGTAAATAAGCTCGGAGGTTATAACAGCTACAATGTGGCTAATGACCAGCTGGTTGGTCTGGACGGTAAGCTTAATCCGAATGCAAGACTGCTTTACTATGACGACTGGAACGAGAATCTTGCACGTACCGGGATCAGGCAGGATTATAACATTTCACTCAGCGGAGGAAATGAAAAAAGTAAATACTATGCTTCCGTTGCCAACCTAAATGAAGAAGGAATGGTTAAGTGGTCGTATTTCAAACGTCTTACCGGCAGGGTTGGTGCAGAATCCCAGGTAAAGAAATGGCTCAAAATGGATGCAGCGCTTTCAGGCGGAACATCCAAACTGCAGGGATTCCTTGCAGAAGGTACCTATACAACCAATCCCTTCTACTACGGAAGGTTGATGGGCCCCATATATCCAATATGGCAGAGAGATACAAACGGTGATATTATACTCGACGGCAATGGCGACAGGATGTTTGATCTGGGAGGAGGTACCAGTATTTATAAATGGGCCGGTCATACACGTCCGTATGCACCAAATTCAAACCTGATGCTGACACTTCCCATGGATGAAAGATCAACTGCTCTGAATAACTTTTCAGCCAGACTGGGGACAGAAATATCTTTCCTGAAAGATTTTAAATTCAGGGTATCTTATAATACTGACCTGTCCAACTATTTTCTGACTACTTACCAGAACTATCTTTATGCAGATGCTGAAGCAGTAAAGGGACGTTCTACAAAGGAATACAGGAAAGTCATTTCTTACACAATGAATGAAATACTTACATGGGCTAAAACTCTCGGTTCCCACAGGGTATCATTGCTGGCCGGTCATGAGAACTATGAATATACCTGGTCGAATGTGTATGCAACCAGAACAGGCTTCACAATACCGACAACTGAGCTTGTTGCTGCTTCTGTGGCAGAAGGAAACAGTTCATCTTCCGACGAGTATTCAATTGAAGGATACCTCTTCCGCGGCGATTACAATTTCGCTGACAAATATTATGTCTCAGGTTCGTTCCGTACAGATGGTTCTTCGAGATTTTATTCAGATGTAAGGTGGGGTAATTTCTGGTCACTGGGAGGTTCATGGAGAATTACCCAGGAGCGTTTCATGGAAAACCTGCCCTGGATAAATGACCTTAAACTTAAGGCTTCATTCGGTGAACAGGGAAATGATGATATCGGTACTTATTACGGATGGCAGAGTCTTTTCTCAATTTCAGGAAGAAACAACGGTAACTATAATGGGGCATTACATTCACAGCTAGAAAACAAAAAACTCCAATGGGAAAAGAATTCAAATCTCAATGTAGGGCTTGATTTTAGTTTCCTGGACCGTATTTCCGGAACAGTTGAGTATTTTATCCGAAACTCCAGCAACCTGTTGTTCAGTGTGCCTTTACCTCAGTCGACCGGTATTTCATCAAACTGGCAGAATATTGGTTCAATGAGCAATAAAGGGATTGAAGCTACCCTTGGAATAGATATTCTTAAGGGGAATCTTCTCAAATGGAATCTGGAAATTAATGCCACATCCTATAAAAATAAAATAACAAAAATGCCTCTTGGTACTGACGGAAAGCCGCAGGAGATTGTATCGGGAACAAAGAAACTATCCGAAGGACACTCAATATATGATTTCTGGCTGAGAGAGTTTGCAGGTGTAGATTCTGAGGATGGCAGCATATTGTTCTACAAAGACATTAAAGATGAAGAGGGGGAAGTAACCGGACGTGAAACAACTAAAGACCAGAATGCGGCAAGTTATTACTATGTTGGTTCTTCAATTCCAAAAGTGTACGGAGGTATAACAAATACAATCTCAGTTAAAGGATTTGAACTCTCTGCTCTTGTGACCTATTCTCTGGGAGGCGATTTTTACGATTCAAACTGGGCATCATTGATGCATACAGGTGCCTTTGGTTCTCACTGGTCATCTGATATTCTTAACCGCTGGCAGAAAAAGGGTGATATAACTGATGTGCCGCGTCTCCAAAATAACTACACTGCAGCTACTGCAGCTTCATCACGTTACCTTATTGATGCAAGCTACCTCTCATTGAGGAATGTCACACTTTCATACAGGATCCCTGTTTCAATTTCACAGAAACTTGATATGTCTGCTTTAAATGTTTTCGTTTCAGGTGACAACCTGGGATTGCTTTGTAAACGCAAGGGGATGGATCCTCAGCAGTCTTTTGCAGGAACTGCTGACTTTACATATGTGCCGAGCAGAATAGTAAGTGTCGGACTCAATTTAACTTTCTAATTCCACATAATATGAAAAAGTTATTATTACTTAATATATTCATCCTCCTGGTTATTCTGGCAGGATGTGAAAAAGATTACCTTGAAAGAGTACCGACTTCAAGTCTTGCAGAGAAGGACCTTCTTTCAACAGTTGGCGGAAATCATACTCTTCTTCATGGTATACACAGGTCGACTTATGCCTTCTATAGCTCTCATGACAGATTTGGTCAGAAAGCGGTAGATATGGCTGTTGATCTTCTTGGTGAGGACTATTACCAGAGTGAACGTGGTTACGGATGGTTTGTAGCATGGTATCAGTATCTCGATCACAGAAATATCAATTCAGCCAATCTGGAATGGGTATGGTCATATTATTATGATATTATTGACAATGCCAATATCATCCTGGCAAACATCGATGCTGCTTCCGATGCTGCTCTGAAAACTTCTGAAGTGCAGTTCATTAAAGGAAATTGTCTTGCTTACAGGGCTTTCAGCTTTTATCAGCTTGTTCAGCTTTATGCACAACGTTACGATATCAGCGGGACTAACACTCATCCGGGGATACCGATCTATACCGAACCAACACAGGAAGGGAAGGCAAGGTCAACAGTTGCTGAAGTTTATACCCAGATCAATAAAGATCTTGATGATGCAATTGAACTTTTCACGACCTCAACATTCAGCCGGGCAAATGTGTCTGAACTTAATTTAAGGGTCGCCCAGGGTATCAAGGCCAGAGTAGCGCTGACCACCGGGCAATATGCTGTTGCTGAAGAAATGGCAAAAGCTTCACGTACCGGTCATGCTCTTGTTCCGGCTGCAAAATACGGTTACGGCTGGAATAAGGCAGACAATACAGAGTGGATGTGGGGAGCAGTTCTTATAACCGAACAGCAGACAAGCTATGCTTCGTTTTTCTCGCACATCGATCCTTATTTCGGAGGTTATGCAACTCTTGGAAATCATAAACTTGCCAGCACAGCTGTGTATGATTTTATGAGCGCCACTGATGAGCGTAAGAAAACATTCCGGACCATTGCCGGCAAACCAAGGGTTGGCAGGAAGTTTACCGGTAACGGAGGATATGATGCAACTGGTCAGTCCAACTGGACAAATGATTACCTGTACATGAGATCTGCAGAGATGTACCTTATTGAGGCGGAAGCAATAGCCCGTCAGGGTGGAAGGGATGTGGATGCACAGAAAGCATTGTTCGATCTTGTATCAAAAAGAGATCCTTCCTATGTCCAGAGTATCCTTACCGGGGAAGACCTGATCCAGGAGATCCTCATGCAGAGGAGATGTGAGCTTTGGGGAGAAGGATTCAGGTTTTTCGATCTCAAGCGTCTGAACCTTGATCTGAACAGGGAAAACCTGGGGCATACATCATCGTTGTGGAATGCTGCGGGTTATTTTGCTGCCGGCGACAAGAATTTTGTATTCCTTATACCGAAACAGGAAATGGATGCAAATCCTAAAATGGTACAAAACGAATTGTAACAAGAAGTAAATCAACTCAATATTGAAGAAGGCTGTCTCATACAAGACAGCCTTTTCAATTTTTTTACCGGAGGTTTTCCTCTTATTTTTAGTTCAAGGTGTATATATATCTTCCGGGAATATTTGATTATTAAGCAATAAACCGACCACATTAATCAAAAATAATAACCTATGATATTTGTCATTTTAAATTATTGCTATATTAGTGGCGCGATTATTTCTATTAACCTAAACTTTTATTTATGAAACGAATCCTGATGTTTATTACACTGGTGCTAATAACAGGTGCGCTTGCTATGGCACAGACAGTGCAGATTTCGGGTACTGTGACCGGCTCAGAGGACGGCTTGCCGTTACCCGGCGTTAACATTACAGTCAAGGGAACGACTATCGGTGCAATAACCGGTGCCGACGGAAAATATGTCCTGGCAGTTCCGACCGGTGCACAAACCCTTGTTTTCAGCTTTATCGGCTTTGTCACACAGGAGGTACCGGTACAGGGCAGAACAACAATTAATATTGTTCTGAGGCAGGACCTCTATAACGTCGATGAGGTTGTGGTGGTTGCTTACGGTACACAACAAAAGCGTGAAATTACCGGATCAATAGCAAGAGTTGATGGTGAATCCATTGCCAAGATGAACCTGCAAAGTTTTGACCAGGCTTTGTCGGGGAAAGCAGCTGGTGTATCCACCATCATTCCTAACGGAGTTCTGAACCAGGTTCCTGTTATCCGTATCAGGGGATTTAACTCAATAACATCCAGTTCAAATCCACTGGTTGTCGTTGATGGTGTTCCCGTATTTACAGGTAATATAGGGGGTACTGCAATCCAGAATTCTCTGGCTGATATAAATCCTTCTGATATACAGTCTATGGAGATTCTCAAGGACGCATCTGCAACTGCTCTTTTTGGTTCACGTGCTGCTAATGGTGTTATCATTATAACCACTAAACGCGGATCGGGAGCAAAAACAAAGGTAACCTATGATGGTTATGCAGGCTGGACAGAACCGTACAGACTTTTTGATCTGATGAATGCTGACCAGTATATTGCTCACAAGAATCTTGCATATGCAAATGCCGGTTCATCTGTAGTGCTTAAAAAAGTTAACGGGCCTGACGGAAAACCGATTGATACCAATTGGGCTGATTATGTCTATCAGAAGGGTTTCCAGCAGAGTCATTCAATAACGATTTCAGGATCATCTCCGACTACATCGTATTATCTTTCTGTTGGTTACACTGATCAGGACGGAATGATCAAAAAGAATTTCTATGACAGAAAGAATGCAAGAATGAACATTGACCATAAGGTTAATAAATATCTGAGCCTAGGTGCAAATATTGCATATACAAACGGATATACCGAATCACCCAATACCGGTTCTTCATTTGCCACTGCAGGTGCTGCACGTCTGGCTTTTGTGCTTCCTCCGATTATTGCTCCGAAACTCAATGATGGATCATGGAACCTGTCAGGAAGTGGAATAGGTGGAATGGGTACCGGACTACCTGCGGGACTTGGTTATCATAACCCGGGCCAGATAATGGAAACTAATAAGCATACGACCGAGTCTGACAGGATCCTGGCTACTCTTTCAGCCACTCTGGAACCGGTAAAAGGATTACAGCTTAAAACGGTCTATGGGATGGATAACCTTGCCAGAGAGACAACAACATTCTGGTCACCTATAGGAGGTGATGGTTATGGATATGGCGGGTATGCTTATAATTGGACAGGTAAGGATAAAAGATGGACATGGACAAATACTGCCAACTACAACCTGAGTCTGATGGAAAAATTAAATATAGGACTGCTTGCAGGACTTGAATATCAGAGGACAGTCGGGAGAAGCTGGGATGCATCAAAAACAGAAGTTTCTGATCCCTTCTTTGAGACTTTCGCAGGCGCATGGACCACGGGTTATGGTGTACCGGGTGGTGGTTATGGAGAGAACTTCTATGCCTCATATTTCGGACGTGCAAATGTAAACTGGGACAGGAGATATTACCTTGAAGGAAGTTTTCGCCGTGATGCATACAGTGGCCTTTCAAAAGATAATAAATGGGGTAATTTCGGTGGCGTCTCTTTTATGTGGAACGTATCAAATGAGGATTTCGTTGAAAACTCTTCCCTGGGAAATCTGTTTTCCGATATGAGGCTTAAGCTTAGCTATGGACGTGTCGGGAACATGTTCGGCATTGGAAATTACAGTTCTCTGTTCCTGTATGGTTCAGGATTGTATGCTGAAGATGCAACACTTGCTTTCTCACAGGCAGGTAATGCTGACCTTAAATGGGAGACAAGCGACAAGTATGATGTCGGACTTAGCTTCGGAATCCTGAAAGACAGACTGCAGGCTGATATCAACTACTTCTATAATGATGTAAATAACCTTATCCTGAACGTGCCTCAGTCACCATCCAAGGGTATACCCGGCAACTCAATCCCGGCAAACGTGGGATCAATGTATAATACCGGGCTAGAGTTTACACTTACCAGTTATAATATTAACAAACCACATCTAAGCTGGACGACAAGCTTCAATATTTCCTACGTAAAGAATGAAGTCACAGAACTGGCGCCTGGGGTTAATGAGATACGTGCATCAACAGGAGGTCTTGAAACGACAAACATTACTGTGGTCGGAAAACCTGTCGGTATGCTTCTGGCAGTGGAAACACGTGGTGTGGATCCACAGACCGGAAGAAGAATATATGTCAATGCTGCCGGTAAGGAAGTTCTTTATAGCCATGAAGCTGCCAACAAATGGACCTACAGATCAGACGGATCAGTGGCACCGCAGGTAGCAACTGCAACAGACGCCGTAGCGTGGGCTTCTCCTCTGCCAAAATTCTTCGGAGGTCTTGATAATAATTTAAATTACAGGAACTTCGATGTTGCACTCAATCTTACATATTCTTTTGGTTTCTACGTTTACTCCGGATCAAAAGCAGGTATCAGAGACCAGAGATGGTGGAATAATTCAGTTGAAGTTTATGAAAAAGCATGGAAAAAACCTGGTGACATTACAAATATTCCAAAACCAATCATAAATGATAATGTCTCCAACGGATCATCATTTCCCATCACAGAGAATATTGAAAAAGGTGACTATCTGAAAGTAAGAAGCCTCTCTGCAGGTTATACCTTTAAGAATATTATGCCTGGTGTTCTCAATATTGAAAGTCTAAGGATTTACGGACAGGTATTTAATGCATGGGTATTTACAAAATATTCCGGCTCCGACCCTGAAGTATCAACGAACACTGACTCTAATACTGCACCTGGTATAGACAGAAATACAGCTCCACAGGCAAGGACCTATACCTTCGGAGTCAATGTTAGTTTTTAACCAATTAAATAAGAAACGGATATGAAAAATATATTTAAAGGTTCAATAATATTGGCACTGGTATTGTTGATAACCGGATGCAGCAAAGATGAATGGATGAATCCGGCACCGATAACTTCACTATCAGATCTTACAGTATTTGATACCAAGGAGAGAATTGAGTTACAGGTGAATGCGATGTATTCTTCCCTTAAGAGCGGACAGCACCTTGGAGGAAGATTTCAGGTATATAATGATGTTAGGTGTGATAACTTCATTCCTAACAGTTCCAACCTTGTAACATGCTTTGCTACATGGAACCATACGGTAATAAGTTCTACCAACGAAGTTCAGAACTTATGGGGTGCAGTATATCAGACTATAAACGTTATCAACGTGTTCCTTGATGGACTGACAGCTGCGTGGGATGCAGGCAAGGTCTCTGGTTTCCTTACACAGGCGGAATATGACCAGTACAGGGGAGAGGCATTGGCATTAAGGGCAATATGCTATTTTGACCTGATGCAAATGTATTCGAAACCTTATCATATGGGTAATGGAGCAAACCGTGGAGTTCCTTTAAGACTAACAGCAAATAAATCTGCTGAAGGAAATGATATGGCACCAAGTACAGTTGCTGAAGTATATACCCAGATATTAAAGGATCTTAATGATGCAGAAAGTATAGCCGCAACAAACCTTGGGGATGATTACCTTAATATCACCAGAATTCATAAAAATACAATCATTGCTTTCAAAACAAGGGTTTATATGCATATGCAGAACTGGGGAGCAGTTGTAACCGAATCAGCAAAAATTGTTCCTAATGCAGCTCCATATACAGCTTCCTCAGGAGTGGCAAATGCCCTTAATGCAAATTATGCAGGTATTTTTGCCTCTCCTAATACAACGAAGGAATCGATATTCTCCTTGCCGAATACAGCATCAAATAATGCAGGAACCCAGAATCACCTTGCTCATTATTTTGAATCAGGATCCGATGAGTCGTATCATGTTGTACAGACTGCGGGATCTGCATTTGCTGCCATGGATGCTACCGATGCAAGAAAAGTGATGATGAAAACAGTAGGCGAAAAAGTATACCTGACCAAGTATATTGATCGCGCCACCAGAACTGACTGGTCTCCTGTCATCAGATGGGCTGAGGTACTTCTGAACCGTGCGGAAGCACTGGTACGCAGCGGAGGCACTGTGGACGCACAGGCAGTTAACCTGTTGAATGCAGTCAGAACACGTTCTTTCGCCACTGGTGCATATAATGTTTCTGATTTTGTCAATGCTCAGGCTTTTTACGATGCTGTTCTGCTGGAAAGGAACATGGAATTCCTTGGCGAAGGTATCCGTAATATGGATATTATGCGTCTCGGGCTTACCATACCTGGTAAAGATGGCGGTGGTTTCGGATCAGTAGCAGCTATTCCGTCAAATGCCCAGGCATATTTCTGGCCTGTTCCTGATAGTGAGCTCAGCTATAACAAACAGATGACTCCTTAATTACGGGAATAATAATTTTTTAAAAAAGCTGCACGCCATCCGGCGGAGCAGCTTTTTTTTCGTCATGCGGTCATGCAGTCTTGCAGTCATGCGGTCATTCAGTCATGTGCACGACCGCACGACCGCCAGCCTTTGCCAAGGTTACGGCTGGCAAAGCACGACCTGATCAACCAATCCTTCTTATCGTCCGCAAATGATGAGAATACGCACCAAATTCATGTTTAAAGATCCCCTGATGATCGATCGGATCTATTCTTACCCTTCCGGAAGCATGGATTACAAGCCCTCTCGAAATGATCATTCCCACGTGTGAGATCTTTCCTGATTCATTGTCAAAAAATACAAGATCTCCGGGTTTTGTCTCTTCAAGAAAGGTAACTGCATCACCGATCTCAGCCTGCATCCAACTGTTACGTGGGATCATACGGCCACATATCTTATAAATAAGCTGGGTGAAACCTGAACAATCTATGCCAGAAGGAATACGGCCTCCCCAGATGTACGGACTGTTAACAAATTTCATGGCAATATCTGCAGGTGAATCACTTCTTGCAATCCAGTTGTAATTGAATTCATTACAGGTTGTAAAGGTGTCACTCCCCACTGAGAATGTCTTCCTTTCAAAGTCTGGTTCATAAACCTCACATCCGGCTTCAAGTACCATCCTTGTCTTGTCGTTCCTGAAACAAAGTAAAGAACGGTTCAGTACAAATCCTTCCGAATCATCATTTTCCGGCGTATGATGCAGGTGATTGGTATCTATCCATCCTGAAAATTTATCAAACAGACTCTCAATCTTCATCCAGTGTCCTGCGTGATCAATAATATGGTATTTTTCCCCGAACAGCACCTGGCTGAGCATCTCCGACCTGTGCGACGGCCCTGACCTGAGAGGTACAAATACATTTTCACATATGAATTTTTCCATAAGAATCCAAAATATAGTTCAAAAGTAATAAATAAATTGATGGTTCGAAGGTTCGAAGGTTCGAAGGTATGATGGCAAGAAGGTACTAAGGATCAAACCGTCGAACCGTTGAACCATCGAACCATCAAACCCTCGAATCCCGAATTGCCCGTATATTTCTTCTGGTAAAAAATTATCCCTATTTTTACGTTTCAATAGTAATCCGATCAATGCCTGAAATGAAAATTTTTTCTGAACGGTTTCCAAATCTGAGCAAGAACGTTCAATACATCACAATCTTTCTCGCAAGTATAATAGCGGTTATTCTTACAATAACATGGCGGAGGGATTTTAAATTCATGCAGATTCTCGGTACCATTATTGTTGTTTCTCTCTGTTTTCTGGTACTTTACTTCTTTCTTCGTCAGTTCAGACAAGAAGTGCTACGTGTGGTTTTAAAGACATTTTTCATACTCCTGGCTATTCTGACTTTCCTTCTTGTAACAAGATTTGTTTCCGGACTGACAGCACCAAATATTATCTTAATTGTGCCTTTTGCAATAATTCCTGTAATTATCAGGACTTTCTATGATGCACAGCTTGCACTCTTTATTCTGCTGATAACAATAATGCTGGCGGGATTTATGGTGCCGGAACCATTCGTGTTCATCCTGATGTCATTTATCTCGGGAATGGTGGCAATATTCACCCTGACCAGTAATTTCAGAAAATCAAGACTTCTTTTCACTTCACTGATGGTAATCATCAGCAACATTGTCCTTTATACAGGGATATCATTAATGGACCCTGTAGATTCAGCAATGCTTTTTACTACAGATTATCTGATGCTTACTGTTAACGGAGTACTGATCCTGCTGAGTTATCCCCTCATACTTCTCTTTGAACAGGAGTTTCTTCTGGTATCTGATACAACGCTCCTTGAACTGGCAGATATAAACCAGCCGCTTTTAAGGAAACTGGCTGTTGAAGCTCCGGGCTCATTCCAGCATTCTCTTCAGGTGTCAAACCTGGCAGAAGAAGCTGCCAGAACGATTGGTGCAAATGTCAATCTTGTTCGCACGGGAGCTCTTTATCATGATATAGGGAAAATAGCAAAACCCGGATATTTTATTGAGAATCAAAAAGAAGGAGTTAGTCCTCATGATAACCTTGATCCACGGGAGAGTTCGAAAGTAATAATCAACCATGTTAAGAATGGTATCATCCTGGCAAAAAATTATAAAATACCTGTTCCTGTCATAGATTTCATCAGAACTCATCATGGCACAACAATAGCTTATTTCTTTTATAAGAAGTATATGGATCAGCATGAAGGTGAGACAGAGATGGAAAAGGTATTCGCTTACCCGGGACCCAGGCCGTTTTCAAAAGAGACGGCGATAGTGATGATGGCTGATGCAGTCGAAGCATCATCAAGGAGCCTGAACAGATATACCGAAGAGAACATCAGCGAGCTTGTTGAAAGGATCATCTATCTCCAGGAGCAGGATGGACAGTTCGCGGATGTCCCGATAACTTATAAGGATATGTCGGATATAAAGAATGCCTTCAAGAAAAGGCTTACAAATATTTATCACGCAAGGATCGCCTATCCCGAAAGGGTTTAGCGCATATCAATTACTTCAACGCCCTTATAATCCTCTGCAGGGAATCTGAACATCCCCGGCTGGACATTCTGCTTAAGGTCATAATCTTTTACAACCAGTGTCAGGATGAGTCCGTCCCTTCTTTTATATTCAAAACTGACAGGATCAAGGTTAGATTTCTTTATTATCAGTCTTACTCTTATCAGCTCATTTTTGATCTCGTCCGGATAGAGATCTATTATGTAGCTGTCTTTTCTTTCCTCAACCAGTCTGCATTTATAGCCTTTTTTATACATTGTAAAGACAGAGGACGGGCGGGTTTCAAAGGAATCGTCTTTCCTGTCAGGTTTAGTTATCGTAACTTCCTTTTCTGCCGGAAGGAGACTCCAGTTTGTTTCACCATTATACCATATTATATTATCCGGAAGATCCAGCCTGTAATTATCCCTGCTAAGGATAACAGAGCCTGGGATTGTATCCTTTGTCTGTTCCACCTGATCAGTGGTGATCATAATGAATTTCATGTGCACAGAAGGGGCAGCCATGGCTGCTGATGAGAATCTGTCGAGTATGCTGATGGCTGCCGGATCATTCTGCCCGGTGGCATTGAAAGAGATTATTAGTACGAAAAGTATGTTAAAAATTTTTCTCATCAGCAATATTTATTCAATACTCTTCAAAATCTGTTCCAAAGCTATAAAGTCAGAGCAAAGGACGTCCCTGGCTTTGCTTCCCTCGAACGGGCCTACTATTCCTGCGGCTTCAAGCTGGTCGATTATCCTGCCTGCCCTGTTATAGCCTATTGAAAGTTTTCTCTGGATAAGTGAAGTGGATCCCTGCTGATGCTGAACCACCAGTCGTGCTGCGTCTTCAAACATAGGATCTTTCTTTTTCATATCGACTTCCGGAACACCGGATTCATTATCATCGATATATTCGGGCAGGTGCATAGCGTCGGGATAACCCTGCT
>Ga0209201_1000940_pt1 | contig 36764 bp, 31 predicted proteins | sample AD_UKC055_MetaG_FD_184411 | JGI IMG/M metagenome (GOLD analysis project Ga0209201, IMG submission 184411) | Active sludge microbial communities of municipal wastewater-treating anaerobic digesters from USA - AD_UKC055_MetaG (SPAdes) (version 2) | ecosystem: Engineered > Bioreactor > Anaerobic >... | reverse complement strand
TTGAGGTCGTCCAGCTCTGGCACCCGCACATCCTCGTTGAGTGCGAGGCCGTAGCGCATATCGGTGAGGATATGACGATCCTCGACGGCAAGGAGATACCGGGGGTAAAGTACGGCAAGCCCTATGAGGTGCCCGGAGAGACATTCAAGTTCGAGTAAACATTTTACGGGGTTCTTCGCCCCAAGATGTTTCTTAACTATTTTGCCTGGTGCGTGAGATATTGGCAGGGATATTGCGACAAGAGAAAAACGTCGAATTGATTGCATAAGATCAAGACCTGCGATAGGGTAAATTCACAGAAAGGAGAGGCCATGTCAAAAAGACTCGTACTCAAGGAGCTGTCCCGCTACAATACCGGCATCTACGCCGACATCATATACAGGAACGCGCTCCTCTATGCCGATGAGATGGCCATCAAGTGCGGGGAGAAGTCGGTGACCTTCGGGCAGTTCAACGGCCGCGTCAACGCCCTGATCCACGCCCTGCAATCCATGGGGGCCAGGAAAGGCGATGTGCTCGGCATCCTTTCATGGAACTGCCTCGAATACGCCGATGCCTATGGCGCGGCGATGAAGTTCGGCTTCATCTCCTCACCCTTCAACCCGAGGCTGCAGGATGACGAGCTCGACTACCTCATCAACTACTCCGAATGCAACACCCTCTTTGTGGGCCCGGAGCTTCTCGATCTTGTCAACCGCCTGCGGCCCCGCATACCGAAGGTGAAGAACTTCATCTCCTTCGGCGCCGCTTTAATCCCGGGAATGGTCTCCCATCGCACGCTCCTTGAATCCTTCCCGAAGGATGAGCCGGACGTTGAGGCCCGGGAAGAGGATCCTGTCTTCCTCTTTTATACGAGCGGCACCACGGGCGTCCCCCGTGCGGCCCTTTACACCTTCGAGCGGGCCATGGACGATACCAGGCGGTTCCCCGTAGCCATGAGCCTGGAGCAGGGGGACAAGCATGTCCAGATCATGCCCCTCTTCCACATCGGGGGCACAAAGAACTTCTGGGGGTACTTCTTCGCAGCCTGCAGCAACATCATCATGCCCCAGATATCCTTCGATCCGGCCGCGACGCTCCAAGCGATTCAGGACGAGAAGGCCACCGATATCCACATCGTGGCTACCCACCTCGCCGCCTTCCTCGCCCTCCCCGATGTCGACAGATACGACCTCTCCAGCCTGAAGCGCATGTTCTATGCCGCCTCTCCGATGCCGGTGGAGCTTTTGAAGCGGGGCATGGACAAGTGGGGCCCCATCTTCATGCAGTTCTACGGAGGGACCGAGGACGGCCCCAACGTCACCGTGCTCTCGAAGAAGCAGCACGACGTGGTAAACAAGCCCCCAGAGGAGCAGAAGATCCTTGCGTCCTGCGGCTTCCCCCACATCGGCGTCCACGTGAGGATCGTCGACGATAACGATGAAGACGTGGAACCGGGGGCGGTCGGGGAAATCATCGTGAAGAGCAAAGGGATCCCGAAGGAGTGGTGGCACAAGCCAGAGGAGACCGCCGAAACCTTCCGGAACGGCTGGGTACACACCGGCGACATGGGCCGCTACGACGAAAAGGGCTATATCTACATCGTAGACAGGAAGAAGGACATGATCGTCTCCGGGGGAGAGAATATCTATCCCCGGGAGGTGGAAGAGGTCCTCTATCAGCACCCTGCGGTGCAGGAGGCCACTGTCTTCGGCATTCCCGATGACTACTGGGTGGAAAAGGTCCACGCCGTGGTTGTCTTGCGACAGGGGGTAGATGCATCTGCCGGGGAGCTGATCAGCTTCTGCAAAGAAAGGCTTGCCAAGTATAAGGCCCCGAAGTCGGTTGAATTTGCCGGCGCGCTTCCCAAAACCCCGTCAGGAAAGATACTGAAGCGGGAGCTGCGTGACAAATATTATGCCGGGAAGGACAGAAAGGTGTAGCCCCGGAGGAGACATGCTGATCAGGATCAAAAGCACGGTCAATATCCCGGAGATACCCTCTGAGGTAGTGATGGAAAAGGGTACGCTGCGGGATGTCGCCAGGAAGGTCTTTAGCGGCACCCATTTTGCGAACGAAGTGATCGACCCCCATACAGGCGATATAAATCTGGACAGCCTTTTCGATATGCGCCTGAACGACGTCTCTTATTTCTCCCTTTCACAAGGCCTGGACACCGTGGTGCACGACGGAGACACGGTAACATTGTTGTTGATCCTCCTCGGCGGCGGGTAACCGAAAGGCGCCTTCGGGCGCCTTTTTTTGTGTATTTTCGATACAGCCGGTCATCTCTGCAACAGCGGCAAAAGATCTCTATCTCGGTAGTTCCGTCCCCGCTATTACCAAAAACCTAAACGGACCTTGTTTGCAGGAGTCCTGTTGCGGCTATACTCTCTGCTCTATGCCTTTTCACGTTGGCCGCTGACGGCTTGATAGCTGCTGCTTAAGCTTTTGGCTGTGGCACGTTATTTGCTCTTTTTAGTGCTGTTTTACCATATCGCAAACCCACGCAGGAGGATGCCTTAATGAGCACTGAACATCAATTTCAAACTATGAGGACCATGATCGACAGGAACGCTTCGCTGTATCCGAACAAGCTTGCCATGAAAGAGTTTGAGACCGGAAAGCGCACCACCTTCGGCGAACTGAGGAAAAGGGCCATGAGGATAGGCAGCGCGCTGTACCGTCTTGGCGCGAAAAGGGGCGACCGGGTGGGCATCATGAGCCAGAACAGCTACGAATACGCGGAGCTGATCCTGAGCGTGCCCTCATCGGGGTTAATCTTTGTCCCTGTCAATTTCAGGCTCGCAGGGCGGGAAATGGCAAGCGTCCTTTCCGACGCGGAGCCCGTCGCCCTCTTCGTTGAAGAGCAGTACGTCAAAACTGCGCAGGAGATAAAAAGTGAGATCCCGTCGGTAAAAGAGTATATCCATATAGGGCAGAAAGAGAATAGGCCGGAAGGTTGGCATAGCTACGAGGAGTTCATCCGGGATACGGGCGAGGCCGGGTGGGAAGCGCCCGTCTTCGAAGACGACATCGCGATGCTTATGTACACAAGCGGCACAACAGGATCTCCAAAGGGGGTTATGCAGACACACCGCAACCTGTATCACTGCGGCCGCACCTGCGGGTTCAATAACCGCGTTCTCACAGAGGATATCGGCTTCACGGTCTGCCCAATGTATCATGTGACGGCGGCGACCTCTTTCCTGGGCCCCTTTTATATGGGGGCGTCAAGCATCCTCTTCCAGAAATGGGACGCAGAGGCCCTGTTCCGGGCAGCCCACGAGGAACGTATCGTCGCGGGGATGCTCGCAACGCCTATGGTCAGAATGCTCCTTGATGCCTGGCCTTCACTGAAAGGGAAATACGATATTTCGAGCATGAACAAGCTCTGGTTCGCGGGGGCAGGCATCATCCCTTCAGTTTACAAGAAGTTCATCGATACCTTCGGCAACATCCTGGGGGAGCACCACGGAACAACGGAGACAACGGGCCTCACCACAAACCTTTCAGTAAGGGACATAGCACGCGAGCTCACCGACGACAACCTCAGGATACTTGAGTCCTGCGGCAAGGACGGCTATGACTGCGAAGTGGAGATCGTCGGCGAGAACAACAACCCCATTACCCCGCCGGGAGAGGGCGAGATGAGAGTGCGCGGGATGGGTACCTCTCTGGGTTACTGGCGGAAAGAAGAACAGACCCAAAAGGCCTTCCGAAAAGGCTGGTTTTACACGGAAGACATCTGCCATATTGATGAAAAGGGGTATGTCTACATCATTGACCGCAAGAAGGACATGATCATCACCGGCGGCGAGAATGTCTATCCTGCCGAGATCGAAAAGGTGATCAACGAACATCCTGCGGTAAAGGAGTCGTCGGCCATCGGCGTTCCCCACCCTGTGTGGGGCGAGGCGGTAGCCGTTATTATTGTACTAAATGATGGGGCGCGACTTTCAGAGGGTGAGGCCATCCAATACTGCAAAGGAAAGATCGCCAGCTACAAGGTGCCCAAGTTTGTCTTTTTTATCCCTGAAATGCCCCGCAATTCTGCGGGCAAGATCTCAAAACCGGAATTAAGAAGGCAATTTGGCCGATAGGAGAAAAAAGGCAGGAAACGAAAACGCCTTTAGTTTTATTAAACGAACATGGTATAATGGATGCCGGGTGTAAACCATATATGTTTTGTTTGTAGTAAATAAGTACAGTTGTTTCATTTTGATACAACTCCTGTTTGTCATGTATGGGGCGCCCCTTCTTAGTACATAATATTATTTAGAAATATCGCGCTTCAACTGTGCGTAACTATGGTATTTAAATTGCATATAATAATCTGGCAAGATAAACGGTAAAACCGAGGTGCGAAAAGTATGCTGACCCAAGAGAGCCACAAAGCTTTGGTGTGTATCCAATGCGGCAAGTGTACCGGCAGTTGTCCTGAGTCCGGCAAGACGCTTTTTAATATAAGGATGCTTGTGCGGAAAAAACAGTTTCAGGCCGTGGTTGACGAATCGCTCCCCTGGTACTGTACATCCTGCGGAGCCTGTACGATCAGGTGCCCGAGGGATGTAAAGCCTTCCGAAGTGATTATTGAGATGAGGTCAGCGCTTATAGAAAATGGGTCTGTGCCGCTGGCGCTCCAGAAGGCCCTCGAGAACACCTTTGTACAGAAGAATCCCTGGGGGCGTTCCCGCAACAAACGGGCGGCATGGACAGAGAAACTCGATTTTGAGGTTCCTCACATATCAGAGACAGAATCAAAACGGCTTCTCTTTGTATGTTGTATCCAGGCTTACGACCCCCGATGTATGGTGATCCCCGTTAATGTGGCTACCATTCTTCACAGGGCAGGCCTCGAGTTCGGCATCCTCGGCGAAGAGGAGGCCTGCTGCGGCAATGAAATCAGGAGGGTAGGCGAATTCGGCCTGTTCGAAGAGCTTCAGGAGGAAAATATCGCAAATTTCAAAGAATACGGCGTGAAGGAGATCATTACCCTGTCGCCCCACTGCATGAATGTGCTCAAAAAGGAGTACGGCGACCTGGGGATCAAGGTATCCCACTATACAGAACTTTTGGCTCCAATGGTCAAGGAAGGCGCCATCGCTTCCAAGGGGTCATATAATAAAAAGGTTATCTACCATGACCCCTGTTTCCTGGGGAAGCAAAACGGCATCTTCGATCAGCCGAGAGAGATACTAAAATCTGTAGAAGGAATCGATTTTCTGGAATTTTCGAGGTCGAGAGAGAACTCGATGTGCTGCGAAGGCGGCGGCGGACGGATGTTTTTCGAGGTGGAAGCAACATACAAGAGGAATGCGGAGGCGCGGGTGGAGGATGCGATCAGCAGGGGGGCCGAAGTGATTGCGACAAGCTGTCCTTTTTGCGTTATGACCCTTGAGGATCCGGCTACGGAAAAGGGGTTGATTGTGAAAGAGCTTTCAGAAATTATGATGGAGGTCTTATAAGATGAACATACTTGTTTTTACAAAAAGGGTTCCCGCAACACAGGAAGAAGAGCTCCGCCTTATCAGTGACGGTAAGGACGTAGACTTTTCAAAACTCCCTTTCAAGGTAAACGACTGGGATAACTACGCGGTGGAAGAAGCGGTCAAGATAGTCGAAAAGGGCGGAGGGGCTGTAACGGCTGTTTCCATAGGCAGCGCCGAGTCCGACGAGGTGCTCAGGCGGGCGATAGCCATGGGAGCTAAGGACGGATTCCTCGTGGAGGTGGATCAGGCTCTTCACGACCCCTTTGCGAGAAGCGCGCTGATCCGCAACTTTATCCAGAAAGAAGGAACCCCCTTTGATGTCATTTTTACCGGAGTACAGTCAGAGGACGACCAGTTTGCCTCTGTAGGCGGGATCCTGGCAGCGCTTTTGAAACTACCCTACGTTTCCATGGTAATAGGGATCGACAGCGTTGAAAAGGACTATATGATAGTAAGGAGAGAGCTTGAAGGAGGCCTCCAGGAACGTGTGCGCGTTGCAACCCCCTGCGTAGTCTCTATTCAGAGCGGCATCAACGAGCCCAGATACGTATCGATCATGGGCATAAGAAAGGCATCCAAGGTAGAGCGGAAATCTTTCAAGGGCACAGATTACGACGCCGGCAAGGACGCGCACATCGAGCTTGTCCAATGGACCTACCCGCCAAAGAAAGGCGGGGCGCAGATGCTCACAGGCGAGCTTGGCGACGTATGCGCAAAGCTTATGGAGATACTGAAGGAAAAGGGGGTGTATCAATGAGCTACGCATTGATTGTTGCTGAAGTGAGAAGGGGAATATTTGAAGAGAGAAACCTGGATTCCATCGGTATCTGCGCGCAGCTTGGAAAAGAGACGGCCATGCTGCTGCCGGAAGGACAATACTCTTTTAACGAAAAGATGGTCGACAGCATCGTCAAGGTGAAGGCGGGCGAAGAGGTCTTCCTCAACCCCCTAAATATGGCTGCCATTATCGGGAAGATAGCGGAAACGCGGGGGAAACCTGATTTTATCGTGTTCACCCATTCATCTTCAGGCACAGAGGCGGCTGCCTATACGGCAGGTATCTTTGGGTTCCCGGTCATTACCGATGTGAGCGGCTACGATAAGGAACGGGGCGTCTTCAGGAAGAGCTACTATTCAGACAAGCTCTTCGGCGAATTCAAAACCATAGGGGAGTCGGCCGCTGTCCTCACCGTCAGGAGCGGAAGCTTCAAGGAATTCGCCGCAGAAAAGTCCGCAGCCCCCAATGAGGTGTCCGTAGAAGACGTTCCAGTCAGCGACAGCAGGACCTTTGTAGAGTATGTGGAAGAAGAAAAGACCGATATAGACATTACCAAGGCGGATTTTCTTCTCTCCGTTGGGAGAGGGGTAGGCAATAAAGACGAGATACCCGCCTACGAGGAGCTTGCGGGCATTATGAAGGCCGTGATCTCCGGATCAAGGCCGGTTATCGACAAGATGTGGCTCCCAAAGGCGCGTCAGGTCGGCACGTCAGGAAAGACGGTAAAGCCGAAGGTCTATCTCGCGATGGGCATAAGCGGCGCCTTCCAGCACATAGCAGGCATGAAAGACGCTGACTGTATTATAGCGATCAACAAGGACGCCGAGGCGCCCATATTCCAATACGCGCATTACGGGATCGTGGCGGATATGCACAAGGTAAGAGACGCGCTGAAAGGAATACTGAAAGGGTAAAGAGTCTGTTCAACGTTCTGTGCTCTATGTTGAAAACAAAGAAGGCGGAAGGTTGAACATATAAAAAATGGCGGCAAAAAAGTGAATGAAAATAGCTTTCAAGAAAAAAATGTTCTCGTGGTAGGCGGCGGCATCGGCGGCATCACGGCAGCCCTTGAGCTTGCCTCATGCGGGGTCAAGGTGACCATGCTCGAGGAGGGCCCGTCGATCGGGGGAAGGATGATACAGCTGGACAAGACCTTCCCTACCCTCGACTGCGCCACATGCGTCCTTTCGCCCAAAATGGTGGAGGTATCGCTCGAAAAAAATATAGAGATCCTCTCCTGGTCAAAACCGCTCGCGGTGAAGAAAAAAGGAAAGGGCTTCCAGGTTACCATCTTCAAAAAGACACGCTATATCGATACCAAGAAATGTACTGCCTGCGGTTCCTGCTCCACGGGCTGTCCTGTTGTCATGAAGAGCGAATTCAACATGAATACGGGACCGCGGAAGGCGGTCTATATCCCTTTCCCGCAGGCCATACCTAATAAGGCGAGCATTGACAAACGTGAAGACCGTCCATGCAAGGCGGCCTGCGTTGATGCATGTCCTATTCATACGAATGTGCTCGGGTACCTGAAGCATATCAGCGAGGGACGCTTCAAAGACGCCTACATGCTTATCAGGGCGACGAACCCCTTCCCTTCGGTGTGCGGGAGGGTCTGTTATGCACCGTGCGAAGGGGTATGCAACAGGGGGCAACTGGATGACCCCCTTGCCATTCGCGACCTCAAGCGGTTTGCCGTCGATCAGTTCGATGTAAATTCCCTTGAGATACCCCAGATAACGAGAACAGAAAAAAAGGTCGCCGTCATCGGTGCGGGGCCTGCGGGCCTTTCCTGCGCCCATGATCTTGCTATAGAAGGGCACGACGTGACGGTATTTGATGCGCTCCCTGAGCCGGGCGGCATGCTCCGCTACGCCATACCTGAGTACCGGCTCCCCAAGGAGGAGTTGAGGAAGGAAATCGGTTATATTGAAAGACTTGGCGTCAGGATACAATGCGGAACCGAGATAGGCAAAGACATAGACCTTGCGACAATAAAGAATGATTTTGATGCGATCTTTATAGCCACCGGCGCGCCGAAAGGGTTGCCTCTTGGTGTGGAAGGAGAGGATCTGCCTGGAGTAATCGACGGCATTCGCTTCCTCCGTGCAGCAAATACCGGCGAGGAAGTGAAAACAGGAAAAAATGTTGCCGTCATCGGCGGGGGCAACACAGCCGTCGACTGCGCGAGAACCGCAAAAAGGCTTGGCAGCGAGTCCGTGAAGCTCATCTACCGGAGGACCCGCGATGAGATGCCCGCCGCCCATGAAGAGATAGAGGCCCTTCTTCAGGAAGGGATAGAGATACAGTTCCTCACAACCCCGATTCGTTTCTATGGAGAAGGCGGAAGCCTCTCCGGGATGGAGTGCATCCGCATGGAGCTTGGCGAGCCCGACGCGAGCGGCCGCAGGCGGCCTGTCCCCATTAAGGGCCCCGGGTTCTCGATACCTGTCGATTCGGTTATCACAGCCCTTGGCCAGGCAACGCAGACCGCTTTTACAGAAGCGATTGGGATGTCGCCTGCAAAGAACGGAACGATCGAGATTGACCCCTTAACAGGGGCAACGGGCACAGAAGGGGTATTCGCCGGCGGCGATGTCCATACAGGGCCTGCTTATGTGGTTGATGCCATCGCCGCGGGACAGAGGGCGGCAAGATCGATAACGCTTTACCTGAAAGGGGAAGAGATAAAGCCGGCAAACGCCAGAAAGGCACCAGAAAAGCTTTCGGAGACAGAGGTGGCCGAGCTCATGAAAAGATACCCCCCTTTGGAACGCATCCCCATGCCGGAAAAAAAGGTCGAAGAAAGGGTCACGAATTTTGGCGAGGTCGCTATCGGGTATAGCCCTGAACAGGCCCGTGCCGAGGCCTCCCGTTGTCTCGCAGGCCGGATAGAAGGATGCATCCAGTGCGGGGAATGTGAAAGGTTGTGCGAGGTAGGGGCTATAGATCATACCATGCGGGACGAGATCGTGGATCTGGAATTTGACAGCATAGTCCTTGCCCCCGGATTTGACCTCTACGACCCCACTGAAAAGAGAGAGTACGGCTATGGTACCCTGGAAGGGGTTATAACGGGAATGGAGTTCGAACGGTTGTCTTCGGTCACCGGTCCGACAGGCGGCGATATCTTATTAAAGGGAAAGGTTCCGAAACGGTTCTATTTTATCCAGTGTGTCGGGTCGAGAGACAGGCAGAGCGGGGCGCGGTATTGTTCCAGGGTATGCTGTATGTACACGGCAAAACACATCAATATAATACTGGACAGGATCAAAGAACCGGAAATCTATGTGTCATACATAGATGTAAGGGCCTACGGCAAGGGATATGAAGAGTTCTACAAGACCACCCAGGAAAGGGGAGCCATTTATATACGGGGCGTTCCCGGTGAGATAACAAAGGCCGAAAGCGGCCTCCTGGTCAGGGTGGAAGACATGTTGAGCGGCGAGATACGTGAGATACAAGTGGATATGGTCATTCTCGCAACAGGCGTAAGGCCCCGCAAGGGGATCGAAGAGCTTTGCAGCATCATGTCGCTCGAGAGAGACGAATACGGTTTCATTAGGGCGGACTCGATAAATCCGTCAAGGACGAATGTGGAAGGTATCTTTGTTTGCGGCATGGGCTGCGGGCCGAAAGACATCCCCGATACCGTTGCCTCCGGAGGAGAAGCAGCGGCACGGTGCATGGAGTATATAAACCAGTGAAAACACTGACAAGAAATAAGTCCTATAGGACCTATAAAAAGAGGTTCTTTGCATGAAAACAGGGATCTTCATCTGCCACTGCGGTCACAATATCAAGCATACCGTGGACGTGAAAAAGCTGAGCGAATATTTCAAGAAGATTCCGAACGTGACCGTTTCCAAGGATTATGTCTTTGTATGCTCCGAGCCGGGCCAGGACATGATCAAGGATGCCATTGAGAAAGAAGGGCTCGACCGTGTCATTATCGCATCCTGCACGCCTTCGCTTCACGGACCGATGTTTAAGGATGTCTTGAGGAAGTCAAATCTTAACCCATTTCTCCTGAGAAGGGTCAGCATCAGGGAGCATTGCGCCTGGGTCGGTAATGATGTAGAGGCCAACACCGAGAAGGCAAAGAGGCTCATATTGGCCGGACTTTATTCCTCTGCCCATTACGTACCACTTGAGGAGAAGATCGTCGATGTACAGAAGTCTGCCCTTGTCGTAGGCGGCGGCGTATCGGGCCTAAGCGCAGCGATATTTCTTTCCAAGATGGGCATGCATGTCTATCTTGTTGAAAAGGAAGCCGAACTCGGCGGCCACGTGAGGATTCTTAAAGATGTTTGGCCCGCAGGGAGAGACGGCAAAGGCATTGTCGAAGAGATGGCGGGGGAACTGGAGAAGCAAGAGAACGTTGAGATATTCACTTCAACAACGATTACCAACTTTGAGGGCTTTTTCGGCAATTATGAAGCGACGCTCAAAACCCCGGAAGGCGAGAAAAGGCTCACCGTCGGTGGGGCGGTTTTGGCCATAGGTTTTTCACCCTTTGATCCTGGCATAAAGCCTGAACTGCAATACGGGAAAGATAAAAGGATTATCACTACCCTTGAGTTCGAGAACAACTCCGACACTTTGCGGCTCCCCGAGAAGCCGAGGGTTGCCATACTCCACTGTGTCGGGTCGCGCGATGAACAGATAGGGAAGCCTTACTGTTCAAGGGTGTGCTGTGTTAATGCCCTGCGTGTAGGAAATGCGCTTAAAGACAAGCACAAGGAGTCTTACGTGGAGTCTTTTTACATGGACGTAAGGGCCCATCCCAAGGGAGGAGAAGAGTTTTTCGAGGATACCCAGGAAAAGGGTGTTCTCTTTACAAGGGCAAATGTGGGGGAGATAATCCCCACACCTTCGGGCGTTGTGATCCGCGGAGAGGATACGCTGTTTGGCGAAACGTTCGAGAGGGAGTTCGATCTCGTTGTTTTATCCATCGGCATGTCTTCTCCCAAGGATTGCAAGCTGATTGCGAATACCTTCAAGATAGCCCTCGATAAGGACAACTTTTTCATGGAGGCCCATATTAAGCTCCGGCCTTTTGATACGGCGGTGAAGGGGATCTTCATCGCAGGGTCCTGTTCGGGCCCTAAGGACGTTGAAGAATCGATCAACCACGGAAGGGCCTCGGCGGTCAAGCTTTTCGGGCTTCTGAACCTTGGCTACACCTATGTGGAGCCCTTCATTTCATATGTCGATCCAAAGCGCTGCAGCGGCTGCAGGATGTGCGAGCATGCCTGTTTTTCAAACGCTATCAAATATGACGAAGAAAAGAGGGTCGTCCATGTTGAGGAGGCCGCCTGCATGGGCTGCGGCCTCTGCAACGCCACCTGCCCGTCATCGGCAATAAGCCTCAGGGGCTATATTGACCCCATGATCGATGACGAGATCAGCGGATTTACGGAGGCGATATAAAAATGGTGAGTAGTGAATGGAGGTAAGATGGCTGAAGAAACATCGAAGAAAAATCCGGAGATAGTAGGATTCTGCTGCTCATACTGTACATTCAAGGCCTCCGAGATGGCGGGAAGCCTGAGGATGAAGTACCCGGAAGGGGTCAAGGTCATCGAGGTCCCCTGTTCGAGCAGGGTCGACCCGGCCTTTATTATCAAGGCAATAGTCGAGGGGGCCGATGGCGTCTTTGTATCAGGGTGCCACCCGGGGGACTGCCACTTTATCAAGGGCAATTTTTATACACGCCGGAAGATAGCGGCATTAAAAGAGATGTTCGATGCCTTTTCCATGAAGGACAGGCTGCGGCTCTTCTGGGTAAGCGCGTCAGAGGCGCGGCGCTTTATCGATAAAGTAACGTCTTTTTATAACTATATAAAGGAAAAGAACGATGAAAGGGAAAAAGCTTAAGAGCGGAGACATAGAAAATGCCCTCAACGAGTTCCTGAAGGACGGACAGCACCTGGTCCTTGGATTTAAAAAGGATGAAAAGGGTGTAAGTCATCAGATATTCAAGGGGAGCCTCGACCATCATTCTCTTGTAAATCCGGTATTTGGAGCAAATGCGGCATTGTACCTCCGTCGGCTATTTTCCAAAGGATTGAAGGTCGTGCTCATGTTAAGACCATGCGAGATACGGGCCTATGTGGAACTGCACAAGCTGACGCAGGTCGAGAGGGAGGATATCATCGCCGTTTCCATTGATTGTTTTGGCACAGTTTCCTCAAAAGAAAAGAAGGACGATGTGCCTGCTGAGGCCGGCAAATTGACGGAATATTTCAAGGATAAGGGCTCCATGCGGTGGGCATGCAGCGTGTGCCGTGAAAGAAGAGGGGTGGTAGGCGATGCAGGGGTAAGGATCGATAAGTCCGGAAATTTCTGGATGGTTCCCTATACGGAAAGAGGGGAAGAACTGGTTTCCGGCATGGAAGGTGAGCTCGAAGAGATTCCTGCAGAGATGCTTATCCCCGAGAGCCCGAAGACGGAAAAGTTCGAGATAGACATGGAGACGTTCAATAAAGACCTTGAAAAGTGTATCATGTGCATGAACTGCAGGGATATGTGCCCCGTCTGTTACTGTATCGACTGCGTCTTCAACGGGGACGAGTATCTTCCCAAGGGCGACGCCTTGCTCAACAAGGTCTTCCGGACCGGTTCGATGCAAATGCCGCGGGGGAAGGATCTTTTCCATCTCATAAGAATGTACCATGTGTCGCAGACCTGTGTAGGCTGCGGCGCCTGCGAGGAGGCCTGCCCCCAGGGTATTCCCCTGACAAAGTATTTCAAGGGCGTATCCGAAAGGCTTCAGGGCGTATTTTCCTATATGTCGGGACGGAGCTTTGACGAGCCTATCCCCTATGTCACTTTTCTCGAAGATGAATTGAAAGACGCAATGGATTAAAGATCGCAATGCGAAATAAAGCGGAACAGGCAAGTGATAGATGATAAAAGAAAAGGATCATGAGATAGTTTTCAAGTACACCTGCTACCGGCGCGAAGATTTTTCCGTCTGTGTGGGTTGCAAGATCTGCGCCTCTGTGTGCAGCGTCAACGACCTCGCGCTGAACGTTAACCCGCAGGAGCTTCTTCTAAAGCTTTTCGTCGGCGAAAAGATCGCGGACGACCACCCTCTCGTGCGTTATTGTACGAGCTGCTACCGCTGCACCGCGGCATGTCCCTGGCAGATAAGGATACCCGAGGTGGTCCGCGCCGTGAAGGAATCGCTCGGCATGGAATCCCGCTTTGAAAAGGCATTCAAGAAGTCCCTTGACATCTGGGGCAGGGTATACGAGCCCTTCGTGGTAGCCATGACGGCCCTTGACCTCCTGAGGGGCGGTTACATAAAGTATATGCCGAAATGGATGGGGTATGCGGGCTTTCACCTCCCCCATAAGGTGAAAAGATTAAAACCTACGAACGCTTCAAAGGGATCGAACCCTTCTGAAGAAGGCAGGTCATGATGGAATACGGATATTATCCGGGGTGTTCTCTCACCGGCTCAGCGAAAAGGCTCGATCAGGGCGTAAGGCGGCTCTGTAAAAAACTCGGCCATAGCCTAGCAGAGATACCCGACTGGAACTGCTGTGGCGCCCTGGAATACGGCGACAGGAACGAGCTGGTGAGCATCTCCGGTGAGAACCTGAAAAAGGCGCAGGGAATATGCAGAGAGATCATTGTCCCCTGCCCTGCCTGCTATAAGAATCTGAAAGATGCCGATCCCGAAAGGTCGTTCAATATCATGAGCCCGCTGGAGCTCCTGAATCCCGAAAACCTCTCGCAGATAGAGCAAAAAAGAGACCTGAAGGGGCAGGTCTTCTTCCCCTATTACGGCTGCCTGCTCATGAGGCCTGAAGGGAACTCCATCAAGAACAGGAATATCATGGAAGATACCATAAGCGCCTTCGGCGGCGATGTCAACGGCGAGAACATGAAAGACCGGTGCTGCGGAGGCAACCAGCTTTTCCTCAACAAATGGGCCACCGAGAGGCTTTCAACACTGATCCTCGGCAAGACCAAAGGGACAGTTGTTGTCTTCTGCCCCTTCTGCCACATGGCGATGAAGACCTTCGCCACAGGCAGGAAGGTCGTTTATCTTACCGATCTTCTACTTTATGTCATGGGAGAGAGTAATTCCTTATGAATATATTGATAATAGGCGGCGGCATAAGCGGAGCTATGGGAGAGCGTAAAGGTATATGAATATACTGATAATAGGCGGTGGAATAAGCGGCATATCGGCGGCAAAGGTTGCCCTCGGTGAAAAACATGATGTGACGATCCTTGAATCAACCTCTGAGGCGGGTGGGCTTATGGCCCGTATCGCCAATTGCAGGGTCGGGTTCAAGACTTTCTTCGACGAGATACGGGGCAAAGAGCGCCTAACGGTGATCAACGATGCAAAGATAGCCAAAGCGGATAAAAAGGATAAAAGGTTTACGGTGACGCTTAGCGACGGGCGGATATTGACGGCCGACAGGGTTATCATCGCTACGGGCCTTACCCCTTATGACCCCGTAGAATACAAGGGCAAGAGGGTCCTCACAAGCCTCGAGTATGATGCCGTCATCGATCAGCGCCAAGGCGAGCTTCCTGCCGATTTCAACAAGATCGGCTTCTTCCTTTGCGTGGGTTCCCGTTCAAAGGACTACCCCCTTTGCTCATCGGTCTGCTGTTCATATACCCTTCGCGAGGTAAAGTGGACGCTCCAGAGGGCAAAGCCGGAGATTACCGTCTTTTACAATGACCTCAGGTTCTTCGGCCAGGAATTCTATATGGAAAAGGCCTTCAGAGATGCAGGAGTGAAGTTTGTCAGGGCGAACTCCCGCTATTTTGAGGAGGATGATGAAGGCGTCACGGTCCGGTATTATGCAGGCGGACAGCTGAAAGAGGAGCGCTTCAATTACGCCGTTCTTGCCATCGGCCTCCGTCCCAACCCGCAGCTTGCAGAGTTGGGCCGCATGTTCGGCTTCTCGTTGAACCCATACGGCTTCGTGAACGAAAAGGCGCCGCTCCAGACGGATGCGGAAGGCGTCTATGTCTCAGGCGGTGCCCTTGAGCCTATGAACATAAAGGATTCTATCCTCACGGGTTTTGGCGCGGGCTATATCGCCGTAAAAGGGCCGGAGACCCTCACAACGACCGCAGGGCGCGACGAACGGCTTTATCGTGAAGACGAGCCTGAATTTGCACTTACCGATGGGGATGGCGCCACGTGCCTCTTTTATTTGGGAGCCGATAGCCCTTATAACGGCATATTCTACGAATTTGTTTCATTAAAGTTCATAGAGGCGGCGAGAGATTTGAGAAAGGCCGGGAAGTCCGTTTATGTGCTGACGAGAAACATGGTCGCGCCTTCCTATGGCGAGATCGCCTATGAGGAGGCGAGGCGGGAAGGCGTTGTCTTCGTCCACCTTGAGGAAGACGAGACCGCTGCCTTTGACGGGAACCAGGTTCGCATCGCGCGGCAGGGGCGGGAGCTTACCTTCAATGCAGATAAGGTTATCCGTTTCGACGACTATGCCGCACTTTTCAAGGACAGGGAATTCCTCTCCCTCTACAGGTCTGAGCCCCAGATCAGATGGTCCCCAACGAAATGGGGCAGAAGGAAATACCACGTGGGCTTCATCAGGCACCCGAGGGATAAGAGATGGGAGGAGAGGGAGATTTTCGGCGCCCTCGGAGAGATCCTCCTTGACAGGGAAGAGGAGCGGATCCTCCCCGAAGTAAACGAGGAGCGTTGCAGCGGCTGCGGCTCCTGCAAGGATGCCTGTCCTCACAGCGCTATCGAGATGCTGATCAAGGAAAGGCAGCTTGCCATCTTTGGGCCGGTGGTGGCTGCAGGGGTACCTATCGCACACGTAAAAGAAGATACATGCGTGGGGTGCGGGCTTTGCGCCTCGACCTGCCCGTCAGACGTGATCGCATTCGTTGAAAGGTGATTCATAATGAAGGGCATAAGGCGACATCACGCGAATGTCGCCTTATGCCCTGAAGGTAATGTTCAGCAGCTACAGGTGCCGCTTCCGCAGCCCCCGCCGGATTTGTTAGAAAGCTCAGATCTTATCATAAAGCCTGCGCCCATTGCAGACTTGACAAAATCGATGCTCACGGGCTTCACTTCATCAAAAAGCCCCTTGTTCATGATAAATGTAAGGCCCTTTTCGTTAAAGATCTGGTCATCGTCATGCGGCTCATCCAGAGCCATGCCCAATGAGGGCCCAGATCAGCCACCCTCGGTCATCATGACGCGAACGGATTGAGGGCCGTCCTTGCCTTCAAGGAACTGCTTAATCATCTCGCTTGCCATATCTGATACTTCAAACATATTTTCGCTCCTTTTGTTTAAATCTGTAATTGACCCTTTGTGCAATAACAGTATCAATAGCATATGCATTTCTCCGGCAATGTCAACCCCCTTTGCGCTGGCTATGGCTGCAGCATTGTTTTTGTTGGCTAAATGTCCTATAGTATCTCCTGTGGGTGCCATTAAAAATATTTTCTCTGTCGGGATGCTCCTGGAGGATATGCTCTATGTCTCCTACCTCATCCCGGTAAGGCGCCTTCTCGCCCACATACCGCAAAACTTACAGCTTGCAGAGGTGGAGAAGGGCAAGGTCTTTCTATCGCTCGTCATATTCCGGGGAAGGACAAGCGGCGCTGCAACGATCCCAATGCCGCGCATCCCCTTCGACCAGGTCAATATCCGCACCTACGTGATCGACCCCGTGACGGGGAAACCGGCCGTCTACTTCGTCCATTGCGGCATAAGCGGCGCACTCATCACATTCCTCTACAGGATCCTCTCAGGGATGCCGGTAGAGCACACGCCCTTTGCGATCCACACCCGCAAGGACATGGAGGGGAGGTATAACGCCTACGAGGTGCCGGGGACCTGGCACGGGCAATTTTCCATTAAGGCAGAACAGACCGCAGAAAAAGTGACGATTCTAGAGCCCTTTCCGTCACGTGAAGAGGCGATGTCCTATCTCATCGACCCCCTTGCCGGGTTCTATACTGCAGGGAACACGCTACGCCGCCTCGAGGTTTTCCACGCGCCCCTTGAGCCAAGGTTGTGCTCGGCCTCTGAGGTGCGATTCCCCCATCTCTCAAGCCTCGGGCTCGTTGAAGAGGAAGAGATCGCAAGGCCGCATAACGTCCTCCTTGTCCCCTTCACGCCGTTCCTGATCTATCTGCCGGCGAGAAAGACAGTGTGAGGCGGGCAACACTCCCACAGGCCATGGAATATGAGCCGTATTATGGCTGGCGCGTCCTGACAAGCTTTGTGGTATCGTAACCTTTCTCGTTCTTAAGGCGTTCGAGGATCCGGCCGTAAAGGTCCTCACCCATCCGGGGCGCCCGGCTCAAGATCCACAGATATTTTCTCGAGGGATGGCCGACGACGGCATACTCATAGTCTTTTCCGAGGTCGATGATCCAGTAATCGCCGTAAAAGGGCCAGAAAAAGGTGACCTTCAGCTTCGCGTTCGTGGCGCCGTCAACAACCTTCGCCTTCCCCTTCGCCCTGCTTGGTTCGGCCTCCGGGGCGCCCCTTTTGCACTCGTTAAGGACATCCACTCTTCCGTCGTCAAGCAGTGCGTACGTGGCCTTTGTCGCCGTGCACCCCTTCTGGAAGCTTGTCGGGTAACTTGCGATCTCATACCATGTCCCCATGTATCTTTTAAGATCGACTGACGATACGACATCAAGGGGAGGCGACTCCTTATGCGCCGCCGGCGAACAGTAGAAGAATCCGAAAAGCGACAAAAACAAAGCAAGGCATATTTTGATCTTCGCCATATGTGGATTATAATTCCTCGCCATTGACTTGTAAACCTATCCGGCTCTTTGCTTATTTGCCATTTCTTTTAAAATATGGTCTTTTTTACGTATGCAGCCCATTATCCGCGTTGCGGACCTCTGGAAATACTACGGTGACGACGAACAGGGCGAGCCGGCGCTCCGGGGCACAAACCTCGAGGTGGCTGCAGGCGATATCATTGCCCTTTTCGGGAAAAGCGGCTCAGGGAAGACAACCCTTCTCAATATCATCGCAGGGCTCGACAGGCCCACGCGGGGCAGGATCGAGATAGAGGGGCAGGACCTTGAGGCGCTTGGCGAACAAGGCAGGACCGAGTTGCGACGGACCCGGCTCGGCTTTGTCTTTCAATTCTTTAACCTCCTTCCCACCCTCACCGCCTTTGAGAATGTCTTCCTGTCCCTTGAGCTTGCAGGCCTACCTGATCCTGCTGCTGCCTGGGCTGCGCTTACGTCAGTGGGGCTCGCCGGAAAGGAAGGCCGCTATCCCCACGAACTCTCAGGGGGCGAGCAGCAGCGCGTGGCGATCGCGCGGGCTCTCGTCAAAAGGCCTTCCATCATCCTCGCCGACGAGCCTACGGGTAATCTCGATACACACACCGGGACGCATATCCTCGATCTTCTCGTCGACCAATGCCGCTTAGCGCAGACAACGCTCATTATGGTCAGCCACGCAATGATAACCTGCCGGTACGCACAAAGGATCCTGCAAATGGAGGACGGTATAATCATGGAAGACCGGCCTTGCGAGGCGCCGGGTCCTTGAAGATAGTCACAAAGGCCTTTCTTCGTTATCTTTTAAGAAGGCGCAGTTTAAGCGTACTTCAACTTCTCGGCATCGCCTGCGGCGTCGCGGCGGTCATCGGCATGGGCCTTTCCGCACAATCGGCGCTTTCCAGCTTCAGCAAGGCCGTCGAATTCCTGCGGGGAAGCTCTACGCATCTTATCGAGCGCCCTGCAGGGCCGGTTGACGAAATGGTGCTTGCAGAATTGATACGGGATCCATGTGTCGACTTTTTTGCCCCTGTTGTCGACCGCCGCGTAAGACTCGCGGACAGCGAGGCGGTCCGCGTCCTCGGCATAGATCCGTTCCTCGACAGGGTCGTCAGACCGGAGATCTCCAGCGCCTATTTTGCTGAAAGGGGACGAAGCACCAGGGACGAACCGTTTTCTTTTTTCACTGACGAACGCTCCGTTATGGTCGACTCAAACCTCGCTGCGCAGCTCAAGTTGCAGCCGGGAAGCCGCCTTGAGACATCGCAGGGCGTCTTCAACGTGACCGGCACCTTCCCGAACCCATCAGGCGAACCGCTCATCCTCATGGACATGCTCAATGCCCAGAAGATTTTCGATCTCAAAGGATCGATAGACCGCGTTGACCTTATCATCAATGACGAAGCGGCGTTCCGGTCACGCTGGGAAAAGGGCTTCAGGATCGAATCGAAGAGGCAGCGGCAGGAGACCCTGACCGCACTCTTATATGCCTTTAAGCTCAACCTTCAGGCCCTGTCGCTTCTTGCCCTTTTCGTCGGAACATTCCTCATCTACAATACCGCAATGTTCGCCGTGGTGAGCCGGAGAAGGGATGCGGGCGTCTTAAGAAGTCTCGGCGCCCGGCGTTACGAGGTAGTCGCTGCATTTCTGACCGAGATATTCTTCTTTGGGATACTGGGCGGGGCGCTGGGGGCCGTCTTCGGCCACATATTGAGCCGCTTCCTTACCGAGATAGTGGGGAGCACCGTAAGCACGCTCTATTTTTTCCTCAAGCCCTCGCCGCAACCGTGGTCTTTGCTGACCCTCGCCGCAGGCATAGCCCTCGGCTGCATCGCAAGCCTGCTCGGATGTATTGCGCCCCTTATCGAGCTTATCCTCACCGAACCGGTAAAGGCGATCAGGGGCAGAGTCGCTTACAAAGGCGGGAGGCGCAAGGCGGGAAAGATCGCCCTGACGGGCACCGGGATCCTGTGTGCCGCCGCAGCCTTTCTGCTCTTCTCTTTCTATCATGTATACGTGGGTTATGCGGGCACCTTCATCTTTCTCCTTGGTGTCAGCCTTTTTACCGGCTTAACAGTAATGTTTTTTACGCCTTTGCTGAAATGGCTCTTTTCAAAGATAGGGGGGATCCAAGGTAAGCTCGCGGTCGCCAACATAAGAAAGAACATGGGACGCACTGCGGTCGCCATCGCTGCATTCATGGTGGCCCTTTCCATGTCGATCGGCCTTGGGTCAATGATCGAGAGCTTCCGCCATTCCCTTATCTGGTGGATGAACAGCCAGCTTAAGGGCGAATTATACGTTTCCACAAGAGGGGACGCCGATGTGCCGGAAGACTTTTACGAGGAGCTGAAGAGGATGCCCGGGATTGGGGGTATCGATACCTACCGGAATGTACAGGTCACATACCGGGGGATGCCGGTCTATATCACGGCAATCGATGCATCGATACTCCAGCGCTTTACACAATTCGGCTGGGTAAGCGGCGGCAACGAGAACTGGGAGCCGGTCAAGCAGGGGTCGGTGATCATCTCAGAGAGTTTTTCGCGCCGCTTCAACGTAAAAAAGGGGGATGCTGTTGCTGTTGAGGGGATAGAGGGGACTTTCCGGTTCCCCGTAACAGCGATATTTTATGACTACACGACAGAGCACGGCCTCATCATGATGGACCGTTCGACATACATAAGGCATTTTAAGGACCGCACTATCAACAGCCTCGGCGTCTTCGTAGACCCCAAATACCCGGAACGGGAAAAGGTGATTGCAGAGGTAAAAAGGCGGGCACAGGGCAGGAACCTTCCTATCGCGACAAGGAGCGAGCTCCACGATACGATCCTCTCCGTCTTTGACAACACCTTTGCGGTTACACGGTCGATGAGGGTCCTTGCCATTATAGTCGCCTTTTTCGGGATAGCCGGCGCGCTTATGACGCTTTTCGTGGAAAGGCGGCGGGAGTTCGGCATCTACCGTGCCCTCGGATTCTCTGTCCGTCAGATCGCCGGGATGACGCTCTTTGAAGGGATAGGGATGGGCCTTGTAAGCTTCCTCATGAGCACCGCCGTAGGTACTGCGCTTGCAATGATACTCATCAAGGTCATAAACCTGAGGAGCTTTAACTGGACAATCTTTTACCGCTTCACCTTAGATCCCTATCTGCTTGCAGGCATAACGGCTATAGCGGCGAGCATCGGTGCGTCGATATATCCCATATGGAAGGTCTATCGAACCTATCCGCAGATACAGATAAGGGAGGAATAGGCGGAGCAAGGCTTCGCAGTGATGAGCAAAAAAGCGACAAATGACGAGCTAAACCTGAATACATTATTGGCACCGGTGTCGGGTTGCCCCGCGCAAATACGCTCATTCCGCTCCAGCGGCTCCAATCGCTCGCGTTCGGCTTCGGAACTTTTGCTTACGCAAAAGACCAAGCTTCCTCGCCTCACGACGGTTCGCCCAGGACAACCCGACACCGGTGCCCGTGCTCATGATAAATCAGGGATAAAATACGAGGCTTCTTCTGCGAAGAATCTGTGCCGCATTCTGGCCCTGCTCATATTGGTGATCCTTGCCTGCACAACACTCGTCAGCGGCGCCGATTGGAAACAGGCGATTGGCGGAAGGGCATGGTCTTTCCCCGGGGATCACGGAAGCCACCCTGAGTACAGGACGGAATGGTGGTATTTCACGGGCAACCTTTCCGATAAGGACGGCAACAGGTACGGCTACCAGCTTACCTTTTTCAGGCACGGCATTGAAAAAACACCAAAAGATCCCGGCAACCCGTGGTCCATACGCGATATCTACCTGGCGCATTTTACCGTTACCGATGGAGCCGGGAAAAGGTTCTGGTATAACGAACGTGTATCGCGGAAGGGGCCTGGCCTCGCCTTTTCCGATACGAAAGGTCTCAATGTCTGGGTTCTCAACTGGTCAGCCCGTATGGTGCGGAGTACTATCCGCCTTACGGCCCGTCAGAAAGATCTGGAGGTCGACCTGGAGCTTGTCCCGCAAAAACCTCCCGTTCTCCATGGCAGAAAGGGATTGAGCAAGAAGGGCCCTGGGGAGGGACAATCATCTTATTACTATTCCTTCACGGACCTGAGGACGACCGGGACCATCAGGACCCCCCTCTCGAAACAGCCTGTCAGCGTTACCGGAACAAGCTGGTTCGACCAGGAGTTCGGCTCCAACCAGCTTTCCACGGATCAGGCAGGATGGGATTGGTTCAGCCTCCACCTCTCCGACGGCCGCGACCTTATGGTCTATTTTCTGCGAAGAAAAGACGGGACTATCGAACAGGCATCGTCAGGGACGATTGTTGAAAAAAACGGCGCAAGCCGCCACCTGAGGCTGTCCGATATCACCGTAGACATACTCGGGCAATGGAAAAGCCCGAAAAGCGGCGGAACCTATCCGGCGCGCTGGCGCATTCGCATCCTGCCGGCAGGGATCGATCTGACGATCTCACCTTACATCCCCGACCAGGAGCTCACAACCGAGGGATCGACAGGGGTAACATACTGGGAAGGCGCTATAGGAGGAAGCGGCACATCGATGGGACAGGGAGTTACCTCCGAAGGATATGTTGAGCTTACAGGATATGCGGGCACCATCGGCGGGGTCTTTTAATGACAGTAAAAAACGTGGGAGGTCAAGTGTGAAATGTTGTAAACTTCTCTCTTCTAAGGAGGGTTGCATATGATGATCATTGTTGGAGGGGTGATTGCAGGCGTACTGGCAGGTATTCTTATGGGTTTGGCCTCGGAAGCCTGCTTCAGGATCGGGCTATTCAAATCCAGCCTCATACTCGTTGACGGTGAATTTCTCTTCCGGACCCTGAAAATGAAACCTGGCGGTCAAGTCCGCTATATTGTAGGCTCTGTGATCCATCTCATCACAAGCGGCGTCTTCGGAGGCATATATGTTGCTGCAACTCATTTGTTCGGGCTTATACCACTCTCCGCGTTTCTCCTATCGATCTATTTCTTTGTAATGTGGCTCTCGATGCTCTTTGTTGCCCTTCCGGTCGCGGGGCAAGGCCTGCTGGGAAAAAAGGCTGGCGCCGCCACATGGTTCGAACAACTCATCCTCCATATCCTATTCGGCGCAGGATACTATGCATTCCTCCGGATGATGGTTTGACATAAGGTCTCACGGTATATAATAGCCGCTCCCGCCTTCCTTTACAAAACCCTCGCCTCGCAACTGTCCGAGGATACGCTCAAGCCTCGCAGGTCTTTCCTGCAGTTTCTCTGCGATCTCTCTTGCGGAAAGCGGTTTTCCTTCGAGCAACGCCCTGAGCACCTCCCCGCGTATCTTTCTGTCGGAATCTTCAAAGGGGGGCTGTTTCTTATAATGGACGCTCCTGCGATTCGGGTTCGGCACGCCTCTCTTGAGCATGGCCCCGTAGTCCATAAGCGCGTAATACCACTCTCTCGGGTTCCTCCTGTCGAGGGTTGCTTCCACGAGGCGGAGAACGTCCCTGTCGTGTACGGCTTCGCTTTCATGGAAAAAGAAGTGGATAAATACACGCCTGATGTTCGTTTCAGCAAAGACAGCCGGCTCATTAAATGCGAACGCTGCCATTGATCCCGCCGTTGCCTTCCCGATGCCGGGAAGCGATTCAAGCTCTTCAACGTCTTTTGGCAGCACACCATCGTGCTCGTCTACAACCGTTTTTGCCAGTTTCATTAAAGATATTGCGCGCCTGTTGTATCCAAGCCCGGACCATACCCGCAGGACTGCCTTGAGCCCGGCCCGGGCCAAGGCATGAAAATCCGGAAATGCACCAATAAACTCCTGGTACTTTCCGTTTACCCTCTCTACCTGGGTCTGCTGGAGCATTACTTCAGAAACAAGAACGTGATAAGGGCTGTGCTCGTCGCGCCAGGGGAGACTGCGCCTGTTCTTCTTGTAATAACCGTATATTTCCCGGCGGAATGACAATATCTCCTTTGTGGATGGCATGAATTGGCCGGAGGGCCTATTGCTTTTTTCTGTTCTCAGGATATTCACTGATCTCTTCAGGGCTCACCTCCGGGAGCTCGCTCAGATACTCGCAGAGAAGCAGCTTCTGATAGCCTTCTTTTTCAGGGTCATAGATGACAAACGTCTTCCCTATGACCTGATCGTCCCGATGTTCTTTTCTGTCTGCCATACATATATCATACAAGGTAAAAGAAAAAAGGTAAAAGGTTAATTGCCTCACGATGGTTTGCCCCGGGATATCACGGCACCAAGCCCTCATTACATGCCCGGGATGGACTATTTTCTATATAATATCAAATGTCCAAGGCAGATGCAAAATCCTTATGTTTTGAATTTTGAACATTTGGATTTGTTTAGTGCTTAGAAAACAGAAGGATGAGGACGGCGATTCCGATACGGTAATAGGCGAAAAGATCGAGTGAGTGTTTTTTTAGGTAGGCAATGAGAAATTTCAGGCTCAGTATCCCGAAAACGAATGCGGAAATTGCGCCATAGATGTATATATCCATACCGCCCGAGTGAACATCGAGTTGCCTCATCTCGTATAAGGAAGTGCCGAGTATGATCGGTATCGCCAGAAGAAAGGAGAAATCAACGGCCTCCGACCTCCTGAGGCCCAAAAGGAGCGCTATGGTAATTGTTATCCCGCTTCTCGACGTGCCCGGTATGAGGGCAAAGGCCTGGGCAATGCCGATTGCGATCGCAACGGGATATGAGATCGCGATCTTCTTTACGTTCACCCTCTCGGCAATGATCATCAGGATGGACACGAAGGCAAGCATAAAAGCGGCAACAAAGGGAGTCCTCAGGGAGTGTTCGATAAGGTCCTTGCCGAGAAGCCCTGCGATACCCGCAGGAATGGTGGCAACAATGATCTTTAAAAGTAATGTATCCTGCAACGCTCCCTTCCGGATGTCAGCAAGGCCTTCAACAACCACGGTGACGAACTTTTTGCCGTATATGGCAAAGATTGCCAGAAGGGTGCCGAAATGGAGCATCACGTCATAGGTGAGCTTGTTGATGTTCCCGTCATCGATGTTGAAAAACCATGGGATTGCAATGAGATGTGCGGAGCTGCTGATAGGGAGAAATTCGGTGATGCCCTGTAAAGCCCCCATAATAATACTCTGAAGGGCGTTCACGAAAGGTCACCGGGCAGAAACCTGAAGCCGAGCTCTATAGAATCCATATTGAGCGATGGTGGTATGGGAGGCAGCGGGTCAACAGCCCTCAGAACCCTCAGGATCGACTCATCATAAATTCTGTTGCCGGATCTTTTTTCCACATTGATGTCCACTATCCGTCCGTCTTTTCGTATCCTTATGATCACAATCGTCTCGAGGTCCTTCTTGTAAGTCATACCGGGAACGCCCCAGGCGCTTTTCACCTTATCCCAGATATCAAGAATGTACTTCTGGGTAGCAGGGTCAAGCGGCCTTCCTCCGCCCTCAGACCCGAACGGCAATCCGGGGGCGCCGGCCCCTGTACCGCCCTGGCCTCCCGCACCTGCGGTCTTTGTCTTAGATACGTCGAGGTAATCTGCCTTCTTTTTCATATCTCGAATCCGCTCTTCGAGGCGGCTTAGCTCTTCTTTCGTAGTCTTTTCCCGTACAGGGACCTTCTTTTTTGATAATGAAACCTCTTCTTTCGCAGGCTTCTTTATAGGGGCGGTCTTTTTAACGCGTGCAGGTGCAGCGGGGGCAGGCTTTTCGGGTACGCTCTTTGGCGCCTGCTCAGCCCCTGCTGCACCGGTCCCACCACCAAGCTGGCCTACAAGGTTGACCGAGTATGACGAGAGGACATCCAATCTCTTTGACGATTTTTTAAAGGGTATGCTGAAGGCAGCGATAGCAAAGACGTGAATCGCACAAGAGATGATGAGCATTTTGTACCAGGCTTCTTCGCGCATCATTCCTCAAGTGGCTTAGTCACGATATTTATCTTTTCGATCCCCGCCTCGCGTATGACGCCCATACACTGTACAACAAAGCCGTAGGGTACGCTCTTATCAGCCCTGAGAAAGAGCTCTTTGTTGCTTTTGTTGGCGAATAAGAACTGGATCGCAGGCTTGAGCTCCTTCATACCGAGCCTTTTCTCATTCAGTATCAGCCTTTGTTCCTTTGTAATATTCAATATTTGGGGCTCATCTTTGGTCGGCAGCGGCCTTGCCGTGACGTTCGGTATATCGATGTTCATGCCGTGCTGCATCATGGGTGCCGCGATCATAAAGATGATGAGAAGAACGAGGACAACATCGACAAGGGGGATTACGTTTATTTCAGACAGCGGTCCTTTGTCTTGCGATAATTTCATTTTCCTATGAGATTGACCAGATACAGGGATGCATTCTCCATCCTTGATATGATCCTTTTGAGCCTGCCTGAAAAGTAGTTATACGCGAGAACTGCCGGGATGGCCGCCGCAAGCCCCATAGCAGTGGCAATGAGCGCTTCGCTTATACCGGGAGCTACGACGGCAAGGCTTGTTGTTCCCCTGACGCCTATCTCCCTGAAAGAGTCCATGATCCCCCAAACCGTACCAAAGAGGCCGATAAATGGAGAGGCATTAGCGGTCGTCGCGAGGAACGAGAGCCTCCTCTCGAGCCTTGTCGACTCCTCAGAGATAGTGATCTTCATGGCATTCTCGATGATTGGAACTGTTTCCGGTTTTATTTCAGGGTTGTTCTCTTTTTGTCTCTTGGTGATCTCCTTGTAACACGCCAGTATGAGCCTGTAGAATGAATTGTCCGGGCTTTCCCTGTATATGGTTATCAGCTTTTTAAAGGAATCAGCCTCACGGGCAGCATGAAAAAAACGCTCCCCTTCCCTCTCCGTCCTCCCGTACTGACGGAGCTTTACGAACATGATAGCCCAGGAAGTTATTGAAAAGATTAAGAGAATAAGCATGACGGCCTTCGCTACAGGGCCCGCTGAATAAATAAGGCTAAAAAGTCCGCCGGAGTATGCGTTAAGACTGGATAAACCCATTTGCAACATCTTACAACAAAAGGTCTTCCTTGTAAAGAAAAACACCCGCAAAAGAAAACCCCCTGGGTGGGTTCCCAGGGGGAAGGGGGGTTATTATGAGAAGCTATGGAGGTGGTTTTGCTGTTTCATACACTTTGTGAAGAATTGTACTTGGTGACCTTTCCCTAAAAAACGCTTTCAACACAAAGTGAAGGTATGTTTTAAAAACCCACGATTATTAAATACTTCAGAGTAGCTATATTGTGAATTATTTAACATACCGTGATTTAATAATATAACATAATAGTTTTCTTGTCAATAGAAATTTAACAAAAAAAGATATCAATTTAAAAAAATAAGGGGTAGTCGGTCCGCTATCAGGTAGCCGTAGAGAGTCGGCGAGACCCTTTTTCCCTCAATCCTCACAATTCCGGAGGATGAAAGCCGCCCCAGCACCTCCCTTCCAGATGATCTTCCAATAATATCATCTATATCCACACCCTTTCCCGTCCTGAAACCGAGCATGAGCCTTTCAAGCCTTTCCTGTTCGGGGGAAAGCCTCTCCTGCCCCGCCACGGGAAGCCTGCCTTCCCTGAGGAGGCGGCAGTAGTCCCCGACAGACCCGGTATTCCACCAGCGCTGGTTATAGCGAAAGGAATGCGCCGCAGGGCCGATACCGAGATAGGGCGTACGCTGCCAGTATTTCTGGTTATGACGCGAAAACAATCCTTCTCTTTTCGCAAAATTCGATACCTCGTAGTGGGCAAAACCATGGTCCTGTAAAAAATTAGAGGTATAAGTAAAAAAACGTCTTCCCTGTTCCTCGGTACACCTGCGGAGTTTGCCCTCCGATGCCAGCCTGCCGAAGGGCGTTCCCTCCGACAGGGTCAGCTGATAGCAGGAAAGGTGGGGCGGCGCCCATGAAAGCACCCTGTCGAGGCTGTCTGCCCAGCTTTTTTTGGTCTGGCCCTGGAAGCCGTACATGAGATCAACGCCGAAATTATCGAAGCCTGATGATCTTATAAGTTCGATCGCCCTTTGCGCTCTGGCCGCCGTGTGCCTTCGCTGCAGGAACCGAAGCTCCTCTTCCTGGAGCGACTGCACCCCTACGCTCAGGCGGTTGATGCCGAGCGCCATGTAGCAGGATAGCAGGGAAGGCGTCACGTCGTCGGGGTTCACCTCTACGGTCACCTCCGCGTCCGGGGCAAAGGAAAACCCGTTCCGGAGGATGCCCATCAATTGTTCAAATTCCCCTTTCCCAAGAAGTGACGGCGTCCCCCCGCCGATGTAGAGGGTATCGAAGGTCGAGAACCCCTCCCTGCCCCATGCAATGACCTCCCTCTCAACCCCTTCAAGCCAGGATGCAACAAGAGAAGTATCGGTAATGGAACAGAAATCACAATAGGGGCATTTTGTCTTGCAGAAAGGGACGTGGACATAGAGTCCCGGCAGATCCTCCTTATTCATTTCCTGTTTATTCATTGTCGGTCTTCAGCGCGGCCATGAAGGCGCTCTGGGGTATCTCAACGTTGCCCACCATCCTCATGCGTTTTTTGCCCTTCTTCTGCTTCTCCAGAAGCTTTCTCTTCCGCGTGATATCGCCACCGTAGCATTTGGCTGTCACGTCCTTCCTGAAGGCCGAAACAGTGGAGCGGGCGATGATCTTGCCCCCGATGGCGCCCTGTATAGCGATCTTGAACTGCTGCCTCGGTATCTCCTCTTTCAGCCTCTCGCAGATGGTGACCGCCCTGTCCCGTGCACGCTCCTTGTGGACGAGGATCGAGAGTGCATCGACCTTCTCGCCGTTGACAAGAATATCGAGCCGTGCGAGGTCGCTCTCCCGGTAGCCCGTGATCTCGTAATCAAATGAGCCGTATCCCTGGGTAATGCTTTTCAGCTTGTCGTAGAAGTCGAAGATGATCTCTGCGAGGGGCATCTCAAAGGTCACCTCCACCCTTCCTGGCGTGGGGTAGCTGAGGTGGGAGTTGATCCCGCGCCTCTCCATGCAGAGCTTTATCACCGCGCCCACGTAACGTTCCGGCACAAGAATGCCCGCCTTGATGAAGGGCTCTTCGGAAGCCTTAATCTTCGCCGGGTCCGGATAGTAGAGCGGGTTGTCGACGGTGACTACATCGTCGGTTGACAGGATAAAGCGGTACTGGACGCTCGGCGCGGTCATGATGATCGACTGGTCGAACTCGCGCTCGAGGCGTTCCTGCACAATCTCAAGGTGAAGCAGGCCCAGGAAACCGCACCTGAAGCCCTGTCCCAGCGCCGCCGAGGAATCCTTCTGATAGACCAGCGATGCATCGTTGAGCTTATATTTTTCGAGCGCTTCGAGGAGGGACTGGTAGTCGTCAGAGGCAATGGGGTAGATGGAGGAGAAGACAACGGGCTTCACTTCCTTGAACCCGGGCAGCGGGGCCGGCGCCGGATCCGCGTCGAGGGTGATCGTATCGCCTATCCTCGTGTCGCTCACCGTCTTGATGCCCGCGATGACATAGCCGACCATGCCGGCAGAGAGCTCCTTTCCGGGTTCCCTCGTGAGATGGAATATGCCCACCTCCTCGACTTTGTATGTCGTGCCGTTCGACATGAGGCGTATCGTATCGCCGGGACGCACCGTGCCGTCGAATATCCTGCAGCTTACGATCGTCCCCCTGAAAGGGTCATAGTGGGCATCGAAGATGAGGGCAGAGAGCGGCTTCGCAGGATCTCCTGCGGGCGGAGGTATCCGTCCGATGACCGCACCGAAGATGTCCTCAATGCCTGTCCCTTCCTTTGCAGAGCAGAGGATGGCGGAATCGGGATCGAGCCCAAGTTCGTGGTCGATCTCCAGCTTCACCCGCTCTACATCGGCGACCGGCAGGTCGATCTTGTTTATCACGGGAATGATGACAAGGTCATGCTCCATCGCAGCATAAAGGTTCGCAAGGGTCTGGGCCTCGACGCCCTGCGACGCGTCAACAAGGAGGAGCACCCCTTCGCAGGAGGCAAGCGCCCTCGATACCTCATAGGAGAAATCCACGTGCCCCGGGGTATCGATGAGGTTCAGTTCGAATTCCCGTCCTTCGCTGTCCATATAGGGCAGGTCGATGGTCTGGCTCTTGATCGTGATCCCCCGCTCCCTTTCGATGTCCATCGTGTCAAGGATTTGGTCGCGGAACTGCCGCTCGTCAACGAGGTTTGTGTATTGGATAAGGCGGTCGGCAAGCGTCGACTTTCCATGGTCTATATGTGCTATGATGCTGAAATTCCTTATGTATTTCATAGATTGTTGATGGTATCCTTTCTGACTTCCGCCTTACAACTTACGGATCTTCTCTGTCTGCTATGGACCCGGTTCCCAAGTCTGTCTGGTCTATTTAGTCTGTCTGGTCTATTTAGTCTGTCTGGTCTATTTAGTCTGTCTGGTCTATTTGGTCTTAACCTCGAACCTCGAACGGGTTTTTCCGTGAGCCGTGAGCTATGAACTATGAGCCGCCTTACCGCTTCTTCACCATCTCTATGTCCACTTCGCCGCCGAATTCTGCCGCGAGGTCATTCTGAAGTTTATCAAAATCATCCTGCTTTTCCAGCTCTATGACAAGCTCCCTGTCGTCGAGGACCTTCAGCTTACCATATCTCTTTACCACATCGGCAACTTTAACCGGGTCGGTCGTCACCCATCCCTTCATCCGCTTGACAAGCTCTTCGCCGCTGAATGCCCGCTCAATGGTAAGATCGACGCTTCTCTTCTTTGCCTCCCACCCGACGAGCGCCGGCTGCGCTACCATCGGCGTCACCGGGTCGTGCATTGCAGCGCACCTGAACCACAACTTCGCCCTTATCATCCCTTTCACTCCTTCTACTATATTTTATACTTACATTAATGGTTTACCGCACCAAAGTCAAGGGTGGATCATCGTTTCGCTCATGGCTCATAGCTGACAGGTCGTGGCAGCAAAACAGAAAAAATCCTTCTAATGTTCTTCATGCTCTTGCCCTTCCCGGTCTTGTCGAATTTCAGGGACGGCTGCTGCCGTATAAATCTTACAAAAACTCCTTCAGTGCGCTCATGGTCTTGTGAAGCGTTTCCTCTGTGTTAAGACGCAACACCCTGCAGTACGGAAGCTCTGCAGGTTCTTCCTGGTCCTCTATCTGCCTCCGGAGTGTGCCTACGTGCGCGTCCGATATGTCGGCATTCTCCGCCATCCTCTTGCTGATCCTCTCCCGCAGAACCTCCTCACAGGCAAAACAATGGATAAAAAAGGGATTAAGGCCCCTTTCTATGCATCTCTGGTAAAAGGCCAGCCTCTGGGCGGACTTGAGGTACGTCGCGTCAACGACCACCCGCTTTCCCTCTAAGGCGTTTTTCACCGCCTCTTCCAGGAGAAGGGAGTATATCCTTTCGGTCTGCTCCTCCGTATATATGCCTGTCCCGTATCCGCCGTATGCATGCTCCCTTTCACTCATGCCCGACAGCCTTTTCCGTATCGCGTCAGACCTGAGTATGATCCAGTCCGATGAGAATTCTTTCGCGATGGTTGACTTTCCTGAACCTGAAAGGCCCATGATCACCACGGGATTGAATGTCTCCTGTGAATGGTTGAGGTAGTATCCTGCGAGGTTGAAGTAATCCCTGGCCGTCTTCACACCTTGTCGCTTCACGCCTTCATCATTTAGCCCTTGTGCCCGGAATCCTTCTACCTTTCCCCTGACGACCGACCTGTATACCTTATAGAATCTCAGGAGCTCTTTATGGAGTTCCTCTCTCCGGTGCGCGGAGTATGCCTTGAAAAGCCTTGCGGAAAGGTCAAACCGCCCCCGGTACTCCAGGTCCATGAACAAAAAGGCGATGTCCTCGAGGACATCGATGATCCTGAATGCTTCGTTGAACTCAATGCAGTCGAAGATGACCGGGGGTCGCGTCAGACATATGTGCTGGGAATGGAGGTCCCCGTGACCCTCCTTTATGTTGCCGCCCCTTCTTCTTTCATGGAAGGTACGAGTATGTTCATCGATGAAGCTCATCGTGTAGTCGACGAGCTGTTCATAGAGCCTTTTCTCGAACGTGATCCCGCAAAAGGGCCTTATCTGTTCGAAGTTCTCCCTTACAGCGTTCATTATGGTCCCGATGCCGCCGTATCTTTTCCCCCTGTAGACCGATGCCCCGTTGTGAAAAAAGGCGATGGCCTTCCCGATCTCCTCGAGCTCGCCGTACAAAGGCCTTCCCTCTTCGATAAGGTTATAAAGGATGAGCTCATGGGGGATCTTTTTCATCTTCACCGCATATTCAGCGATGCGGCCCCCTTTTTCTCTGCGAAAAGAGTATGCATCGCCCTTTTTATAGATCGGGATCACGCCGAGGTAGATTCCCTGCGCAAGACGGGAATTGAGGGTGACCTCTTTGTGGCAGTAGAAACGCCGCTTCCTCAGTGACGAGAAGTCGAGGAACCCGAAATCCACCGGCTTTTTCACCTTGTAGACAAGATCGTCGCAGAGGAAGACGTGGGATATATGGGTCTCTACATGGCTCACACGTGATGTCTGTTCCGGGTAATGCCCCGGATCCAGTAAAAAACGAAGGAGGCCCTCCTCCAAACAATTAGCCTGACAATCCACGGGGGAAGTATACTAAAGAATGAAGTAAAAAGAAAGGCGCGGCCCCTCGATAGCCTTGATTGTGGTCCCGTTAGACGACCACCGAAGATAAGATTCAGCGCTTGTAAAAAATCTGCTTTCAGTATAACCTTTCTATGAAGGCTACACTGAGGGAGCGGAGTCAATGTCCGGCGTTCGAAGACAATATCTGTTTTTTGTTGCGCTCTTTGCATATTCGCTCTCCCTTGTTTCCCTTCCTTCGCCCCTTTGCTCCCAAGATATTCAACCCCCTTCGCCTCCTTTATACGGCAGTGAACATAGCGGAGGCCAGCAAGAAGACGATATGGCGCGCTTCTTCTCCCAATTCAACGGCTGCGCCTGGTACAAAACACCGAATGACCCTTACCGTGACGTATACCTTGAGCTAAGGAACGGGGCCTTGACCGTTTACGAATACCTTAAAAGCGAACTTTATTGCTCTTTCACTCTCAGAAACTGTTTTGTCCAGGAGGAGCTCTGGCGGATGAAGGTGGCGGGATACGATACCGTACTGCCCGACCGGCCGGGAAATGTCTACCGAATAGTCCTGGACAAAAACGGTGAAACGATCACGCTTCATGGTGTGGACAATGCCGGCAGGGATTACGTGATGGGCATATTTGTCAGATACTTTTGTTCAGCCATCAGATAATTCGCCCTCTCCCTTGACCCTGTATAGCCTCGGCAACGTATTACGGCAGCAAGAGAACGGAAGGTAGCTTCATATGCAAATAAACGATGACCGAAGACATCCCCGCATGAAGGGGTGGCCGATAACGGCGAAGCTGACCGTCATCCTCTTGTTGGTCTCCCTTGTTCCCATGACGTTCATTGCATACTACACCTTGCGGGAAAGCCTGAAGACCATCAGCGCATCAGAGCAGAACAACCTGCGCCTCCTCGCTGCCAGCATCGCAGGCCGCCTCGACCAGCTCATCAAGGACAACCACCAGATAATCAACATTATCGCAACCGATCATGACGTCCTCGCCTTTCTGACCACGACCGGGAGTAAGCGGAGGGAGTACCATCAAAAGGCAACCGGCGCGCTGCTCCGCGTCAAGGCGGCATCCCCCGACATTGCCAGCGCCTACCTGATGAGCATCGACGGGATAATGGTGGCTGCCACGTACCCCGAGATCGTCGGAAAAGACATAAGCTTCCGGTCCTATTATATCCACGGCATACGCGGCGAGAAGTACGTTTCGGATATATTGATAGGCTCTGTTTCTGGGGAATCCGGGGTCTATTTTTCCGGACCTGTATGCGGAAAAGACAAAAAGATAATCGGCGTCGCTGTCATCAAGATGAATGCACAGGCGGTGCATACCATACTTGACCAGGTCAACCTCTCGAAAACACCGGTCCGTGCATTTCTCCTTGACAAGAACGGAATCATAATATCCCATCCGGATCGCGCATTGCTATACCACAGCCTAACCCCTCTTTCCCGGAATGAGATTGAAGAGATCCAGCGTCACAGCAGGTTCCCCGTGAAAACCATAGAAAGCCTAGACCGCCCGGACGTGGCCGGAGCCATGCTGAAAGATACCTCGCCGGGATACATGGAGTATCGATTTCCGAAAACAAATGCCCATCATGTCCTCGGGTATGCGCGCATGGCCTTGCACTCCTGGACAGTGGGGATCACAGAGCCGGAAGCCTTTTTTGCGAAGCCCCTTAACATCCTCTTTTACAAGTGCCTCGGAAGCGTTGCCTCAGCAGGCATACTGATAGCGTTGCTTGCCCTTGTCCTGGGGAGGGCCATGATCCGTCCGATCAGGTCCCTTACGAACGCCACAAGGATGTTGAGCGGCGGTCAAGAGGACGGATCCCTGCTGAACGACACGGTCACGTCAGAGCTTACCAGTATATCGGCAGCGCGCGGCGACGAGATCGGCGAGCTGGCGCACACCTTCAGCGAGATGATCGGCAGGCTCCAGGAATACATTGCCGACCTGAAAACGGCCACGGCGGCCAACGAAAGGATGACAAGCAAGCTGGAGATGGCGGAAGCGATCCAGACAAGCATGAAAAAGGTCATCGGCGAGCTGATGGACAACAGGCCGGCGGATTACTCCTTCGACTGGCTCACGCAGCACATGGAGAAAGTATGCTGCAGGCAGGGCGAATACCTCTTCCATAAAGGCGATAAGGCCGACAGGATGTTCTACATCGATAAGGGCAGTGTAAGGTTGGAGGGGTTGAACCATGTCGTCGGGAAGGGAAGCCTTATCGGCGAGATGGGGATCATTACCCCTGCCAAGGAAAGAACCGTGTCGGTCGTGTGCCAAGAGGACGTTGAGCTCTTCAGCCTGGACGAAGACAAGGCAAAGGCCTTATTCTACCGGGACCCTTCGATCATATTCCACCTCGTCCATATCAGCATCATGCGGTCCCTGGAAAATTTGAAGGCCGCCGTCGCAGAAAAAGAAAGGATAGAGACAGACCTGAGGATAGCCCGCGATATCCAGGCCGGCGTACTGCCGCGGTCATTCCCCGCATTCCCCGACAGGGAGGATTTTGATATATTTGCCCTCATGGAGCCGGCCAGGGAGGTCGGCGGCGACTTCTATGATTTCTTCCTGATCGACGAGAAGAGGCTGTGCTTCGTCATCGGCGATGTCTCGGGGAAAGGGATCCCCGCGGCGCTTTTTATGATGGTCACCCAGATCCTGCTCAAAACCCTGGCAATGAGCGGCCTTCCTCCTGATGAAATCCTCTTCAGGGCGAACAACATGATCTCTTCCGAGAACGAGCAAGGAATGTTCGTTACGATCCTCTGCGCCATGCTGAATACGGAAACAGGCGAGGTGGAGATAGCGAATGCAGGCCACAATCCCCCGCTTATCCATAGGGGCAATGGTGAGGGATTCGAATTTATGCCCTTGCCCGAGGGCATCGTTCTTGGGCCGATCGAGGGCGCACGGTTCTCTTCTCTCAAGGTAACCCTTGAACCAGGCGATCTCATCTTCTTCTATACCGACGGGGTCACCGAGGCCATGAACCCAGGTTCGGAGTTCTTCTCTGAAGAGAGGCTCAGAACAACGCTTTCATCCCTCAGGGGCGCAAAGATCGCAGAGCTGGTATCTGGCGCAAGGGATGCGGTAAAGTGCTACGCCGGGGAGGCTCCCCAGTCAGACGACATCACGATGCTGGCGCTGCAATACAAAGGCACGGCCGTCGGCGGGTAAACGAATCAGGGACGAATCAGGAATCAGGGACTCAGGAATCAGGGACGTTGGTAACTTCTGTAACTTACTCATAATCCACTCCTATCTCTAATGCCTCAAAGTGTGAGATGCCGGCCTGAGGGGTTATTTCGTGAACTGGCTGTATACCCGTTGGCAGTAAGTTAGTTACCAACGTCCCTGAAGCAGTTGTGTTCGATGTCAAGCAAATTCATCGGGCACACCATGGAGTATTGGTTCGCAGCATGGCGTTGAGGATGACCAGGATCTTGTGCATACATGCAGTAAGGGCAACCTTGGGGACTTTACCGGCATGAATAAGATGTTCATAGAAAGCTCTGATAACGGGGTTATGGGATACCGCAGAGAGGGTTGCCATGTAGAGCGCAGCTCTCACATCCGCCCTCCCGCCGAAGATGGTGCGTCTCCCCCGGTATGTGCCGCTGTCCCGGTTGAAAGGCGCAAGTCCCGCAAGGGCGGCGATCTTCTTTCTGTCCAAATACCCGAGCTCCGGGAGCCGTGCGAGAAGGGTGCAGGCATTGACAGGACCTATTCCCTTAAATGTTCTCAGGAGGTTTTCCTTTTCCCTCCAGAGGGGGGTCTTTTTGATCGTTGTGCTGATGTCCTTCCCGACCTTGTTGATGCATCCGGTGAGCCACTCGATATGGGCTTCGATATCTGCCTTTGTCCAGGAGGGGGCGATGTGGAGACGGTTCTTCTCCTCGGTGAGCATCTGGACAAGCTGTCTTCTCCGGGCAATAAACGCCTGCAGCCTCTGGGCCTCCGCATCCTTCAGGGGGCGTATCTCAGGGCGTATCGCCTCGCCGAACCGGGCGATGATCTCTGCATCGACGGCATCGGTCTTGGCGAGCTTCCCGGTTGCCTTGGCGAAGTCCCGTATCTGCCTCGGGTTGACGACCACTACGTTGAGGGTGCGCAACGCGAGCACCTCGACAACGGGGATCTCGTA
>Ga0209201_1000933_pt1 | contig 36906 bp, 31 predicted proteins | sample AD_UKC055_MetaG_FD_184411 | JGI IMG/M metagenome (GOLD analysis project Ga0209201, IMG submission 184411) | Active sludge microbial communities of municipal wastewater-treating anaerobic digesters from USA - AD_UKC055_MetaG (SPAdes) (version 2) | ecosystem: Engineered > Bioreactor > Anaerobic >... | reverse complement strand
GTTACGTGATCGCCCAACGCTTCGACTGCGGCGGGATGCGCTGGATCAAAGAACGCGCGGAGGCCCTGCTGCAGCTCCGCTGCATTGAGGTGAACAACGACTGGGAGGCGTTCATCACCTTCGTGCACGATACCGTGAGGGACCAAGCGCAACGAGAACATACCCATCTCTCCCTGAAGTGCACCACTGCAGCACCGCTACCGACTTACGGCCTTACTTGAGTGGGCCGAAGGACTGCCGCCAGATGAGAGTAACTGCACCCATTAGAAATTCCTGGCCCCCGGGGCTACTACGTCCTCCAACACCGCGCTTCAGCGCGGTGGGCTCGTGTCGAACCCGTGAGCCGTCGCCGTCGCTGCTCACGACTCACATTTCCATCCTTGAATGATGGACGCCAGCACATGACGTCTCCTTCGAAAATGGCCCCGAATGAACACGAATTTCACGAATCAGAAATTGAAATTCCTGGTCCCCCGGGGCTGCTACGTCCTCAAACACCGCGCTTCAGCGCGGTTGGCTCGTGTCAGGCTGGGGATTCCATCCCCAGCCGCAGCGGTGAGCTGTTGCAGCCTCTGCTCACGGGCTATGGCTCACAGGGTAACTGTTCAGCCACTGACTGAAAAACGGAAGATTCCCTGATGATTGCTGAAGATTGAGAATCAACTTTTGCCCCCTATCCCCTGGCCCCCCCACCCGTGCGCGGGGGGAAGGGAAACTTTTTTGTGGGGTTTTGCAGACGGGCGTAGCCCGTCTGCAAAACCCCCTTATTTTTTCTCCCCTCCCCAACGGCGCAAACGCCGTTGGGGAGGGGGCTGGGGGAGGGGCAAAAGCTACAGCTTACAAAGGTTCATCCATCGCAGCTACCTGGCGCCAGGCTGAACAATGACCGCACATTTTCATGCTTAGATGATGTGCGCCAGCACATGGCGCCTCCTTCGAAAATGGCAAATCACTTACGTGGACACGTGTGCACGTGTCCCCGTTCGCACCTTCGCACGTATGACTATTATAGCATCAGCCGCTTCGGAAGGAAATTCATCCCCCGGCGCTCTCCGGCGCAAAAGGGACGGCTAGGTCAGCAGCGACTTGGGAAGAAAATCCACGCGGTTGGTGTAGACGAGCCGAATGGGCTCCAGAGGCAGCATCTCCGGCTGGAAGTCAATGCGGGTGACAGCAGTGTTCTGCAGCTCCAACCAGACGGGAGCTTCCGCCGGTAAATCCAGGATGGCCCGCAGCAGGTGATTGTAAAATCCCGCATGGCTGACCATGGCGACGCGGTCGTCCGTGTCGCCGTGCCGCTCCAGGAGCGTCTGCAGCACTCGCCGCGCGCGCAGGGGACGCTCCGCGTAGGGCTCAAAAGGGCGATTCCACCAGCCAGAGTCCCAATCGCCTTCCGGCAGGAGCAGCTCCGGGAAACGCGCCACGAACCCGGCGCGGGTGGTCCCCGGCAGGCCGATCTGCGCTTGCGTTTCCACGTCGGTGTAGAAGACACCGCCCGTCTCGTGGAGGTCCTCCCAAACGACGAGCGGTAATCCCAGTGCGCGGGCGACGGGCAAGGCCGTCTCGATCGCCCGCAGCATGGGACTGCAATAGAGATGCGTGAGATGAAAGCCACTGAGGTTATGGCTGGCCGCGACTGAGTTGCCGCCAGCGACGCCGGGTGCGGCGAGAAACGCCGCCAGGTGCACCGCCTGCTGCCGCCCTACGTCGGTCAACTCCGGGTCGGAGCTACGCCCGGCGTCCGAGCCGGTCTGGTCCCACAGAAGATTGTTTTCAGATTGTCCATGGCGAATGAAGTAAAGCTGCATCGGGGGCCCAACCTCCAGGAAAGTAATTTTCACACGAAGGCGCCGGGGGCACGGGGTTGTATGAAATTTTGTCTGCTGGCCTTAGCCGTCCCGCCTTCCCGCCGCAGCCCGCACCTGCCGCTGCGCCGCGAGGATGCGATCCTCCCACTCCACCGCATCGGAATCGGGAATCCGCCCCTCACGATCGAGCGCCGCGATGACCTGCGCCATGCCGTCTTCCAAAGAGATGTGCGGCTGGAATTCGGGGACGTCGCGGAAGAGCTTGTCCGCGCTGTAGTACACGTGATGGGCGAAGATCTCCTCACAGATGGCAAAGCCGGGGATGTCGAAGGCGCGCAGATCGGCGAGCGGCACGCCGACGAGGTCCACCTCCCGGCCCAACACGCGCATCGCCGTCCGGTGATAATCCGCCCAGGTCGTGAAGCCGCGTCGCACCATGTTGTAGGTCTGTCCGATGCAATGTGCCTTGCCGATGACGTTCGCAAAACAGAGGGCAGCGTCGTCCACATGCAGGTGCTGATGCAGCGCATTGCCGTCGCCGCAGACGACGAGCGGCTTTCCCTTGCAGATGCGGTCGAGCCAGGAGAACTCCGTCGCAATCTGCCGCAGCAAACCCTGCCGGGGGCCATACGTCGTCGAAGGTTTGATGATAGTGACCGGAAATCCCTCGTGGTAGTAGGCTTCCATAAACGCCGCATCTGCCGCGGCCTTGTTACGGGCGTAGGCCGTGATGGGGCGCAGCGGGTGATCCTCAGTCACGGGCAGCCAATCGGAGTCAATGCCGTAGGTGCAGGCCGTCGAGCACATGACGAAGTGCCCGACGCCGCGGAAGGCGCGGATGCTGCTCAAGGCGTCCTCACGGTTGAAGCAGATCATGTCAATGGCGGCGTCGAAGTGTTCCGCCTGCATCCGCGCCTCGAAGTCCGCACGGTTGGAACGGTCCCCCTGGAGTAGCCGCGCCCCTTCAGGCAACGCCGCGCTCTTCCCCCGATTGAAGCAGGTGACCTCATGTCCCTGCGCCAACAGCAATTTCACGAACGCCGTGCTGATATTCCCCGTCCCGCCGACCACACAGATGCGCATTTTCCACCTCGCCCATAAATTTGACTCGTAACTGTTCAGCCACCGGCTAAAATCGGCCTGTCCCGCCGACGTCTTAACCCTCAGCGGGAGAATCCACCAACGGCGCGACAGCGAACGCCCCCCGCAGTAACGCCAGACTCAACACCAGGATTGCCAGCAATTCCAGCCCGGCAGCGACCCCGAAAACCCGCCCCAGCCCTAACGTGTCGGAAAGCCAGCCCGCCAGGGGGATAGTGATCAACGGCGCCAGCCCCCACCCCAACGCCATCAACAGCGATTGGACGGTTGAGGCCCAGGACTCCGGCACGCGCTCATCGCCCAGGCTCACCGTGGTGGGGAAGTACAGGCCAAACCCCACGCCCTTCAGCATTGCCCACAGCAGCAAAATCACCGGCGAGTGAGACAGGGAGTAACCAAAGAACGCCAGCGCCATCAACGCATAAGAAATGATGAGCGTGCGCGGTTTGCCGATACGCCGGGCCAGCGCTCCTACAAACTGCATCCCCGGCAGCTCCGCCAACGCCGAGAAGCCAAAAAGCCCCCCGATCATCCATTCCGCCCCGCCCAGGACGTCCATGTAGACGCCGGAAAAAGTGACGTAAAGCCCTTCGCCCGCGCCGATGAGGAAATTGGCGATCATCAGCGCAAGGAGGCCGTGATCACGGAGCAGATTCCGCAAGGGCGCACGTTCCTCCTGCCGGTCAAGGCGGGCTTCCTCCAATCCCTGAGCGACGAGCACCACCGGCACGAACACGAGGGCGCCGACAATAAACATCGCTTCGAAGCCCTCGCGTTGCCAGATAGCGCCCGTCGCCAACGCCGTGAGCGCAAAACCCAACGAGCCCCATAGCCGCAGCTTGCCGTAGTCCACCTGGTAACGCACCGCCATCCGCGCCACGAGACTATCGGCAATGGGGGTGGCGACGCTCTGCACCACAGACATCAACACCACGACGGGCAGAATGAGCGCAAACGTCCACGCGCCCCGCAGTAAAAAGATGGCCACGCCCGTCAGAATCAGGCCGAGCGTGAGGATCCGCCTCTTCCAGCCCGTGCGATCGGCAAATGCTGAGGCCGCCGGCGCGACAGTGAGACGCATCAGCGGCATCAACGCTCCCAGCAGTCCGATCTGGAAGCCGGTCAGTCCCAGGCGCGAGTAATGGACGTTCAGATAGGGCGTGCAGACGGCCATCGCGCCCCAATAGCACAGATAATACAGCCCGCCGCGCCAGGCGGGAGTGGCAGGACGAAGTAACCCAGAAATTCGTTTCATCAACCCACCTCTCGCTCCCCACATCACCCGGCCAGCCGCAGCACCAGCCCCTCGTGGGGATCGAGCGCCAGTACCTTGAGGCTCACCTCGCCGCGGCGACGCATCCCCGTCGCCAGGGCGATCTCCGCCCGCGGTGCGACGGCGCTCAGGTCAAGGGTGTGTGCGACGTCCCCAAAGTTCAGCACGACGAGGAAGCGCGCGCTCCCCGGCGCGGTGCGCGTGTACGCATACACCTCTGCCGCTCCGGTCCCGACGGTGGCGTAATCGCCACCTGCCAGCGCCGGCTCAGCCCGGCGCAGCGACAGCAGTGCGCGGAACAACGCCAGCATGGACGTCGGATCCTGCTCCTGGACGGCGACGTTACGGGTCGCGTAATCCGCCGCCAGCGGCAACCACGGCGTCACCCCCGGCGCGGTGAAACCGGCGTTGGGCGAAGCCCCCCATGGCATGGGGGTGCGCTCCGGATCGCGCCCCACGACCGCCGCGAGCTCCGGCTGACGCACGGCGGGCGGATCCTGGATGAATTCCGGCGGGATGGGGACATTTTCCATGCCGAGCTCGTCGCCGTAATAGCAGGTAGGTGTGCCGCGCAGGGTCAGCAACAACATCTGCGCGACGCGGGCCTGCGACGGCCCCACCCGGCTGGCGACGCGAGGCTGATCGTGATTGCCCAGGACGTAGTTGGGCCAGCCGCCCTGCGGCACGCCCGCCTCATAGAACTCGACAGCGGCCCGCACGTCATGCGCCGTCCACGGCGCGCGGATGAGATCGAAGTTGAAGGGCAGGTGACATTCGTCGAGGGCGTCGCCGTAGTAGTGCAAATACTCGCCCGGCGCCCACGTCTCGCCGATCAGCACCCGGTCGCCGGGGTAAGTCTCCAGCAGGCGCCGCATGGCCCGAATGAGCTCGTGGACTTCTGGCTGATTGCGCGAGTACACGGGCTTGAGACTGTCGGCGGGATTGACGCCATCCCAGTCGGGGTTGGGCGGATTGTCGCGCAGCCCGGCGTCCTTGATCATCATGGTGATGACGTCCACGCGGAAGCCGTCCACACCCTTGTCGAGCCAGAAACGCAGCACCTCGAGCATCGCCGCGAGCACGGCGGGATGGCGATAGTTCAGCTCCGGCTGATGCGGGTCGAATTGGTGCAGGTAATACTGCCCGGTGAGCGGATCGAACGTCCACGCCGGGCCGCCGAAGGCACCGAGCCAGTTGTTGGGCGGCCCGCCATCCGGTCGGGGATCCCGCCAGATGTACCAGTCCCGCCGGGGATGCTGCCGGCTGCTGCGCGATTCGAGGAACCAGGGATGCTCATCGGAGGTGTGATTGGGCACGAGGTCGAGGATCACCCGCAAGCCGCGGGCGTGCGCCGCCTCCAACAGCCGGTCGAAATCGGCCATCGTCCCAAACAGCGGATGAATGGCCGTGTAATCCGACACGTCGTAGCCGAAATCATGCATCGGCGAGGGATAGATGGGCGAAATCCACACCGCCTCCACCCCCAGGCTGCGGACGTAATCCAGGCGCTGCAGGATGCCCGGCAGGTCGCCGACGCCGTCGCCGTTGCTGTCCTGGAACGAGCGCGGATAGATCTGGTAAATGACGCCACTTTGCCACCACGGAACGTGCATCAGGTCGCCTCCCATGAAATGTCGCCCTTACGAGAAAGATTGTAATCGCAACGAGCAGGAAAACAAGCGAAAGTTTATTTGCAACTGTTCGGCCGGGCTGCTGGCAAAACCATCCCCCTGCGAGCAGTGCAGGGGGATGGTCGAGACGGCATCCACCGAGACAGGCCGGCGACAAGCGCTCCCAACATCAGGTCGCGTTCACCTGCCGGCGACCTTGCGGCGCACTTCTGGGGCCGTCGCGCAGGCCAGAGCCTCCTGCGCGAGCCGCTGCGCCTCCGTCAGGGTCAGATCGCGCACCTGCGCTTTGACCATGGGAATGGCCGGGACACTGATGCTCAGCTCGTCCACGCCGAGACCGAGCAGGATGGGCACGGCCTGCGGGTCAGCGCCCAGCTCGCCGCACACGCCGACCCACTTGCCGGCGGCATGGGCTCCCTCCACCGTGTGCTGAATCAGCCGGAGAACGGCCGGATGCAGCCCATCGGACTTCCCCGCCAGGCTGGGATGGGTGCGATCCATGGCCAGCGTGTATTGGGTCAAGTCGTTGGTGCCGATGGAAAAGAAATCCACTTCGCGCGCGAAGACCTCCGCCAACAACGCCGCCGACGGGACCTCCACCATGATGCCAACTTCGATTTCGGGAGCGTAAAGCTCCGCCCGCAGCTCCTCGACGATGGCCCGCGCCGCCTGCCATTCCGAAAGGTCGGCGACCATGGGGAACATGATGCGCAGCTTGCCATACGCGGCCGCGCGCAAAATGGCCCGCACCTGCTGTCGGAGCAGGTCGGGACGCGCCAGACACAGCCGGATGCCCCGCTCGCCCAGGAAGGGATTTTCCTCCGGCGCCAGGTTGATGTACGGCAAAGGCTTATCCCCTCCAATGTCGAGGGTCCGAATGATGACGGGTCGGCCCTCCAGAGCCAGGGCAATGTCGCGGTAGACCTCGAACTGCTCCGTTTCTGTCGGCGCGGAAGCGCGATCCAGGAACAGGAACTCCGTCCGCAATAACCCCACCCCTTCGGCGCCGGCCGCGTGCGCCTTGCGCGCGTCCGCCACACCGCCAATGTTCGCCACAATTTCGACGCGATGGCCGTCACGGGTCACCGCCGGCTCAGCCGAGGACGCCTGCGCAGCCAGGCGGCGCGCCTGGTACAGCCGCTGCGCTTCCTGCGCGCGCGCCAGCGTCTCCGCATCCGGCTCGATCACCAGCGTGCCGGCGACGCCGTCCAGGATCGCCAACGTGCCGTTGTCGAGCTTCAACACGTCCTCGCCGACGCTCACGACCGCTGGGAAACCCATCGCCCGCGCAATGATCGCCGCATGGGCGGTAGGTCCACCCACTGCCGTGCAGAACCCCAACACCCGTTGGGGATCCAGCGACGCCGTGTCCGAGGGGGAAATATCGTGCGCTACCACCAGCACCGGATAGTCAGGCAGCTGAATGGCCTCCGAGGTGTCGGCGCCGACCAGCAACCGCAACACGCGATAGCCCACGTCATGGATGTCCGCCGCGCGCGCCGCCAGCAAGGGATCGTCGAGCGCCGCCATCATCCTGGCCCGCGCCTCGATGGCGGCCTGCCATGCCTGCGCCGCGTTGTGTTGCCGCTCGATGTTGGCGTAAACCGCTTCCAGAAGGTCGGGATCTTCCAGCAGCTCCAGATGCACCTCGAAGATCGCGGCCTCGCTGGCAATGGCCTGTCCGAGCAGCTGCGCCCGCAGCTGTTGGAGTTGCTCCCGCGCGGCTTCCAGCGCCTGCTGGAGCAAAGCGCGCTCCTGGTTAACGCCCGTAAAGGTGTCGCTTACCGTGATTTTTGCGCGTTCCAGACGGAAGATCGGGCCGATGCCGAAGCCAGGTGCCGCCGGAATGCCACGGAGCAAGCGTTGGGGCAGCCCCGGCTCGCTCGCACACGGCGCAGTGGCTGCTGCAGGTGCGGGCATCACCGCTGCCGGTTTTTGAACCTCGGGAACAGGCACCGTCACAAGCTTGCCTGTCCCTTCTCCCAGGCCCTGCTCGATGATCGTCTGCAGCGCCAGGGCAGCGACGTCCTCGTCCTCGCCTTCGACTTCCAGGCGCACCACGCCGCCGGATTCCACCCCCAACGTGAGCACAGAGATCAGGCTTTTGGCGTTCGCCTGTTTGGCACCATGCCCGATGCGGACAGCAGATTTGAAGGTCTTGGCCGTATTGACCAGGACTTTGGCCGGCCTGGCGTGCAAGCCGGTAGGATTGTGCACCACGATTTCAAATGTCTTCACTTGAAAGCCGCCTTTCTGTAGAGGAAAATGCACATCACCCTTAACGGCTGTTCAGTCGAGCCCGGCCCCTGCCTCCAGCCGACGCACGACCACCCGGTCCAAGAAAGAAGAGACCAATGCCAGATCGCCCATCGTCGTGCCGGGGAGGCTTGCGGCGGCCGTGCCACAGGCAATCCCCCAGCGCAACACCTCCGGCAACGGCAAGTCGTGGCTCAGACCCCACATCACGCCGGCGACCGCGCTATCTCCCGCCCCGATGGGATTGCGTTCGGTGATCACCGGGGCGGCGCCGACCCAGCAAGCGCGCCCGTCGGAGAGCAGAGCGCCGGCCTTGCCAAACGACATGTAGACGTGCGCCACGCCCAGCGCATGGATGGCCGCCACCGCCGCCTGGGAATCCTCTGGGGAAGTGACCGGAATGCCGGTTAGCTCCGTCGCCTCGAAAGCGTTGGGCTTGACCAGGTAAGGACGAACCTCACAAGCGCGCTTGAGGGGCTCCCCGCTCGTGTCCAACACCGCGCGGCCCCCCGCACGCTGCACGCACTCGATGATCTCGGCGTAGAAAGTCGGCGGCAGGCCATGGGGCAGGCTGCCCGAGAGCACCCACCAATCGCCCGCCTGCGCCAGGGAGGCCACTTTGGAGAGCAAGGCAGCCCCCTCCTCCGGCGAGATCACCGGCCCGGCTTCGTTGACTTTGATGTGTTGAGGGAGCCTTTCGCTGACGATGCTCACGTTAGTGCGGGTTTCATCAGCAATCTCCACAAAGTCCGTGCGGATTCCCAACCCGGCGAGTCCGCGCGCGATCCGCGCACCCGTCCCTCCCCCGACGAATCCCAACGCGACGCTCTCGCCCCCCAGCGCGTGCAGCGCCCGGGAGACGTTGAAGCCCTTGCCGCCGAAGTCAATTCGCACCACCGTCGCCCGCAGCACATCGTTGAAGCGGATCTCCGGCACGGTGAGTTCGCGATCCAGGGCAGGATTGAGGGTCACGGTGTAGATCATGTCAGCCCTGCCAGAAAGTTTCGATCAGACGCCGCTCGGCCTCGTTGGTCCAGACGTGGCCGGGGCCCATCGCCGCGCCGATGTCGGGATATTGCTCCGCCAGTTCCGCCAGTCCCAGCAGCGGCAGGCCGATGAGTTGCGGATAGATGACGATCTTGCCCGCAAAGCGGCCTTCTATCATCGCCCGCGCCCCTTCCGCGGCCACGTTGAAGCCGCCCACCGCCGCCACCGAGCGGTTAGGCGAGAGCTTTCCCGCCAGCGCTTTGTTGATCACCAGCTGCTGATCGGCCAGAGTGGAGCCGGAGGTGCCGGTGAATTGGGCGTTGTGCAGATAGATGAGGCTCAGGTCAAGCGGCGCATACGTCCCATTGGGCACGCCCGCAAAGAACACCAACATGCCGTCGGCCTTCAGCAGGGTCGCCGCGTCAGCCATCACCGCCGCGGCGGGAACTGACACCACCACGTCATCGGCGCCCTGCCCGCCGGTCAACTCCCGCACGAGCTCCGCCAACGACTTCTCCGCCGCATTGGGATTGAAGATGACCAGCGTTTTGCCGTGTTGCGCGGCGAGCGGGGCGAATTGGGCCTCAAGGATCGCCAAACGCTCAGCGTTGACATCGGTGGCGACGACCACCGCCGGCCCTTCGGGCAACTCCAGCGCACGCTGGACGTGCATCTGTCCCATCGGCCCGCCAGCGCCCACAAAGACCGCCGTTCCGCCCGTGCGCAGCTCGCAGCGATTGCGCGCCTTCCCATACGACGCCGCGATGTCCGGCCCTCGGTTGCCGAGATAGGCCGTGTAATCGTAGTGAATGCGCCCGACGTCCACCTGACAGAGGCCATCCAACGGCGTCTGCCCCACCAGGTTGAAGGTGCCCCGTCGTGCGATGAGGCGCGCAGCGGCGCTCACCCCTTCTGCCGAGCGGGGATCGAGCACGATGATGTCGTCAAAGCCCGCTCCATCGGTCAACGCGCGCAGGTCTGCCAGCACCTCCACCGTCAGACCGTTGCGCTCGATGATTTCCACCGGGCGGCGTCGGGCCTCAGCCCGCACCAGCGCCTCGACGGCGGGAGGAACATCGCTCAGCACGATGCGCGCCGGGTTTTCCAGCCCGGCGGAGAAGACATAAGGGGTCGGATCGTCGGGATGTCCCCAGATCCACAGCGAGCCGCCTTTCAAAACCTCCAGGCGACGGCGCTGCGTGTAGGCCGCTTCGACGCAGGCCCACGGCTCCGTCAACGCCGCGGCCGCGTATCCCAGATCGCCCTCCAGGGGGAGGACGTAGCAGGTCTGCTGATCGGGGCCTGCGGCAAGCACCTCCGGCCCGACGAGATGGAATTGAATCAGGCCGCCGGGGATGCTATAGCCGTAGGCCGTGTTCCGTCCCTGCGCATCGTAGATGTCCGGTTGCAACACCAATCGCTGCGCCGGATGAAAGCGCTCTTGCAGCGCGGTGCCGACCTGCACCACCGTCATAGCCACCTCGTGCCCCAGGCGCGTGGGGTTGACGCTCAGATCGCGGTTGTGGAGCTTGGGATGTTGCCCGCCCTGCTTGATCAGCTTGACGTCGGAGAAGCACATCCCCACGGCATCCACGCGCACCAACAGTTGATCCGACCCCGGCGTCGGCACCGGTTCGAGTTCGGGTTTGCCTCCGCGGCCGATGTTCTCCACGCCCGCGCCGACCATGTTCCAGGCCCAGGTCTGGGCGGGCAAGGGCGCCGCCAGCGACCGATACCGTTCAAAGCTGCCCATTGTCACACCTCCCATTGCTAACTTCTAATTTCTAACCTATGCTTCCTGCACCGGACGACCGAGACGTTGAATGATGACTTGGGGATCGGTCGCCCGCACCAATGCCGCCACATCTTCCTCCTCTTCAACCACCTCGGCGAGGTTGGCCAGCACCGTGATGTGCTCATCTGCCTTGGCCGCAATGCCGATCACCAGATACGCCCGTTCCTCGTCCTCCCACACAATCCCTTCCGGGAATTGCACCACCGAGATACCCGTTTCGAGGATGTCGGCCCGGTTCTCGAACTCGCCGTGCGGGATCGCTACACCGTTGCCCATGTAGGTGGACATGGTGCGCTCGCGCGCCAGCATCCCCTCGACATAGGCCGGCGTCACCCGCCCCGCCTGCACGAGCAAATCCCCCGCCATTTTGATGGCCGCCTCTTTCGAGTCCGCCACGGCGTTCAGACGCACCAGAGCCTCGGTTAGAATCGCCATGGCCTCAATCCTCCACAATATCGGCGTTGTTTTTCAAGGCCTCGATGATCTTATCATATGCCGGGATGTTCATGAAGTTTTTGAAGGCAAAACACACGGCCCACGGGGCCCTGGCGCGAGCCATCTCCGACAGCCCCTCATGCGAGAGCACGATCTGCGCGTCCTCCGTGATCGCTCGCACCGGGCTGTGCGCCACCTCGATGTTCTGGAAACCGGCCTTCTTGAGCATCTGCTTGAGCTTGTTGGCCGCCATGAGGCTGGACCCCATCCCGGCCTCACAAGCAATAACGATTTTTTTAACCTTTGCAGCAGGAACCGAATGCGCCATTTTAGAACCTCCCTATGTGAAACAAAATACAAACCAAGTTCAAAATCTCATACCAGAAGGCCAAAGCGCTCATGTCGCTTTGAGTCCAATGCAAAGTAGCCAGGTAACCACCGAGGCCCGATAGGCCGGGACCCGTCGGGCCTCGTCATGCCGCCGTAGCGTGCAGGTTACGCCGCTTCTCTATTTCTCCTCGTCTTCCTTCACCGGCATAACGCGCAGGATGAAAGAACCGACCAGGAAAGAGGCCACTGCCGCAATCAAGATGCCCATCAACACAGGGAAATGCTGTCCCTTGGGGATCACGGCGAGGTAGGCGAAGATGGAGCCAGGCGAAGGCGTAGCGACCAACCCCGCCCCGGTGATCACGAACCACAGATCGGCCAGGATGCCGCCGGCCCACAGCGCCAGAATCATGACCGGATGCGCCAGCACATAGGGGAAATAAATCTCATGGATGCCGCCGAGGAAGTGAATGATGATCGCGCCCGGCGCAGATTCCTTCGACATCCCTTTGCCGGCAAACCAATAGGCGAGCAGCAAGCCCAGGCCTGGCCCGGGGTTCGACTCCAGCATGAACAGCACGGAGCGTCCGGCCTTCTCTACCTGCGTGACGCCGATCGGGCCGAGGATGCCATGATTGATGGCGTTGTTCAAGAACAACACCTTCGCTGGCTCGATGATGATGTCCGCCAGCGGCAGCAGGCGCCTGTCCACCAGGAATTGCACGCCAGACCCCAACGCATTGGTCAGCCCTAGCACGACCGGGCCGATGAGCAGATGGCCCACAATCGCCAGGATCAGCCCCAGGATGCCGGCGGAGAAGTTGTTGATCAACATCTCGAAGCCGCTGGGGATCTTGTCCTCGACCAGCTTGTCAAACTGCTTCATCAGGAAGCCGGCAAGCGGCCCCATGACCATCGCGCCGATGAACATCGGCACGTCCGTTCCCACGATCACACCCATCGTCGCCGCCGCACCCACAACGCCGCCGCGCCACTCATGGACGACCTTGCCGCCGGTAAAGCCAATCAGAATCGGCAGCAAATAGGTGATCATGGGACCGACCATCTCGGCCAGTTTTTCATTGGGGAGCCAGCCTGTAGGGATGAACAACGCCGTGAGCAGACCCCAGGCAATGAAGGCGCCAATGTTAGGGATGATCATGGCTGCCAAAAAACTACCAAACCGCTGAATCTTCTCGCGCATGACAGTTGCTCCTTTCAAAATGAGATGAGGCAAATAGGTTCTCAGACATTCCTACCCACGACGGATCCATCAACCGCTAATGTATCTCGATAGGCACCTCCTCTGCGCCGAACTTTATCCATTCAAGCATTTAGAAATCGCCGCCACATCCCGCGGCAACAACAAGGGATGCACCTCAATGACCGGTATCCTGGCCACCAGCGGCTCCAGCGGCGTGGTGGTGATCAGGAAATTCGCCTGACGTACCCGTTCAGAAGACAGCTCACGCTGCGAGAGCACCCCCAGAATTTCCAGATTTGGGAAGCGGGTTTTCAAGCGGGCGGCCAGCAACTGCGCGGTCGCCATTCCCGCCGGGCAAACGACGAAAACGCGCCAGCGCCGCTCCGGTCGCGCGCGGACGTAGGCCGCCCGCAGCAGCAAGGTCAGTGCATCAATCTCCCCCGCCGACAGTTCGACGCCCACCTGCTCCTCAACCAGGGCCGCAAGTGTCTGCGCGATTTTGTATTCACGAAAACACTCTTGCGCGATCTCCTGGTCGGGCGCCGCCGGGGGAGTCCAAAGCCCAAAACGCTGCCGCATCAGCGCCGGGCCGATGTGCGCCAGGAGCCCTTCACGCAAGGCCAGATCGTGGCGCAACCCCGGTTCGAAAAAGGCGCCGGCCACATTCTCCATCAGCAGATCAATGAGCGCCGCCAGCTCCGGCGTGGTATAAGGCTCGCCGGGCCATTCCTCATTGCGAATGCCGACCAGCAGGTGCATGGCAATGACAGCGGTCTCCGCTTCGGGAACGACAGCCGGTTCGGGCCACATGAGACGGCTCAGATACCCCGTCGCCTCCCAGACCGGCTGTTCCTTCAACCAGCGCAAATCCTCTTCCTTACAGGTGCAGAACTTGCCCGCGCGCACCCGTTCATGCTGGATGGCCAGGGCCAGCGCCAGGTGCATCACCGCGTTGTCGGCGAAACGGCCTCGCATCTGCACCTCAGCCTGCGCCACCCACTCGAAAGCGGCATGGACGTCCCACTTCTGCAATTGGGCGTGCATCTGTTGCACCAGCGGGGAGAGCGGCGCCTCCTCGGCCAGCGCAAACAGCAAACCGGCATCGTAAGTGACCTTCAGTAGGGGACTGGAGAACGGCGTGTCGCCCCAGAGCAGCGCGACCAGCGCCTGACGCCGGTCCAATTCCTCGCCCTGCATCAGAAACCCGTAATGCGGACGTCCTTTCAGGTGCAGGTCAAAACGCGCCAGCCAGCTCTCAATCAGGCTGAGATCCTTGAGCGCCGTAGCGCGGGAGACGTCCAGCCACTGCTGAATCTGCTTGAGGATGAGCGGCTTTTCCAGCGTGAGAACGGCGAAGGCCAGCAATTGGGCGCGCTGACCCGCGTTCAGCACCAGATTGAAAGGGGAGCCCCCCTGCAGCTCTTTGAGCAAGGCATGACGTTGAACCGCCGAACAGGGGATCGCATAGCCGACCCCCGGTCGTGAATCCAGCTGCGCCCCGTGCTGCTCCACCCACACACGCACACCCGTCAACCGATAAATGACCTGGCGTGGCGTCAGATGAGTCTCTGCCGCAATGTCGGCCAGCGTCGCCGCCTCATTCCGGCGCAACAGCACCTGCAGGATGTCACGTTGTTGGACCGTCAGCGAAGCCATTGCGCTCCTGAAAAAAATGCGTCATGCGTGATGCGTACCGTAAGTTCTCAGAAAATAAAGCCCGTGCCCACGTCATTTTCATTTGCGGTGATGTGCCGCAGGAACATGTCAACTTCTGAGAGAATCGGGAAAGCGGCCAACCGCACGGACGGGAGCAGTCAACACCTTCTCATTATAGGGGCAATACCTGAAAGTGAGGCCAGGCAATTGGAGCATTCTGTGAACTTTTGTATTATTACAAAATCATACCATTACTTCTTCTCCGCAATGTACGCGAAGAATCCGGCTTTACGCAACGCTGCCAGGGTGAGGCTGCCCAGCAAACCGCCGATAGCGCCGAAAATCACATAGTTCAACAGCGCGCGCGCCAGCCCCAGCGCCACAAAGCCCACCGGCGCGCCAGTGAGGACGCCCATCCCCCATTTGACCAGGAATTTGGCCACATGGCCGAAAACTGCCGCCAGCATCGCCATCACCGGATGGGCGGGGTCGCCCAGCAGCAACAAGGCGAGATCGGTCCCCAGACCCACGGCGGTATAGGAGAGCAGCGTGTTCAGCGCGCCGAAATCGCCCACTCCCAAAAACGCCGCCAGGATGCCGGAAGTCAGTCCCACGAGCGTCGCGGCGCCGCGCCTGGGCACCACCCCCGCCGCCACGATGATAATCGCCATCCAGAAGATGCCCGAATGTCCCGACATCTGTAGCGGCAACCGCAGCGCCACCTTCGCCGCCACCACCAGCGCCGAAAACAGCGCCAGCATGATCAACTGAAATGTGGAAAAATAGCGTTCCTTCATGGCTGCTCGATGACAATACTGTCCACGTCCTGCACCCATTCATCGCGGGTGTCCAGGCGCTCCAGCACCGAGACCAGTTTCAACGTGCCCCGGCTCGCCAGGTCGAACATCACCCAGTTGGCGGGATCTGCCACCTCGGCCCAGGTGAGCTGCGCCGATTTGCCGCTGCTCGTGCTGCTCACCGTGATCGTGGTCTGCGGCGCGAACGTCTCGACGTCCAGCGTGAGGCGCAACACATCGCACAACAGCCAGCCCTCCTGCGTCTTGCCCTCCTCCGCGTCCACAAAACTCACCGTTTGCAAGCGCTCGAGGTCCGCCGGCGTGAACGCCGCCGCAAACCGCCCGTCAAGCGTGATGGGAATGCTGCCGGGCGGCAGGTCCGGCGTGGCAACGCTCCGCCGGCGCAGCGCCTCCAGACCCAACACCGCCGCCACAATCAGCACCAACACCCCTACCGCAATCAGCACCCTCGTCTTCGATGACATCCTGTCTCCTTCAAAAATAAATACGTGCCCACGTGCCCAGGTGCCCACGTTCGCATCTTCGCACCCTCACACGTTTCCACAACTCACTCCCCTTCCCGGCTCAGAGCCCCAACCGCCAGGCCAGCAGACCCGCCGCGGCAAGAACCGCTCCGGCCAGCAGCGCCCCATCCAGCCCCGTCAGCCGCAACTGCCGGTAGGGCCGTCGGCGCGGCGAATCGAAGCCCCGCGCATACGCGGCCTCGGTCAACGCCCAGGCGCGGCGCGTCGTGAGGACGATCGCCGGCACCGTCAACGCCGTGAGCTCCCGCGTCTGCTGCCACAGCCCTCGCAGGTTCCGTGGCGGGTCCCAGGCGCCGCGCGCGCGTTGCGCCTCCAGAATCGTCTGCCATTCCTCCTCCAGCAGATGCAGGCTCTGAAACGCCAGGCTTAGGCTGAAGGCATAGCGGTACGGCAGCCGCAACCACAGCAGCGCGAGCCGCAACTCGTCCGACGTTGTGGTTGCGACCAGCAAGGTGAACGTCCCCGTCAGCAACAGAATCCGCAGGCTGACGATGGCGGCCAGTTCCAGCGAGACCACCAGCCAATCCACCACAAACAGCGCCAGCAACACCCACCTGAGCCGCCAGGCCTGCCGCGCTGCCAGGGGCAACAGCCGCGCCCAAAACAGCAACAGCGCGTAGAGCGCCAGCGCAGCCGCAACCTGGGCCAGCGGCAACATCACCGCCAGCGAGAGGCCCAGGCTCAAGGCCAGCTTCACGCGCGGATCCGCGCCCCGCAACGGCGACTCCTCGACGAGTGCGGGGGTCGCCCTGTCCTCACGCCGCCTGCGACGCGCGCGGTGCGCCTTCATCCCCACGCCGCCTGTTCCGGCGAGCGCAACCCCGCCCGCCGGCAAAGCGCGTCATCGCCCAGCAATGCCGCCGGAGTCCCCTCCGCGATGAGACGCCCCTCGGCCAACAACAGCAGCCGGTCGGCATGGGACGCCAGCGCCAGATCGTGCGTCGTGAAGGCGACCCATTGCCCGGCGTCCGCCAACGCCCGCACCAACCGCAGGAGACGCGCCTTGTGCGCCTCGTCCTGCCCCAACGCCGGCTCATCCAGCAGAATCCCATCGCGCGGACGGCGCATCAGCACCGTCGCCAGTGCCACGCGCTTCTTCTCCCCCTCGCTGAGCAACAAGGGCGGCGTGCTCTCATAACGTTCCAGGCCCAGCGCGCCCAGCAGCCACGCATAGAGCGCCAGATCGGGGTTGGGAATGCGGTACAGGATTTCTTCCCGCACCGAGGCATTGAAGAGTTGCACGTCGGGGTTCTGGAAAACCAGCCCCAGGTCGGGCGCCCCGTCCTCCACCGTGAGATGACCTTCCGCCCGCTGCAGGCCCGCCAGCACCCGCAGCAGGGTCGTCTTGCCCGCGCCGTTGCGTCCCGCGATTGCCAGCACCTCGCCGCCGCGCGCCTCGAAATGCAAATCCCGGAGCACCACGTTCGCCCCACGCTGCACCGTCACCCCCTCCGCGTGGAGCGTGAAGGGTGCCCGCCGGAATGTCAGCGGGGGAAGCGCCTCCGCCTCTGGCGTTGGAGGCGGCGCTCCCTCCAGGCGGAGGACGCGCGCTCCCGGCAACAGCTCCAGCCAGCCGAGGCGATGCTCACAGGCGACCACCGCCGTCCCTGCAGCGGAGAGCTCCGTCAGCGCCGTCACCAATTCCGCAGCGGCGCTACCGTCGAGCATGGAGAACGGCTCGTCGAGCACCAGGGCCGCCGGGCGCCGGCTCATGATGCTCGCCAGCGCCAGTCGCTGTTGCTCGCCGCCCGAGAGCGTGCGGGGGTCCCGGCGCCGCAACGCGGCCAGCCCAAAGCGGGCCAGCGCCTCCTCCAACCGCGTCTCGATCTCCGCGCGCGGCAGGCCCAGATTCTCCAGGCCAAAGATCACCTCGTTTTCGACCGTCGTCGCCAGCAGCTGCGCCGCCGGATTCTGGAACACCATCCCCGCGCGCTCGGTGAGTTGCCATAGCGGCGTCGTCGCGGTCGGCAACGTTTCAATCCATACGGTGCCGCGCATCTCGCCCCGGTAGAGATGGGGAATCAGCCCGGTGAGACAACGCGCCAGCGTGGATTTGCCGCAGCCTGAGGGGCCGGTCAGCGCCAGACAGACGCCCGCTTCCACCGCCAGCGAAACCGGCGGCAGCGCCGGCCCATGTTGAGCGTAGCGATATTCCACCGCCTCCGCCCGCAGAATAGGATGACGCTCTGCTTCCAACGGCACCATGGCTTCCTGCGCCCGACGCAGCTTCAATCCAGCTTCAACGGCAGCCAGCAGCGGTCCTCTACGCTCCATGTGACCACCGCCACCGGTCGTCCGCCGCGCCGGGCCGGACGCAAAAGGTCAGCGAGCACCCATCCTTCCGTCACCGGTTCGCCGCTCTCCAGCTGCACGGCGGCGATGCCCGCCTCCAGCAACGCCGTCACCGGCTGCAAGCCATGCAATTCGCGGCTGCGCCCCACCAGGATGTAGCGCCCGTCATCGCCCGAAGCCGTCAGGCCGATCGCCGCCAACGCCCCAATGACGCCGTCCTCCGTGCCCCCCAGGCCTTCCAGGTAGATGCCGTGCGCGGCGGCCAGGGCGCGGGCTTCTGCCTGCGTCACCAGCTCCCGCTGCGCCCGGTGGCCGAAAGCAATGCACTCCGGCGGCGCGACCGCACTCACGCACAGGCCGGGATCGCTGCCCGGCTGGAAATGTTCACGCATGAACGTCCGCACGCGCTCCGCGATGGCCCCGGCGTGCGCCGACGCGCCATTCTCAAGGAGGATGCAAGCGCTGCTATTGTTCTTGGTGAAGGGGACGCGCGGATCATAGAACAGCTGCTGCCGCACTATCCCGCCCATCGCGTATTCGCCCGCCAACAGCGTCGCCATGTCACGGGCCAGGCGTCCCGTCCCAGGCGTGCCGAGAATGTCCGTATCATCCAGGCCGATATACAACATCACGCGCTCCTTTTACCCCTTGCCCCATTATCCCTCACCCATTACCCAATCCAAAGTTGTCAGTTGCCTGAATTGTGTTAGTATAAGTATACTGGTTTTTTGATGTATGCCAATGAAATCTCCGAGTTGTGCGGCCTAAACATCCTCCAATGCATGGCCGACGACCGTTAGGGTGCAGCGGGAAACGGCTGCGCCTCCCATCTTTGGAAAGGAGACGCGCCAGAGGCAGGCCTGAAATCGGGTCATGCCTCGCCAGGGACGGCGGCCTTTCCGGGCCGCCGTTTTTTGTCGGGATTCGGGGTCGCGATGCACAGCCATCCAACCCATCGGCGCCCCGGATTTGACGGCAACTAGATCACCAAAGGGGGACCTGTCCGGGTCGCGGGCCCGGCGCTCCCCACCGAACGTTGGGTGTTCCAGTTACGCAGGCGCAAGTCAACCCGTAACTGTGACCCGCAATCTCTATCCCATTTCACGTCTCAGGAGGAGGAAACGCATGTTCAAGAGATTCACGATGATGGTTGTGCTGGCAGTGCTGGTGTTGGGCGTCCTGGCCGGATGCGGCGGCGCCGCAGAGGAGGAGACCGCCGGCGGCATTCCTGCCGATGCCGCGCTCAAGATCACGGGCAATGTTAACAACGAAATCGGCTGGGCCGAGGCGGATGTCCGTGCCATGGACACCATCGAGGCACAGGCACCCAACAAAGAGGGCGTCGTCTCCACGTACACCGGGGTGCCGATCAACACGCTGCTGGAAAAGGCCGGCGTGAAGGAGGGCGCGACCACCCTCGTCTTCGTCGCCGATGACGGCTACACCGCCGAGGTGCCCCTGGCTGACGTGCAGAGCTGCGCAGACTGCATCGTCTCCTTCCGCGAGCAGGGTGGCTTCAGCACCGTGCTGCCGGGCTTCTCCAGCAAGGCCCAGGTCAAGGGCATCGTCGAAATCCAGGTGAAGTAAGCTCTCTGGATACGCAAACGCCAGCAGCCCGAAGGCATGCCTTCGGGCTGCTGCTGGTTTTGAGAGCGGGTGGACCCACCGGGCTGAAACGGGCCACACTACGGCTGATTGTTGCGGCGATTGCCCTCTCCCGCCCACGCGGGGCGCCCACTCGTATCGCGCAGGGCAAGGCGCTCGCCAGTGGTGACGTTTTCCACGCTCACGGCCTTGAACTCGCCTTCCTCATAAAATCCCACAATGACGACCTCGTCCCCCACCGCCACGGTGAACCCTGCCTGCTCGCGATACCAGGCCTGGCCCAGTCCCACCAGGATCTCCTCGCCGTCGGCAGTCCGCACCACGATCTCGCTGGCGCTGGAAATGACCTCCCCCCGTACCGTCTCCAGGGGCACGCTGACGTTCTCGCCGTTGCCCAGTCCACCCTCACCACGCAGGGTTTCTTCGGCCGCGGACTGCCCCAGATCCCCAGCGGCTGACACAGAACGCCCCGCCCTGTCGCCATGCGTCGCAACGCTCTGCGGACGGAAGAGGATGTAGCCTGTTCCCGCCACCAACGCGACCGCCAGAATCACCACCACAGCCATGACAATTTTCGATTGCATTTCAGGCCTCCTTCGAACACCTGAGTCTCGACCGCAGTCCTATCACCCTCACGCCTGGGAGGCTTCCTCGCGCCGCACGCGCGGTCGGGGAGAACTGCAGATCTGCCGGGTCACACACACAATCCAGTTCCAATGCAACACCAGGTGCAGCACTACCCCGGCAATCATGATCAGGCTGGCCCAGGTATGGAGGTCGCTCCAAACCCAGCGGCTCAGGCCCAGGAAGGCAACACCGGCGGAATATGCGCCGCCATGATAGCCTCCCGACCCCATAAACAGGAACAGGACCCCCGTGCCCGCCGAAATCAAAAACGCCAGGCCAATCAAAGCATCCACCAGATAATTCAACTTCGCTTTCATCATCCCACCTCCGTTTTGTGAAACTGGCTTGATCATACTGGAGTTGTGTGAAGGCGCGATGAAGGGCACGTGAAAGTTGTATGAAAAATGCGGAGCTCGGGCTGGGGCTGAGAGACCTCAGAGCAGAGAAGCCTCCTTGATTCAGGCGTCCTTGCTCCCATTTCCGAGAGGATCAGGGAGCCGTGCATGGCCCAACGGAGGGAAACGCGGATCAATTCGTGGCTGAAACCGAAAGCGCTCCACCCGGCGCAGCGGGCAGAGTGAGGATGAAAAGGAAGCGACGAGGCGATTGTTACAGCGGCGAGGAGCGCGCTTCGGCGCCCGGCAGCCAGAAAGCCACCGTCAAGCCACCGCCGGGGGTAGGAGCTGCCCAGAGGCGTCCCCCATGCGCCTCAATGATGCGGCGGGCAATCGCCAACCCCAATCCGGAGCCGCCCGTCGAACGGTCGCGTGAAGGGTTACCCCGCCAAAAGCGCTCGAAGAGCCGGGGCAGATCTTCCGCCGGAACCCCCGGCCCGTTGTCGCTGACGCGTACCGTGACGCCCTGGTCCTCGCCGACGGCAGTCACCCACACTTCTCCGCCTGCCGGGACATAGCGTGCGGCATTGCTCAGCAGATTGCCCACTACCTGCGCCAGGCGATCGCTATCGCCGGACACGAGGGGCAGCGCCGGCGGCAAGACGCCATGCAGCGTCAACCCCTGCGCCTGCAGCGCCAGGCGGTGGACCTCGACCTCATGGTTGAGCAGCAGACGCACGTCAAGCAACTGACGTTCCAGGCGCAACTCGCCGGCATCCGCCAGGGCCAGCACCCGCAAATCTTCCACCAGACGAGTGAGGGTCTGCACCTGCGCCAGCGCGAGATCGAGATTGTCTGGCGTAGGGGGATAAACACCGTCGGCGATGGCCTCCAGCGTGCCCCGCAGCACTGCGAGGGGATTGCGCAGCTCGTGAGCGATGTCGGCGGTCTGCGCACGACGGGCGGTCTGGGAGCGCGCCAGGCTTTCCGCCATGGTGTTGAAGGCGTCCCCCAGCTGGCCGATCTCATCGCGGGTAGCGACCGCCGCGCGCACCTCCAGCTCGCCCTGGGCGATCTGCTCCGCTGCCTGCGTGAGCCGGCGCACCGGCGCGACGATGCCCCGCATGAGCAATCCGCCGACCAGCAACGCCGCGACGAAAGCCACCGCGGCGCCAGTCCACAGCGCCGTGCGCACCCGGGCCAGGTATTGCTGTTCGGGTCCGCCAAGCACAACACTGCGCGCGCTCGCGGCGTCCGGCAACAGATACCCTACCGTCTCGCCGTCTACCGCAAGCGGCAGCGCCCACGCCTGTTCCCCAGCCGAGAGCGTCGTTCCCGGCTGCCCGGCGAGGTGCGCCACGACATTGCCGGCGGCGTCGGCGACCCGAAAATCCCAGGCCTCCGCACTGCCCGCCTGGTCGGTCGGCCCGCCACGCCCGGCCCCACGTCCGCCCTGCCCCTGCTGTCCCCCCGCCGTGGGAGCGAGCGTCGGCAACGCCTCTTGGATTCCGGCCCACGAACCGTGAGTCCGATAATATGCGGTCAGCGCGGCGCCTATGTTCTGCACCCGCCCGCTGTAAAGCAGGGCGTACTGCCGAAACTCGCGCTCGGCCTGGCGGCTCACCAGCAACAGCACCGTCGCCACGGCAATGAGAATCACCAATGCAAAAGCCAACATCCCTTTTTGATACAGGCTCATGGCGCTTCGGGGTCCTCCAGACGATAGCCCGCGCCGCGCACCGTGACGATGTAGCGCGGATTAGCCAGATCTGCTTCGAGCTTGCGCCGCAGGTTTTTGATGTGCACATCTATGGTGCGCTCATACGCTTCAAAGGCGACGCCCTGCACGGCCTCCAACAGGGCCGCCCGCGAGAAAACCCGCTCCGGCGCGGCCATCAACGTCGCCAGCAGCTCGAACTCCGTGGGAGTGAGGTCCACCGGAACGCCATCGCGGGTGACCTCATGGCGCTCGCGGTCGAGCACCAACGGTCCCACCCGCAGCACCGCCGGCGCCGATTGCGCCTGTCCCCGCCGGAGGATGGCACGCACGCGGGCAACGATCTCGCGCGGGCTGAAGGGTTTGGTGACATAATCATCCGCGCCCAGCTCCAGCCCCACGATGCGATCCAGCTCCTCGACCCGTGCGGTGAGCATCAAAATGGCCATTTCAGGCCGCTCGCTGCGGATACGCCGGGTGAATTCCAGCCCATCCATCTTGGGCAGCTGCAGGTCGAGGACGACCAGATCAGGGCGCTCCTGTCGGGCGATGGAGAGCGCCTCCACGCCATTGTAAGCCGTCAGCACGCGATAGCCGGCCTGCTCCAGATACCCCCGGAGCAGGCGCACAATTTGCATTTCATCATCCACGACCAAAATGGTTTGGCTCATCGTCCCAAGCCCCCCTCTGAAACAAGCAGTGAGCAGCTTTTCACCAACCACGTCCCGGCTCATCGGGGTGGTTCCGGAAGCCGTTCTCCCTCCGGGCAGCGCATTGCGGTGCGCAGGAGACGCCCACGCACCGCAATGGCCTCTGAAGTCACGCCGGGACCCGGCTCAGGGCTGCAAGGCCGGGCAGACTTCCGCGTTGCCGCGCTGTCCGCGCCCCTGGAGGTTGCCGCCGCGATAAGCAGTGCCGCTCTGGAGCTGCGAACCGTCGAGGGCGGCGCCATTACCCGCGCCCTGGGGCTCCCAGGGCGCGTTGAGCTGCGCCAGCAGGTCGGCGGCCATCGTCGCCAGCATGGTGTCCACCTGCTCCTGAGTGAAGCGTCCCTCGGCCACAGCCTGCGCCAGCGCCGCAGCACGCACTTCCAGAACCACATCCACAATGGCTTGCGGGGTCACGCCCGCCTCAGCCGCGATGTCGGCGTAGGTCTGTCCGCCCTCCAGGGCCGCGATGACCTCAGCGACAGTCAGGCCGGTTGCCTGAGCGGTGGCCTCCACCAGCGAGACACCGCCGGTGAGCCAGCCGCCGCGTTGAGCGCCGCGCCAGGCCATAGCGCTCGCGGCAGTCTGCCCCTGACGGGGCGCCGTCGCCGGGGGTTGTCCTCCCTGAGCCGCGACCAGCAGCGGAAAGGCCAGCGCCAACACACTAATCATCCCCAACACCAGCAAACTCTTCTTCACCATATCGAACCTCCTGAGTTCTGAAATCTGCCCGGAGTATAACGTCCTTGCGTGAAGATATGATGAAGGGCAGGTGAAGGTTCCGAGAAAATCGGCACGGGGCAGGCAGGTTTGAGACGACCTGACAGAACCCCGTGTTCATGGCCCCCAGGTGCATACCTCCTGGATGGCGCGGAAGACCTCATAAGCCAGCAGGTTCAACCCGAAGCTGTCATCGTTATGCCAGACGATCCACTGCCACCGCCTTCCAGCGCGTCGCACATTGAATTGATTAATATTATGCTTTTACAAATAAAGTTCCAGCGAAGCATCGTCAATGAGATTGACGAGATTCACCTGCACCGCGACGTCGGCATGGGGCGTGGGATCGCATAAATCATGGGGCTTCACATAGATGCCGGAGCTCTACGCGTCCTCGTCATCATCCAGCCCGATGGAAGCCAGCAAATCGCCGACCGTGCGACGCGAGTGCTCGCCCGCAGCGGGGGCGGGAAGGAAGCCCAGGTGTTGATAGAGGGACAGCGACAGGCGGGGTTCGTCAGCGAGCAAACGCAACAGGAAGGCGTTTTTGTCCTCCTCTGTCATCCCCTGGATGGCCTGACGCAGCCGTGCCTGGCTGAGGCACGCCGGCTTCAGGGCCGGGCTGCGCTTGATAGCATCTTCGAGCAAGTCCTTGTCCACATCAAATAGCTCCACAAAGGCCTGTAACGGCGGCGTAAGCGCAGCGAGACCCGGTGGGATGGGCGGTTCCAGCGCCTCCCGATTGACGTGGTATTCCAGAGTGATGCCTTTGAGCCACGCCAGATACAGCGCCCGGTAATCGCGCCGCAATACCTCTTCCCGCAGGCCGATCAATCGGTCAAGCCAGCCCTCGCCGTCCACCCAACCAAAGCTTTCTTCCTCGTCCAGGCGGATGCCCAAGACGACGTACTCGCCAAGCTGTTCCACGGTGAGGGCCTCAGAAAGGTCATCCTCATCCGTCGCCACGCGGTAACGCTCCATCTCCGTCACATCCACCAGCGCGGCGGGGAAGCGAAACAGCAAATGGCGGCTGCCCCAATTTGCCAGGTAGAACATCGCGTCGTAGTATTGCGCGAGCACCTTTTCAGGGTCGCCTCGAAAGTCGCTGTAGCTGTAGACAAAAACCGCACGCCGGGGGTGCGGCTGCACGCGGCTGGAAAGGCTGGCTACCGCCTCCTGCTCTTCCCGCGTCAACGGGCGGTCAAGCGCCTGAAATTCGTAATATTGATATTCGCTCATGGTTCCCCCATGTCCGAAACGCTGACGTCAAACCATCCCCATCCAAGATGACGCCCTTCATCGCTATCACTGCGCTACGATTTTCTGTGAGAGCGGCTATTGAGGGGGCGTTGCCACCTGGCTCACCTTCACAAATCGTGCTCCCGGCTCACGGATCATCCTCCGCCGTTATTCCGCCGATAAATGATGACGGAAACCTTGAACTGTACACGATCACTCCCTACAGTTTAACACGGAATCGCAAAAGCCCAAAAGCTGGGAGGCCTCGCGGGCAGGAATCCTGTGCACATCTGACAGGGAGGAATAACAAAAGATGTCCGTCTCCCTTGATCTAACAATGAAGACGGACATCCCTCGAAGGCGCCGACCTCGAACTTCAGGCCGATTTTGTCCAGCATAGATTGATCGGACTGCTGCTACTCGCAGCCGTGCCCTGCTTTCAAAAGAGAAGAGGGATTTCCCTTTCAGATTCACGCCTCCCTTGCATTCAGCGCCGACAGGCAGCTCATGCCCCGCGCGTCACTTCTGCCAGAAACTCCTGGAGCGCAGGCATGTAGCCGTCGAAGCGAGTGCGGCGGATGTCATGACTCGCCCCTTCAAGGCGGATGAACTGCAACTTCGCGTTGGCTTCGGCGGCTTTTTGCGCCGCTTCAGGCGAGACGATGGACATCTTGGCCTTGTCGCCGATGATCAACAAAACAGGCGATTGAATTTTGCGGATGACGTCCAACGGTGCGGCGGCGAATTCCATGAGCGCGCCCCCCATGGCCTTCAAAAAGTCAAAACTCACCCTTCTTTTCGAGTCAAGCCACGGTTGGATTTCGTCATCCGGGTAGGTCGGCATTCCCTTCCGCGCCATGTTGAGCGCCACAAAGCGCGGCATGAGTTTGAACATCCGCATGTACTTCGCCATCATTTTGCCGATCTCGTCCGGGTTGATGACTTGATCGCCGCCCAACGACTCGCCGGGCAGGATAATGGGCGGGTCTTCGAGGAAAACACCGCGCGTCAGGTGCGGATACTCCGCCGCCAGGCCCATGGCCGTATCCGCGCCCATCGAGTGACCGCCCACCACCGGGCGATCCAGTTTCAGGGCTTCGATCAGCCCCGCCAGATCGGCGACCCGCTGCCGGGTGGAGTAATCCCCCTTGCCAGAAGCCGATTTTCCATGGCCGCGCGCGTCGGGCAGGATCACGTCGTACTCACGCTCCAACTCCTTGACAACGCGCGTCCAACACAGGCCGTCATCGCCGGCGCCGTGATTGATCACGACCTGAGGTTTATCGCCGCCTGTGCGATAATAATGCAGGCGCAGCCCATTCGCATGAACGTATCCATCCGACCACTTCACCATAGTTTTCTCCTCGAAAAATAGAGAGCAGTGAGCCATGAGCCGTGAGTCGAGAGCTGTCGCAGTCACGGCTCACAATTCACGACTCACATTTTTATTTTCGGTAGCGTGCCGCAGGAACATGTCAACTTCTTCAAAGAACAGGAATCACAGGACTTATGCAAGCGCCATCTTCGCAGTTCACCCCCTCCTATTCTGCCGCCGTTGGACCAGGGTTGCGTAAGTCCTTAAACATCGCTTCAGTCAGGAGGAAAGTTTGAACCCCTGATGGCTCTGACTCTGCCTTGCTGAGGCAAGTCTTCCATGGCGCGCCATTCACAGAGCGCACGCCCCGCCAGGCGCGAGGTGCGCCTCACAGCGGGAGCTAAGCCGTCACCTCACTGCCGTATGACGAGCGGCAGAAAGACAGATATCATCTCGCCGCCATACAGTCGAATGGAAAATGAGCCGGCGTTGGTACTCGAATTTGAGGTGGCGGCAGGCCTGCCGCTGGCCGTGGGGGCAAAACGAAAAGAGTAGCGACAAGATGCGCCCGGCGCCACGCCGCCGGCACAATTCTGCGACGCCTGAAATGGCAGGCCAACACCGCCGCCGGCAAAGTTGGTCAACGTCGTCAGGCCGGTGTTGCGGATGGTCACTGCCTGGGGTGCGCTCGTTGTATACAGCGGCACCGGTCCAAAGTCAAGCGTGAGCGGCGTCACATGTAACCCCGCGCCCATACCCGTACCGCGCAGTTGGATGCTGAACGATCCGGCGCTGTTGGACACACGGGACGTGGCCGTATACGTCCCGATAGCCGTCGGCTCAAAGTAATAGAAGAACTGACAGCTGCCGCCGCCCGGTACACCCCCCGCGCAGTTCTGTTGTGCGGAAAACGGGGGCTGCACCCCACCACCTGCAAAGTTGCTGATAGACGAGAACAGGCTCTGATTGGTGAGGGTCACGATCTGTGGCCCGCTGCGGTAACCTACGCCCACCGGGCCGAAGTCAATCGAAAGCGGCGTCACCCGCTGACCGGAGCCGAGCAGAAATGTCCGCCCTTTGCCGTTCAGCACAATGCTGAACGACCCGGCATTGGTGGATGAATTCGACGTCGTCGAGAATGTGCCCGCCGCCCCCGGCGTGAAGCGGAAAAAGTATTGGCAGCTCTCGCCCGGCGCCACACCGCCGGCGCAATTCTGCGACGCCTGAAACGGCGCAGTGACGCCACCGCCGGCAAAGTTGGTCAACGTCGTCAGGCCAGTGTTCCGGATGGTCACGATCTGCGTGGCGCTGGTCGTGCCGGAGTACACGGAGCCAAAATCGAGCGACAGCGGGTTGACCTGCAATCCCGCCCCCACACCCGTGCCGCGCAAGCGAACGCTGAACCGCCCGGCATTGGTGGCTGAGTCAGACGTGGTGGTAAAAGTTCCCACTGCTGATGGCGTAAAGCTGAAGAAGTACCGACAGCTCGCGCCCGGCGCCACACCGCCGGCGCAATTCTGCGACGCCTGAAACGGCGCAGTGACCCCGCCGCCAGCAAAGTCCGTGAGGGTGGCCGAACCCAGGTTCGTAATCGTCACGACTTGCGTAGCGCTGCTCATACCCACGCCGACCGGACCGAAATCCAACTCCAGGGGTGTTACCCACAATCTGGGAGCTCCTGCCGCGCGGTTAGAAGCAGCTTCACCTGCTGAAATCCAATGCAAGGCAACAATCAGGATCATAAGGGTTAGGGCGCTGATCAGCACCGGCTGCTTTAGTTTGATAAACATGATACACTCCTAAAAACTAATTGACTGACAGAAAAGGTTAGAAGGCGTGTTTCCAAGTGCCGCAGATTGCGGTATACTCTCCGCCATCCCAGTCACCGGAGAGGAAATATGGAAAACACGTCGCGGATATATGAAGCCTTGATGGCAGTATTGCGCCAGTGTCGGCGGTGGGTGGATTATCCGGCATATGAAAACACTGGCCTGGATGGTAACCGGCTTGCTGCTGACGGAGAAGATCAGTTTGTCTGCATGGGCCCCCGTGGTACATAGCCAGGCGAGTATGCGCAAAGCACGGTGCGCCGCTTTGCACGGTGGTTGGACAATGAGCGCATCCAGGTCTCCGAATTGTACGGGCCTTTGATTGAGCAAGCTCTGGCAGGGTGAAGACCGCTCTCTATAAACAAGGCCTGGAATTGCTTACACATGTGCACCTTTCGGGTAAACCCGATCCCGAACCCTCGCGGGCTTCTAACAAACAGTTCCACCAACGCCATCAACTCCAGGCGATCTCTTCTAACCTTTGCGCCTGACTTTTGTCAGTCAACAGTGCATCTGGAGTAACCTCAAGACAAGCCTTGGGTGAACTGCGCCTAACGGAGGAGTTCACCTGCGCGCGGCTGCGGCGGGACCTCCGCCCTGACAGACAACCTCCCTGCGGGTGGACCCGCCTCCCGCGCCCCGCTCGAGCGCGGCAGGTGCAACGGATGTTGGGCGGCGTCCCGGCCTGCCGGCGCCTGAGCCTCCCTCACTGGAGTTATGCCCCTCCGCCGGCGTGGACTCCTGGCCTGACTTGACCGCCTCCGCCGGCGTTTCCCCTCGCCAGCGCCATCACCTTTCTTTGGCGCCGAAGGCGGCTAACGGCCCGGGCTTCACCCGCGCCGCGACTGCGTGGAAAGCACCTTCGCTAACCGACTAACCACAAAGCGCGTGTGGCCACCGCTGACCAGCCGCGCAAGCGGCGTCGGGTGGAAGCCCTTGTTGGGCGACCTTCTGCTACCAAGAAGCGCTATGCTTTTGGGGCTCACTTTTTGCCACCTTACGGGTAGTTTCTCATCGTGAGGGGCAAATACACCCGATGCGGCAATTGAATCCTCAACACCGCAATCCCCAGTTGATTATCACTTTCGGTCGTACCGTTGGGAGACTTGTAAGCACCGATTTCATAGAGACCGGTCTGGGGTGCGCTGAACTGCACGATCTCATAGTTGTTGTCCCAACTCGCCGAATACCCTGATGACACGAGATTCTCGTTCGAGTCCCAGACGTACAAGTTGAAATTACTGGTCAAGGCGTCATCGCCCAGTGCAGGATAGGCAGGGGGTGGATCAGCCTCCGACCACCAGGCAATCGCCACGCGAATCAGATCACCTTGCGTAGCAAAGAAGGACTGCCGGAGCCAATCGCCGGGCGCGGGATAGGTGCTCGTCGTGTTGACGCCCCACCAGCAAGACCATCCCCAACAAGTGGTGCCGTCACTTCTATAGTGGTGGGCAATGGTGTACGCTCGGGTCGCATCAATGGAGCCGGCCCCATCCTCATCACTCAAACGGCTGTCCCCTTCAACATTATGCATCGCCGAGGCCATCAGAATGGCCTTGACCGCCGTCGGCCAATCCTTGAGCTCGGCATTGTCGTGCATCAACAGGGCCGCCAATCCCGACACCTGGGGCGCAGCCAGGCTCGTACCCGAATCAGTGATGGGCACATCATTCATGCCAAGGGCTCTGATGTTTTGACCAGGGGCGGCAACCTCGGGTTTCTCTCGGTCGTGGTGGGGGCTGTCTGGGTCAAGGTAAGCCGACCCCCAGCCACCTCCCGTATCATACATGGTGTCATCGCTCCAGTTGGTGTTGCCCTGGTCGTTGATCCCGCCCACGGTGATCACGTTCCAGCCCTTCCCCGGGGAGGTGATGTATTCGTCGCGGCGGTTACCTGCTGATTTGATGATGGTAGCCTGCCGCTCTCGCGCTGTGTAGTCAAATGCCCTGTCCAGCCACTCAAGATCGGGAGTGTTGGTTTGAAACCCTGTGCTAAGGTTGACCACGTCAGCGTTCTGGTCGAGTGCCCAGTTCAGGGCAAAGTGAACGCCAGACATTGTGCCATCTGTGCCGGCGCTCAGGATGGTCGCACCGGGTGCCATTCCCCGGTAGGTGTCGTGGAAACTGGCGGCAGCACTGGCAACCTGCGTGGCATGATCCTGTTCGCCATCAATGCCCACCAGCCGAAGGGTGTGATGCAGAAAACTGTTATCCCAATCCACATTATCGCGCTCCACAATAGCGATGATGATGGGAATGATGGGTTCGGGGACACCCTCTATCCCCAACGCCGCCCAGACAGGCGCAACACGATTGGTATGCACGGCGGTGTCCAGTTCAGTTTCCTCTTTACCCTCAACCAGGTAGATGGTTTGCACATCATCGCGCCTGACCAACGTCAGGATTTCCTCCCTGGATAAAGTGGCGGTGATGGAGGGGAGCAGGTAGTGCGTTTCGACGACTATGCCCCGGCTTTCGAGATAGGTCACCAGGGGCTGAATTCTGGCGGCGATATTCTCCTGGCGCATTCGTTCGTACTCGGCCTGGATCTGCAGGGCAAGGGCCGGGGCGTCCACGTCGAAGAGGCTCGCGTGGCGCGCCAGCGCCTGCTGGACTTCGGGGTAACGGTCAGACAGGATGGCGTAGACCTCTTCACGACTGCGTCCGCGTTCGCCGCCGACCCAGATCGCTACGGGCAGTACTTCTTTGTCGTCGGCGGTCTGGAATCGCTCGTACAGAAGCGGGTGCAACTTGCCGTATTTGGCGCGGCGGGCCTCGGCCTCCGCCCTTTCGATGGCTGTCACGTCATCCACTACACTGCCGTCGTCCAGGTCTACCAGCAGATGAAAGTCACGGCGGGCGGTGTGGTCAAAGATGGTGAAAGCTATAACGCCGTTCCAGTAAGGGATACTCACGCTGGTGTTGGTGGGTGACGAGCAAGTCGTCGAGAGGGACGTCCTCACGCTTGGCAATGTACTGCAGCGCGATGCGAGCCTGGGCCTCGAGCGCCGGCGGGGGCAGCGGCGAATCGAACGGGTTTGCGGAGACTCGAAGTGGAGGCGGTGGCAATGGCGAAATGAAGGACTGCGCACCAACTGCCGGCCTGGATACCAGGACTAGTACCGGCAGTACGAGCAGGGCTATACCGAGTAGATAGATCTTGAACGACCATTTCTTGAACATGGCTTCCTCCATTCCTTCTATGTCATCAACTGAACGCTATCGCGACGGCGGTGTCGGAGTGACCACCAGACTTTGAAATACCAGTTCGGTGTCCTGGCTCACACCGTCATTTCTGCGCACCTTGATTAAGTGATACGGCGAAGTCTCTATATGCAGAACTTCATAATACGGACTTGGCTCCCAGAATTGAGCACAGACCACGATCTTGTCACCTTGCCTGGCAACGCGCTCAATGATTGTGGCGTAGCCCGAATAGGGTTGGCGGCCGCGAAAGACCGCGATGGCAAAGTACTGTTCGAAGTTCAGTTCCGCCAGATGGTCTAGCGCTGCCTGGCTGATCAGGCCCTCCAGCTGGTCAATCTCCTGCCGAGTCGTGACGAGAACGACGCATGGCTCCAGACCACCATAACCTTCCTCCGGGCTATAGGTGTCATTTCGCTCGATCGTCTCAAAAGCCAACTCTGTCTCTCTGGGGCCACAGGCTGTCATCCCTATCAAAGTGACCACGATGGCTAGCCATAGAGAATATTGGTGTCTCTTCATGCTCTTCCTCCTATCCTAGATTCTCAAAAAAGCCGCCTAACGGAGGAGTTCACCTGCGCGCGGCTGCGGCGGGACCTCCTCCCTGACGGGCCGCCTTCCCTGCGGGTGGAATGCGGGTTGGGCGGCGTCCCGGCCTGCCGGCGCCTGAGCCTCCCTCACTGGAGTTATGCCCCTCCGCCGGCGTTGGCTTCCTGGCCAGGCTTGACCGTCTCCGCCGGCGTTTCCCCTCGCCAGGGCCATCACCTTTCTTTGGCGCCGCAGCCGCCTAACGGAGGAGTTCACCTGCGCGCGGCTGCGGCGGGACCTCCTCCCTGACAGACAACCTCCCTGCGGGTGGACCCGCCTGCCGCGCCCCGCTCGAGCGCGTCAGATGCAACGCAGGTTGGGCGGCACCCCCCGGCAGCGGTGGGCTTGCTCCTGACGGACCTCTCCTGACAGTGACGACGACCTCTCTCCACGATGGCCCTCCTCGCGGCTGGCCCCATCTCCTGGCGCCAGGTCATTGCCTGTGCCGCAGCCGCCTAATGGCCTGGGTAAGCCCTGCCGCCCGTCCTTCGCTGACCCAACCACCTTCGCCAGAAAGCATAAGCGCAAGCCGTTTGCCCGCCGCTGAGGCCGGCGCCGTCGTCTCCTGCCCAGTGGGTGTTGACATTACGGAGGGGCTGAGGGATGTAACAGAGGCATGTTAGCCGCAGTTCGCCTTCGTTTGTCAACGATGGGCAGCGGGGCAGAGCAAAGACCCGCCCCGCTGCCCCCACACTTTAGTAGCCTTTCAGGACCAGAGGCAGGAAAACCTGCAACAGCGTCACCACATCCACCGGCGTCGTGCGGTAGAGGATGATGCCCACCCCCAACTGGCCATAGCCATCCCAGCCCCAGCACTTGACCCCGCCGCCCGATACAAGCGCGCAGGTGTGATCATAGCCGGCGGCGATGGCCGCTACCCCGCTCGCCAGCCCCACCACGTCCACCGGCGTGCGGCTCCCGGTCGTCGTGCCGTCGCCCAGTTGACCGCGCCCGTTATCGCCCCAGCACTTGACCCCGCCGCCCGTGGTTAGGACGCAGGTGTGCCACCCCCCGGCGGCGATGGCCGCCGCCCCGCTCGCCAGCCCCACCACGTCCACCGGCGTGCTGCGGTAGGTCGTCGTGCCGTCGCCCAGTTGACCAGCCCCGTTAGCGCCCCAGCACTTGACCCCGCCGCCCGTGGTTCGCGCGCAGGTGTGCCACCCACCAGCGGCGGCGATGGCCGCGACGCCGCTCGAAAGCCCGCTCACGTCCACCGGCGTGCTGCGCCAGGTCGTCGTGCCGTCGCCCAGTTGACCAGTCCAGTTAGTGCCCCAGCACTTGACCCCGCCGCCCGTGGTTAGCGCGCAGGTGTGATCATAGCCGGCGGCGATGGCCGCCACACCGCTCGCCAGCCCCACCACGTCCACCGGCGTGCTGCGGTCGGTCGTCGTGCCGTCGCCCAGTTGACCATTCCAGTTAGCGCCCCAGCACTTGACCCCGCCGCCCGTGGTTAGCGCGCAGGTGTGATCCCCACCGGCGGCGATGGCCGCGGCACCGCTCGCCAGCCCCACCACGTCCACCGGCGTGCTGCGGTGCCACCAGATCGTCGTGCCGTCGCCCAGTTGACCATACGAGTTTCGGCCCCAGCACTTGACCCCGCCGCCCGTGGTTAGCGCGCAGGTGTGAGACCCACCGGCGGCGATGGCCGCCACGCCGCTTCCAAGCCCGCTCACGTCCACCGGCGTGCTGCGCTGGGTCGTCGTGCCGTCGCCCAGTTGACCGTACCCGTTATCGCCCCAGCACTTGACCCCGCCGCCCGTGGTTAGCGCGCAGGTGTGATCCCCACCGGCGACGATGGCCGCGGCACCGCTCGCCAGCCCGCTCACGTCCACCGGCGTGCTGCGCCAGGTCGCCGTGCCGTCGCCCAGTTGACCAGACGAGTTATCGCCCCAGCACTTGACCCCGCCGCCCGTGGTTAGCGCGCAGGTGTGATCCCTACCGGCGGCGATGGCCGCGGCACCGCTGGCCAGCCCGCTCACGTTCACCGGCGTGCTGCTCCGGGTCGTCGTGCCGTCGCCCAGTTGACCATTCCAGTTAGCGCCCCAGCACTTGACCCCGCCGCCCGTGGTCAGGGCGCAGGTGTGACCATAGCCGGCGGCGATGGCCGCGGCACCGCTGGCCAGCCCCACCACCTCCACCGGCGTGAGGCTCCCCCCGGTCGTCGTGCCGTCGCCCAGTTGACCATCCCAGTTAGCGCCCCAGCACTTGACCCCGCCGCCCATGGTCAGGGCGCAGGTGTGACCATAGCCGGCGGCGATGGCCGCCACACCGCTCACCAGCCCCACCACGTCCACCGGCGTGCTGCGGTCGGTCGTCGTGCCGTCGCCCAGTTGACCATTCCCGTTATCGCCCCAGCACTTGACCCCGCCGCCCGTGGTTCGCGCGCAGGTGTGATACCAACCGGCGGCGATGGCCACGGCACCGCTCGCCAGCCCCACCACGTCCACCGGCGTGCTGCGGTCGGTCGTGGTGCCGTCGCCCAGTTGACCATACGAGTTATCGCCCCAGCACTTGACCCCGCCGCCCGGGGTCAGGGCGCAGGTGTGATCCCCACCGGCGGCGATGGCCGCGACACCGCTCGCCAGCCCCACCACGTCCACCGGCGTGAGGCTCCCGGTCGTCGTGCCGTCGCCCAGTTGACCAGACCCGCTATAGCCCCAGCACTTGACCCCGCCGCCCGTGGTTAGCGCGCAGGTGTGATACCGACCGGCGGCGATGGCCACGGCACCGCTCGCCAGCCCCACCACGTCCACCGGCGTGCTGCGGCCGGTCGTCGTGCCGTCGCCCAGTTTACCATAGTAGTTATCGCCCCAGCACTTGACCCCGCCGCCCGATACAAGCGCGCAGGTGTGATCATAGCCGGCGGCGATGGCCACGATGTCCTGTAAGGGGGGTAAGGAGGCCGTGCTGCTGGCCCTGGCCGGGTCAAGCACAAGCGGCCCATACGCCGGGTTCATGGAGATGGCCGGGCCGGCGCTCCTCGACGCGGCGGCCGGGGGTTGGGCAGCCGTCTGTGCGCCGGCCCCGCTCAGATTGCCGGCCAACAGGACCAGGCTCACCATGAGACTGATGAACAATCGCACTTTCATTGGTTTTTGCTCCTTTCTGTTGCTGATAAGCGAATTGCGGCTAACGGAGGAGTTCACCTGCGCGCGGCTACGGCAGGACCTCCTCCCTGACAGACAACCTCCCTGCGGGTGGAATGCGGGTTGGGCGGCGTCCCGGCCTGCCGGCGTCTGAGCCCCCCTCACTGGAGTTATGCCCCTCCGCCGGCGTTTCCCCTCGCCAGGGCCATCACCTTTCTTTGGCGCCGCAGCCGCCTAACGGAGGAGTTCACCCGCTGCGCGGCTGCGGCGGGACCTCCTCCCTGACAGACAACCTCCCTGCGGGTGGACCCGCCTCCCGCACCCCGCTCGAGCGCGTCAGATGCAACGGATGTTGGGCGGCGCCCCCGCCCGGCAGCGGTGGGCTTGCTCCTGACGGACCTCTCCTGACAGTGACGACGACCTCTCTCCACGATAGCCCTCCTCGCGGCTGGCCCCATCTGCTGGCGCCAGGTTATTGCCTGTGCCGCAGCCGCCTAACGGCCTGGGTAAGCCCTGCCGCCCGTCCTTCGCTGACCCAACCACCTTCGCCAGAAAGCATAATCGCAAGCCGTTTGTCCGCCGCTGAGGCCGGCGTCGGCTTCACCTGGTGTTAGCCGCAGTTCGCCTTCGTTTGTCAACGACGGGCAGCGGGGCAGAGCAAAGACCCGCCCCGCTGCCCCCACACTTTAGTAGCCTTTCAGGACCAGAGGCAGGAAAACCTGCAACCGCGTCACCACATCCACCGGCGTCGTCCGGTAAAGGATGGTGCCCACCCCCAACTGGCCATAGCCATCCCAGCCCCAGCACTTGACCCCGCCGCCCGATACAAGCGCGCAAGTGTGCTCATAGCCGGCGGCGATGGCCGCGGCACCGCTCGCCAGCCCCACCACGTCCACCGGCGTGCGGCTCCCGGTCGTCGTGCCGTCGCCCAGTTGACCATACCGGTTATAGCCCCAGCACTTGACCCCGCCGCCCGTGGTTCGCGCGCAGGTGTGATGATAGCCGGCGGCGATGGCCGCGGCACCGCTCGCCAGCCCGCTCACGTCCACCGGCGTGCTGCGCCAGGTCGTCGTGCCGTCGCCCAGTTGACCAGTCCAGTTATAGCCCCAGCACTTGACCCCGCCACCCGTGGTCAGCGCGCAGGTGTGATACCCACCGGCGGCGATGGCCGCCGCCCCGCTCGCCAGCCCCACCACGTCCACCGGCGTGCGGCTCCCGGTCGTCGTGCCGTCGCCCAGTTGACTATACTCGTTATTGCCCCAGCACTTGACCCCGCCACCCGTGGTCAGCGCGCAGGTGTGACCATAGCCGGCGGCGATGGCCGCGGCACCGCTCGCCAGCCCCACCACGTCCACCGGCGTGCTGCGGTCGGTCGTCGTGCCGTCGCCCAGTTGACCATACGAGTTTCGGCCCCAGCACTTGACCCCGCCGCCCGTGGTTAGCGCGCAGGTGTGAGACTCACCGGCGGCGATGGCGGCCGCCCCGCTCGCCAGCCCGACCACGTCCACCGGCGTGCTGCGGTCGGTCGTCGTGCCGTCGCCCAGTTGACCAGACCAGTTATAGCCCCAGCACTTGACCCCACCGCCCGTGGTTAGCGCGCAGGTGTGAAACCCACCGGCGGCGATGGCCGCGGCCCCGCTCGCCAGCCCCACCACGTCCACCGGCGTGCTACGCTGGGTCGTCGTGCCGTCGCCCAGTTGACCGTTCCAGTTCCAGCCCCAGCACTTGACCCCGCCACCCGTGGTTAGCGCGCAGGTGTGACCATAGCCGGCGGCGATGGCCGCTACCCCGCTCGCCAGCCCCACCACGTCCACCGGCGTGCTAC